>WNGH01013355.1_pt1 | contig 12067 bp, 13 predicted proteins | sample 5400631 | NCBI WGS metagenome assembly WNGH01 (sample SAMN13153373, study PRJNA577476) | soil metagenome | isolation source: 115 cm soil or saprolite under Garry oak tree replicate 1 | place: USA:California | collected 2016-06-15 | reverse complement strand
GCGACACGGCCTGCGCCTCGGCCTCCACTGCAGCCGCTGCTGTGCCGGTCTGATGGCGATCCTCCTGGTCATCGGGGTCATGGACCTTCGCGCGATGGCTGTCGTGGCGGCAGCCATCACCGTCGAACGTCTCGCACCGGCCGGTAAGCGCGTCGCGCGAGCCATCGGGGCCGTCGTCGTCGGGGCAGGGTTGTTTCTGATCGCGCGAGCAGCCGGGCTTGGATGACGCATCCGCATCGTGCCGCGTCGTGTACCTGAACTTCGCCGCGCGGAATCACGCTGTGCCGGCTGGCGCTTGCCGGGTCCTGCGCTTCGACCAGGCGCGCGACGATGGCCAGGACCTCGTCAGTCTTCGTCGTCTCGATGGCGGGCAGCGGCTCGCATTGACTCCCCCCCGCTAGAGGCCGTAGTGATCGCTGAACGGGGGAGGGGAAATGAACAAGCCATTCCAGGCACTCGGCGCGGCGTGTGCGCTCGTGCTCTTCAGTGGTTGCGTCAGCACCAAGCCGATGGCGCTCTCGAGCAAGACGCAACGGATCGACGTCGGCCAGGAATCGGTCGCGCTCATGACGGTCCGCCTGGCAAACACTTTCAAGCTGAGCCGTCAACCCCATCTCAAGTACGTCCAGGTGCGGCGCGATGACGGCAGCGGGGAGGAGGCGAACTACGAGATCGCCGATATCCTCGCCCAGAGCGAAGACGAGACCAACCAGTTCGAGGAGGCGGCGCTGAGCTTCCCGCTGCGTCCCGGCCGGTATCAGCTCCGCTTCATCTGGGTGACGAGCCCGAGCCTTCTCGCGCCTGGAAATGGGACCGTACCGATCTACTCCCGCTTCGAGATCAAGCCCGGTCAGGTCGTGTACCTGGGGAGGGCAGAGGCCACGCGGCGGGAGCGGAAGAGCGACGACGAACTGCGGGCAGGACCCGTCATCCCTCTCATCGATCAATCGATCTCCGGATTTTCGGGCGGCACCTTCGAGGTCGCGATCCGCGACTCCTATGAGGAGGACCTGGCCAAGCTGCGCAAGCTCTACCCGGCGCTCGAGGGCGCGCAGATCGCGAAAGCCGTGCTTCCAGCCTGGCGCAAACCTACCGACGACGACATGAAATGATCATGCGCTACGCGGATTGACCGTCACTGCGGCGGTTTCGGGTCGACGCAAGCGCCCGCTTCGCAGATGCGCGCTCCCTTGCAGTCCGTGTCCTTCTGGCAGGCGCTGGTGACCGCTGAGGCGGGGATGGCGATCCCGGGTCCACTCTCGGGAGGCGCCTGCTGGCTCAACCGCGTGTACAGATCCTCCTTGGCGCGGCGACAGGTCTGCGTCTGGGTGAAGCCGTAGATCGCGGACGCGCCGGAGACAGGCGTCGTCCACCGTCTTCAGCTTGGCGGTCGCCTCCGCGAGCGCCGCGCTCGAGATCTGGGTGCCGCGCAGCGCCCCCTCTTGCCTCACTCGTTCCTCGCCACCATGTCCGCGGCTTGGACGCCGAGGCGCGTCCCAGCACGCGGTCGACGCGCAGGCGGGAGTTCGCCACGCGCACGGCGGTAAGGAAGTCCGGGAGACGGCGCATGCCGCCTCCATAGCATCCGCGCGCTCCCGGATGTGACGAGGCGCGGCTACTGCTTCGTCGCGGTGAAGCTGCCAGTCGTCCCGGATGTCGGATAGGCTGTCCCAGAGCCATCGTGCAGCGTCTGGCTAACCGTGGCCGAGCCGGTGATCGTGGTGCCGGAGCGGGTGCCGGTGAACGTCATGCTGAAGTTCCCTCCCGAGCTGCTCAGCGAAGCCGTGAAGCTTGCATCGCTGCCGCTGATGTTGCCGGTCCCGCTGGTGTCGAACGGCAGCGACGTGCAAGTGTCGAAAGGAGGGGTGTAGACGGTGACGATGCCGATGTGCGCGGTGGTGCTTCCGGTCCCGCTCATGGTGCCATCCAAGTTCTCGACGACGTTCAACGTCATCACGCCCGACGCGGAGATGGCGTACTGACAGCCGATACCGTCGGTGACGGTGCCAAGCGAGGCGCTCCAGGTATTGCTGACGAACGTCTCGGACAGATCGAAGGTGGCGGTCACCGTGCTGTCGGCGTTCATCACCAGATCGCAGGGGCTGTTGGAGGGGACGCCAGCGCACGCGCCGCCCCAGGCACTGAAGATCGAGCCGGAGTTGGCGGTGGCGGTGATCTGGATGCTCGTGCCCGGCACGAAGTTCGGGCTGCCCGGAGGGTTGGCGAACACCGCTCCGTTGCCATTTCCCTGCTTCTGGATGGTCAGCGTCACCTCGTTCGGCCGGACGGTGATGTCGACCGTGGCGGACTTCCCGCCGCACGTCGCGGTGATGACCGCGACCCCGACGGAAAGCGCCGCCACCGCTCCGCTGGTCGCGTCGATCGCGGCCACTCCCGGACTGCTGGAGGTGAACGCGCAGCCGACGCCCGGTACGGTGATGCCGTACGCGTCGACCGGCGTAGCGCTGACATGAGTGGTTTCGCCCACCCGCGGATTCGTGTTCGTTGACTGCAATTGGACCGCGGCCACGCCGCTGGTGCTGCCGCTGCTGCCGCCGCCGCAAGCTGCCAGCGCGGCGAGAAGCCCGACGAGCACGTTCGACGAATTGCGAATGGTTTTCATCGCATTCCCACCGGGCGGTTTCCGCCCGGGCCAAAACCGGCTCCCGAACTTTCGTTGCCGCACATTTGAAAAATTCTAAGACGCTTTACGGGAAGGTCTGCAAGCCACGCAGGTGTGTCCTGGTACGTGCCCTGTGCGCAGTGTCCGCCATCGTCCGGATTTTCACTGCAATGCGGGCACGTCGTCCTGCCAGGTCGTCTCGGCGAGTCCTCCGTTGAAGCGGGCTGGCGCGATGGGTGGGCCGGTGGACGGCAGCAGGCCAAGGTGGTTGAGGAGGGCCCTCATCGGCCCGGCCTGTGTGAAATAGGCGATCACCACGCGGCTGATCGCTTCATCTCGTGGAGCATTCTGGTCAGCCAGGACCTGTCACTTCAGGTCTCCAGAAGGTCGCCATGACTGCGGAGTTCGGAGGTGGATCTGGCCGACTGCAGTGGACTGCTGGGCACGACTTGAAGTCTTCGGAACACCAGCAATTCAGCGAGAAAGGCGCGCTGTCGTCTGAAAATGTAGTTTGCGCTCATACCATTTCGAATCTCTGTGGGGACGCCACCGTCTTCATCCGGCTGAGGTCAGTGCGGCGCCTTCGAGCGCCTATTCTGCCCGCAGTGCTTCGATGGGGCTTATTCTCGAGGCGTGTCTCGCGGGCATGTAGCAGGCGATCAGGGCGATTGCGATGAGCAGGACGGTGACGCCGCTCAAGACGGGAACGCTGTTGGTCTGCATGCCGGGGAAGAACGCCGCGATCAGTCGGGAGATGCCAAAGGCTCCGAGCAGGCCGATGGCGGAGCCGATGAGCGCGAGCTTCGCTCCGGAAGTGAGCACGAGGCGGGTGATGTCTCGAACCTGGGCTCCCAGCGCGAGGCGGATGCCGAATTCGCCGGTGCGTTGGGCGATGGTGCGGGTGATGACGCCGTAGATGCCCAGGCAGGCCAGACCGAGCCCGAGCACGGCAAGGAAGGAAAGCATGCTGCCGACGACCTGCCATTGGTAGTTGGCCTTGGCGATCGTGGTCTCGGCGGGTTGGAGCTCGCGCACCGCCAGGTCCGGGGCGAGCGCCGCCATCGTGGTGCGGATGCTGTTGACGAGCGTGGACGGCGCGGTACCGGCGGTGCGCACGGCGATCTCGCTGAAGTGTCGGGGTTCCTGGGCCAGGGGTTCGTAGAGCTGGTGAGTTGATGGCCGCGACCTCCGGTGGTGCCGCGCCCTCCGCTCTTGAGAGTCTTGTTCAGATCGAGCCGGATTTCGGCTGCCACTGACACCTGTCCGGTCCTGACACCCAACGGTCCCAGAATCGGGCACTTGGGGGCAGACCATAGGACCGATCAGGGGCGTTCTGCCAACTCGATGCTTCCTTCCTGCACTGGACCGAGCCTGGCAGGGACAGCCCCCCGCCGTGCCCAGGCCCATTGGTGCTAGAGGTCTCCGTCATGCCAGCGAACCGACCAGTCGCCTCGAAGGTAGTGTCCTCTGGAGGGTCCCATGGACGGTGAGATCTGCCGTTTGTGCGGTGGGGACGGACGAATCGGCAACGCCCTCGGCGGTAGCTCGGCCACCTGTCCCGGGTGCCATGGCTCGGGTCGACGAGCCGAGACGTCGTCCGGATTCCACGACGTCACCAAGACGAAGCCGTCGCACCATCGCCCCGCGGTCGCCGCTGCCGCCGGACCGAAGGGGCCGACGACTCCGGAAGGTATGCAACTCGCTCTCGAGGTCAACGCGAGCGCGGTCCTGGCCCAGGACGCGAAGACGCGGCTGCTCGCGGAGATCATGAACCACGAGAGCACCCACGGACGCTGCACCAAGACGTTCCTCAAGAAGGTTCGCAAGCAGACGCGGCCGGGGCCATAGATCGGAACCAGACCAGATTCGAATGTATAATGTGGTTTCACTCCCAGTGCGAGGACGCCCGGCGATGAGGTCGCCCGCGTGGCTCGTTTGGCTCTCGTTGCTCGGTGCTTGCACCGCGGCAGGCCACGTTCGGCCCGGTGCCGCAAAGGATCTGGCGCCCACTGGCAGGTTGCGCGCCGCGATCAATTTCGGGAACCCCGTGCTGGCGCAAAAGGACCCGGCGACCGGCGAGCCGCGCGGCGTGTCGGTCGACCTGGCGCGCGAGCTGGGACGGCGGCTGGCACTTCCGGTCGACCTGATTGCGTACGACGCCGCCGGCAAGGTGGTGGACGCGGTCAAGGCGGGCGCGTGGGACGTCGCGTTTCTGGCGATCGATCCGGAACGCGCCGCCGAGATCGACTTCACCGCGCCCTACGTGGTGATCGAGGGGACCTACGCGGTGCCTGCGGATTCGCCCCTGCGCACGATCGACGACGTCGACCGTGATGGTGTGCGGATCGCCGTCGGCGCCAAGAGCGCCTATGACCTCTACCTGACTCGTGCGCTGAGGCACGCCCGATTGGTGCGCGCACCGACCTCGCCGGCCGCCATCGAGCTTTTCCAGCAGGAAACGCTCGAAGCGGTCGCGGGTGTGAAGCAGCCTTTGGTCCAACTCGCGAAGATCGATCCGCGCGTGCGCGTGATCGAGGGCCGGTTCATGGCGATCGAGCAGGCGATTGGCAGTCCCAGAGGCCGGGAAGGCGCCGCGAGCTACCTCCGCCCGTTCCTCGAGGAGATGAAGGCGTCGGGCTTCGTCGCCAGGTCGCTGGAGAGGACCGGCCAGCGCGAGGCGGCGGTTGCCCCGCCTTCACCGACACGGTGATTTCGCGCTGCAAGGCTCCGCGCGTAAAATGGGTGCTTCAATCGGGGGGTGAGGGGAATGCGCACACCCATCGGAACAGTAGCCGGACTCGCTGCCGGGTTGGGAACGTCTTTGCTCAGCGCGGCGATCTGTCTGGTTCTACAGCACTACCTGGATTTCAGCATCTTCACGTTGATGATCTGGTTCGTTGTCCCGGTAGGGGCGGCGATCACGGGATTCGCAGCGTCTTCGGGCTACTACCTGGGTGCCAAGCTCTTCGATGCGCGGCCAAACTGGATCATGGCTCTCGGCATGGTCGTCATCGCCGGCTTGACCCAATGTCTGATCTACTTCGGCATCTACGCAATGTTCAAACTGCCGGATGGCCGAATGGCTATCGACTTGGTGGATTACTGGACCTTCGTCAAAATCTACCTGGGACACCAGAGATACACCGTCGGCCACGCGGGAGGATCTGGTGTCGAGGTTGGAAACGCAGGATACGCCATCGCCGCCGTACAGTGCCTTGGCTTTCTCGCTGGCGGTGGATTCACGTTCCTGATGCTCAAGCGCGCTGGGTTCTGCGAGAAGTGCGAGCGGTACTTCCGCAGACGGCTCGCCCTATCGAAGAAAGGTGGCGCCGAGTACATAGACGGGCTCCGAGCGAAACCGGCCCTCTCGGCAGACTACTTCGGTGCGCTGCAGGATCCTCGGGGAGAGGGCTTCAAGCTCGATGTGACTGTCTCTCAGTGCCCTGATTGTGCGCAGGAGGTCGTCTCGGAAGAAGTACATGTCCTTGAAAAGAAACAGTGGAAGGCGGTTCCGCAGCTGTCTCGCAAGATCTTGGCGGAGAACCCCGTTCTCGCGACGTTCCAGATGATTCCGGACGTCAAACGACCCCTGTTCGGTCGCTTTCGCTCGTAATTCACTCCTCCTCGAGGATCGCCTCGGCGTCGATCGTGATCCGGACCTCGTCTCCGACGACCACGCCGCCGAGGTCGAGCGGGCTGTTCCAGCTCACGCCGAAATCCTGGCGGTTGATGGTGGTCTCGGCCACGAATCCGGCGCGGAGCTTGGGCCCCTTGTCGACGCCACCCTCCCACCAGGGAGTCATCCAGCGGCCGAGAGAGTGGACCTCGAGCACCGCCGGGCGGGTGATCCCGCGGATGGTGAGGTCTCCGGTCACCGTGAAATCCAGCGCGCCGAGCCGCCGTGTGACGCCACCGCGGAAGCGGATCTCCGGATGCCGTTCCACGTCGAGGAAGTCCGCGCTGCGGAGGTGAGCGTCGCGGTCCGGCTCGCCGGTCCACAGTCCCCTCGCATCGATGGTCGCCTCGACGGATGCGGAAGCCGGATCCTTCTCGTCGAAGACCAGGGTGCCGCGGACGTTCTTGAAGTGGCCGCGGACGTACGTGACCATCATGTGGCGCGCGCAGAATTCCGCCGAGGTATGCCCCGGCTCGAGGAACCACCTCGCCATGGGTGCCTCCTTTCGCTCCTCGATATCAGCAATCCAGCTTCCGCGCATGGCGCCGCACCCGGCCCGCGAAATCGTCTAAAGCGGGCCGTTCGCCTGGGAATCATTCAATCGGGTAAGGTCAATTCCACCGGATCTTCGCTTGCCTTCACAACGCCGGCCGCTCGCAGATGGCAGCCGCGTTCTTCAACTTGACGGCCGATCCCGCGAAAGCAGTCGCGATCTCGGCCGGGACCCAGCCGGGCGAGCGCGTCCATCCCGAGGTCCTCGCCGTCATGCGCGAGGTCGGCATCGACCTCTCCAGCGCCAAGCCCCGCAAGCTCACCGCGGAACTGGCCCAGGGGGCCAGCTTGCTGGTGACGATGGGTTGCGGCGACGAGTGTCCGGTCGTGCCCGGAGCGCGCCGCGACGACTGGCCGCTCCCCGACCCGAAAGGGCAGCCGCTCGGCCACGTCCGGCAGATTCGAGACGAGATCAAGCAGAGAGTGGCCGCGCTGGTGAGCGCGGAAAGCTGGGGCCTGTAGTCAGTTGGGAGCACGGAGCACTCAATGCGGGCGGGCCATTTCGATGGCTTCATCGACCTCGACAGCCAGCCGAGGTTCCCCGCCGTCGACGGGAGCACCTGACATGGAGCAGGGCACTCTGAATGCGTACTGGTGGTTCGGTTCGATCTGATAGAGCGAAAGAATGCCTGGGAACGCGCACCATATCTGTGCCCCGCGGAAAACCGAGATCCGCAGATTCAGGTGGACGTAGCCGGTTCTGCTCAGGAGGTCCATCGCAACCAACTTGCCGCGCGGATCGTCGCCTTGTTCGAGTTTGGAGAACCGGATGCACACGCCCCCTGCGATCTGCATCCATCCCATCGCGCATGGTTCCGCATTCGCGCCGCTCGACGGTTGGTGCGTCGCGCGGCTGGATTCCGTACGACTCGCAGCGCTCGACGCCGCGCATCCCGCCACTTGCCAGACGAAGGTGGAAGCGAGCAGCGCACACTCCACGGCCGATTTCGCTCTCATTGGTCACCTCTGCTCGAGCCGCTTCTACCTCACTGGATATCTTCGCCTAGGGCGCGCACGAAGGCGCTCGCCGGATTCGTCAGCAGCTCATCGACGGTCCCCACCTGGGAGATTCTGCCCCCCTCGAGAACGGCGCAGCGGTGCGCTAGCTGCATCGTCTCGCGGAGGTCATGCGTTACATAGATGGCGGTCATCCGGCGCTCGCGCAAGATTTCCCTCAGCAATGCCGACAGCTCCCGCTTGAGCGGGGCGTCGAGATTCGAGAGAGGCTCGTCAAAGAGCAGCGCTCGCGGTTCGAGAACCAGGGCACGGGCGATGGCGACGCGCTGCCGCTCTCCGCCCGAGAGGTTGGCAGGGTAGCGATCTTCTTTCCCTTGCAGGCCCACTCGCTGCAGGACTCGCGAGATGCGCTCGTTCCGCTCGTTGGACGGGACATGCATCGCGGACAGTCCGAACGCCAGATTGCCGCGGACGGTGAGATGAGGCCAGAGCGCCAGGTCCTGAAAGACGACGGCGAGGCCGCGCTCCTCCACCGGCCGCAGTATCCGGCCATCCGCGCTGACGAGCTCTCCGTTCAGTTTGACGAGGCCGCGATCGGGCGCGAGAAGACCGAGGACGACGCGAAGCAACGTCGATTTTCCGGAGCCGGAAGGGCCGAGGATGGCGACGACCTCGGCGGCGTTGATCGTCAGCGAGACCTCCGAAAGGACGTCTTGAGCGCCACCGTGGACCACCACTCGATCGACACTGATCGGGGTCGTCACGCTGGCTTCCGGAGGCGGAGCGCCAGTGCTCCGACGACGAGGGCGGCAGCCGCCACGAGCACATGCACCAGCGCGAGAGCTGCGACGACCGGCTCCGGCCCGTTCGCCTCGAGCGTGATGATGCGGACCGTGAGCGGCGCGCTTCCCGCAGGGTAGAAAAGGATCGTCGTCTCCAGGTCGCGAAGGCAGAAGACGAACGCAAGGAGCCACGCGGCCGCGATTGCGCGCCCGTGGAGCGGAACAACGATGCGCAGGAGACGCCGGAAAAACCAGGCGCCCTGCACCCTGGCGGACTCCTCGAGATGCGGCGACGCGTGGGCGACCGCGATGGCGAAGGTCCGCGTCGGAAGCACTGCATATCGCGCGACGAACCCGATGACGATGATCGCGAGCGTCCCGTAGATCGACTGCGTCGCCGGCCGGTTCCATGCGCCAATCAGACCGACCCCCAACACGGCGGCGGGCGTCACGAACGCGAGCACCGTCAAGGCATCCAGAGCCGCGGCACCGGGCCGACGGAGGGCAATGGCGCGCCCGAGCACGACCGCGATTCCGGTCAGCAGCGTGGCCGCGATCGCCGCCGGGAGGATGCTGTTCTGCAGGCCCGATCCGATCCAGTCCTGCAAAGCAGCGATGCCCGTGCGTGCGCGCCATGCGAGTCCGACTAGAGGAACCAGTGTCGCAACAGCCCCCGCCCACGCGACGATCGTTCCGAGGGAGCGCCAATTCCCGAGCGGCAGGACCGTCGCCTCCCCGACGCGCAGGCCAAGGACGGCGAACGAGCGCGGTCCGATGACGCGGCGCTCGATGGCGAGCAGCGCAAGCGAGACGATCAGCATCGGGAGCGTCAGCACCAACGCCTCGCCGGGCGCGTACTGGACAGCGCCCAGCCGCGCGAACACCGCGGCCGTATACGCCCGCACTCGCAAGAACATCGGCACGCCGAGCTCGGACAGGGAGAGCGCGAAGACCACGAGCGCACCCAGTGCCGCAGCCGGCCACGCAAGTGGCAGCAGGATGCGCGTTGCGACCCGGCCGGGGCGAGCGGCGACCCTCGCCGCCTCTACGAGTGACGGGTCGATGCCCTGTAGGGCGAGCGCCACGAGCGACGTAACGATAGGAGCGAAGACGAGCGCCTCCACCGCGACGGAGCCGCCCAGGCTGAAGAGGGCGCCCGACGACTGCTCGGATCCCCACAGCCCCGACTTGCCGAAGAGGAAGAACCAGCCGAGCGCAAGCAGGAAGGGCGGCAAGAAGATCGGGAAGGCATGCAGGATGAGCGCCGTCTTGCGTCCGCGCACGTCCGTCGCTGCGAAGAGGACGCCGAGCGGGACGCCGATGAGCAGAGACGCAAGCGCGACGACGAAAGCGGACGCGACTGAGCGCAGAAACACGGCCCATGGCTCGCGAGAGCCGAGTAGTGCTATCCCCGCAGACAGCTGTGCAGGGGAACGCACCAGGCCGACGACGAGGAACAAGAACGGTAGCAGCGCTGCGACGATCAGCATCACGCCGACAAGCCCGAGCGCGAGCGGCTCCTCGGCGCGCTTGAGCGTCGCGCTCAGATGCCGGCCCACTGACGCAGCCAGGGCTCGATCTTGCCGATCTCGTCCGCCACGCGGGCGTAGTCGACCGGCATCGTCCGGAAAGAGCCCGGACCTGGAGCGCTCGGGACCGCCGCCGCCTCACGTCGAAGTGGAATGTGCCCGGCCGTCTCGACCATGCGCTTCTCGACGTCGGCCGACACGAGATGATCGACGAGCGCGCGCGCCTCAGCGGGATGCGGTCCTCCCTTGATCAGCACGACCGCGTTCGGCATCACGAGAGTGCCTAGATCGTCCTGGTCGGGGTAGACGACCTGCACGGGCGCCTTGTCCTGCATCGCCTCGTGCGCGTCGTCCGTGTCGGTCAGGCCGAAGGCGACTTCGCCGGCCGCGACGAGCCGACGGACTTCGCCGTTCGAGCTGGCGATGCGCGTGCCGTTCGCCTTGACCTGCTCGAGAAAGCCTCTCGCGCGATTGTCGCCCCAGACCGTGAATAGGGCAGCAACGTACATCGTCGTCGTGCCGAAGACGGGGTTGGCCATCGCGCCCTGACCCTTCCAGCGCGGATTTGCGAGATCGCGGATCGATCGCGGCATGTCGGGCCTCGGCGATCAGACGATTGAGCACGCCCGTGCTCTTCGTCTCCTCGGTGTCGAAGACGACGCGCACCTGGATGCCCGACCGTTTCTCGAAGTCGCGGAAGATCGGTTCCGCGAAGGGCTGGTCGACCGAGGTGTAGACGACCACCTCGCGCTCTGCGCGTTTGCAGCCTGGTGCAGCGAGCAGCGCCGCAACGAGCACGGCGTGGGACCACCTCATCGCGCTCCCTCCTGTAGCGCTGCGTAGAGCGCATCGTAGAGGAAAGACGCTTTCTCCAGCGCCTCGTGGTCGTCACGCGCGACGAGCGGGAAACCTCGCGAGATCGCGCGGAGCCCGGCGGCTTCGGGAACGTTCTGCACCTCGTCGGAGAAATCGGCGCAATGGACGATACGCGCCAGGGCGCGAAGAGCGGCGTCTTCCGGCCGGTATTCGTCGGCGAGCGCCTCGAACGAGCAGCGTCCCTTCGCGTCGCGGTGCGGGTACGTCGCGCCTGGCGCATCGAACCCTCTCGCCTTCCGGTCCGCTTGGACGGCCGCGACCTCGTCCGCTTCCAGGAAGAGGAACTCTGCCTCCCGGTCGATGAAGCGTCGCACCAGCCAGCCAGTCGCGATGCGGTTGACCCGGGCGCGTCGTCGAGTGACCCATTTCATCGGGAACTCCTCTCAGTGACCAAAGCCGCGGACCGCCAGGCCGGCGGCCCCGGCCGCGAGGATGATCACCGGCTCCGGAACCTTCCGCAGCTTGGTCAGCGCCAGGAGCGTGGCGCCGAAGATCACGAGCGTTGCGATGTCCACCACCGCGCGACGGCCGAGCACGTAGGCCGCTCCGGCGATCGCGCCCGTCGCGGCGGCGGTCACCCCGTCGACGAAGGATTTGATCTGCGGAACGCGGGCCCAGCGTCGGTAGTACGGCGCAGGGATGATGACGAAGAGATAGCAGGGCAGGAACACACCCAGCGCAGCGAGCAGGGCGCCCGCGAGCCCGGCGACGAGGTAGCCGATGAAAGCGACCGTGATCACGACCGGACCCGGCGTGATCATCGCAACCGCCACCGCATCGAGGAATTGCCGCTCGTCCAGCCAATGGAAATCGTTCACGACGCCGCCGTGCAGGAAGGGAACGATGGCGAGGCCGCTGCCGAACACGACAGCTCCCGCCGCCGCGAAAAACCAGAGAACCTTCCAGAGGACGGGAATCGTTGCTGGGCCATCCAGCCCGGCGAGCAGCCAGTGCGTGGGAAACAGCGAGAGCGTCGAAGCACTTCGCCAGAACGGAGTTCGCACCAGCATGGCAATGACGCCGGAGAGCAGGAAGACCCACACGATCTCGCTCTCCGTCCAGCCCGTGACCA
>WNGH01008185.1_pt1 | contig 12067 bp, 9 predicted proteins | sample 5400631 | NCBI WGS metagenome assembly WNGH01 (sample SAMN13153373, study PRJNA577476) | soil metagenome | isolation source: 115 cm soil or saprolite under Garry oak tree replicate 1 | place: USA:California | collected 2016-06-15 | reverse complement strand
AAGCCGGCAAACACCACCGAATGAATCGCGCCGATCCGCGCGCAGGCCAGCATCGCGTAGGCGGCTTCCGGAATCATCGGCAGATAGATGGTGACGCGGTCGCCCCTCTTGACGTTGCGGGTGCGCAGGATGTTGGCGAATTTGCAGACTTCGTCGTGAAGCTGCCGGTAGCTGATGTGCTTTGACTCCGAGGGATTGTCGCCCTCCCAGATAATGGCGGTCTGGTCGCCGCGCTTGTCGAGATGCCGGTCGATGCAATTCCAGGCGACATTGAGGACGCCGTCCTCGAACCATTTGATCGAAATGTTGCCGGGAGCGAACGACGCGTTTTCGACCTTGGTGAAGGGCTTCATCCAGTCGATGCGCTTGGCCTGTTCGGCCCAGAAACCATTGGGGTCGCGGGCCGAGCGCGCATACATCTCGCGGTACTTGGACTGATCGACCCATGCGCGCTTGGTCCATTCCGCGGGCACATCGTAAATCTTCTCGGACATCTAAACCCTCCACCGATGCGGCCAGTGAACGCCGCCACTGCAAGCCGTCTTCATTGTTGAAACGATTATGCGTCCGCCCGCCCGGCGCCGACAAGCGGAACAAATAGTACCTTTGGCTGCCTCCCCCGCCATGCGCAGGATCAAGCCGCGGGCGAATCAAAGGCATCGGCCGGCGTCCCGCTGGCGTCCGGACGGCGACTTCCGCCATCACGTTCGCGTTTTCCGATAACCAAAGAAACCGCAAAACCGGCTCGCTTGCCCGATCTACGGTATCCGTTAACCGTTCTCCTCATATTGTGGGCTGGCGCTCTCGGCAAATACCCCCTAAATGGCCACCCCTAGGTGAAGCGGCCTGCCGGAACCAAAGACCAATAACCGGCATTACGCTAAGAACATTCGGAGCAAGGCGTCTAAAGCTATGATGGATCAGCAGAATTTCGAGGCTGCGCGGCCCGTTTCCGCCGATCCACACCCTGCTGTGACGCCGGGACACCCTGCCACCGTCGAATCCCTCGCCAGGGAGCTGGGCTTAAAGCTCGGCGACCAGAACCAGCTGACCATCCGCCGCATCAAGCGTGGCAAGACCTATTCATTCGTTCGCGCCAACGGAACCGCGATCCGCCACACCGGCACCATCAAGCGTCTGCACTCGATGGCGGTGCCCCCGGCCTATGCCGAGGTCCGCTACGCCCCCGATCCGACCTCGCATCTGCAGGCCGTCGGCCGCGATGCCGCCGGCCGGCTGCAATACCGCTATCATTCCGACTGGGAGAAGGTTCGCGAGCACCGCAAGGCGCATCGGCTGGCGCGGCTGGTCGCGGCCTTGCCGAAAATCCGCCGCAACGTCTCGGCGCATCTGAAGGGCGACGCCCCGACCCGTGAATTCGCGCTCTCGGCGGTGATCGAATTGATCGCCCGCACCGCGATCCGGCCGGGCAACGAATCCTACGCCCGCCTCAATGGCACCCGCGGCGCCACTACGCTGCTGAAGTCCAATGTCGTCCTGGAAGACGACTGTGTCGTGCTGACTTTCAAGGCCAAGGGCGGCAAGGCCGTGCGCAAGGAATGCGACGCCGCCAAGCTGGTGCGCGCCATCGGCATCCTGCGCGGCGTGCCGGGCAAGCGGATGTTCCAGTTCCGCGACAATTCCGGCAACGTCCGCTCCGTCTCGACCACCCAGGTCAATGCGTTCCTGCGTGAGATCGCCGGCATCAAGATTTCGCTGAAGGACTTTCGCACCTTGATGGCGTCAGCCGTGGTGCTGGAATCGCTGTCGCGGATTTCACCAGCCGCCAGCGCCCGCGGCCGCCGCAAACAGGTTTTGGAAGCCGTCCGCGCCGCCGCCGATGAGCTTTCCAACACGCCGGCGATCTGCCGCAAGAGCTACGTCCACGACACCATCGTCACCGCCTTCGAAGACGGCATCCTCGAGCGCTTCGCCGCGACCATGAAGGGCTACCGCTCGCAGTCGAAACGCGAAATGCTGCTGGCGCAAGTGGTCGCGACCGTAGCGGCGGCATAGCCGGCCTCATCGTCGTTGCGAGGAGCGTTAGCGACGAAGCAATCCAGTCCTTGCTTCGCAGCGAGGTGGATTGCTTCGCGGAGCTCGCAATGACGACTACATCCCGCCCATCTTGCAGACGATTTTCCATTCCTCCGCTGTCACCGTGCACCGACAGCCTTGAATATTTCACCAGCGCCATGTCGGCCAACCGCTTGTCGGCCTTGATGGCGGCCATCGTCACCGGCGTCTTCAGGGGCTTGTCGGCCTTCAAGTCGACGCAGACGAACTTGCCGGTCTTGTCGCTCGGGTCGGGATACGCCTCCTTGATGATCTCGGCGATGCCGACGATGTCCTTGCCCTCGTTGGAGTGATAGAAGAAGGCGAGGTCGCCCTTCTTCATCTTCACGAGATTCTGCCGCGCGGTGAAATTGCGCACCCCGGTCCAGGCCTCGCCCTTGGCGCCTTTGGCCACCTGCTGATCCCATGACCAGCTCGAAGGTTCCGATTTCACCAGCCAGTACGCCATTGTCATCCCTCCGCCTTGAACGGCCGCGTCAGCAGGCCTTCAATCGCCGCATCGATCGTCGTCGTGCCGCTCAGGATTGCCGCGACGGCATTTGATACCGGCATATCGACATCCTGCGAAGCCGCCAGTTCGATCAGCACCGGTGCTGTGAATTCGCCTTCGGCCAGTTTGCCGCGTGGCGGCTGCTCGCCGCGCCCCAGCGCCACGCCGAGCGCGAAATTGCGCGACTGCGGGCTTGAGCAGGTCAGGATCAGATCGCCCAGCCCCGAAAGTCCTGACATGGTTTCACTGCGCGCGCCGCAGGCGCGTCCGAGCCGCACCAGCTCGCTGAAGCCGCGCGTGGTCAACGCCGCCTGCGCCGAGGCGCCGAGTTTCCTGCCGACCACGATTCCGGCCGCGATCGCCAGCACGTTTTTGGCGGCGCCGCCGATCTCGACGCCGCGCACGTCCGAGGTGTGATAGGGCCGGAAGGTCGATGAGCCCAGCGCCTGCACCAGCGCGCTGGCGAGCGTTTCGTTGCCGGCCGCCAGCGTCACCGCGGTGGGAAGGCCGCGCGCCACGTCATCGGCAAAACTCGGCCCCGACAGGATGGCCGGATTTGCATCGGGCGCCGCTTCCGCGATCACCTCGGTCATGAATTTGTGCGTGCCGCGCTCGATGCCCTTGGCGCAGGCGATGACAGGCTTGGCCTTGGCGAGATGAGGGGCAAGTGCGGTGACCGCCTCGCGCAGATTCTGCGCGGGCGTCGCGACCAGGATGATGTCGGCGGCTGCGGCAAACGCGATATCGTCGGTCACCTTGACGCTCGCGTCCAATCGCGCGCCGGACAGTTTCGGGTTTGCCCGCGTGGCGGCGATCTCGGCTGCGCTCGCCGCGCTGCGCGCGTAAAGAACGACGTCGCGTCCGGCCCGCGCGGCGACGGCGGCGAGCGCCGTCCCCCACGCGCCGGCGCCGATCACCGCGACTGATTTGTAAGACGGCATCGCGGTCGATCTCCCGCTCTATCTTTTTGTCTGGGCATGATCCCCGCGCAAACGCTTCGCGTTTGTCGCGAGGGAAAACCGGTACCCACCCATCGGGTCGTGGCCCGAGGGCATGCTTTTCCCGATCATGCCCTAGAATCCAGCGCGCGTATTTGCAAAACCCGCCGGCGCGATGGCATTTTCATCGAGCAGCCAGCGGGCGCGGGGCGGCGCGTCCATGGTATCGATCAAGCCCAGCGCCAGCCGCTCCGCGCCGGCCCAGGCGATCATCGCGCCGTTATCGGTGCACAAAGCCGGCGGCGGGATAATCAGCCTGGTTTGCGCTTTGGCGGCGACATCCTGCAACGCGCCGCGGATCGCCTGATTGGCGGCAACACCGCCGGCGGCGACCAGCGCATGCGGCGGGCCGAACCGTTCCTGAAACAGTCTCAAGCCGACGCTCAGCCTGTCCGCCATCGATTCCAGCACCGCCGCCTGGAAGCTGGCGCAGAGATCGCTGATGTCCTGCGGCTGCAGCGGCATCAGCCGGCTGGCCTCGTTACGCACGGCGGTCTTCAATCCCGACAACGAGAAATTGGCGTCGGCGCGGCCGAGCATCGGTCGCGGAAATGCAAACCGGTTCGGATCGCCACCGCTCGCTGTGCGCTCGACCTCCGGTCCGCCCGGGTAGGGCAGCCCGAGCATCTTTGCCACTTTGTCGAAGGCTTCGCCCATGGCGTCATCGACGGTGGTGCCGAGACGCACATAGTTCCCGACGCCGACAACGGCGACGGTCTGGGTGTGGCCGCCGGAGGCGAGAAACAGGCAATAGGGAAACTCCAGCGCGTCGGTCAGCCGCGGCGTCAGCGCATGAGCCTCCAGATGGTTCACCGCGATCAGCGGCGTATCATGCACCATCGCGATCGCCTTGGCGGTGGTCAGGCCCACGATCACGCCGCCGATCAGCCCGGGTCCGGCGGCGGCGGCGACCGCCGCAAGCTGCGCAAAGCCAATGCCGGATTCCTTGATCGCGCGGCCGACGATGCCGTCGAGCAGGTCGACATGGGCGCGCGCCGCGATCTCCGGCACCACGCCGCCGAACGCGGCATGCTCTTCGGTCTGCGAGTGGACGACATTGGACAAGATCCGCCCCGTCCCGTCGCTCCGGCGCTCGATCACGGCGGCGGCGGTTTCATCGCAGGTGGTCTCGATCCCAAGAACCAGACTTGATGCCAGCATTGCGGTGTCGTTGCCCAATATGAGCCCTTGCGCTATCGGCCAAAGCGGCGTTTGCGTATCCGCCTGAAGCGTTTTCGAGCGAACCATGCCGCCGGACTTGATCCGGAGCGGATACCGGTTCGCTTTAAGAAACGCGTCGAACAGAAGGTCAGAGCCTCGGTTCCGATCCAGCCAGAACCGATCAGGCTCTAGCATTGCGAGGTCTCAGAGTGCAATCGTCCGTTAACGCAGAAATCCAATGGCCAAGAGTTTGACGCATGGCTGTTCTCGTCACACGTCCGCAACCTGACGACGAGGCCACGGCCGCAGCACTGCGCGCCAAAGGCTTCGAGGTCATGCTGGCGCCGATGCTGCGGTTTGAACCGGTCGCATTTCACGACGACGGGGATGCGCGCTACGGCGCTGTCATCGTCACCAGCGCCAATGCGCTACGCGGCATCGCACCTCATCTTGAAGGCAGCCGGTTGCTCAAGTTGCCGCTGTTCGCGGTAGGAGAGCATACCGCCGCCGCCGCCCATCGCGCCGGGTTCGACAACGTGGTCCCGGCGAACGGCGATGCCGCCAGCTTGCGCGACTCGGTGCTCGCCAGCGTGAAGGCAAAGGAGCTGAAGAAGGCCAGCCCGCTGCTTTATCTGGCGGGGGCCGATCTGGCGCGCGATCTTGCCGGCGAACTCGACGAACGCGGTTTCACCGTTGTCACCCACACCACCTACCGGATGATTCCCGTATCCAGTCTGCCGCGCGAAGCCTGTGAGGCCTTCGCCGCCAGCGGGATCGAGGCGGTGCTGCACTATTCGCGGCGCAGCGCGCGCGCGTTCCTGGACGCGGCGCGGGCGGGCGGCGTCGAAATATCGGCCTTGGCGATCCCGCAATGCTGCATCTCGGCGGCGGTCGCCTCCGTGGTCCGCGACGCCGGGGCCACACAGGTCATGGCCGCCGCCTCGTCGGATGAAAATGCCTTGTTCGAGGTGCTGGACCGTGCTTTGCGCCCGGTATCGCGCTAGAAAGCGTTTTCGGGCGAAGCATGCCCTCGGCGGGGGTTGGACACCGGTTCCGGTGAAGAAACCACGTCAAATCAAGAATCTAGAGTCCCGTTTCGATTCTATCGAAGCGGAAAAGGCTCTAGAGGATCGGTTCTGATTTTGATCGGAGCCGATATTCCAGAAGGACGTGCCGAATCTGGTAACGTCCGGTCACAGCAGGCAAGGAAACCACGAGATGGTCGATGACAGGCCCGACGACATTGGACCTTCGCCGGATTTGGGCCGGGCCAAACGCCCGCCGCCCACCATCGAGCTTGAAGCGTCGGAAGTGTCGAGCGAGCCCCGCAATGCGGGCGATGACACGCGGCCGGAGCGTTCTTCCCAACAACCTTCGTCGCAGGAGCCATCCTCCCGCGAACCTTTGTCCCAACAACCTTCGTCACAAGAGCGCTCGGCCGCGGCGGTTTCGGCCTGGGTCGTCGCGGCTGTTTCCGGCGCCGTTGCCGCCTCGCTCGTTATCGGTGTCGGCTGGATCCTGGGATGGCCTGCGATACCCGCCACGCCAGCCGCCAGCCAAATCAATTCCGCCGTCATCGACGACCTGAGCGCGCGCATCGCCGGCGCCGAATCCAAAGCCAGCACGGCTGCAACGGCTGCGGCCGACCCGGCATCCGCCGCGCGGATCGAGGCGCTGGAGAAATCGCTTGCCTCGCTGCGCGGCGACGTCGCGGCCGCGCGCGCGCAGTCGGAAAAGCTCGCCGCTATCGTCAATGACGTCCAGGCAACGCCGGGCGGAACCTCCTCGCCGCTGGATCTCACGGCGATCAACGAGCGCATCGCCGGAATCGAACGCGCCGCCCGCGCGCAGAGCGCCGAGCTCGCGCAGGAGAACGCAAAAGAGAACGCAAAGCCGGCGGATGACGTGTCGCTGCGCCGGATCGTGGCGGCAGCCTTGCTCGATGTACTGGTACGGATCGGCGATCCCTATCCGGCCGCGCTGACGGCGGCGAAATCGCTTGCCGCGAATCCGGATGCGTTGAAGCCGCTCGAGGGCTTCGCGGCCAAGGGCGTGCCGAACGCAAACGCGCTCAACCGCGAACTGCTGACGCTGGTGCCGAAACTGTCGCCACCGGTGCAACCGGACAATGCCACCACCGGTTCGGGCATCGTCGAGCGCCTGCAGGCCGGTGCTTCAAAACTGGTTCGCATCGAGCGCACCGATACGGTCGGCAACGACCGCGGTGCTGTGGTCGCGCGGGCTACCGCGGCGGCGCTGCGCAACGAATTGGCCGACGCCCGGCGCGAGTTGAATACGCTGGCGCCTGCCGATCGCGCGGCGGCGCAAGCCTGGCTCGACAAATGCGACGCGCGCGACGCGGCGCTCGCCGCATCGCGAAGTTTTGCCGCCGAGACCATGGCGTCGCTCGCCAAACCGGTGCAATAGGAATCCGATGTACCGGATCATTCTGTTTCTGGCGTTGATTGCGCTCGCGGCGGCGGGCGCGGCGTGGGTTGCCGATCAGACCGGCGACGTGGTGCTGTCGTCGGGCGGCTGGCGGGTCGAAACCTCGCTGCCGGTATTCGCGCTGGCGCTCGGCGTCACCGTCGTCGCGGCGATGCTGGCGTGGTCGATCCTGCGCGGGCTCTGGCGCACGCCGCAACGGATCAAGCGCGCACGGCGTGAGCGCCGTCACGCCCGCGGCCGTCACGCCATCACCCACGGCCTGCTCGCGATCGGCCACGGCGATTCCGTCGCGGCCCGTTTGCATGCCGATGTCGCGCGCCGCCATGCGACGCATGATCCGCTGGCGCTGTTGCTGCACGCGCAATCCGCACAGCTCGACGGCGACCGCGAAGGCGCCAGAGCCGCCTTCCGCGCCATGGCCGAGCGCGAGGACACGCGGCTACTGGGCTTGCGCGGTCTGTTCATCGAAGCGCAGCGCGCCGACGATCCGGTCGCCGCCGTCATGATCGCCGAGGAGGCGCTGAAATTGGCGCCGGCATCGACCTGGGCGTCGCATGCGGTGCTGGGATTTCGCTGCGCCAAGGCCGACTGGAGCGGCGCGCTGTCGATCCTCGACAACAATCTTGCATCGGGACTGATCGACAAGGCCGCCTATCGCCGTCAGCGCGGCGTGCTGCTGACAGCGCGCGCGCTGGAACTGGAGACGGTCGACCGCGATCTGTCGCGCGAAAGCGTGATGGAAGCGGTCAAGCTGGCGCCGACCCTGGTGCCGGCCGCGGTGCTGGCGAGCAAGTATCAAAGCGAGGCGCATCAGATACGGCGTTCGATGCGGATTGTGGAGGCGGCGTGGCTGGCGCAGCCGCATCCGGATCTTGCCGATGCCTATGCGCACGTCAAACTCGGCGATTCCGCGCGGCAGCGGCTGGTGCGGATCGAGACGCTCGCCGCCAAGGCGCCCGGTCATTTCGAGAGCGCGCTGGCGATCGCCCGCGCCGCCATCGACGCATCGGAATTTGCGCGCGCGCGCGAGGCGCTGGCGCCGTTGACGGATGCGCCGACCCAGCGGGTGGCGATGCTGATGGCGGAAATCGAACGCACCGAACATGGCGACAGCGGGCGGGCGCGGGCGTGGACCCTGCGCGCGGTGCGCGCGCTGCACGATCCGGTCTGGACCGCGGACGGATATGTCTCGGATCGCTGGCGGCCAGTATCGCCGGTTACCGGCCGGCTCGACGCCTTTCAATGGCAGCGGCCGCTGGCGGCATTGCCATCCGACAAGAATGCAGCGATCGAAGCCGCGGAATTCAATGCCGCGATCTCGGCGCCGCGCCGCGTCGAGCCGCCGCGTGAGCGTCCGGTGGTGGTAGAGCCTCCGACCGAGCTACTGCCGTCGGCCGCGCAGGACAATTCACCGGTTGTCGCCGCGGCTGTCGAGCCGGCGCCCGTTGTTTTGCCGACGCCTGAACCCGCTCCTGCGCCACCACCCAAACCGTCACCACCGTCAACTGAATCCGCGCCGGTGGCGCCCGCGCCGCTGTTCCGCTCGCGCCAGGACATTCCCAAAAACCTCCCGGCCAGCATTCTTCCTGTCATCCCCATTGTCCGGGCGCCCGACGATCCCGGAATAGATGATGATGAACCCCTGACCGATGAATTCACGGAACAAGTGGGTTCCGTGTCCGGCCAGGCCGGCGGCTGGCGCGGCTTTCTGTCCCGCTGGGGGAACTGATTAGGGGCTCGTGTGGAAAGCGTTGAGTTGGATATTCACTCTAGCCCTAACGCTCACGCTTTCACTTGGGTTGTCAGGGCGTTCCTCGCGATCATGGCCGCCCTTCCTGCCATCGGCAGATGAGCGCGCAACGAAAAGCCGCGCGACGGCTCAAAGATGCTAATCCAGCTTAATCGACCAGCCGGCCCGGCATCATGCTCCCGTAAGACTGCATGATCCGGGCAGCATGACGCGTTATCTCGACATCGTTAGGGGGCAGGATGTCCATACGCGCTCCCGTCGCGGCGTCTAGTCGTCTTGCCCGAAATGAAATTGGTTGTGAGCCCGCTGTTTTGAACGCCTGATAAGCGGTTGGATGAACAGGGCCATACTCCCACGCCTCGAAATAGCCTGACACGAGGGGCCGGTTTCTTTCGATCAAAAAAATTGCATGGCGAAATATGAGAGCTTCTGCAACGCGAGATTACTAACGCGATGTCCAACTCGTTCACCTTCATCCAGCATCAGGTTTGCGATGGCGCGGGAATCGTACGTGATGTCTGTCATCAGATGAATTCAGTTAAGTAAGGCAGTTTACGATTCGGCGAGTGTTAAGCGCGAGCAATTGACAGATCTGACTCGCACAGCGCTTCTAATGCTATGGCAATGATCCGATCTTCGAACAACCTAACCTTGCGCTGTCCCGCGGTCTTTCCGCCTGGCCAGTTCGGCAAGCGCGCCTTAACTGCTTCGACGCTTGGTTCGACGCCTTCCCGATGCAAGATCATGTCAACTGTCGCTAGAAGCTCCATGCCAAGAGGGGATTCAAAACCGTCGATGAGTTTCGATGTTTTCTCCAGCGCGTTTCGATACGGTTTGGCTTCCGGCGTCGTTAGATACGCCGCGACTTTATCCCGCTCTGAATCTTCAAATCGAATTTGATCGAATGGTGCTGCATCCGCTAGCCGTTTGTCGCAATGCAGATAGCTTCCATCTAGGCCGTTGAGCAGATGCTTCAGCTTCTCCGAATACGGACCATACTTGTTCGCTTTGAATTGAAAATCCATGGAGTTTTTCAATCCGAGCGTTTCTGCAAATCGTTCTAGAAAATAGGCTAGCTTTTGAACTTCAAGAAGTGTGCAATCGAAACCTAGAATCGAGTACCGTCGAACTAGCTCAGCGATTAATGCTCGCGCGGGCGTCAAGTTTTTGACACCCGCACGTTTAGCAACATTCTGATATTTTTCCGTAGGTTCGTAAATTATGACGCGAACGTCAGTCAACTCAGCTAAAACACGTTCGATTTCAGGACGAACCTCTTTCCATTGCAAGCCACCATTGCCCGCCCCAAGGGGGGGTAATGCAATCGACTTGATTCCTTTTTCTGCAATGACTTGCTTAAGATCGTCCAATCCTTCGACGATCCATTCTATTTTCGAAGGAAAGCGCCAATGAGCTTTAGTAGGGAAATTTATTATCCACTTCGGCCCGAAGAGTTTTTCTCGCTCCGTAACGAACATTTTACCGATGCGGACTTCCTTCAGCGCACACGCGCGTTCGTATGCTTCGAAGTTTTCTGGGAATGCCTCCTTGAACATCAAGGCAACGCCTTTGCCCATAACTCCCACGGTGTTGACCGTGTTCACAAGCGCTTCTGCGTCGGACTCGAGCAGGTTTCCTGTGGTGAACGTAATCATTAGAGATACCGCTGTGGCTGTGCGACGATTTTCAACTTCAGTCCCCTCGCGTCCGCGTCTGCTTGAATTGCTGCCCTTACTGCGTCGTTTAGGCAGACGACGCCTAGCAACGCATCCAACGGCATATGCTTATAAACTAACGCTTCCGCCTGATATTTTTCGAATTTGTCGATATCGTCATTCCGAAAATCGCGATTTTGAAGTGTTGTCCATATTATGCGATCAAGGTCGGCCAAACTGTTCGAGAATTGTGCAGTCCTGAGATACGCGTGACGGTCGGAAAAGACGAACGGTACTTTTAACTCTGCAAGACGACACCAAGATTAGGATGTCCTCCATCGGCCGTTTAACAACTCCGTTGTATCCGGTCTTGATGTTGTAAAGCATGGGAGTGTACGGCGTGAAATAAAACGGTACATAGTCGCTTAACGTTCCGCCGGGAGCGCATTCAACGGGCCGGGCAACCCTTTTTTCGATTAGCTCAGCATTTCCGATTTGCGTATAACTACCAACATTGTTGATGCTCTTGCAGTGGCAGCCCGCGTCCAGAATCCTCGACATATTTTCGCGATGGACGATCCGAAAGATTAGAGCCTTTGTCGGATTCAAGTCCTTGGACATGATTCGAGACTATGCGCGCGTCGTGAACCCGCAAAGCCTCGGCTGATTCGAATTAACAGTCGATTTCCCCCATCCTCGGTTGATCAGAGAACAAAATAAGAACATTCCGGCTTTTGTCAACACGGAACATCTTTACACGGCTGAAGCATCTCCGGCCGGCTCTCCGTCCGAGTCGGAACGTCTCGACGTGGCAACCGATCAAGCCATCGCGGCATGTGCTGGCCAGCAATTCGTCGAGTGGCTTGAAGCCGATCTCCATACCGGTCGCCATGGCGAGGCGGCAGCGCCCGCCCGGGCTTGGGGCGTCGCATAGAGACTGCAGAGCGCGCGGTATGAGAGCAGATTGCGGCCATGAAAATCGATTTGAGCGCCTATCGACTTGAATCGCCCCCGCCGATATAACGACCGCGCATCGCCCCAACCTGCCGTTGTCCCCGTGGTGTCACCAAGTCGAAAACGGCCGATGCTCCAGGAACCGAGAACGCTAATTCACAGAGTGTTTTCAACTAGATGCCGCAATAGCTCAGCTGGTAGAGCACGTCATTCGTAATGACGGGGTCACAGGTTCGAATCCTGTTTGCGGCACCAGCTAAATCAAGCACTTAGGCAAATCGTAAGATCCCTCGAAAACACCCCGTGTCTGCACTGTGTTGGCAAATCGATTGCCGCGTGGCGGCCTCGGGCCCAGAGCGCCCCTGTTTCCGCCCATAGCCAGAATTGCAAGAGCCAGGGCGGGCGCGCGCTTAATGCATCACGTTAAGATACCAATACAATGTATTGAATTATCTAATGATTTGCAGTTGATTTCGGAGAGGGAATGCCCGGCCGCGACCTGGGCATGGATCTATGACGCTCGGCATATCTTCCT
>WNGH01007398.1_pt1 | contig 12069 bp, 17 predicted proteins | sample 5400631 | NCBI WGS metagenome assembly WNGH01 (sample SAMN13153373, study PRJNA577476) | soil metagenome | isolation source: 115 cm soil or saprolite under Garry oak tree replicate 1 | place: USA:California | collected 2016-06-15 | reverse complement strand
ATCTTGGTTCAGGTCGTCAGGCTCGGCAGAAAGTCATACGGCAGGTCCGGTCTTGGATTGAAGAGAAGCAACAGCTTTCGGACATCATTACGGCTCTTCTCAGAGAGGGCTATAATCGGAAGAAAATCGGTGAATATCTCGCGATAGCCGAAAATGGAGCGATGGACGCTTGAGAGTTTGGTCAACTCTATTGCGGAGGACTATCGTAGACGCGTCGAATGGATTCAGCATCAGATTCTTGACATGGCTGATCCAGAAGGAAAAGTTTTGAAGAAAGATGTTGAGTCCATTATCTACCAGCATTATCTCTGTTCGCGTTATGCTGTCAATAGATATCTGGAGACATTAGAGGGAGCGAGAATAATAACGGTCAACAGTAGCTATCTGGTTGTCGAGGCGAAGAAACCGAAATGATTGAATCATTCGTAGAGATTCAACTAGCAGGGACATCCAAATCCGGGAAAACGGAAATCTACGAAGTCAAAAACGTCGAGACTGGCGAAAAATTAGGAATGATCAGATGGTATGCTCGCTGGCATGCCTACTGCTACTTCCAAGAGAATGATATTGTCATGTCGCCTTCATGTTTACTCAATGTTTCCCAGTATCTAAATGGATTAATGGATGAGAGAAAAAAGAAATGATCCATCTGTTCTATACGAAGAAAGGTCACTGTTCCGACTGTTTCAGAAGCACCCGAGCATGGTTCGTCTACAACCGATTCTTGTCTTTGCATCGCTGTTCACGGTGCTGGACTTCTAGTGAAAAGGGTCTGGTTCAGCTAAAGCTAAATGCTAGTGTGCATCACTCTACTGAGTATCCCACGCGCGGCGAGTGACAACAGTGACCCGACCACTTAATTGGAGGAGCATCTCCCCACAGGCTGAATACAACGGCGTGGATGGGAGCGTCACCCGCTTTTGTGCGGGGGCGTGTTCGTTACAGAGTCCGAAAGGGCGATGATTACAAACGAAACTTGACCAAGGCTACGAAATTCACTGGCAATGTGACAAGGGACATATTTTTGGACAAGGCCAGATCACAATTAATCCGTTCAAATGTCCTGTCTGCCAGTCGCCACTAGTCGAAGCGGTCTGGGAGAAAAAAGAATGACTTTCTACTGCAGATTACACCCGGACTTTGAAGGATTAACCATCGGAGCCATGCACGACCATATCGAGATAGATCATCGTGATCTGGTGAAGCATGGTGACAATTACAAGGAGAAGATTGCAGAGTTCTTCCGGCTGAACGTGGAGATGGCTGACTTCCGACGCTCTGATGGTCAGGTTGTTCTGCGGACCTGGGGCCGTCCTCCCAAGCTGGGCCAGTATGTAGCAGACAGCGAGACCGAAAAGAAATGAAAGTTGTAATACGCGACGATATTTTACACATTGAAGAAGGCTTGCTTTTCAAGCGTAGAACGGATATCCCATTGGCAAAAATTACCAGTATAACAAGCTCGGGGATTCTAGCGAAAACATGGACTGTCGCAGGTGCTGGAACCGTAAAAATCATCAGAGGTCGGTCACATGACGCCGTCATGAAGCTTGCATTGCAAAAACAGCCGTCTCAAATGCAAAGAGATGTAATAACACAGAAAGAAGTCGTGAAAATAAGGATACCTCAATGACCTGTGCTAATTGCGGTGCACGACTTTGATTGCTGTTCAGGTTTTCGACTATGACTGTCTAGATGAGCAGGAACAACTATGAAAGCGGTCTGTCTCAATGAAATCTGCGACTTCACGGCTAGTCTAGAAAGTTGTGAGGAAGAGCTAGTGGCTCATCCGAAATGGCGGGAGAGCACGGATGCAAAGACGTTGTTGTATACGAAGATTCACGATCATGAGATACAGAATATTGGACATAGGATTGTTCAAGTCAGTGTCAACGTCAGGGACGAGCCGAGTTTCAGGAGGAATCGGCCATGACTCATCATAACGGACACGGTGACTGTCTCTGCGACAAGTGTAATCCTCCGAAGAAGGCTAAGAAATGAGCATGATGATTATTCAACGGCAAACATCTGCTACTGGAAGACATGTGTTGAAGATAATGATCTGTCCAAAATGCGGTGATGCCTGCACGGTCTGTGCGCAGGGTGGAATGTTCGCGAAGTGTTGTCTTGGCCCACAACGAGGTTGATCTGCACATCATGGACGAATACGCATGCCGAGAACATGTTCTGGCAGGACGGCATATTCACTGTTACCGTTGCCAAACCGTTCTAAAATCAATGGACCGCGTCGCAAAATTCCGTAACGGTGGCCGAGCAGTAGTGACCAAGAACAATCTCGCCAAATACTTCTGTCTTCCATGCGGTAAGCTTTTAACTGATAGCACTGTCAGAATAGTGGCATGAATCGTACACGGCTCATTGCCATCGTGCTTCTACTGCTAAGCACGATTGGAACTGCCTATGCGATTCTATACTTGACACAGCAGACACCGGTAATAAGGCCGCCAGCTCTTCCTGCGCTGTCAAGTCCATGCACCAGCCTGGTTGCGGAAGGAAAACCACAACCTGTCAGTGGAGTAATACTGCTAGACTGCGGCCCATCCATACCTGCCTTCACGGTCATCAACGAGAACCAGGCAGTTTTCACACCGACATTCACTCTTCCCTCAGTTGGACAAGGCACTGTGAGTCCTCTCGAAGTTAGCCAAGTAGTAAACCAATGCGCGCAGGGAACAGGCTTCATATTGACCAGTGGCCAATCCGTGCCTCTTCCATCCGGTGACTATGACTATTGTCTAGGCTATGGCAACTTTCCAGCGACAGGTGGACAGAGTATTCCATCATTCAGCATAGGCTGGACCTAAACCATCGGAAGATTCGACAAGCCCGCAAATCTACACAGGTAGCTCTTGTCCGTTGATAGGAGGCAGGCGGGAGTTTCGAGGCTCCGAAAATGAACAATGTCCCACATTGAGCCGGAAACGCTTGAGCACTGGAAGGCTATAGCGGAAGCACAGATATTCCTCAAAGAACAGTATATGAACGATAACATGCAGTTGAGGCGGCGAATCTATACGTTGACTCATCCCACAGCAAGATGGAAAAGAGTCGGTTTCAAACTTCTGACACGGCTGATGAAGCGGGATTGAAGTATCGAATGGTGAACCTGCAGGATTTACCTATAAAAATAACGAATTTCGCAGAGACGCGGAATCGAATCTTGGAACAGTTAGACGATGATGAGTATGTGCTGTGGACCAGTGAGGACGAAGAGCCGTCACAGATGCTTCTCGCCCATCTCAACCATGCCAGAGCCATTTATCCATATTACGCAGTGCGGCGTATCAACCTGGTCAATGGGCGTTTCTACGAGTCTGCTAATCCTGAATACTCGCCGCATCTAGTCTCGAACAGGGTCAGATACAAAGGCGCAATCCATGAAACCGTAATGCCCAGAAAGCCTATGGGAAGAATAGACTATCCAATAATTCACAACCATTCTCTAGACTGGAAGTATTCTAGCGGCTGGAAACAGACCCGTGCATACCGGCCAGTTCTCGCCCTCAAAAAAGGATACCAGGCATTGACAGGACGTTAAAAAATGAAAATTGTCGCTGTCTGCGTCTCCGCTACTGCTCACATCTTTCCAGGCTCTCTACCATTCGTCAATCGTGTCAATGCGATGCCTGCGCCTCCGCGCAGGTCAACGGCTAGAGTAGCGTTTGTAGCCGAGGAGAGAAATCGCGCAGTTCAACAAGCCCTAGATCGCCATCCTGATCTCACCCATATTCTCATGCTAGACTCTTGGTATCTCGAAAATCCGGCGAACGACCATGAATGGAACAGATTCATCAAAGCCTATGATGATCCGGAAACAATACTAGGCGCGTCAACCTACCAGGTTCACGACACGCGCCTTTTCGCAGAACCCATAACATTCTTTGTCGAGATCGCCACCGTGCTAGAAGCGGCCGATTCGACCATGGGAGTAGAAGGCAAAACTGGACGGATCAGAGTCCAGGCTGTCGGCTCAATCTACATCTTTCCAATCTGGGCCTGGAAAACGAGACACTACGAGGCTCGTAAAGACTATTTTCTGCCAGAACACGTCGATCTCTGCCGTTCAAGCGGATACCCGGTCTATCTCTCGTTCGACCATCGTTTCTACAAGAAACCAGTCAGATACGGAGTATGGAAGAAGCTAAGAGTAGCCGCAGGATACGAGCTTAACAGGCTAAAATAATGTGCACTCTAGAAGACTTTGCCCATCTGAAACTAGACACCTACCACAGCCAAGTATTGAAGAATGAACTGGTCAAATGGCACGTTTACTATCTGCCCCGCAACGGCAAACTTCCTGATCCAGTCCTGAAGGGAACAGCGGCGGTTCTGGACATCGGCGCGGGTAACGGTGAAACCTGCCAGTTCTATCTTAACCACGGAGCCAGACGCGTCATCTGTATTGAACCCATGTCTAATCTTCTGGTCGAAAACTTTGGATCAGACGGGCGTGTAACCATACTCCCTGACTATGTGGGATTCATCAAGTCTGACTGTGAAGGCGGAGAACGAGACATGGTAGTCGAAGGCGGCCACGGTGTCCCATCTCGCTGGCATGTTGTCCAGCGTGAAAACCCATCGATCTACAATCGACTGTGGCGTTTCGACGAGGACTGGGGCCCACTATACAAAAAAGCCTTAAGAAAGCTCGGAAGATTACTGGTCGATATCGGTTGAAAATAACTATCTCAAAACCAAAACTTCTCGTGTTCATCATTATCGTCCTCTCAGCGACGATTGGATGGGAAAGCTATCTTGTCTTAGCAGTACCGGCAGGTTCACGCGACTCAATTATCCCTCCGGGAGGAATGACAATCCCTTGTACATATGACATTTATCTTGATTCTAATGCGACAGGTATCCCCGCATATCTAGCAAAAGACTGCAAAACCGGAGATAATGCCTTCTCAGGATCGGATGTGGGAGTTCTCACACAAAGCATTCTTAACAGTCTAACAACAGGAACCGGGTATACTCTATATTATGAGGGACAAGGCACAAAATACATGGTCGCAAATCCAATAATCTTTTCAACAGATTTGCGAATCAGCTTTACTGGCGATGGTATTGGAACCCACTTCATCTGCACAAACGATTGTTTCGATTGGGCTGGATCAGGAACATTCCGAGACATGAGATTCTATAATATGTTCCTTGAAGGACCTCCACCAAACTTTGGCGGGAACCTGTTCAATTTCGGAACAGCCACAATCCAATATTCGTACTGGCAAGGATTGATACTCACCTGTTCAGGTGCTGGAAAATCATGTTTCAAAGGTGGACCGGGAGGAGGCTTCTTATTCAATCAGATTAGTGATACTGTAATGACAACAAGAACTACCAACACTGTCTCAATGATTGACTTGAGAGACAATGCTAATTCAGGAATCAATGCTAACACTTTCGGGCCTAGATTAACATTCAGCAATTCCGGAAAGTTTGCCGTCAGAATAGAAGAGACTAGTGCTGGAACATATGCTTATGATAACGACTTCATCGACATCACAGGCGACCCGGTGCCAGGTGGATTACTAGCTTGTTATGGGTGCTTGTCTACAAAAATCAGTAAGGCATCTGTCTATGACAATACAGGGGCCTTCACAGCCACTGCGCCAATGATTCTTCTGTCGAAAACAATAGGAATTGCAACCCACGATACAACAATCGAGAATTTCTATTCGACAAATGACAACTCTACATATCCAGCGATCAAGCTAAACTCAACTGCGAATCCGTCGGGAGTCATCATCATCAGCCCAAGCGTCAAAGTCATCGATTGTGCTTCTACTTCCCGAATCGTCATCATATATGATACAAGTCAGTTTTTGACCTCTCTTAATAATTGTCTCGCAAGCACATACATCATTAAAGATGGGCAAGGAGGCAATCCAGTCTATCAATTTGGAACTCTGTCAGGCTCGATTTCTACTGGAAGTGGAACTTTCAAATCCACTGGACTGGGGGTAACAATAACCCCGCAGGTAACCGGAAGCATCTGGGTCGATTTTTCTGCATCAGCAAATAGTACGAGTACGACTAATCTTATCACTGTTGCTCTTTTTAGAACAACAGGAGGTATTCCAAGTGCCGGGGCAAGCACAACTGGATCGGAGATAACTGCTTCATCAGCAATTACAGCAGGAGCGAACATACAGCTTTCAAATATCTATGTCGATACAGGACTGACCATTGGAACAGCATACAATTACTATCTTGCATGGAAAGTGACTACGACTACAGCTACACTGACAACTCAGGCGACAAATACATCAGCAGGAACCAATGTCGCCGCTTGGGAAGTCTGATTTTGGGAGGCTAACCTGTGTGGAACACCAAAATATTTCTGCTACTGAGCCTATTGCTTCTTGGAATAGTTTCGGAGGCATTTCCCGTCCAAGCTGTTGTTTCTCTTATTCCCAGCACGAATATTGCACCAATCGACAGTAACACTGAAATTGACAGTGGCCTAACAATGGGAATCAACGGCGCATATCCTGCATCATTGAGTGAAGGCGGATTATGCTTCGTATCGACCACAACAAATCTGAGACAGGTAAAATTTAACATGATAGTCCCTTCCGGCTCACCATTCGGCACGTTTAACGCTCAGCTTTTCGCTTCCTCAGGCACATTCGGAACCAGTTGCCAACCGACAGCTAGCGCTTTGGCAACATCAAATCCTGTCATTATCGGTTCCATAAGCGGCGATACCCCATTCTTCATCTTCGATTCTTACATTGACCTGCAAGCACAGACAATCTATGCTGTAAGCATTAGACTAGTTTCATGCGTGAAATGTGACAGTAGCAACTATTGGTACTTGCAGTATACACAGACCGATTTCAGCATCACCAGCAACATCTACTACTGGAACAATCCCTACGCGGTAGGTCTGCAACATTCAAAATTGAAATACGAAATCGACGGCTCGCCCATAGTCCAACTAAAAACCAAGTTTGGCAGTCTCGATGTCAGAAATCAGCAACAGACGAACAACTTTGCGGTGTACGCGAATGGAACAATCATGTTCAATGTTACGGGTCTAGAGCTTCAACAGGGCAAGTATATATTCAATGCTGTGTCCTACGGTAATGGTACTTTCATCGTCAAATTCGTCGGAGGCAGTCCTTTCACCGTCACAACTTTTGGAACAGCAAGTTATCTCGGCAGTTTTGAACAGATCAGCTATAGCTCAGTAACAAGTGGACCACTAGTTGTCAATTTTAGCTTTGTGCCTTGTATTCCACTTTTCAATCTTCTACCCATATTTGCAGTCGCTCTACTAGCAGTTCCATTAGTAACCACTCTCTATGCTAGAAAAGAATTGTCCCGAAATGCACGAGTTGCTATTACAGCGGTGATTTTGACTGCCATAGTGATAATTATTTGGTTTTCCGCAATTCCGGCCATTGCGAATCTGGTTGCGGGCGCGAGTGTCTGCTGAATCTTCGAGGCGCAAAGATCGGCCTACCCATCCTCTGTCTCCGGCTACTGTTCCAGAATCGGCTCTGGTCTTGGAACGGCGACATTCAGACCGCGATAATACCCGGCCTACAATGCTGGTATTGCCAGCCGTCACAGGCGCCCTATGGAGTTCTCTGGCACATCATCTCATACCCACTCCTCCTTGGAGGAACACCGAACTGGTACATTCTCGCGTCAAGCCTAGGCGACTATCTCGCCATGACGCTGATCGGCGGGAAACAGATTCTTCCAATGTACGGGATGCTCTCGTTCTGGATATGGCTACAGGCACCGTATGACATTCCGATACTCTGGCTCTGCCTGTTCGGGCTTCTCAAATGGCCCCTCGCATTTCTCGGCCCACTCGGAAAACTGCCACTTGGTGCACCTGCTTCAACGTGGAACTTCGTCCTCCAACGCCATTATGTCGGAAGCGATTTCCAATACTACCTCTTGATGGGAATAGTTCTTATCCTAGTCCTAGTCCAGTCACGAGCAGACAAGAATGACAAAATACGTTTGGAGCCTAGACCAGATCGACGACTGTGTAATAGTCACACGAGTAATTGACAGTGGAGAGGAAGGAGAAGATCAGCAACCGATCCTGAAGCTGAGACGGATCAGCCGAGCAAACGCTTTCGCCGGAATCAACGAGATACGCTCCTCGCTAGACATGCTGGAGAAAGAACTGAAAAACGACGAGATCAAAGAAAAGGAAATCGTTCAGAAACAGAAGAACTAACTTCAGGGGAAGTTTTAGCGACCGCTAGAGCAACTTCCAAACGTCCAATGCGTTTCCAATACTTTACTCGACTAACTGCTCGATGGCATAGCGTGCACAAGAGAACGACTTCATGTCTGTCGATGTCCTTCAATAGTTGACCATAGTAGAGTGTGCGATGAGTAAATTGATGATTCAGATGGTGAAAATTGAAGGGGTCGCGTGATGATTCAAACTGCTCCCTTTCGAACCCGCAAATGAGACATTTACCGCCGAGTTTAGTGATTAACTGTTCGCGTCTATTACGAAAACGGGCTTTTCGAAGAATAGGATCGGCAAGCGGCAAGTGTCTAAAAAATTAGGGAGAGTGCCCTTTCTTGAACAATGTCACTGTGACTGTACGGGTTGTCTCAACAATGGCTACAGGTACGGAATCGCCTTTCATGTCGAATCCTAGGTATTTTGAGACGAATGATGGAATCCGAATATACCGGCCTGTCAGATTGCCTGATTCGCCTGTGAGACGTAATGCTTTGATGTCTTGGAGAGTTGTGTAGCGTCCTCGACCCCTAGTGATGTTTGGTTTTGGTCCTAACTTTAGAATAGCGTAGGCCGCATACCAGATTTGCCGATCTGAAAGCGCAGTTGTACGCCTAATCTTCTCGACTGATGAAATGTTCCAATGGTCTTTGATATATGCTAGTTGCTGTTCAGTGAATTCTATTTGTCTAGTCGTGCTTTGCATTTTGGGCACTCTTTCGGTTTTTTCGATTTTGGGGTCCATTCGTACCCGCATTTGGGGCATTGCATGGCCAATGCTAACTATGATTATGATGAAGATGAACCTTTGGCATAGTTAAATATTAGTGAAACCTTAAATTCGAACCACTCGATACTACACGCGACGACCATCTGAAAACAAGTCTAAACGGTTTCCTCGCATGGAACGCCTACAGCAATAGCTCCACGACTCTTGGGCCACAGCTCGTACAGAACAGCCTCAGTAACGCTCTCGGTGCTGGACACAGCATCGGCCGAGTATTCGGCATACTTCTGCTGATCCTCATCGGCGCGGCACTAGTCCCCTCAGTAGCCAATGCAACTACTGGAATCACTATCGCTCATACTGGCTTCACGCCCAACCCGAATGTCACAGCCACCCCAGGCTTCGTCCCTCTGATCCAAGTTCTGCCCCTGATCTTCATAGGGGTTGTTCTCGGATACGGACTGGACGAGCTGACCTCGGTACTATAGAAGGGGCGAGTCAATGCGGATTCGCCCAACCCATTTTTTTCTCGCACTCATACTCATAGCTAGCTTCTTCGCCGCTGGAACAGTCGACGTACTGTTCGGCGACGTTATTCCGATCCGTCCCTATGACGGCTTCTTCCAGTGGAAACCATTATTCCAGAACAGTCTACAACAGGCGTCAAAGACTCCCCTAGGCACCGTCCTAACAGTCCTGTTTCTGATACTGGTCGTCGCGGCTGTCGCGCCATCCGTAGCAAACGCGACTACGGGTATCACCATCGCCCATGCAGGCTTTAGCCCGAATATCAACCTGACCAGGTCGCCAGGAGTAACGGCGGCTGTGCCGATTCTTCCTCTCATATTCATCGGCATCGGGATAGGCTATGTATTGGACGAGATGGGTGGCATACTCTGAATGAGACAGTGGAAGTTTCATCACCGCCGCCCTCTTAGCATTGTTCTTGTTCTGGTTCTTAGCCTTCTTGGATTTCTCCCACAGCTAGCCCACGCCTCAACATACGTCGGCTATACAACGACGCAGACAGGCGCATTGACCTGCAACACTTTCGGCAACTGTGAAAAGTGTCAGGTTGATGGCACCGCAGGGGTCAAGTGTGGAACCGGAAGCGCAATACAGTCGCCTTTGACTGGAACTTTGACAAGTGTCACGCTGGTCACAGGAAGCTCAGTTCCCAACCAGGTCGAGATCGCGACTTTTCCAGCCGGAACAACCCCTGCTTCAACTACTGTAGCCTGCGGATATTCAGGACAGACGTATAACTGTCAGCAGGTAACAGATGGGCAGTCCTTTACAGTAAAAGATGTCGAAGGCTTAGCCGGGGTCTCAGCACAAACATTGACGACAGTGTCACTAGCTAGTCCTGTGACTGTGACATCGGGGCAGTTCGTAGCAGTACAGTTCACCAACACTGGAGCAACCAGCTTCGGGTTAGTTAACCAGGTCTGTAGCAACAATGTAGGAACAAGCTGTGGGTCAATAGTCGCAACAGGAGTCTGGGACCTATGTCTCGACTTCCTCACCGCTACTCCTTCAAACAATGCAGTAGTCAGTTCAGCAGGACAGAACGCTGGAACCTGTGGCAGTGGAATGTTTACAGGAGCCACTTTCACAGCGACGGGACAATCCGGCAATACCGTCACAGTAACTCAGTGCTACGGAAATTGTGGAACACCGGCAATTACACTAGCGAACACGAACTCTACCCATTCCATCAATTTCAACCAGTCAATCACGGTATTCTATGAGTTCCAGTCGAATCTTAACGGATTCGTAGTCAACGTGACGACCAACTTGGCAAAAACCTACACTAACGGACAAACGCCATCGCTAGCTCTCTACTTCGTCACCTCATGTCCAGCCGGACAGTTACCATTCACGAACCAGTGCCCAGGATTACAATTCCTGGGAGGTACGCCTCAAGGAAGCAATCCGCAAAAGGGAAGGCTGACACTTGGCGCAGGAGCGCAATATGCCGTGTCTAACGGTGAATGGGTCGGCATAGCGGTCACAGGCTCTTTCTCAGGGCTTGATCTGAACGATACGAACACTAACATTAATCTGTTTCAGACAAGCGGGCAGATTCCCCCCTCAATATCTCAAAGCAACCCCGCAACATCGCTCTGTGGAGGATGCAAGATGGGCCTATGGGCATGGATAACCGGAAACGTTGTAACAGGGGCCTCGCCAACTCCGAACATTGGAACAAGCTGTTCAGGATTCCTAGACTGTATTGTTCCCAACCTCGTCTTTTCACTCTGCTCCAACCAGACGACACAATGCCAGAACGTCTCAGCCTTACTATGGGCCATTTTTCTCAGCATGTTCTTCACATTCTTCGTCTGGAAGATGGGCGTGAACATCATGCCTGGAGCACGATTGCCTTTCGGAGAAATCTTTCTCTTGATGGTCCTGGTCTGGATACTCGTGTTGTCAGGACTGACCCTATTATTCGTCTGGGTTCCACTGTTCTTCTTCTTCCTCATCTCATTGTTCGTCGGAAAAAAGGTAGGAGTGTACCTGTAAATGGGAAATCTGGAAAGAAGTACGATCACCATGACAATCTTCATCATTCTTCTCATAAGCTATGGTGTCGGTGTAAACGGTGTTCCTGCTCAGACCAGCGCGAACAATCTGTTGAACTTCAACGACATCAGCCGAGCCCTGAATCCAATTCTGAACAAGACCTGCGGGGCTGACATTGTATGTGCAACATTCCAGATAGGACTTGTCCTTGAACTTCCCGCTATCCTGTTCTTCTCAGTCATCAACCATGTCGTCCAGTTTCTCAGCCTAGTCACAGGCGTACTGTTCGGCCCTGAAGTCGGCGTACAGACAGTGCCCTTCCTCGACATCTTCTTCATAGGAGTAGTCGTTCTCCCTGCACTCTACGAAATCTTCCGTATGGCACGGGGTAACGCTTCGGCGGGAACAGCATGATATACGAGTTCATTGGAGAAAACAGAAACGGAATGAGCCTAACATGCGTCGTCTCACAGTTGGAACGATTCTTCTCGCCGTCGCCACGCTTGCCAGCTCGTACTATCCCAATGCCTGTCCAGGTTCCCTGCTTCCGAACAATCAGGGTCGATGC
>WNGH01007080.1_pt1 | contig 12071 bp, 16 predicted proteins | sample 5400631 | NCBI WGS metagenome assembly WNGH01 (sample SAMN13153373, study PRJNA577476) | soil metagenome | isolation source: 115 cm soil or saprolite under Garry oak tree replicate 1 | place: USA:California | collected 2016-06-15 | reverse complement strand
CCTCGACGGCCAGGCACCTCGCCGGGGCTGAGCGCTACCCGTCGGCGGCGGCGGCGCGGCGATAGAAGCCGCGAGCCTCGTCGAGGACCGCGACGAGATCGCCGAGGTGGGCGGAGCGCGTCGCCGGGTCGAAATGGCCGTGCTCGCCGACGAACCGCTCGAGCTCGTCCAGCAGCGCCAGGCACCAGCGCGCGTCCGCGGCGCGGCTGACCCGCTGGCCGGCGACGTCGACGTACACCGGCGAGGTGTGGGCCAGCACCGAGGCGTCGAGCGTGTTGGGGTGACCGCCGCCGCGGGCGACGGCGGCGATCCAGGTCGGTCCGCCCTCCAGGGTCGTCTCCAGCCGCAGCTCGGCGTCCGCGTCGCCCGCCGCCATGACCCCGTCGGGCCCGACCAGCGTCAGGCGCTCGGCCCCGGCACCCTGGGCGCGGGTCCGGACGTCGAGCCTGTCGCCGGCCGCCAGGTCGAGCACGGCGCCCGGTCCCTGCCCGTTCACCTCCAGTGTCAGCCACGGCCCGTTGGTGACCAGCGTGCGCCCGCCGCGGATGGCCTGCTCGAAGGCCGGCACCGACAGCGGCTGATCGCCGAGCCGGGCGTAGACCCGGCCCCAGCCCGGCGGGTTGGAGGCCACCCCGGGGCCGTGCGAGAACGACAGGAAGACATCCGTGCCGGCCGTGGCGGCGAGCCGCAGGCCGCACGACAGCAGGCGGTGGTAGAGGAACACCGCGCCCTCGTCGTTGTACGGGGAGATGAGGTCGACGGAGTCGACCAGGCCGAGCGCGGCGTCGGCGACCAGCTCCCGCGCCTCGACCGATCGCGGGCTTTGCAGGAATTCCTCGGTCGACCCGTCCGGGAACTCGGTGTACGCATGGGCGTAGCCGACCGTGGCGCCGAGCCCGCGCAGCTCCTGGCACGCGACGCTGTTCGGTGGCCAGTGGTGCTGCGGATCGGCTCACCGGCGGTCGCCATCGGGTCCGCGCCTGCTGAGCGCCTGCTTCGGCGCGGCCGGCGTGCTGATGGTGGCCTGGCTCGCGCTGATCCTGCTCCCGTCGAGACCGCGGGTGGTGGTCGCTGCCGCCTGGTTCGTCGCGCTGCTCCCGGCGGTGCCCCACTACTCGGCCTTCGTCTACAACGACGGGCTTGGCTTCCTGGCGTCCACGGCCACGCTGGTAACCGGGGCCCTGGCGCTGCGGCGCGGGCCGACGAGATGGCGCACGACCGGCCTCGCCGCCGCCGCGGCGTCGGTCCAGCCTGCGGGCGCGCCGGCGCCGCGGGCGGTGGCCGACGTGCTCCACCGCCATGGCGTCGCGCATCCCTGGCTGCTGCTGGCCGCCGCTTCGCTGACGGTCCTGGTCGGGTTCGTCGTGCAGAGCAGCCGCAGGCCGCCAAGGCGCGGCCCGAGCCGGCCGCGCATCCGCAGCCGGCGGCGGCGGCGAGCCCATCGGCGCGATCGGTGGGCTCGCCGCCACTCCCAGCACGGGGCCGGTGACCGATAGCCGGCTCCGCGGGCGCCAACTGCAGCGCCCGGGAGAGTGTGCGACGGATCGGGCGATGACCCAATCGTCAGATTTACGTGTCACGCGAGGTATTCGTCGGCGACTCGACAGTTCCCGCGCGGATGGGCGATGCGGCGCCCCGCCCAGCCCCGACCCAAGGCCCGAGCCCCAAGGCCCGGGCCCGAGCCGGCACAGGAAAGCGCCGCGGCCAGCACCTCAGGCCGCGGCGCGGATCGACGGACGGGTCGGTGCGCCCTGGGAAACCGGGCTCAGCCGCCCGCGCCCTCGGACATGCGCTGCGCCATCTCGGCCGCGCGCCGCTGCATCTCGTCCGGAGGGACGTCCTCGATGTGGGTCGAGATGCTCCAGCGGTGCCCGAAGGGGTCCTCGATCTGTGCGGTCCGGTCGCCGTAGAACTGGTTCTCGAGCGGGCGCAGCTCCTTGGCGCCAGCCCGCAGCGCCCGGTCGAAGGCCGCGTCGACGTCGTCGACGTACACGCTGATCGTCACCGGGGTGCCGCCCACCGACTTGGGCGAGCGGTTCCCCATCTCGGGGAACTCGTCCGCCAGCATCACCAGCGAGTCCCCGAACTGCAGCTCGGCGTGGCCGACCTTGCCGCCGGGCGCGTCCATGCGCATGCGCTCTCGCGCCCCAAACACCGTGGTGTAGAAATCGATCGCCGCGTTGGCGTCGTCCACGGCCAGGTAGGGAGTGACCTGCGGGTATCCGTCCGGGATCGGCTTCACGTTCGCCATTGGCGCTCCTCTCCTCGGGTGGCGTCCCATACCTTATCGGCCGCAGTCTCCCACGCTCTGAGCGATCAGGCGCCCGCAACCGCGGCGGCCCGCGACCTGCGTGGCGACCGCAACACGACCTGGCGGACGGAGGCCAGGCCCACTGCCAGGGTGCTACGCGGCTTGGTGGAGGGAGGGGCCCTGGACCCTGGCGGTGTCCAGGACGCCCTGACCGCCAAGGGCCGCACCGAAGGCGTAGATCGGCATGCGCTTGCCGAGGTCGTCGCCGTGGATCGCGTCGACGCCGAGGATCGCCTGCGCCGGGTTGGCGTTCCCGTCGGCGACCGCGCCCGCGTCGATGGTCAGGCGAAGCGGGCGGAGTCGGGCACCAGCTGGAAGTGGGTCGAGTCCCTGCCCCGCAGCGCCTCGGGCAAGGTGCTGGAGCAGCCGCTGCGCCAGCGCTACGCGGCGACCTCCGGGTGACCGCGCTCAGAGCCAGCCGCGGTGCTTGAAGATCGCGTAGAGGGTGCCGCTGGTGAACAGCATCAGCGCGATCGCGAAGGGGTAGCCGAACGCCCAGTGCAGCTCCGGCATGTGCCGGAAGTTCATGCCGTAGACGGTGCCGATGAGGGTGGGCGCGAACAGGATCGCCGCCCAGGCGGAGACCTTCTTGACCTCCTCGTTCTGGGCGTAGCTGGCCTCGGTCAGGCCCTTCATCTCCTCGTTCTGCGCCTGGCTGACGAGCGTGGCGTTGACCGTGAGGATGTCCTGGAGCATCTGGCGGAACCCGTCCACCCGCTCCACGACGGTGGTGGCGTGGTCGGCCACGTCGCGCAGGTAGCGTTGCAGCTCCTCGTCGGTGCCGTACTTGTCGAAGCCGGCCATGAGCGCTCTGAGCATGCCGAGCAGCGGGCGGGTGGCCCGCTGGAACTCGATCACCTCCCCGGACAGCTCGTAGATGCGCCGGGACACCTTCGGGTCACCGCTGAAGACCTGGGTCTCGATCTCGTCGATGTCGTTCTGGAGCCCGGCGACCACCGGAGCGTAGCCGTCCACCACGGCGTCGAGGATCGCGTACAGCACCGCCTCGGTGCCGCGGCGCAGCAGGTCGGGGTCGCCCTCCATGCGACGGCGGACCGCGGCCAAGTCGGGGGCCTCAGCGTGCCGCACGGTGAGGATGAAGTCGCGGCCGACGAAGACGTGCAGCTCGCCGAAGTCGACCTGCTCGGCCTCGTCCAGGTAGCGGGCGCCACGCAGCACCACGAACAGGACGTCGCCGTAGCGTTCCAGCTTGGGCCGCTGGTGGGCGACGATCGCGTCCTCCACCGCCAGCTCGTGCAGCCCGAACTCCTCGGCCAGCGCCAGGAGCTGCGACTCCGCCGGGCGGTACAGCCCGATCCAGGCCATGGCTCCCTGCTTGGAGCGCAACTGATCGACCGTGTCCGCCAGGGTCGCCGGCGAGTCGACGCGCTTGCCGTCCACGTAGACGGCGTTGTCGATGACGCTGTTCTCAACTGGGGTGACCGCTTCCGCGGCCCGGGGGTCCATCGAGCGCTCCGGCGCGACCCGCCCGTCACCGGGATGACCAGCACCCGGGAGCGGGCCTCGCCTGAGCGGCCGCAACGAGCGCAGACGCCGTTCGGGCACGACAACCTCCTGGTACCAGGCGCGACCTTGACCCGGCTGGGGCCAGGTCCCGGCCGTCGCCGCAGCGTACCCCGACGACCCCTCCCCAATCACACCCTATGCGGACGTCAGCTCGGTGGCCGCTCCCCCACCACCCGCCGAAGCCTCGGTGACCTCGCCGCGCCAGCCGCCGACGGCGTCACGGGTCGAGCAGGCGGCGGGGGCCGTGGCCGTGCTCGGCGAGCCGGTCGTAGCGGTTGGCGAGGTGGCAGCGGTCGATCGACAGGCAGCCGCATCCCACGCAGTCGGTGAAGTCGTCGCGGAGCTGCTGGAGATGACGGATGCGCGTGTCCAGCTCGGCCTGCCAGCGTCGCGCCGGCCGTTCCCAGTGGCGGCGGGTCGGCGTGCGGCCAGCCGGCAGCTCGGCGAGGGCGGCGGCGACGTCGGCTCGCGGGATGCCGACGCGCTGGGCGATACGGATCAGCGCTACGCGCCGTAGCGTGTCGCGCCGGTAGCGCCGCTGGTTGCCCCGAGGTGCGGCGGCTGGTGATCAGCTCCTGCCGCTCGTAGAAATGCAGCGCCGAGACGGCCACCCCACTGCGCGGCGATCGGCTGGCTGCCTAGCGGGAGATCTCCGTGTCCTGGTGAGGCTCCAGCTCGGTCGAGGGAGACAGGCGGCGGAGCTCGGCTCGTAGGGGCAAGCCCGCCTCGAGGGCATCTGGGCCTGGCGATGGGGCTGCGCAGACGTGCCCGTTCGTCCATGCGGCGCCGCAATCGGCGCAGACGTGTCGCTGCGGCCTGTGCTTGACGGTTCGGGGACCCTCGAACAACCAGGTGGGCAGGAACGGCAGCGCGAACATCGCGACCAGGGCGGCCAGGCCGATCCAAGGCGTGGGAGCGTGCGGCATCAGGTCTCCTCTCTCGTGCAGACGCCGGACGGCGGCGTTGCCGTACGGCGTCCGGACCCTGGATTACCGTCGGCGCGCGCCGTCAACCACCAAAGCCGGAACTTGCGGCCCGAACGACACGAACGAGCCCGAATACGGGCGGGTCACACGCTCGTGATCCAAAGAGATCCTGCTTCGCAACCGCTTCGTTATGCGATGAAATCGCATTTCCCCAGGTCAGAGTCCCTGTCTCGTTTGACCTTGCCTGTCCGGTTCTGAAAGGCTGCTGCCACCTTGCGAGGCCTAGCGGTCCCGCTGGGACGGGGCACGTGCAAAGGAAGCCGAGCAAAAGGGCTGGAGACCCCAGATGCGAAACAGGAACGGGACCAGCCGAGCCATCGCGCTCGTTGGTCTGCTCACCGCGATGCTGATCGCGGGCGGCTTGGCGATCCCACAGATCGCGGGCGCAGCGACCCCCAACCCGGCAGGCCCGCCAGGCAACAACGGCACCATCAAGGTCGATACCGAGCCGTTCGACAACGCGCCCAACAACGAACCCCACGTCAAGTGCCCGTTTCAGGTGGACTTCTACGGGTTCGACAAGGGCGCCCTCTTCGCGACCGTCACCTTCGTGGCGAAGAAGCCCACGCTGCGGGCCGGTAAGGACCAGGTCCTGCTGACCGACAATGTCTTCATCGGCGAGGACAGCAACGCCGGTGGCGGGAGCGAGGCGGGACTTGACGCCTCCCGGACCTACATGCTCGACGTGACCGGCATCACCCCGCACCCAAAGCAAGGGGTTCACGTCAAGCTGACCATCCACGCCCAGGGGTCGAAGGGCAACGACGTCAAGCACAAGGTGTTCTGGGTGAAGGGCTGCGAGAGCAGGTCCACGACGACCACCACGACATCCGGTGGCGGTGGCGGTGGCGGTGGCACCACCACCACCACCACGACGCTGGGTGGCGGAGGCGGAGGCGGCGGCAAGTCGGTGACCTCCACGGGGGGCGGCGCGCTGCCGTTCACCGGTTCCAACGCCGTGCCGATCGCGATCGCCGGGCTCCTGCTCCTGGTCGTCGGCGCGGGTGGCCTGCTCGCCAGTCGCCGAATGGGCACGCGCTAGCAGTCGAGCTCATCCGCAGAGAACGACACACGGCAGCGGCCACCGGTTCCATCACGGTGGCCGCTGCTGGCGTTCGCCGGGACATCGACGAGCTGACGGCTCACTCGGGCTCCCTGCCGCGCCGCCCCGGGCCCGCGCCGCGGCGCGCCCCGGAGGTACTAGCCCACTTTCGCCATGGCGATAGCGCATTCGTCTTGAGACCCTTGCATTCCTCGATCAAGACAATCAGGAGGGCAACCATGGCAGTGGGTCTGCTCATACGGTTTCCGGGTATCGGAACGGACAAGTACGACGCAGTCATGGAGGAGCTGGAGCTGCCGCTCGGCGACGCGGGCGACGGCTGGCCGGAGGGCATAATCAGTCACGTGGCCGGCTCGACGCCTGACGGCGCCTTGACCGTCGTCGATGTGTGGGAGTCGCAGGCTGACTTCGACCGCTTCCTCGCCAGCCGTCTCGGCCCGGCGTTCGAGAGGGTCGGCGGGATGCCGCAGCCGGACATCACGCCCTTCCAGGTGCACAACAGCTACCGCCACGGTCAGAAGGCCTGACCTCCCACCCGGGAGCCGCCGGCGACCACGGTGGAGACCCGGCGCAGCGCGGTGATGTCGGTCAGCGGGTCGCCATCGACCAGCAGCAGGTCAGCGTCATAGCCGGCCCGCAGCCGACCCTTGCGCTCCCCGAGCCCACAGGCCCGCGCCGCCACCGAGGTCGCCGACGCCAGTGCCGCCGCCGGGGGCAGCCCGGCGCTCACCAGGTCGATGACCGCCTCCGGGAGGATCCCGTGCGGCTTGCCCGACCCGATCCCGGCGTCGGCACCGCAGACCACTTGGACGCCAGCGCGGTGCATGCGGCCCACGATCGCCAGGCGCGCCTCCCAGGTCATGCCGCTCCGCGCCATGATCTCGGCCAGCGCCGGGGGCGGTGCGGCATCGCCGGTCCTCCCCAGCGTCGGGCAGACCTGGATCTGGCGGTCGGCCAGGGCCTCCAACAGCTCATCCGACACCTCCATCCCCGAGGCGGTCAGGCAACCGCAGTGCTCGATGCCGTCCACGCCCGCGGAGATCGCCTGCCGGACCGCCGGCAGCCCATGGGCGTGGGCCGTCACCGGCAGCCCGAGGGCGTGCGCCTCCTCGACCACCAGGCGCAGCTCGTCGAGCTGGAACTGGCAGGCCAGCACGTCGGTGCCGGGCGTCGTGGCGCCGCCGCTGGCCATGACCTTGACGATGTCGGCCCGCCGGTCGGCCCGCTCGCGCACCGCCTCGCGAAGCTCCTCCGCGTCGTGGGCCTCGCCGCCCATGTGCCAGCAGTGGCCCGCCGGGCTGGTGATCGGCGGGCCCGACGCCACGATCGTGGGAGATCCCGTCGCACCATCGGCGGCGATGCGGTCGCGCCACTCCAGCGCCGACCAGCGGCGGTCACCCAGATCCCGCACGCTGGTCACCCCGGCGGCCAGCTGCGCGGCGAGCGCCTGCTCGATCACGCCGGTCAGCTCCTCGTCGCTGTAGCCGGGCAGCCGGTCCAGTGCGCCCATCCGGCTGTCGCCGCACAGGTGGACGTGCGTGTCGATCAGCCCGGGCAGCAGCGTGGCCCCCGGAAGCTCGACCAGCGACCAGCCATCCGGGGGGTCCACCGACCCCGGCTCGATCCCGACGATCCGCCCACCATCGGTGAGCACCAGCGCACCCCCGGGGATCGCCCCCTCCCCGTCGAACGCCCGTCCCGCTCGTACCGCCAGCATCAGCGCCTCCGCTGTGTCGTGTCCAGGGCCCTCGGCATCGGCGGCCACCATCACAGCAGCGTTACGGGTCCAGGTCGAGCGGCCGCGGATGGCTGTCGGGCATCTGTGCCAGGATGATGCCATGGCGTACGACGAGGGTTTGGCGACCCGGGTGCGGGAGTTGCTCGGCGGCGAAGCCGGGCTGGCCGAGAAAAAGATGTTCGGCGGGTTGGCGATGCTGCTGGACGGCAACATGGCCGTCGGCGTTCGCAAGGACGGGCTGATCGTGCGGACCGACCCGGACCAGCACGAGCGGTTGCTGACCGAAGAGGGCGCCGGGCCGTTCGACATGACCGGCAGGCCGATGAAGGGCTGGCTCGTCGTCGACGCCTCCGGCTGCGCGGAGGACTCCGACCTGCGCCGCTGGGTCGACCGTGGCGTCGCCTACGCCCGCAGCCTTCCACCGAAGTAGCACGCCCCCCTGGAGCGCTCGGCAGCCGGTTTCGAGTTCCGGTTCGCGCCACTGCCGCTCGAGCTCGGCGTTGATGGTCCGGTTGCCCTGCCTACTTCAGGACCCGGTAGGTCAGGTGCGTGACGCCTGGCGCGTCGACCACCCCGACGAGCTCCAGCTCGACGCTGGGCTCGAGACCGTCCAGCAGGCGGACGCCGCGACCCAGCAGCACCGGCACCTGGTGGATCGTGAACTCGTCGAGCAGGCCGGCCCGCAGGCATTGCTGCACGACGTTCGCCCCCATGAGGGCTACGTCTTTCTCACCGGCGGCGGTCCGCGCCTGTTCGACAGCACGTTCGATCCCCTCGGTGACGAACGTGTCGCACTGGCGGCCGACAGCTTGAACGAGGGGAAGTACCGGCTCGGGGTGTCACCGTCGCTGTACCACTTGAAGAGTCGCTGGCCACCGATACCCAACGGCTGCTCCGGGCCGTCATCGGCGCCCGCGATGAACCCGTCGACCGATGTCGACAGGGCCGTCACCACCATCGTCATGCTGGCCTCCTCTCCCGGGACTGTGCCCGGACATCCCGCTCCTCCCGCCGTCAGACGTGCATCATGGTCCTGGACGGATCGGTTCGGCGAGGGGGGCGCCATGGTTTCCATCGATCTCTTGGGGATCTACCTCAACGATCATCTGGGCGGTTCGATAGCCGGCGTGGAGGTCGCGGAGAAGCTTCGTTCCAAGAACGAGGGAACGCCGTTCGGGACCGCGCTCGCGGGCCTGGTCCTGGAGGTCAAGGAGGACCGGGCGACGCTCGAGAATCTCATGGACCGGCTCGGGATCGAGCGGAATCCCGCCAAGCTGGCCGCTGGACGAGGGCTGGAGAAGCTCGGCAGGCTACGGACCAGCAAGCAGCTCACGGGCAGCGCGGAAGTGAGCCGGCTGATGGACATCGAGGCGCTTTCGCTGGGGATCGAAGGCAAGTTCGCGATGTGGCGATCGTTGAAGGAGATCGCGGACCAGGACGCGCAACTCGGCGCGACCGACTTCGACAGCCTGGCCGAGCGTGCCGGGGGACAGCGGGAGACCTTGGAGCCGTACCGGCTCCAGGCCTCGGCGTTCGCGTTCTCGCCCGACGCCTGACCCCGGGGCTCCGCTGTCGGGTGCATCCACTTCGACGTCTCCGTCCCGCATGACGAGGCGCACCGTCGCATCCAGGCGGCGTCGGACGCCCGGGGTCAGACGTGGGCGCGGTGGCGTCCGCGCAGCAGCACGGCGAAGAAGATCGCCGATCCGGCCCGCGACTCCGGGAGCAGCGCGTAGGCCATCCCGAGGATCGCGGGCCAGATGAGCGCTCCACCGGTTCCCGTCGCACCCGCGATCATCTCCCCGGATGTCTACCCGCCGGATGCGGTCGCTGGCTTCCAGGAACACCCGGAGCCGCACGGACATCTTGACCCGCAATGTTCATCCAGCGGACGATAGCCGCTCACCGGGCGGACAGGCAGATTCGTGAGTTTCCCCCGCAGACGACGTCGACCGAGCGACTTCGGAGGCGATATGGCTCCTCGATCTGCAAGCGATCGGCAGGCAACCGGGTCGGCTCTTTCCGTGGACAGGCGCATCGGCCGGAGAGCCTTCCTGAACGGTGCGGGGGCGCTCGGCGCGGCTGGCGTCATCGCTCTGGCTCTCTCGACGGGCCCGGCGCCGGCTCGAGGAGCCGCCGCCCAGTCCGGGACGACGCCACTCCAGCACATCATCGTCGACTGCCAGGAGAACCGGTCGTTCGATCACTACTATGGCTTCGCGCCGTTCGCGGGTCAGTTCGGCGTTCCGGCCGGTTACTCGCAGCCCGACGGTCATGGCGGGACCGTGGCGCCATTCGAATTCACGAGCCTGTCGACGCCGGACATCGGTCATTCCTGGAGCGCGGTGCACAGTGAGTGGGACGCGGGCGCGATGGACGGTTTCTTCACGACCGACGGCATAAACTGCATGGGCTATTACACCGCTGAACAGCTCCCCTTCTATTACAGCTTGTTCGACGAATTCACGCTCTGCGTGAACTACTTCTGCTCCCTGCTCGGCCCCACCTGGCCGAATCGCTTCTACCTGGCCGCCGGGACATCCGGTGGCATCACGACCAACGGCGTCTGGGGATACGGGGTCTTCGATTACCCGATTATCCTCGACCTGCTCGAGGATGCCGGTGTGACCTGGAAGGTCTACAACATCAGCTGGGACAGCGTCCCCTTCGGCAACACCGACAACGTGTTCGTCTTCTGGAAGCGCTGGGCGCACGACCGGCGGACCCGCGGGAGCAAGGGTGATTATCTGAACGACCTGCGACTGGGGCGGCTCCCGCAGGTCTCGTTCATCGTTCCGAGCTTCGCCAGAGGCTGGGACGAGCATCCTCCCGCGGACGTCTCGGTCGGGATGGGCATCCAAGAGGAATTGATCACCGCGCTGCGAGAGTCGTCGGCGTGGGAAAGCTCGGCGTATATCCTGACCTACGACGAGCACGGCGGGTACTTCGATCACGTGGCGCCGCCCCAGTTCGATGCCTATGGCGCCGGCATTCGCGTTCCGACGTGGGTGATCTCGCCGTTCGCCAAGAAATCCCACCTGGAGCCGGCGGTCTATGAGCACACCTCGACGTTGAAGCTCATCGAGGCCGTGTTCGGCCTGCCGACGCTCGCCTCGGTCAATCACCGGTTCGACGTCTCCACGCCGGGAGGCCCGAACTACGAGGCCGCGGGCGGTCAGCCGACCGGTCCTCCCGCGCCACCGCGGGACGCCCACGCCGAAGTCGGCAACATGCTGGAGTGCTTCGAGTTCTGAGCCAGGCCGCCTGGACCGCCTCGTGTGCGGGCTGGCCGACCCGGCCCGAGTCAGCCGACGTCGGCGAGTCGCGGCAGGATCCGCTCGGCGAGCTGCTCAGCGAACTCGACCGGATGCCGGTCCGGCATGGTCGCCATCTCGGTCACGCCCAGGTTTGCATACGCACCGGCCGCGCCGATGAACGCGTCGACGTCGGCCAGGGCTGGCCGCACGGCAAGGACGGTCTTCTCGATGCTGTCGTAGTCCCGACCCTCCGCTTCACAGTGCGACCGCAGCACCTCCAGCTTGCGGGCGACGTCGTCCGGGCTGGTCCCGAACAGGTTGCAGGCGTCCGCGTAGCGGGCGACCAGTCGCAGCGTCTTCCGCTCACCGCCCCCACCGATCATGATCGGTGGACGGGGCTGACGGATCGGAGCGGGAAAGCACAGCGTCTCGTTGAGCTGGTAGTGCCGGCCTTGGAAGGGGCCGTTGTCGTCGCTCCACATCTGCAGGCAGATCTGCAGCGTCTCCTCCAGGCGCTCGAACCGCTCGGACACCGGGACGACCGGCACGCCCAGGCCGCGCTGCTCGCGCTCGTACCACGACGCGCCGATGCCCAACCTGGCCCGGCCTCCGGACAGCACGTCGAGGGTCGTGACGATCTTGGCGAGGAGCCCCGGGTGGCGATACATCACCCCGGTGACCAGCAATCCGAGGGTCATCCGCTCGGTCTTCCCCGCCACGTACCCGAGCGTGGTGTACCCCTCCAGCATCGGCTCCTCGGCGGCTGCCGCCTGCTCCATCTGGAAGTAGTGGTCCATCACCGTGAACGAGGACACCCCGGCCTGCTCGGCGACCAGCGCGGTGTCGGCCAGGGTCGCGGCGATCTTCGACGGATCGGCGGGCGTCGAGTAGTTCCAGTAGTGGAGGCCGAGCCTCATCGCGATCCTTCCATACGGTTGACCACAGACTCATGCAACCCGAGAGCGTGACGGCAGCCACCCTACGCCGTTTCCTCGAGTCGACGGCGAGCGCGTCTGGCGCATCCTCAGGACTGCGGCGGCGATTGGGGCAGCTTGGCCGAGCCCCGCTTGACCGCCGGCGCCGACGGCGGTGGCACGACCGGCCCGATGTCCCCGTCGCGCGCCTCGTCCAGGTCGATGATCACGGGGGCGTGGTCGCTCGGCCCGCTGCCCTTGCGCGCCTGCCGGTC
>WNGH01005495.1_pt1 | contig 12073 bp, 12 predicted proteins | sample 5400631 | NCBI WGS metagenome assembly WNGH01 (sample SAMN13153373, study PRJNA577476) | soil metagenome | isolation source: 115 cm soil or saprolite under Garry oak tree replicate 1 | place: USA:California | collected 2016-06-15 | reverse complement strand
CGGACTCCAAAACGTTCTGTTACATAGTTAACCAAATGGTTAAATATTCGCCGAGAATGTTGAATCGAACCTTTGCCGCGCTGGCCGACCCGACGCGCCGGCGGATCCTCGCCCACCTTGCTCGAGGCGATCGCTGTGTGACTGATCTGGCCCGGCCGCACGCGATGTCGCTCCCGGCGGTGTCGAAGCATTTGCGCGTGCTCGAGAAAGCGGGGCTGCTTCGACGCCGGCGCTATGGTCGCGTCCATCAATTGAAACTGGAAGCAACGCCAATGCAGCAAGCCATTCGCTGGATCGAAGAATACCGGAAATTTTGGGATGGATCACTCGATCGCCTGGCTGCCTATTTGGAAAAAACAAACAAAGCCGTCGCAAAGAAAGGAAATAAATAACCATGTGTCCCGTTTGCTTCGCCAATCTCGTTTTGATCGCAATTGGCGCGACTTCAAGCGGCGGGTTGACGACGCTCGCGCTCGCGAAATTTCTTAGACGGAAGAAACAAAGAGGAGATCAGAGGAACGAAAAATGAAACTAATGGAGATGAAGGAACGAGAAACAATGAAAACACCGCCGATCGTGTCACCCCAGAAGTGGGAGGCTGCGTGTCAGCAACTGCTCGTGAAGGAGAAGGCCTTGACCCACGCGCGTGACGCGTTGGCGGCCGAGCGCCGGCGAATGCCGTGGCTCGCTGTGGAGAAGAATTATGAGTTCTACGGACCCAAGGGCAAAGCTAGCCTGCTCGACCTGTTCGAGGGCCGCCGCCAGTTGATCGTCTACCGCGCGTTCTTCGAGCCCGGCGTGAAAGGCTGGCCCGAGCATGCCTGCGTCGGCTGCTCCATGGTGGCCGACCAAGTTGCCCACCTGGCCCATTTGAATGCCCGCGACACCACTCTCGCGTTCGCCTCGCGCGCGCCGCAGACGGACATCAAGCGCGTGAAGGCGCGGATGGGCTGGGAGATGCCCTGGTACACCATAACGGACGACTTCGACAAAGACTTCGGCGTGGACGAATGGCACGGGACGAACGCGTTCATCCGCGACGGCGACAATGTGTTCCGCACTTATTTCATCAACAACCGCGGCGACGAGGCGATGGGGAGCACCTGGAGCTACCTCGACATCACTGCGCTGGGACGCCAGGAGGAATGGGAGGACTCGCCGGAGGGCTACCCCCAGACTCCGACGTACGAGTGGTGGATCTGGCACGACGAACCAAACACGACGGATGAAGATCGACCCGGCCTGGTGCAACTTCGCGCCGCCCGGGCCTCCTCTAAAGGCGGCGACACCAAGTGAGGAAGTGAGAAAACGAACGAAACAAAATGAAACTAGCAGAAATGGAAATGAATCGAGAAGTGGTGTCGGAAGCTGAATGGCTCGTTGCGCGGAAGGATTTGCTGACGCGAGAAAAAGAATTCAATCATCAACGCGACGCGCTGAGCAAGGCCCGGCGGAGTTTGCCGTGGGTCAAGATCGACAAGGAGTATGTGTTCGACGGACCGGACGGAAAGGAAACCTTGAGCGATCTGTTCGACGGACGCCGTCAGCTGATCGTTTACCATTTCATGTTCGGGCCAGATTGGAACGAAGGCTGCAAGCACTGCTCGTATCTAGCGGATCAATTTGACGGAGCCAACTGGCACTTGCCGCGGCGCGACGTGACGTTGGTTGCGATTTCACGAGCGCCGTTGTCGAAGCTTGAGCCCTACAAAAAGCGCATGGGCTGGCGTTTCAAATGGGTGTCATCGCATGGCAACGACTTCAACCTCGACTATCACGTCTCGTTCACCAAGGAGGACGAAGTGAGGGGCAAAGTTTACTACAACTACGGAATGGGAGAGTTCATAAGCGACGAACTTCCCGGCCTAAGCGTGTTTTATAAAAATGAAGACGGCAAGATCTTCCACACCTATTCCACTTATGCGCGCGGGCTCGACATCCTGGTTGGCACGTACAACTTCCTCGATCTGGTGCCGAAAGGCCGGAATGAAAACCCGGAGTCAACGATGGACTGGGTTCGCCGCCACGATCAGTACGATGCCTAAACAGCAAGGAGCAAAACATGACCACGAAGAATGAATTGGCAGAAGCAGTTGTCTTCGAACGAACCTTCAACGCGCCGGTCGGGCGGGTTTGGAAAGCGCTGACCGATGTTGAGGAAATGCGGCAGTGGTATTTCAATCTCAAGCAATTCAAAGCCGAGGTCGGTTTTGAATTTGAATTCGTGGTCGAGCATGAAGGCACGACCTATCACCATCTTTGCAAGGTTACCGAAGTGATTCCGCAGAAAAAGATTGCCTACACCTGGCGGTATAAGGGACACGAAGGCGATTCGTTGGTCACGTTTGAATTGTTCGCCGTTGGCAACGAAACGCGGCTGAAACTGACCCACCAAGGGTTAGAGACTTTCCCGAAGACGGCGGCATTCGCGCGCAAGAATTTCGAGGCTGGATGGACCGCCATTATTGACTCGGAACTGAAGCAATTTCTTGAAGGAAAGCAGAAAGGAAAATCATGACCACGAAAGCATCAGACAAAGTCTCGCTCGAAATCAAACGGCTCATCAAGGCACCGCGCGATCGCGTTTACGCGGCGTGGACCGATCCGGCACAATTAAAAGAATGGTGGGGGCCCGAAAGTGTTCGCACTCGCAATCTTGTCGCCGATGCCCGCGTGGGCGGCAAGTATCGATGGGATCTCACCAATCCGGAAGGCGAGGAGATGACTGTATTCGGTGAATACCGCGAGCTCGTTCCGGAAAAGAAAATTGTCTTCACCTGGAAATGGGATGACGACGAGAATTGGGAAGAGCACAACAGCGTCGTCACGGTGGAGTTCTCCGATCGCGACGGCGGAACTGAAGTGCGTTTGGTTCACGAGAAATTGCCAAGCGAAGAATCACGCGATCGTCACAACGAGGGTTGGAACAGTGTTCTCGATAGATTGGAAAAATTCTTCAACAAATAACTCAAACAAAGGAAACAAAGATGAATACCGAACAGGTTGCACAAAAAGTGGTGGAGTTAGTCCGCAAACAAGCGTGGCATGAAGCGTTGGATACGCTGTATGACAAGGACATCGTGAGCGTGGAAGCGCGCACCATGGACGGCAGTTCGCCCGAGACAAAAGGAAACGATGGCGTCCGCGGCAAGGTCGATTGGTGGCTCGAGAACATGCAGGTCCACAGCTTCAAAGCGAATGGGCCATTCGTCGCGCACGACCGCTTCGTGGTGCAATACGACGCCGACGTAACAGACAAAAACTCCAAAAAGCGGTTCCAACTCTCCGAAGTTGGCGTTTACACGGTGAAGAACGGTAAGATCGTGCGCGAAGAATTTTTGCCGCGCAGCGGTAATTAATACTCCGAAAACGCGTCGTCCGGATAGCAATACAACCAGCGTTCCTCTGGTTGCGCGGAAGCGATGACCGGATGCCCGGCGGCGCGCGCGTGTTTGCTGGCGTGTCGATTCGGTGAGCTGTCGCAACATAAAGTGACGCCGCATTGCTGACAGGTGCGGAGATGCACCCATTGTGCGCCGACTTTCACGCACTCGGCGCATTCGCGGCGATCAGTTTGCTTGATCGACACGATGGCGTTGAGATGAGAGCAGCCCCGGTCGGACATAATTTTATTTGCGTACAAAGCTCATGTTGAAGTTTTCTAACTGCTTTCAGCTGACGCGGCGAGGGCCGTTTGCACGCCGGCGACAGCCATGCCGCCTTCGCCGACGGCAGCGGCACAACGTTTGACCGAGCCGGAGCGCACATCGCCCGCAGCGAAAATTCCCGGGAGACTGGTTTCGAGCGGGCTGGGTTGATGTTTGTTCGCCTGCCAGGCTGGTGCGCCGGCGACGCTCATCCCGGTTTTGATAAATCCGTTGGCGTCGCGGTCGATTTCCGGTGGTAACCAGTCGGTGCAAGGCTTGGCGCCGATCATGGAAAAAACGGCCGGCGTTCGAACGACTCGGCGTTCGCCGGTCTTGGTATTTTCCAGTTCGATTTGTTCGAGCTTTTTTCCGCCGGACATTTTGCGGATCTCGGTGTGATACAGGATGTCGATGTTCGCGCAGGCTTCCACCCGGCGCGAAAGGTAGGTCGACATTTTCATATTATTCCCCCTAACGAGAAGGAGCACTTTGGCCGCGCCATCGGAAAGGAACATCGCAGCTTGGCCGGCTGAGTTGCCGCTGCCGGCGACAACAACAGTTTCGTTGCGGCAAAGCTGACCTTCCAGCGCGGTGGCAGCGTAATAAACGCCGACGCCTTCGAATTGTTCGCGGCCCTCGGCTTCGAGCCGGCGATAATCGGCGCCAGTCGTAATCAGGGCAGCTTTTGCGCGAAGCACCGCACCGCAGCCTTCCGTCTCGAGGCAGACGCGGTATTCACCATCGGGATTGTATTGCAGTGAGAGGGCCGCGGCGGGTGTGGAAAACTTCGCACCGAACCGATAGGCCTGAAGTTGAGCGAGCCAGGTTAATTCGCCGCCGCCAATGCCAGTCGGAAATCCAAAGAAGTTTTCAATGAGTGACGAGGAACCAGCTTGTCCGCCCGGCGCATAACTTTCCAACACGACCGTCTTCAATCCCTCGGACGCGGCATAGACCGCTGCGGCCAGGCCGGCCGGTCCAGCGCCAACGATTGCGAGGTCGCAGAGAACTTCGGCTTCATCTTCCTCCGCGAGTGACCGCAGCAAGCCAGCTTCACGCGCGACCTCGCGCAACGACGGCCGGCGCAGCCGCGCACCGGCCGGAGTGATCAGGACCGGCAAATCGCGAGTCGTTAGGTGAAAACGTTCGCTCAGCGCCCGACCCTGCTCGCTGTCAAAGTCAACCAGCCGATGCGGGATGCGATTCTTGTCGAGAAAATCATCGAGCTGATGTCCATCGCGCGCATCGCGACTGGCCAAGACACGCATCCCCGCGAATTCGCGATCGCGGCGAAGTCGACGCCGTCGCATGATCAACGCATCGACGATCGTCTTGCTCACGCCGGGAATTTCCGCCAGCGCGCGGCGAAGTTCCGCGGCTGGAATATGGAGTATTTCGGCCTCATCCGATGTGACTCGGCTCGAACCGAGGATCGATGTGCCCTGGAGCATCGATACGTCGCCCATGAAATCGCGTTCACGCGCGGTAGCGAGGTTATATTCCGTACCATCGCGCGTTTCGAAGGCTTCGAGTTCGCCGCGCAAAACAATTGCCAATCCCAAATCGCGCTGCCCGGCTTTAAAAAGCACGTCGCCGCGTTTCATCACCCGGCGTTCGCCCAACGGCTCAAGTAGCGAAAGCTGGTGATCGTTCAGTTTCGGAAACGCGATACTCTCCGTGTCGCGATAGAACTGTTCGTCTCCCTGTTCGTCCGGCGTCACTTGCACAGCCTAACCCTTCAACCACTTCCGTGCAGCTTCGACATCGCCAGGCGTTAGTTCATGGCCGGCGTTCAAAAAGCGGATCGTGACATCTGCTCCAGCGCCACCCAAAAGTTCCGACAACCGTTTTGTCTCGGACGCGGGAACGATCGGATCGATTGATCCCGCGCCGATCCACACCCGCACCGAAGAAAGGTCTGGCTGAGTCTCAGGCACTAGCGGTACCATCGCTCGAAATAGAATCGCGGCTGACAATATTTCCGGGCGGAGCAGCAACATGCTGGCGGCGATGTTGGCGCCGTTTGAATAACCGACGGCGACCATATGTTTGATGTCGATCTTGTAGTGCTGCGCCGCAGCGACGACAAAGTCCGCCAGTTCATGGGTGCGCCTTTGCAAATCCTCCAAATCGAAAACGCCTTCGGCGAGTCGTCGAAAGAACCGCGGCATGCCGTTTTCCAAAACTTTTCCGCGCGGACTGAGCAAAGAAACATTCGCGTCCAGCTCGCGGCCGAGCGGAATCAGATCGCGTTCGTTGCCGCCGGTTCCGTGCAACAACAGCAGAGTTCGCTCTGCCTTGCCACGAACGAATTCGTGAATGAAGTCCGGCTGCATGGCTAATCGGCAGACCGTTTCAGCTTTGCTCCGCCAGCGTCGCCGATTCAGCGGACGGCGGTTTTCCCGGTGTTTCCGCTTCGACTTTTCGACCGGCGAAGAGTCGCTCAATGACATAAAAGGTCACCGGGATCAGGAAAATCGCGATGGCCGAGGCGGCGATCATTCCGCCGATGACGGTCGAACCGAGAATGCGACGCGCGACTGCGCCAGAACCACTGGCGAACCACAACGGCAGCATTCCGAAAATAAATGCAAAGGAAGTCATGAGGATCGGACGTAAGCGCAAACGCGCGCCTTCGAGTGTCGCGTCGAGCAGGGGTTTGCCTTTTTCGTATTCGTCCTTTGCGAATTCGACAATCAAGATGGCGTTCTTCGCGGCCAGTCCGATGAGCATGATCAATCCGATCTGCGCGTAGATATTATTTTCCATCCCGCGCAGCCAAAGCGTGAGGAACGCGCCGAGCACCGCGACGGGCGTGCCTAACAAGACACTGAAGGGCAGCGACCAGCTTTCATACAGTGCGGCGAGAATCAGAAACACAAACAAGAGCGACATTCCAAAAACCAGAGTTGGCGAGACGCCTTGCTGCGCTTTCTTTTCCTGAAACGACAGGCCAAGGTAGTCGTAGCCCATCTCGTTAGACATGGTTTGTCGAAAAGTTTCCTCGAGTGCGTTCATCGCCTGGTAGGAGCTGTATCCTGGTGCGGCCGAACCGTTGATTTGAGCCGCGCGGTATTCGTTGTAACGCACCGTGAACTCCGGACCGGCGATGTCCTGGATTGTTGAGATCGCGTCGAGTGGAACAGGAGTGCCGTTCGCGTTGCGAACGAAGAATTGGCCGACGTTCTTCGCGTCGGTCCGGTACTCGCCTTCCGCTTCGATGTAGACCTGCCAGGTGCGGCCGAAGCGGTTGAAGTAGTTCACGAAAAATCCGCCCATGAATGTCTGGAGCGTTTGATAAACCGAGGTGAGATCGATGCCCTGCTTAACGACTTTGTCGCGATCGACCTTGACGAAAACCTGCGGCACATTCGGCAAAAATGTCGGAATCAAGGTGCCGAGCTCTGGCCGTTTGTGCGCTGCCTCCAAAAATGTCTTCACGTTTTGCGCGAGAAACGGGACGTCTTTGCCCGCACGATCTTCCAGCATAAACGTGAATCCACCAGATGTGCCGACGCCGGGAATCGCCGGTGGCGGAAACGCGAATGCGATACCTTCGCTAAGACTGCCTAGGTATTGATTTATTCGCGCTTTGATTGCCGGGTACTGTTCTTCCGGTTTGGTGCGTTCGCTCCAGGGCTTGAACGTGACAAAGAAAAACGCGCTGTAAGTATTCTGCACCAAACTCAGCAGGCTGAATCCGATGACACTGGTCGTGTACTGGACACCGGGTGTTTTGCTCAGGAAATCTTCGATCTTATGGCAGACTTGATCGGTGCGCTCGAGGGACGATGCGTCCGGCAATTGCAGCGCGAGAAAAACGTAGCCCTGATCTTCCTCCGGCAAGAAGCCGCTCGGCAACCTTTTCCCAAAAAAACCAGCGCCAATCGCAAGAACGAGCAGCAATGCGAAACTCAGCACGGCTTTCCGAATCGCTGCCCGCGACCAGTTTACATATCCGTGGGTGGCGCTGCCGAAAATGCGATTGAATCGATCATAAAACCAACCGAGCGGGCCGCGGGTTTTCTTGCGCGGCCGTAGCAACAGCGCCGAAAGCGCAGGACTGAGCGAGAGCGCGTTGAAAGCGGAGAAGATTACCGAGATCGCGATCGTAAGGGCGAACTGTTGATACAGCCTGCCGGTGATGCCTGGCAGAAACGCCGTCGGAATGAACACCGCTGAAAGCACGAGCGCGATGCCGATCACCGGCGCCGACACTTCGCGCATCGCCTGCAATGTCGCCTCGCGTGGCGCCATTCCTTCTTCGATGTGACGCTCGACTGCCTCGACAACCACGATCGCATCATCGACCACAAGACCGATCGCGAGCACGAGTCCGAAGAGCGAAAGCGTGTTGATCGAGAATCCAAACAACGGGAACAATACAAACGTCCCGACTAACGAAACGGGTACTGCGCAGAGCGGAATCAGAGTGGCGCGCCAACCTTGGAGGAAAATGAAAACGACGAGCACAACCAGGGCGAGTGCCTCGAATAGCGTCTTCAAAATTTCGCTGATGCCTTCTGTGACCGAAAGCGTTTGATCGAGCGAGACGACATAATCCATATCGGCGGGAAATCGCTGCTTCGCTTCCGTCATTAACTTGCGCACCGATTGTGCCGCTTTGACGGCGTTTGTTCCCGGCAACTGATATAAAGCGAGGATGGCAGCAGGTCGCCCGTTCATCCTGCCTCTTAAGTTGTAAGTTTGAGCGCCGAGATCGATCCGAGCGATGTCTTTGACTCGAACGAACGAGCCGTCTGGATTCGCACGAACGACGATTTCGCCGAATTCCTCCGGCGTCTGCAATCGACCCTGCGCGCGCACCGTGTAAGTGAACTTCTGCCCGCTCGGAATCGGCTCGCCTCCTACCTGGCCCGCGGGATTGACATTGTTCTGTTTCTGCACCGCGGTGATGATGTCGGGAACCGTAATGCCAAGCTTCGCGAGTTGATCGGGCTTCACCCACAAGCGCATCGCGTATTGGCCGGCGCCGAAAATCTGGACGTTTCCAATTCCCGGCAGTCGCGTGAGTTGATCGAACAGATTGATGTAGCCGTAGTTTGCGAGAAAAATGTTGTCGTAGGTGCCGTTGGGCGAATTCAGCGAGACCAGCATCAGTGGCGCGGTCGTAGATTTCTTGACCGTCACCCCGTAGTTATTTACGTCGGCCGGCAATTGCGATTGCGCTTGCGCCACTCGAAGTTGGGTCAGGACCTGATCGATGTTGGGGTCGGTCGCAACGTCGAAATTGACGATCAATCGAATGTCGCCGCTATTCGAGTTGATCGAATACATGTAATTCATGTTGTCGACCCCGCTCATCTGCTGCTCGATCGGCGCCGCGACTGATTGCTCAATCGTGAGCGCGTCCGCCCCGGTGTAGTGCGTTTGCACTTGAATTTCCGGCGGCGCGATTTGCGGATATTGCGCGATCGGCAGCGCGAGAATGCAGACGCCGCCAATCAGCGTCATCAAAATCGCAATGACAATCGCGACAATTGGCCGCCTAACGAAAAACTCGGACATGGCGGGTCAGGATTTCTACGGGCTCGCCGATGCTTGCGGAGCAGGCGATTGCGGAGGCGTCCACTCTTTCGCCGTCACGGTCGAACCTTCACGCGCCTTTTGTACGCCTTCGACAACGACTTTGTCGCCGGGCTTCAAACCGTCGGTGATTTGCCACATGGTGCCGATGCGCTCGCCCGTTTTTACCGGGCGAATACTCACCTTGTTGTTTTGATCGACCACTGCGACTTGGAAATTACCCTGCAATTCGGTCACCGCTTCCTGTGGAACAACGAGCGCATTCTGCACCGAGTCAGGTACGAACCGCACTTTGCCATATTGTCCGGGCCGCAACATGGCGTCCGGATTCGGAAACGTCACGTAATAGTGAATCGAACCTGTCTTGGGATCGAGATTTCGATCCAGCGCATAAAATTTTCCTTTTCGCGGATAGACCTTGCCGTCGCCGAGAATCAAATCGAAATCGATGCGTTTGAGCAGGGCTTCGCGTTGGGTTGTATCCGGGTAGCGCGAAAAGAAATCGGTAAATGCGCTCTCGCCGACAGTTACGATGGCTTTGATCGGATCGATTTGCGACAAAGTCGTGAGTGGAGTGGTTGATGCCGGACCCACGAGATCGCCGACTTGATTATTCGCGAATCCGGCAAGCCCGTCGATTGGCGCAATGATTTTGGTGTAGCCAAGATTGAGATCCGCCTGTTTTACGGCTGCTTCGTCAGCTTCGACGTTTGCTTTGCTGGAGCCGGCAGCCGCGATGGCGGTATCGCGTTCCTGATCGCTGATCACCTTTTTATTGAACAGATCGATCGCGCGCTTTTGATCCGCATCGGCCTTTGCCCAATTGGCCTGGTCTTTCGCCTCAGTTCCCTTGGCCTGCGCGAGCGCAGCCTCGAACGGCCGCGGATCGATTTGAAAAAGAAGATCACCTTTCTTAACGAGGCTGCCTTCCTTGTAATCGCGTGAGATAATGTAGCCCTGCACCTGGGCGTTGATGTTGGCGTTGATGAATCCGTCGAGCGTCGCAACGCGTTCGAGCACGCGCGGCACATCGCGCGGCTGCACCGTTGTCACCTGAACTTCGGGCGCGGCCGGGCTGGCTTGAGTTTTTTTTCGCGAACACCCGCCGGAAAAAAACACCAACGTTAATAGCGCGCCAAGTGCTGCGACTCTGAAGGATAGCCGATGACTCATGGACCGTAGTTTTGGCGCTGAGTCTGCCGTTATGTTTTGATAAAGGCGAGCAGGTCTTTGTTGATCGTGTCTGCCTGCGTGGTCGGCATGCCGTGCGGAAAGCCTTTGTAGGTTTTCAGCGTGCCGTTCTTCAGTAGCTTGGCCGACAACGGCCCGGCGTCGGCGTAAGGAACGATCTGGTCGTCGTCGCCATGCATCACCAGCACCGGGACGGTAATCTTTTTCAGGTCCTCGGTGAAATCAGTTTGTGAGAAAGCGACGATGCCGTCGTAATGCGCTTTGGCGCCGCCCATCATTCCCTGACGCCACCAGTTGCGGATGACAGGTTCTATCGGTTTCACGCCCGGCCGATTAAATCCATAGAACGGCCCAGCCGGTAGATCGTAATAAAACTTGGCGCGATTGGCAGCGAGCTGGGCCTGCAAATCATCGAACACTTCTTTCGGAAGACCGCCGGGATTTTTCTCTGTCTTCACCATTAGCGGTGGCACCGCGCTGATCAACGCAGCTTTCGCCACCCGGCTTTCCCCATGTCGTCCCAAATAATGCGCTACCTCGCCGCCGCCAGTGGAATGACCAACGTGCACTGCGTTTTTCAGATCAAGATGTTTTGTCAAAGCCGCGAGGTCGTCGGCGTAATGATCCATGTCATGGCCGTCGCCCGTCTGAGTGGACCGGCCGTGACCTCGTCGGTCGTGGGCGATAACGCGATAGTCGTGTTTAAGGAAGAAGAGCATCTGCGCGTCCCAGTCATCGGCCGACAGCGGCCAGCCATGACTGAAGACGATCGGCTGTCCTTTCCCCCAATCCTTATAATAAATGTCGATATTAGCTCCGTTTTCTTTACCGACGGTTACGTATGGCATGGTGGACTCCTTTCCTTTTAGGTTGCACTAGAGATGTGCCACCCTTGGCCGGATCGCCCTGGCAGATCTTGAACGTTTCGATTCGATGTCGTCGCGTTACGATTGTGTGACTTTCGAGAACTGCCTTTCATATCATTTTGATTTACTACTCGATTGCGAGAGACCGGATTTTGCCGCCCTCAATGGTGAAGTGATAATCGGGGCTGACTGGGCTCCCAGGAAAAGTTCCTGATACTTCGACGCTCACGACTATTTTCGCATCGTCGCTTTTTACGCCGAGCGGCTTAAACCGGAATTTGTATTTCTCGATCGTCTTCACAACCCACTCCTCGATCGTCTTCTTGCCGCGAAAATCTTTTCCTTCGTCCTGGACCAGCGCATCGTCCGAAAAGCAGGAAACAACATCCTTCACATCATGCGCATTACTGGCGTCGATGTACTCTTTGATGACTCGAGGCAGCGCGACTTTCATCTCGTCCCGTTCTCGTGAGCCTTGAGCGGATTGAAAATTCGATCCCATCCATTCTCGACGTTGAAGATCGACATGTTGAGCACGAGCATTGGGTCGTGCATTCGCCGGCGGCGCCGAAAAATTCCTCGCCCTCCGGGGGTTAGATTTCGCCGCACAGCACCTATTCTCTTTCTCGGGTCCATTTTGTTGTCAGCGGTAGAACAGGAAAAGGGCGACAAAGCCGGTCAGGATCCCAAGCACAGGGCTGAGAACAGCGAACCAGAACGCGAAGTCCCAGTCGGCGCCGGTAGCGAGTTCCGTCTTGCTGCTGAATTTTTTTGCCAGAGTTGCCATAATTCTAGTCGTTCATGGTTAGAACTACGCGGAAG
>WNGH01006422.1_pt1 | contig 12078 bp, 10 predicted proteins | sample 5400631 | NCBI WGS metagenome assembly WNGH01 (sample SAMN13153373, study PRJNA577476) | soil metagenome | isolation source: 115 cm soil or saprolite under Garry oak tree replicate 1 | place: USA:California | collected 2016-06-15 | reverse complement strand
TCCTGTATGGGGGAACATTCTGGACACTCACGACAGCCACAGCCAAGCTCAGCGACGGTGGAGCGCAGGCAAACAAAGGGAAGCGCTTTCTCGTTCTCGCGCTCACGATTGATAATCCCTCTTCACAAGGGACCAATGGGTATCCCCCCGACTATCTTCGCCTGCAATTCGGTGGGACAACCATCTCAGAAACCAGCGATACCATTCCTCCGACCGCCGCTGGGACAAGCCATCTCATCGGGCTGGTTGCCTTCCTGGTTCCGCAGGAAGAGACCAGCTTCACACTGGTTTTGCTGCCCAGCGATCTCAATGGAGCAACCAGCCACGCTACGATCCTTTCAGATCCCATAGAGACAGGTTTCACGTCCCGGCAGGTTCTGGGAACCTCTGATATGATTTTATGCTGGACACGAGGTCATACCGGCGGTTCCCAGAACTGATCCTCAGCTGATGTGAGCAACCAGTTGAACAGATGAGCCTGGGCGCAACATTACCCTATAAAGTTGTGGATTCAAAATGCCAATGGATACTCTAGCATCTTCTTTTAAATAAAAGGACGAGGCAAGAAGCTTTATCATCTTTTGCTACGTGCTACAAACGTACCCATAAAAAAGCTATTCTCAGTTCTCTTTTATGGTAGTTGAGGAGATGTTACTGGGAAGAGAGGCAAAGACGATGGCCCCGGCCACACCAGCACAAAGCGGTCAGGAGAAGCACGAAGCACAGAGACTCGGCCCATTCCTCTGTTGGGCGGTGGTCTTCGCCGATATCGGCACCTCCATTTACTATGTCCCCGGTATTCTCTATGGAACGGTGGGGAAACTGACAGGCTTCTTCGTCCTGTTAACGATGACCGTCTTTATTCTGCTCACGTTCAAATATGTCGAGGTCACGTATCGCTTTCCGCAAGGCGGCGGTGTCGTGACGGTGGCGGCAAGAGCACTCAATAACTGGTTCGGTGCATTAGGTGGGATGTTTATTCTCGTCGATTATTTTCTTACGGCAGCAATCAGTTGCCTCTCAGGAATGCTCTACCTGAGTGTGGTACTTCCCGCCATTGGCCCCCAGACGGCTTTTCTCGGATTGAGCATTACGCTGTGGATTACCCTCGTTATCCTTGTCCTGCTTGGCGTTCTCAACTGGATAGGAGTCAGCGCAAGCGCCAAAGTGAGCATGGTGGGAGCCGTCATCGCCTTTTTCAGTGATCTCGCTATTCTGGTGACTATCTTCACCCATATCTCCTTCCCGCAGTTCCTATCGCTCTTCCCTCAGATGTTTAGTGGAAAGGCCCTGACACCTGTTACGCTACTGGTTGGTTATGCCGGATCGTTTCTCGCCTTTTCAGGGTTAGAGAGTATCTCGCAGCTTTCTCCCGTTATGAAGCTTCCGCGCAGGGTGGTTGGGAAGATGGCGCTATTCCTGGTCATCCTGACCGTTGGTCTGACCAGCCCGCTCCTCGCCATGCTCTCCACGCTCCTACTACCGAAAGCGGCAGCCAATCCTGTGCTTTCGAGTCAGATCATCTCGCTGCTAGCAGGTCGTTGGGGCGGCGTGTTTTTACAGACGGAGGTTGCCATCAGCGCAAGTGCATTGCTGGTATTTGCCAGCAATACCGCGATTATTGGTTCCTACCATGTCTTTCTGGCCCTCTCGCGTATGGAATTCTTCCCACAATTTATCTTGAAGCGCAACGCATTACGCGGTACGCCGCACTACTCGATAGGGCTTGCCACCCTTATTCCCATTCTGGTGCTTGTGGCAGTACAGGGAAATATCAATATTCTCGGTGACATGTACGCCTTTGGTTTGCTGGGCGCGTTCAGCCTGACATGCCTGGGTATGGATATTGTGCGCTACCGTCAACGCCAATACAGGCGCTTACAGGCATCGACGAACAAGAACTCATATGCTCGTGAGCAGATATCCTCAACATCAGCTAACGCCCAGGCAAGTGCGCAGGATATGGCACATGAACGCAGAATTGAGAAGGAGCTAGCTAAGGAAACGGCGGAGGAAAAGCAAGCAAATCCTGCTGAGAAGCCAGAACCCGAAGGACGCTGGACGAGATCTCTCACCAATTTCTGGTTGGGCATCCTCACCACGCTTCTTGTCTTGATAGCGTGGACAACGAATCTGATTGCTAAACCCTTAGCAACGGCTTTCGGTGGATCGGTTGCCCTCATTGGCATGGCAATCGCTTTGACTAACTATACCCTCAACAAGAGAAAGGGACGTATTCCGGTGGTGGCAACCGGAGTTGAGAAACATTTTCCGAGCGATGTTCTGGCTGTCCTTTCTGCTGGCAGCCCAGAGAATGAAGCAATCATGCAATCGGCAATTACGAACCCGGGTAAGAAACCAGTGGTATTCTTGTACCTGGGGGAACGGACATCTCAGCACAAACCAGAGTTGTTCAGGTTGATTGAGCTGCATTTGAACGATGAGCAGGCAAGAAAAGACCTGGGCAGAGCAAATTACCTGGCAAAAGAAGCGAAGATTGAGTGTCGATTTGTCTACCGTCACCAGGAACCGGGCGCAATCCTTCGTGTCTGGCAAGAGTTGCATCCCCAGGAAATCATCATCTCTAAAGAGCAGATGCCAGAGGCACAGCAGATTCATCCAAAGCGCACCTCCGATGAATCAACTCCTGCCGGACAGGTGGTGCATCTTCTCACCTAAACTTGCATGATTGACTCAGGAAGACATATAAATTCTTCCTTTGTCATGGAATCAATAGCTGTATAGAGAAAAGGCCAATGGCGCGTTCACACAAAGGAATTTTAAACAGTATATGGATGAAGGTCAATGGCGCGTCAATGCATGCTCGTCGCTCGGAAAATTCAGTCCCTCCCACGGCATCAACTGTGGTGCTGGTGCATGGCTTATCGGTTTCGAGTGGATATATGGTTCCCACTGCTGTGCGTCTCGCTCCATACCACCATGTCTATCTCCCTGACCTCCCAGGCTTCGGCAAAAGCGCGAAGCCATCGCATATCCTGACCATTCCCGAGCTTGCCGATGCTCTGGCCGACTGGATGCAGGCGATGGGACTGCCACCGGTAGTGCTGCTGGGCAACTCCCTAGGGTGTCAGATCATCGTCAATTTCGCCTTAAAGTATCCTGAGCGGCTCACGCATGCAGTGCTGGTGGGTCCGACGATGGACCCGCAAGCGCGCAGCATCCACCAGGCAGCTCTCCGATTGTTGCTCGATATACCTTGTGAGCCGCTTCCCTTTTTGCCTGTTCTGGTGCGCGAATACCTCGCTGCCGGCCCCCGACGCACGATCCGCACACTTCAGCACGCTTTTGCGGATCGCATGGAAGCCCACCTTCCGAGGGTCCAAACCCCGACGCTCATTGTGCGTGGCGCTCGTGATCCCATTGTGCGACAGGAATGGACAGAGCAAGTGCATCGGCTGCTACCAGAGAGTCAACTGGTCGTCGTGCGCGGCGCTGGTCACGCTGTGAACTTCAATGCGCCTGAGAAGCTTGTGCGCACCGTCCAGTCTTTTCTCTCGCAATGAAGAGCAAGCACAAGGCGCTTCACTCTGCTTCAGTTTTATGTTTGATCAACCGAAACAGTTTCATGCTGCTGTTCCTCACCTATGTAGTTGGGCACGATCATCTTTTTACACACGCCACCAGAGACGCAAATGTTACCCACTATGGTATGAGGCAACGTCTCTATTGAGTGTCTACCGAAAAACAGGAAAGAGTAGGTATAAAAAGATCAGTACAAGTTGAAAGGATCCCATTGCATGGCAACAAGAGTAGATACTGCTAAGGATGAGGGAGTGCAAAAAGCAACTGTTGATTAAGTTTGGTCCGTCCAGTTGGCTCGATTGTGTTTCTCTCGCAGCTAACCGAGATGGTGTCGACGAAGGAGAAAGAGGATGTCGCTCTATGTTCATCAAGCCGGACGAGCAGACGCATCCAGTATCGTCTTCTTACATGGTCTAGGGCTGAGTGGTGCGATGTGGCAGCCACAATTCCAGCGCTTGCCTGACTATCAGTGCCTGGCTCCCGATTTGCCGGAACATGGCAAGAGTGCAGAGCTTGGTCCCTTCACCCTGAAAGATACAAGTAGACGCGTGGCTGAGCTGATCCGTGAGTCTACGCTTACTGGCCGTGCGCATGTAGTGGGGCTGTCGATGGGTGGCGCAGTTGCCGTGAGGATGCTGCTGGATGCGCCAGAGGTCATCGATCGCGTCATGGTCAGTGGAGCGGCAATGCGTCTGGACCCAGTTCTTGCCAACATCAATACGATGATGGGTTTTCTTAGCTCTCACCAATTGGCTAATCTTATCTTCCTCCAGTCTCACATCCCAAAGCGCTATCATCATCTGATATTTGAAGGCGTGTGAACCGTCAAACCAGCGGCGTTTCGGCACTTTAGCACTGAGGTGACGCGAGTCGAGCTGCCTCAGCAAGTGCATGTCCCTCTGTTGATTACGGTTGGACAGCAGGAAGGCTTTGTGGCGCAGCAAGCTGCTCACGAGATGAATAGGGCCATCCCGAGTGCCAAAGGCGTGAAGGTTCCGGGTGTGGGGCACATCTGGAATCTGGAGGCCCCCGACCTATTCACGGAGACCGTGCGCTCCTGGGTGACGGATGCAGCACTGCCGCAAGCCTTCAGAGCATTATGAGAAGTCAGACTAAAAGCCGAGATTGAGTAAAGGCTAGAGTTGTAGTAAACTGAGACCAGGGCATCCACCCTGGTCTCGTATGAGCTAACGTTCGCTCCTGAGAAGCAATGACATCCCCTGGTGTTATGGGCGCAGCATAGGATCTTCGCGTCTGCCAGAGGCAGTAGCCCCTCTCGTGACAGAGTCATTGACGAAGAAACCGACGGCGGCAGCACCCAGGCCCACAACCAGGTGAAGCACATTATCCGCAGCGTTCACATGCATCAGACCAAGCAGCCTCTGGCTAAAGTACAGAGCCGGAACGAGACCCGCCAGGCCGATCAGTAAGTAGATGACGCCAAAGACCTGGTTGAAGCGTCGTGACCAACCAGAGAAAGCTGCCGCAAGTCCCAGGATACCCGTCAACAAATGAACCAGGTTATGGACGAAGTCCACATCAAAGCCAAACACGCTACCGCTGGTGGTATCAAAAATCAAACCAAGAACGCCTACAATTAAAAACACGATGCCTATGACCAATGCTACTATCCGATTAGTCGTCCAGGCTGAAGTCGAAGTTGACCGATCTACCATGAAGAAGTGTCTCCTTTTCACGTTGAAAAACTGATAGGTATTCAAAGAGGCTACATCTGTCATAACCTCACCATGAAGACGACTCCGTGGGGAAAAATGGGTACAAATGATCAGGGTTTCAGCCAAATGGTGCTGTAGCGAAACTAGAACAATTTATCCCTGCATAGCTGTAAGAGTTCCCGGCATGAGAACGCGAGCAAGTAACCAGTAGAGAACGCCGCCGACTATAAAGCCGGTGAAGATACTCAAGTCGGAGCCGCCAAGTAATTGTGAGAAGGGGCCTTGCAGGAGGGTTGAGTTCAGCCAGAGGGCGGATGCGATCATACCGTCAAGCATTGCAAGCAAACCTGCCGGGTTGATGCCTCCTTATACCAGTTAGGAGGAAGAGATGCAGGAGTTACGTAGATCATTTACTCCCGTTCTATTTGAAGGAAGAGCTATCATTCATCGTCATAGAAAGATCGCAGATGGACAATTCAAACCAATTTAAAACAGCAAATCAAGCAAGCACTTCAGTTGAACCAACCTCGTTATCATGGGGCAAATCGTATCTCATGTGTCCGCCCGATTACTTCGGGGTATTCTACGAGATCAATCCCTGGATGCATCGAGAAAATCGTCCGGATTTCGAGCTTGCCATTGAACAGTGGCACAACCTTGTGGTCAACCTCCGGCGAGCTGGGGCAAAAGTCGAAATTATCGAGCCGGTGAAAGAGCTGCCTGATATGGTCTTCGTCGCCAACGCGGGCCTTGTTGATGGTCAGCGTCTGATCTTGAGCAGATTTCGCCATGCTGAGCGGCAGCCCGAATCAATCTACACCTCGCAGTGGTTCCAGGCTCGTGGCTGTGAAGTAGCAGAACTGGTTGGCGACGGCGATATCTACTTTGAGGGTTGTGGTGATGCCTTCCCATTTCGCGGCAGCTTGCTGGCTGGTTATGGATTCCGTTCGGACCTTTCCTCTCATGCCGTCCTTTCTCAGCTGCTTGGTGTCACCGTGCATTCGGTAAAGCTCATTGATCCGCGTTTCTACCATTTCGACATCACCTTCTCTCCGCTTGATAATCGACATGCCATCATTAACCCGGCCGCATGGGATCGTGCGAGTAACGCAATCATTGAGCAACTCGTGCCCGAGCCGCTCGTGCTTGAGCTGGATGAAGCGCTTACCTTCTGTGCGAACTCTGTGGTTGTGGGCAAGGTCATCGTTATGCCGACATGCCCTCCTCGTGTCGGTCGCATCCTCGAGCGTTGGGGATATGATGTTTGCGTGTCGCCGGTGAGCGAGTTTCTTAAGGCTGGAGGGGCGGTGCGCTGTTTGACTTTGTCACTGGATATGACTATTTCGAAATTCTGCTATGAACCATAAAGTTGTGGACCCCAGCAAAGTCCAGCACAAGCAACAGATCGGCAATGGTTTACATGTCGGGACGAGTCGAGACCGAATAGAGTTCCCACGCAATGCCATCAGGGTCAAAGAAGCTGATGTACTTGTCATGGGTCTCTGGATCTTCCTCAACCCCATGGTTGACTACCCCTGCCGCGTCTAAATCCCGCTTCAGGTCTTCCAGGATGCCTGGATCTTCTACGGTGAGAGCGAGATGATCCAGACCGACTCGAAACGGATTGAAGTGATCATTTCTTGGAGAGGGCGAATCGGCCCCATACAGTGCGATCAGCGTTCCATACACGTTGACTAACACCGCTCCATCTATTTCCCTCACCAATTGGCATCCGAGTGTGTCAACATAGAAGCGTTTCGCCCGCGCTAGATTGGTAACTCTCAGGCCAAGATGGCTCAAGCCGTTGGCTTTCAACTTCATTGTGGTTTCCTTTCATCGCTGTGAGTGCAGGCAACTTCTGATATTCTTGATGAATACATATGGCAGTCCAAGCACCAGCCTAGGCAGTGTATCACGCTCACATAATCGTGTCAAAAACCTGTGCGCTTTGCCCCTATCATGCGCCTGGTCGATTACTCCTCATCATCGAACTGCGATCACGGAAAGTGATCCACGTCGGTGTGACCAAGTCCCCCACCGCCGCTTGTGCCGCACAACAACTTCGGGAGGTGACTCCATTTTGAAGTGCTTGAAAGAAACCTTTTCCCTGCTTCTTCCCTCTACTGGTCATTCGGCGTATCCGTTCCAAAAACGAGAAAGGTAAACAGCCATGTAAGAAACTTTCTCTCCACCTGCCTGACATTGAAAGAGCAACGAAAAGGTCAGGTTAGAGCCATCATTGATCCTCTTTTTTGAAACGGATATCTCAAGTAGCCAGCACAGGTCAATGAATTGGCAAGCCGGCTGAAACGAGGATCGCTTATGTCCTCCTTCAGAGGTATACTGTTTTTGGAAGCAGATAAAGTGAAATGTGCGAAGAAAGGAGACACGATGGCAGAACGAGTCCTGACCCTGCGCGAACTGAACCGCGCCACTCTCACACGTCAACTCCTGCTTGAGCGTGCATCCCTTGCACCCCTGGACGCCATCAAGCAGCTCGCTGGCTTGCAAGCCCAGTTATCCAATCCTCCCTATATCGGCCTGTGGAGTCGTTTACATGCTTTCCAGCGCAACGACCTGACGCATCTGCTTGAGCAGAGACAGGTGGTCAGAACATCGATGATGCGCAGAACTCTTCACCTGACGACAGCAGAGGACTATATGCGTTTCCGTCCTGCTCTCCAATCGCTGCATACTCGTGATCTGAACGCCTACTTCACCAGATACCAGATGAACGGCCTGGAGAAGGACCGTTTGATCACCGAGCTACAAGCCTACCTCCAGGAAAAACCGCGCACGAACGTCGAACTCCGTGCGAAGATCGCGGAAATGATCCCCAGCATGGGCGAACGCCTGCTCTACATGGTGCGCATCTCCCTTCCACTCATCCAGACATTCCCTGGTGGTGCCTGGGGCGTTGGTGGGAGCCCTGCCTACACGGAGGCCTCTGCCTGGCTCGGTCGCTCGTTTGCCTCGCCGGAGGCGGGCCTGCGCTCTCTCATTCTGAGCTACCTGGCGGCCTTTGGACCGGCGAGCGTCAAAGATCTGCAAATCTGGTCGGGAGTACCCAGACTTGCGCCTGCCGTCGATGCGCTCAGGGCAGAACTGACCACGTTCCGCGACGAGCAAGGGCGAGAACTCTTCGATGTGCCGGGCGCTCCGCTGCCGGAAGCGGATCAACCCGCGCCTGTTCGCTTCCTGCCAGATTTTGACAATCTGGTCCTTGCCCATGACGATCGAAGCCGCGTCATAGCAGATGCGTATCGCCCTTTTGTCTTTCCAGGCCGCTCGAGCGTGCTCCCGACCTTTCTGGTCGATGGCTTTGTACGTGGAATCTGGAAGATCGAGCGGACACCTACGGGAGCAAAGCTGCTAATCCAACCATTTGAGCCCTTTGCGAAGAAGATGTGCCAGGAGGTGCGTGAGGAAGGCGAGCGCCTTCTGCAGTGGGTTGCGGAACACACAAACACCTTTGAGATTGAATTCGTCGCGTACGATGGAAAATTGAGCGGGCAAAATCTCTGGGGAAGCATTTAGGCAAATCATATATGGGTGAGCCGAAGCTGCTTCACGAATCTGAACATGTACCACTTGATCTCTGACATATACTAGAGGGTATGAGAGAAACACAGGAAGACATCGAGCGCTTGCAGGCGCTTTTAGACAACAGCATCGAGCGGGCGGGAGCTTTCCTGCGCCGCTCGTTTCAGATGCCGGAACACTCACTCACCGCTCAGCAGCTGATTGATTGCTGGCTGGACGTGCAAACCGTCGCGCTGGCCACGGTCACGATGCGAGGCGAGCCACGCATTGCCCCGATCGGCTCGCTGCTCTACCGAGGCGATATCTACCTCCCGACCGTCGCCACGGCCGCGCGCACGCGCCATGTCATGAAGCGGCCCGCCGTCAGCCTGACCCTGTTTCGTGTTGTTTGCGGGCAAGAGGAGCAAAAAAACGAACTGGCGATCATCGTACATGGCTCCGCGGCCATTGTCTCACCTGACCACGCGGATTTTGAGACGCTGGAGAACCTGCTGTACGCATCCACCCATACAAAGGCTGGCGAGTGGGGCGAAGGCGTCTACCTTCACATACAGGCCGAGGCCATCTACACCTACAACAGGCAACCCCACCGGCCCATCGAAAGCCTTCCTCTGCAGGTCAGACCGCTTACCCCCGAAGACAGGGAATGGGTACGGCAGTTTATCATCGAACACTGGGGCGATACTATCGTCGTCGCTCACGGCAAGGTCTATTATCCACATACGCTGCCCGGCTTCGTCGCCATGCTGAAAAGGAACCGGGTGGGACTGTTGACATACTCTCTGGAAGATGAGAACTGCGAGATCGTGACGATCGATAGCATAAAGCCGGAGATCGGTATAGGCACGCTGCTGATCAAGGAAGTCACGCAGGCGGCACGAGAAGCAGGCTGGAAGCGGCTCTGGCTGATCACCACGAATGATAATCTCCAAGCACTGCGCTTCTATCAAAAACGCGGCTTCACGCTCGTCGCCGTTCATCGTAATGCGGTCGATGCTGCCCGCCAACTGAAGCCGCGTATCCCATTGATCGGCAACGACCAGATTCCCTTGCATGATGAGATCGAACTGGAGATGATGTTATAGCGATAGCAGCCCTATGCTCTTCACTGTCAACTTCCCTATCCAAAGGACAAGGCCGAGAGCTTTTTCAAGACCTTAAAACAAGAGGAGGTGTATCTCAAGCACTATCAGACTTTCGAGGAAGCCCCAGGGCAATCGCATCTAAATTTTCAAGCGCCTTGTAGTGCGCATTTGTACAGCAGAGTTTTGAAAGCTGGATTGTCATGACAGAGCTTGTAGAGCCAGTTCCAAAATAAGATGCGATTGCCCTGGAGGAAGCCCAAAGCAACATTGGACAGTTTATTGAGGAGGTGTATAATACGAAACGATTCCCTTCGAGTCTGGGCTATGTGTCTCTCGCTGAATTTGAGATGGCATATGCTCAAGGTATGCACTGTTGACTTTGCTCCTGGAGGGGAAATTTGGGTTCACTCCAGTTATGTGATAAGCTCTAGGAGAGCTAATGAGAAGGATGAGAGAAGCGACGAATAAGAGATGAGGTTGTATGAAGCCCGAAGAGGTCGCACGCCAGCAGATTGATGAGATGTTGACCGAGGCCGGTTGGATTGTGCAGGACCGCCAGGAATTGAATTTAGGTGCGGGTTTGAGTGTGGCTATTCGCGAATTTTCTTTGCGTACAGGTGCGGCAGACTATTTTCTCATGGTCAATCGCGAGGCAGTAGGAGTGGTCGAGGCTAAACCGCTAGGGCATTCCTTAATGGGCGTAAAGGAGCAGAGCGCGAAGTACCTGAGAGCTGTAGATGACGATTTACCTGCGGCACGCGTGCCATTACCTTTTCATTACGAGACAACCGGTGAGGAGACGCGCTTCACCAGCAATCTTGACCCCCTGCCACGCAGTCGGTTAGTCTTCAGTTTTCACCGGCCAGAAATGTTGCGGGAATGGCTGGCTCTGGCACCGGAGGATGGAGAAAATAACACTCTGCGTGCCCGATTACTATGCATGCCGGAGCTGGCAATGCGCGGCCTGCGCGACTGCCAGATCGAGGCCATCACCAACCTGGAGCGCTCTTTCACGAAGAACCACCCGCGTGCGTTGATCCAGATGGCGACCGGCAGCGGCAAGACCTATACCGCTGTAAACTTTATCTATCGCCTGATCAAGTTTGGCGGCGCACGGCGCGTGCTCTTTCTAGTTGACCGCGACAATCTGGGGCGGCAGACCTTTAACGAGTTCCAGCAGTTTATGACCCCCGACGACGGACGCAAGTTCACCGAGCTGTATAACGTCCAGCACTTGCGCGGAAGGAGGATTGATAAAGCTTCATCCTCAGTGGCGAGGAGGAGCCGGACGAAGAGACAGAAGAGAAATCGCTGTTCGAGCAGGAGGAAGAGGGGCAGGTTCCCAAAAAGCCGAAGAACGTACGTTATAACCCCGCTGTGCCGATTGAGACCTTCGATGTAATTGTTACCGACGAGTGCCATCGCAGCATTTACAACCTCTGGCGTGGTGTCCTGGAATACTTCGATGCCTTTACTATCGGCCTGACCGCCACGCCGAACAAGCAAACCTTTGGCTTTTTCAATCAAAACCTGGTCATGGAGTACGGGCACGAGCGCGCCGTGGCTGATGGGGTCAATGTCGATTATCTGGTCTACACTATTCGTACACAGATCACGGCGCAGGGAAGCACCATTGAAAAGGACTACTACATAGACAAGCGCGACCGGCGCACACGCAAGGTACGGTGGGAAAAAGCCGACGACAATATCATCTACACTGCCAACCAGCTTGACCGAGATGTCGTAGCGAAAGACCAGATTCGCACAGTCATTCGCGCCTTCAAAGACGCCCTGTTTACCGATCTTTTTCCTGAGCGCCAGGCAGCACGGGATGTACCCAAAACGCTGATCTTCGCCAAGGACGATAGCCACGCCGATGATATCGTCGATATCGTACTGGACGAGTTCGGCGAGCGCAACGAATTTGCCCAGAAAATCACGTACAGGACCACAGGACGCAAGCCGGAAGAATTGATCTCCGAGTTTCGCAATAACTACTACCCACGTATTGCTGTGACCGTGGACATGATCTCCACTGGGACGGATATCAAACCCCTGGAAATTCTGCTGTTTATGCGAGCTGTCAAGAGCGCGAACTTCTTTGAGCAGATGAAAGGGCGCGGCACGCGAGTCATCGATGACGAGGAATTTTCGCAAGTCACACCCAACGTTCCTGGCGGTAAGACGCATTTTGTGTTGGTTGATGCTGTGGGAGTCTACGAGAGCGCCAA
>WNGH01005486.1_pt1 | contig 12082 bp, 9 predicted proteins | sample 5400631 | NCBI WGS metagenome assembly WNGH01 (sample SAMN13153373, study PRJNA577476) | soil metagenome | isolation source: 115 cm soil or saprolite under Garry oak tree replicate 1 | place: USA:California | collected 2016-06-15 | reverse complement strand
TGTAGACTTCCGCGGGGCACTTCATGTCCAAGGCCTCATGGGGCCGCTCGTTGTTGAACTCTTCGAGAAAATCATCGAATTTGCTCTGCTGCTGCAGGCTGTTCCCGCCCGCGGGGCGCGTGGTTTGCGTTTTGAGCGTAAGGTGCATGCGTTCATGCCGGCCATTCTGCTGCGGATGACCGGGCTGGATGCGTTCGATAGTGATGCCCAGGCGCAACCACCAGACCGAGAGCTTGGAGAGGTTGAACAGAGAGTTGGGCGAGGCGAAGGGTACGCCGTTGTCCGAGCGGATGCTAGTGGGCAGGCCGCGCTCTTTAAATAAGCGCGCAAAGGCCGTAAAAGCAAGAGCTTCACAGGTAGATTCAAGGGCTTCACAGAGGAGGAGATAGCGCGAGGCATGATCTGTGACGGTCAGCGGGTAACAGTATTTTTTGTTGCCCAGCAGGAACTCACCTTTGTAGTCGGTGCACCACAGCTCGTTGGGCTTTTGCCCCAGCGACAAGGGCGTGCCTTGAGCATGATTGTGTCGGCGCCCCCTGCGTTGGACCAGGCCGTGGCGATCGAGCACGGCGTGGATGGTGCTGCGCGCCGGAACCTTCACCTCACAGGAAAAGCGACGCAGCAAGCGTTCGCGGATCTTGCGCGCGCCCCAGTAGGGTTTTTCCCGTTTGAGATTCAGAATGGCGGCCTCCACCTGCTGAGGCAGTTGGTTGGCGTAACGCCAGGGCCTGCGGGAACGGTCGGTTAGAGCTTCCAGACCGTATTCCTTGTAGCGGTCAAAGATTTTGTAACCGGTTTTGCGCGAGATGGCGAACTCGCGACAGAGCGCGACCATTTTCTCCCCGTCCAGCAAGCGCCCCACAAAACGAACACGTTCATCCATAACCGAACACTCCTTCCAAGGCATCGCTTCCTCCCCTAGGGGAGGAAGTGTCACCTATGTGTCCGGTACAAACTGTCACCCATGTGTCGGGTCGCTCAGCGAGTGGGTAACTTGTTCTACTCCTTGCTGCTCTCCTCGGTGCATCTCATAACATCACATAACAATTCGTTAGGCAATTTCTCCATGGCGCGGGGCATGTTTGGAATCGATGTGTTGGCAGGTCCGCAACGTCGTGCGCATCTCCGTGTGGTGGAAAAATATCAGTCGAGCTGTCACACACCTAATTACTTCTCTCCGATTCGGGAGCAGTGAAGGGCCTTACGATAACCTACCTTGTGACATTCTCCTGAAGAGATGCGCGCCGATAGGGGAATCCGGGAGAGAAGGCAACCAGTCCAGGCACCCGTCTTGTGGGTAATTATATGCTGCCATATTTAGGGTTAAGACCGGATTGTGAGGGAACCCCCCGTGAGATAGCCTTCCGCTCATGCCACATTTCCCAGAATGCAGGCCTTAGTTGCACAAGGGTTCCGCATGAAATTGGGACTCCAATGGCGGTAGCTTCTCTGGGGGGATCATAATGGGCGTTAACAACGGGCAGTGGCCTTGGTTCGCGATCTTATCCAGAGCCGGAAGAGAGAAAAATGCCACTCTACTTCTGGAGAACGCAGGTTACGAGTGTTACTTGCCCATGGTCAAACTTACGCGTCAGTGGTCCGACCGCATGAAGGAGACTGAACAACCGCTATTTCCTGGGTATCTCTTCTGCCGGATGAACCCAAGCAACCGGCTTCCTATATTAATGACGCCTGGTGTGATCCAGATCGTCGGAGTTGGCAAGGCCCCAATTCCGATTGAAGAAGCAGAAATCATTGCCATCCAGCGCGCAGGAAAGAGTGGCCTCTCGATCATGCCTTGGCCGTACTTGCAAGTCGGTCATGTTGCCCGAATCGAGAATGGGCCACTTAGAGGTATGGAAGGAATCGTAGTCAAAATCAAGTCAGGATTGAAGCTGGTGCTGTCCGTTAATTTGTTGCAGCGCTCGGTTGCGGTCGAAATTGATCGCAGCTGGATTGGGGCAGCATATCCTGTCAGAGCAAATACGAATCAAACAACGTCTAGTGCCATGAATTCATCGGTGTATTGATTTTACGCCGTGCTCAGCAAGCATCTGGCGTTCCCCGTCCCCTGTTATCCACAACTCTCGTCCGCAGGGTGCGCGATTTTTCTAAGGCTCGGGTAGGCATTTGAACCCACGCTCGGGCTTCCGCTAACACGCGAAGGATTCTTGGTTTGAGGAGAACGAAAATGAGACTGAAACAGGCCGCGTCGCTGTGCGCACTTATTTTGTTGTGCCTGCCTGCTGCGGCTCGCGCAAACGCCACGCGCTCTAGCTTTGCAGGCCGAGGAGAAGGTTCGTCCAATTCCCCAAGCATCGTGCGCGGAGTTGCTGGAAATAGCGTGGACCTGAGGGATGCGGAGACAGGTGGCCCTTTTACGACAGAACAATCTACTGGACTGTTGCTCTTGATTGGATTGGGATTGATTGCCGGGGCATCGCTCATTGGAAGGAAGATGGGACGCTCTGATTCAGTCGAGGAAGTAGAAAACGCTGGGGAAACGGCGATCCCTCGATGCCAACCGAGTTCCTCCAGACCACGTACACCAACAATGGTACGAATATGGATGACGTCAAAGAGGGGAACAGCCGCCATGGAGCGCATGCGAACGCAGCAATTGCGGCAGCTATCCAGCAAAGGAATGAGTGATTAGGGGCAGCGCCACAACGCTTTTTGAAGGCTTCACCACAGCTAGATGATAAGGATGAGGATAGGGTCTCATCAAATTCCAGCGCAGACATTGCTTCTGGCAAGTGTAGATACCGGGGCTGTCGTCTTGGCCTTAATAGCAGCGATTGGGCTGCGGTTTGGTGCTGATACTCCCCGGGTGCTCTCTGATGGCGTTGTCTGGGTCAGAATAACAGCGGCAACGGGGGTTTATTGGCTTTCGCTGTATTTCAATGATGTATATGACTTTCGCGCCGTGCGTAGGCCTTCCAGCCTGGTCATGCGCATTATGCGGGCGCTAGGGGCTGGCTGTGTTGTGCTGGGGGTCAGCTACTTCGCGCTCCCCGGGGCCAACGTCGGTCGAGGAATCATGTTGATCGGCGTCCCGGTAATTCTTCTCTTTCTCTTGAGCTGGCGGTTTTCGGCCGATACCGTGAATCTGCTGGCCCGCGGAGACGAGCGGGTCTTGGTAATGGGCACAGGCGAAGCGGGTGTATCGCTCGTCCGACACATTCTGAACCATCCGGAACACAACATGAGGGTTGTCGGATTTCTGGACGAGCACGGGCAGGACATTCGGAAATCTCTCGTGAACCCACAAATTGTTGGTGCTGTCTCGGATGTGGAGGAAATCGTTGCCCGCGAAAAAGTCGACAGGGTTGTCCTTTCCTTAAGGGAACGAAGGGGCGGTACTCCAGTCCAGCAATTGCTGAGGCTCAAACTTGCAGGTGTTTGCGTCGAGGATGTTCACAGCTGCCGTGAACGACTCTCCGGACAGATTGCGTTGGAACATCTCACACCGAGTTGGCTCATCCTCTCGGATGGTTTCGGCAAATCACGAATCCTGCTGGCGGCCAAGCGCGCAACCGATATCTTAATCTCTGTCTTTATCCTTTTGTTAGTGTTGCCGTTGCTCCCCGCGGTTGCTCTAGCCATTTATCTGGAGACGGGACGACCAATCTTCTTTCGTCAGAAGCGCGTCGGCTATAAAGGCGCTGAGTTCGAATTGCTGAAATTCCGATCGATGGTTCAGGATGCCGAAAAAGATGGGCCGCGCTGGGCCGCGCGCGAAGATAGCCGCGTCACTAAGGTGGGCCGGGTCCTGCGCAAAACTCGACTGGACGAGATTCCTCAGTTATTTAATGTGTTTCGCGGAGAAATGAGTCTGGTGGGTCCTCGACCCGAGCGCTCGTGCTTTTGCTCCATGCTGGAAAAAGAGATTCCCTACTTTAACCTTCGGCATTCCGTCCGTCCGGGGCTCACCGGGTGGGCACAGGTTAGATTCCGATACAGTGCCAGCCTCGACGACGCCAGAGAGAAATTGGCCCTCGACCTGTTCTACGTGAAAAATTTATCGTTTATAGTTGATCTTGTAATCCTGTTCGAAACCGCCAAGGTGGTGCTCCTAGGTCGCGGGGCGCATTGATTGGTTGGTTCGAGAAATAGATTTACTACAATGAATAACAAAGGGCTGAGTCTGAGATCGGGACATCCCCGCTTGGTTATGGCGGTGAATTCGCCTATTGCACTTGCCTATCTTCAAGGTCAGCCGCAGTATTTTCGGGATAAGGGTTTCGATGTTGTGGTTCTCTGCCCCCCGCGACGCAAGGATGAGTGGGAAGTGCCCAGGCCTGAGGGAGTGTCGTTCATCGAAGTGCCTATGGAGAGAGAAATCGCGCCGTGGCAGGACCTGGTTTCGCTTTGGCGCTTGTGGCGCATCATGCGCGCACTTCGTCCCACCGTAACCAACGTGGGGACTCCCAAGGCAGGGTTGCTAGCAGGCCTTGCCGCATGGCTGAGCCGCGTTCCTTGCCGCTTCTACACTCTGCATGGCTTGCGGTACGAGACCACCACGGGCTTCCTTAGGCGAGTTCTCATTCTAGCAGAGCGCTTGGCTTGCCGTCTTGCCCATCGCGTCATATTTGTCAGCGAAAGTGTACGTCTGAGGACAGTTTCTACTGGACTTACAACACCGGAGCAAGCAGTGGTTCTCGGATCGGGGAGTTGTAATGGTGTAGATGTTTCACGTTTTGCAATCACTCCACAGATTATGAGGCGCGCGACCCAAATAAGGCGACAGCGGGGGATTCCTCTGGGCGCCCCTGTCCTGCTGTTTGTAGGGCGCTTGACTTGCGACAAAGGCATTCCTGAGTTAATGCAAGCCTTTTCTCAACTAGCTGCCCGGTTTCCGGAACTCTGGCTGCTGCTCGTGGGATGTTTTGAAGATTGCGATCCTCTTCCCGTTGGCACTCGAAGGTGTTTGGAGACGAATCCCCATGTGATTTTTGCGGGGGCAACGCAGGACATTGTTCCTTACTACGCAACTGCTGATGTTTTGGCCCTGCCGAGCCACCGAGAGGGCCTGCCAACGGTCGTCCTGGAAGCCCAGGCCGTCGGTGTACCGGTGGTAGGTGCTTCGGCGACCGGGATCGTAGACGTAATTGCGGATGGCGAAACCGGACTTCTCTTTCCGGTGGGCGACGTACCACGACTCGCTGACGCGGTCGCAAGACTTATCACCGACCATCGCTTGGCCGATAAATTGAGGCTTGCAGGCCAGGAACAAGTCCGAACCAAGTTTCAACAAGAGCGCATCTGGGAAGCGCTACACAGAGAGTATCTTCAAGTCCCGCAACCGAAAGAGCGAGCTCGATCTTCAATCCCTTATGCCGGGAGAAGCAGCCGTTTGGCCGCGCCGCGAACAGCGCCTTAAATGTCTCCTCTTCATCGTCAGTGTAGCAAGGTCCATTCGAATTCGTGCGTGGTGGAATGCATGAGACTCACGCGAGCTATCCCGATTGTCCTGAGCCACCTCCTTTTCGTATTCGTCGTCGGTGGTGTCGCGCAGGACTCGCTGGCACCCAAGCTGGCTCCGCCAAAGCCCGTTTGCAACAACGAGATCCGCTCCACATATCTGCTGGGTTCTGATGACCAACTGGAGATTTCCGGACCTGAACTGACTGAGCTCGCCAACAAGCCCGTGCGCGTTGACAGCGACGGCAACATAGAAGTGCCGCTAGGGGGACGTATCCATGTGGCCGGGCTGACTGCGCAGCAGACCGAGCAAGAGGTCAACAAGGTTCTGAGCAAGTACATCCGTCAACCGCAAATTGTCGTAAGCATCGCGGAAGTCCGGAGCCAGCCGGTTTCTATCATAGGCGCAGTAAACACGCCTGGCGTTCACCAAGTGCAGGGGCATAAGACGCTGCTGGAAATGCTGGCACTTGCCGGCGGGATACGGCAGGACGCAGGGTACAGCGTTCGTATAACTCGGAAACTGGACTGGGGCTGCATCCCGTTGCCAAAAGCGGGGCTTGATGCCTCGGGTCAGTTCAGCGTGGCCGAACTCGACTTGAAAAAAATCATGGAGGCTAAAAACCCCGAGGAGAACATTCAGATTTTGCCGCATGACGTGATCTCAGTTCCCAAAGCGGAAATGGTGTACGTGACCGGAGATGTAAAACGTTCCGGCGGATTCGTTCTCGGAGAACACCAGTCCATCTCCGTGTTACAAGCAATTTCGCTCGCCGAAGGACTCAACGTAGGTGCTGACACACGACATGCCCGCATCCTGCGTCTGAAGCGCGAGGCCGATCAGCGCGAAGAGTTGCAAGTGGACGTGAAAGATGTTCTCAACGGAAAGAAACCAGACGTGGCGCTTCAGGGCGATGACATTTTGTTTATTCCCGGAAGCACAGGCAAGAAAGCGGCTCTTCGTACCCTCGAAGCGGCTATCCAAACGGGAACCGGTATGGCCATCTGGCGCGTGCCTTGAAACCTACTCTAAGGGACAGAAATGAAAGACTCCGAATTTCCTCTCGAGAAAAGTGACGGACGCTTGGCCGAATTCGGCCCTCGAGCCGCGCAGCGGCCGACAGCCTACCGATATATGGAATCGCCTTCCATGGAGGCCGCCGCTTCGCCCGGCTACGATAATCTCCTGGACTACTGGAACATTCTGTTCCGTCACAGAAAAACATTACTCAGCTTTGCCCTGGTGGGGCTGCTCGGAGCAATGGTAATCAGCTTGGTGCAGACACGGATTTACCGTGTCAGGACCTCCCTCGAAATTCAAGGTAACAGCTTCCTGGAAACAAAGAACTCCACGGACTCCGCCGGGAGTTACGCGACACCAGAGTCTTATATGGAGACACAGGTTAAGCTCCTCCAGAGCGAATCCCTATTGGAGCATGTGATCGACAAACTGAAGCTCCAAGACCAGCCTGCAACAGGATGGCGAGTACTAACGTGGCATCGGCACCCGAAAAAAGAAGAATTGATCCGCAAGATAGAGCGCAATCTGACCGTGAGGACATCCGGTAACTCGCGATTGCTGGAGGTGTTGTACGAGTCGCCGGATCCCAAGGGGGCGGCGGACTTCGCGAATACGTTGGTTAGCCAATTCATTGAACTAACTCAAGAGGAAAGATGGAAGTCTGCGGAGAGCACTGCCGAATGGTTAACGAACCACCTGAACATAATGAAAACCCAGCTGGAGCAGTCAGAGGCGCAGCTCCAGGATTATGCGCGCACCTCTGGGTTGACGTTTACTTCTGAGAAGGAAAACTTGGCAGAGAGCCAGCTCAAGCAAATACAAGATGAGTTATCCAAAGCCCAGGCTGATCGCATCGCTACACAGGCCAAATTTGAAGGGGCAAAGAGCAAGCCGGCGGATTCCCTGCCAGAAATCTTGGAAGACCCGACAATGCGTGAATACCGCCAAAGGCTGACTGATTTGCAGCGGCAATATGCCGAACTCAGTGCCACACTGACCCCGGAACACTACAAAGTTCAGCGCGTGCAAGCGCAGATCGATGAGCTAAAGTTTCAGATGCTGAATGAGCGCCGCAACGTGCTGAAGCGCATCGGCAACGAATACCAGGCCGCGCTTCGCCGGGAAGCACTTCTATCCAAGGCCCACACCGAGCAACAAAAGGTCGTCGCCGACCAATCCGAGAAGGCTATTCACTACGATACGCTGAAGCGCGACGTGGATTCGAACCGGCGACTGTACGAGACAATGCTACAAAAAGTAAAGGAAGCAAGCTTGGCCAGCGCCATGCGCGACAGCAACGTCCTGGTCGTGGACCGCGCCAGACCTCCGCTGCTCCCCTACCGTCCAGATCTGCCGATGAACGCTGCGATTGGCCTGTTTAGTGGCGTGCTCTTGGGTTTTGGATTCGTGCTGCTTCAAGAGCGCATTGACCGCAGAATAAGCGCTCCGGGCGACGCACAGGTGTACTTGGATCTGCCGGAGTTGGGCGTCATACCTGTGGATGAGCTCGCTCTCCCGCGGCAATTCGCTGGTGCCCTGCAGCAGCGTCGTTCTACGCCAACCCGTTCCACTGAGCCGGTCTTGAAATCTCATCTAAGCGATTGCCCAGAACTAGCTACCTGGAAACGCAAGCCGTCTTTGGTCGCTGAATGCTCGCGAACGATTCTGACTTCCATTCTATTGCCTAGCCACAATGGAGAAACTCCTCGCGTTATTGTTCTCACAAGCCCGTGTCCCGAGGATGGCAAAACAACAGTGGCTTGCAATCTCAGCATCGCGATCGCGGAAATTGGTCGCAAGGTTCTGTTGATCGACGGCGACCTGCGTCGCCCCAGGCTGCATACGGTTTTTGGTGTGGGCAACGATTGGGGCCTGAGTGACGTGCTATGGGCGGGCACGCACCTTGAAACGGTTCCCATAGTGGACCTTGTTCGTGAGACCGAAGTCTCCAGCCTTTCCCTGCTGCCGGCGGGGAGTCGCGGCAACACAATTCCGTCGAATCTTTTTTATTCTCCCCGCATGTTAAGGCTATTGACCCGCCTGCGGAAGGAGTTCGACATGATCATGATTGACGCGCCGCCAATGATCCATCTCGCAGATGCGCGCGTGCTAGGGCGACTCGCGGATGGCGTCATTTTGGTGGTGCGCGCCGGAGAGACTACGACCGAAAGCGCGCTGCACGCCCGTCAGCGTTTCGCCGAAGACGGTACGCGCGTACTCGGCACCGTTCTAAACAGCTGGGATCCAAAATCCAGCCCGCCGCATGGCTACGGAAGTTACCACGATTATCGGGCGTATGCCGGGCAGTAAGTCAAAAGAGTGAGCCAGGATCTGCGCGGCAAGCGCACCACGAAAAAATAAAGGTCGAATGCGCACCCGGCACATAGGACAGCTTACTTCTCACTATGCTCTTTGACTCGCCAGCGTATTTTGTCTTCCTGATCCCAGCTGTGTTGATCTATTGGCGACTGGATCGCCGCGGGCAGAACATTTTTCTACTGCTCGCAAGCTACTTCTTTTATGGCTGGTGGGATTGGCGCTTCCTTGCGCTGATGATCGGCAGCACGACGGTAGACTTCCTGATTGCGCAGAAGATCGCTCCAAATTGTTCAGACGGTAATCGCAGGAAATGGTTCATCTTTTCACTTTTGCTGAATTTTTCTATTCTAGGGACATTTAAATACTTCAATTTCTTTGTCGACTCTTTTTCAACTGCTCTCGGAACACTTGGGATTCACAACATTCCGCTGCCGATAATCCGTATCATTCTCCCGCCGGGAATTTCCTTTTATACCTTCCAGGAAGTCGCATACATTGTGGACGTCTATAAGGGGCGACTCGAGCCCGCGAAATCATTTGTCGAATACGGCTTATTCGTCAGCTTGTTCCCGCACTTGATCGCAGGCCCGATTCAAAGACCGGGGCACTTGCTTCCTCAAGTCCAGAAGGATCGTACTTTTGATGCAGACCGATTGTTTGACGGATTGATGCTGATTTTTTCGGGGCTCTTGCGGAAGTGTGTGGTCGCAGACAATTGCGCTCTGCTGGCCAATGCGGCGTTTGGCGGCCAATTCGGTCCGCCAAACCTGTGGGTTGTTCTAATCGGGACATACGCCTTCGCGTGGCAGGTGTATGGAGATTTCAGCGGTTATAGCGACATAGCACGCGGCAGCGCCCAATTGATGGGCTTTCATTTCATGGTCAATTTCCGGCAGCCGTATCTGGCGCACCGGCTACAAGATTTCTGGCGGCGCTGGCACATCAGTTTGAGTACCTGGCTTCGCGATTACCTTTACATTCCATTGGGTGGCAGTGCGGGTGGGAATTGGAAAACATCCTTAAACCTTCTGACGACCATGATCCTGGCGGGGCTTTGGCATGGCGCTAACTGGACATTCGTCATTTTTGGCGCGATTCATGGCGTCGTCTTGGGTGTTGAGCGTCAACTTTTCCCAACCAAGAAGGTACCCAGCGATGCGGCTCAGCCGTCACGCTTTATGGGTCTGCTCACGCTCTGGGGGCAGCGGATCCTAACCTTTAATATTTTTTGCTTGAGCTTAGCTTTCTTCCGCGCAACTTCACTCAGTGCAGCGACTCAGTTTCTAGCCGGGCTGTCTAATTTCGCCTGGCGGAGCGAGTACTTGTCGGCATTCCTCATGCTGAGCCTATTCTCCATACCTTTGTTCGTTGTGGACTTGTTGATGGAAGCCAGCAACCAGGAATATCCGTTTGCGACTACCCCCTACGCATTTCGGACAGGACTCGCGACTATGGCTTTCATCGTACTGGCATTTTTTTCCGGGAACAATCTCAATGCATTCGTCTACTTCCGATTCTAAGTCTAGAGCCATGACCTACGCGAAGGTCTTGGCCGGAATATGCGCAATACTCATCGTCGCCATCGAGATTTTTTCCGGCTACCTGCTCAAGCATCATTCGGTCACCTACGCGCGGATTTCCCGGCAGTATGACGCGGCTGTGAAGATACGCCCCGCTGGACCTGGAGAACCCGTATCCGTGCTGATGGTGGGGAATTCTTTGCTACTGCATGGAGTTGAAATGAACCGCTTGCGGGCGTTGACTTTCAACAGCATGCGTATCAATCCCATTTTCCTCGAGGCCACCGGTTATTATGACTGGCTTTACACGCTGGAGCGGCTGTTCCGTCAAGGGGCAAGACCGCAGGTGGTGGTCGTTGGCGTGGGTGTGAACTACTTTCTCGAGAACGCTATGCGTCAGGATTATGCTCCCATGCTGTTCTTCGATGCCCGAGACGCTCTCGCTGTGGCGTCGGATTTACGTCTAGATCGCACGGCAACAAGTAATCTGTTGCTGGCACACTCGAGCACCTTCTGGGATACGCGCAGCGTCATTCGAACGCAGATACTGGGTCGCGTCGTCCCCCATCTTGAAGATCTTTTCCTGATCGTGAATCCGAGGCCGGCCATTCCGGAAAGCCGCGAGTTTGAAGAAATTGCGATTCCCCGCTTGCGCAGGCTGCGCGAGCTGTGTGGGGCGCATGGAGCGAAGCTGATCCTTCTGGTCCCGCCGACGCTATCTTCGGAGAGTGCGGTCAGCCAAATGGCGTACGCAGCGCACAGCACCGGAGTAGATGTATCGGTGCCGATAGATCCAGCAGCGCTTTCCGCAAAATTTTACCAACGGGACGGGATGCACCTCAATTCAGAGGGTGCGGTACTTTTCACCTCGGCGCTGGCAAAAGACCTTCCCGAGAGGGTCTTGACTCGCGATACGCTTGCCTCCCGTTTCGTCCAATAAACAGGGTGATCTCCGTTCAAGAAGTCTGGGCACAGCAATTGAAAGCCTTGGCCAAAGCGAGATCGTAGAAAAAGCTTTGCTTATGACCATACGCACAACCAGTGTTGAACGTGAGTACTAACGCCACAAGTATACTGGCCGTGGAGCAGGGCGAAGGTACTTCCTTGCGCGCGGATTTCAGCTGGATGCTTGTGGGGAATGCTGTTTACGCGGGCGGCCAATTCCTGATTCTGATGCTATTGGCCAAGCTGCTTCAGCCAGAGATGGTCGGCCAGTACGCTTTGGGCCTTGCCATCGTATATCCCGTGATGATGTTTACGAACTTGCAATTAAGGGCGGTTATCACTTCGGGCCGTCGTCAAACCCATTTCGGTCACTACCTCAGCCTTCGTCTGCTAACCACGTCTATAGCGTTCGTATTTATTTTTGCCATTACGCAAATGCTGGGGTATCGCTGGGAGCTGACAGTCGTGGTTCTGATGGTGGGTGTGGCGTACGCCATCGAAACCATCAGTGATGTGTATTATGCGCGGTTGCAGCTACACGACAGAATGGCTGAGATCTCGAAATCACTGATTGCCAGGGCGATGCTTTCCGTTCTTGCGCTGGCCGTTGCAACGTGCGTCACAAGAAGCGTCTTGTGGGGAATCTCAGGTGTTGTTCTGGCGCGAGCAATCGTCCTGTTTGGCTATGACGTGCGAGGGCGCACCCATGGTCTGCATGTTCAGGCGAAAGGGTTCTCGCGAACCGAGGCGCTGGCGCCGCAATTCGATTTGACTGTGCAACGCGAATTGTTGTGGGTCAGTTTGCCTCTAGGAATAGTCGTGCTCCTAGGATGTCTGAATTCCAGCATGCCTA
>WNGH01007025.1_pt1 | contig 12083 bp, 12 predicted proteins | sample 5400631 | NCBI WGS metagenome assembly WNGH01 (sample SAMN13153373, study PRJNA577476) | soil metagenome | isolation source: 115 cm soil or saprolite under Garry oak tree replicate 1 | place: USA:California | collected 2016-06-15 | reverse complement strand
CTATACCTCCGGCGGCGCGGAACAGGTCAGCGTGCCCGAGAGCCAGCTGAATCAGGTGCCCAAAAGCATGTAGATCGGCTGATACGGGTCTGCCGCCGTACCCGTGAGACTAAGCTCGCCGGCCGAAGCTTAGTACTATAGTACCCTGGTACTATCGAAACATGGCTGACGACATTCGGCAGTTCAAGGTGTATCTGCCTGCCGATCTGATCCGCGAGATCAAATACCGGGCGGTCGACACGGAGCAGTCACTGTCGTCGATCACCGCCGCGGCGCTGCGGCAGCATCTGCGGACTGCGCAGCACGAGGGAGAAGAGCAGCACGAGGGAGAAGACATGGGGACAACCGGAGTTGAAGGGCTCATTATCCAGACCCGCAACTGGGGCAAGACCGTGGCGTTCTGGCAGGCGCTCGGCTACCAGGTGGAGTTCGAGACCGGCCGCAACTCCGGCAGGCTGGAGCATCCCGCGGGCGGCCCCTACCTGTTCGTCGTCGAGCGCCCCGGCAGCGCGGATCCCGAGATCCAGCCACTGGTCGGGACCAGCGATGCGGACAGCTTCGAGCCGCCCCGCGCTGGCACCGTGGAGCATCCCTTCACCGGCAGGCACTGGGGCGCCGCCGAGCTGCTGCTCCGCGACCCGGACGGCCGGCACGTCAGCGTCCAGGCACCGCTGCCTGCGCCCGCCGGTAAGCCAGCGACTGACACCTGACGGCACGATCAGAGGAGGCGACATCAGATGGCAACGGTCAGTGTCCGCTACATCGTCAACGACATAGACGCCGCGATCGGCTTCTACACCACGCACCTGGGATTCAGCGTGCAGATGCATCCCAACGACATGTTCGCCATGCTCACCCGCGGCGACCTGCGCCTGGTGCTCAGTGTCCCGGGAGGCGGCCCCGGCGGCGGCCAGGCGATGCCGGACGGCACGATGCCCCAGCCCGGCGGCTGGAACCGGTTCTCGATCGAAGTCCCCGACCTCACCGCTACCGTGGCGCAGCTGCAGCGCGACGGCGTCCGGTTCCGCAACAACCTGGTGACCGGCGTGGGCGGCAAGCAGATCATCGCAGACGACCCCTCCGGCAACCCGGTAGAGCTATTCGAGCCCGTCACGCCCGAGGCCAGGCTCTCCGGGGGCTGATCAGTCGTGAGGACAGGCACCCAAGGACCTGCCCACGGAGACCATCGAGCGCGGCCGCGGGCTCTCACGGAAAGTGAACGCCCGCAGGGCCCTGGCCCTGCGCAACTAGCGCCTGCCGAATAGGTACGCAGGCGATATAGCACCAGTGGCGATTGAGACGCCCGCGTACCCAGTGGGTGTCCCTGCAGGCCGGTGTCCCAGCTGATTTGGTTATGGATGATGGGAACCGAACTGGTCTGTTGCTGCGACAGGGAGTGCATGGGAGCACGTGAACGGCTTCGGGCATGAGGCCGGGTGCCGAGGAGCGCGATGACGCCGCGTTGCTGCGCGGCGTGGCCCGTGGCGATGAAGAGGCGCTCGCCGCTCTGTATGACCGGCACGCGGGCTGGCTGACCGTCCGGATGACGCGGCGGTGCGCGATGCCGGACGTCGTCGACCACGCGATCCAGGACACCTTCCTCGCCCTGTGGCGGGAAGCCGGCGCCTACCGCGGCGGCGGCGACGTCGCCGCGTTCATCTGGGGAATAGGCGTCCGCCGTCTGATCGACGCGATCCGCAGGGAGAGCGGCGCCCGGCGGCGGCTGCCGTGGCGTGCGGCGGAACCACCGGTGGTTGTCTCCGCCGAGGATCAGGTGCTGGTCGGTATCGAGCATGGTCGTCTGGGTCAGGCGATGGCCCAGCTGTCCCCGGAACTGCGCGGCGCCATCGAGGCGACCGTGCTGGACGGCCTGACCTGCGCCGAGGCGGCCGTCCTGCTGGGCGTCGCGGAAGGGACCGTCAAGTCCCGCTGTCACCGGGCCCGCTTGGCGCTGCGCGCCGCGCTCGCCGATCAGCACGCCGGACCCGAAACACCGGCACACCGCCGAGAAGTCTGGGGAACATCATGACGAGCCCATTTCCCGACGCGGCCGGACCTGTGGCCCGAGCAGACGGGCACGCAGGCGAAGACCTCCTGGCCGGCTATGCCACCGGGACGGTCGACCCAGTCGTCGTCTGGTCGGTGGAGGCCCACCTGACCGGATGCGCGCGATGCCGCTCGGCCCTGTCGGCGCATGTGGATGCGCAGCGGCTGGCGCGTAACCGCTCCGTGCTGCTGGTGCACGCCGCACTCGGCGATGGAGGGCGGGTGCGGCGCCTGCTGCGCCGTTGCGGTGTCCCCGACCATCTGCTTCGCCTGCTCGCGGCGACCCCGTCGTTGCGCAGGTCCTGGCTGCTGTCCGTCCTCGCCGTGCTGGCCGTGGTGACCGGCGCAGCCGCGGCAGTCAGGTACGGCTGGATCCCGGCCGGGGGGCCCGCGGGTCTGGCCGGGTATCCGGACCCGGAGGTCCTGGCGCCGTTCCTGCTGGTGGCGCCTTTGCTGGTGCTGGCGGGGGTGGCGGCGGCGTTCCTGCCAATGTTCGACCCCGCTCACCGGCTGGCGGTCGCGGCCCCCTTCTCCGGCTTCACCTTGCTGCTGGTCCGCACGGTCTCCGCGCTGGCCGCCGCGCTGGTCCCAGTGGCCGGCGCTGCATTCGTCCTGCCCGGGCCCGGATGGCTGCCCGTCGCGCTGCTGCTGCCGTCGCTGGCGTTGTGCGCGCTCGCGCTCGCGGCCGCGACCGTCATGGAACCCCGCGCCGCCGCCGTCACGGCCGGGACGTCGTGGGCGCTGCCGGCGCTGCTGCTGGCGGCGACTCACGTTCCGCTGCTGATCGTCCAGCGGAACGCCCAGTTCGCGTGCGCCGTCGTGCTATGTGCCTCTGCCGTGGTGCTGCTGGCGCGCCACGACCGCTTCGAGTTGGGATGGATGAGATGACGCTGAACGTGCGCACCGCAGCCGTCCGCGTCGACGGCCTGTCCCGGCGGTACGGCGCCACCCGGGCCCTGGACGAGGTCGATCTCAAGCTGGAGCGGGGGATCACCGGGCTGCTCGGCCCGAACGGCGCGGGGAAGACGACGCTGCTTTCGATACTGGCCACCGTCAGCGAACCAGACGCGGGGCGGGTGTCGGTGTTCGGACTGGACCCGCGGGAGGCGGCGGAGCGGGTGGAGATCCGCCGGCGGCTCGGCTACCTGCCCCAGGAGCTGGGGTATCACCGGCACTTCACGGTCGCCGGGTTCCTGGACTACGTGGCGATCCTGAAGGAGATCACCGACCGGCGCCGCCGCGCCGAGGAGGTGGCCCGGGTGCTAGCCGCCATCGGGCTGGACCGTCACGCCCGCAAGCGGATACGCGCCTTGTCCGGCGGGATGCGGCAGCGCCTGGGAATCGCCCAGGCTTTGCTGGGCCGCCCTGACCTGCTGATCCTGGACGAGCCGACGGCCGGCCTGGACCCGGAGCAGCGGCTGCGATTCCGGGAACTGCTGTCGGATCTGCCCGGCGACCCGGTGATCGTGCTGTCCACCCATCAGGCCGACGACATCGCCGCGATCTGCCCCCAGGTCGTGGTGCTGTTGCCGGGACGGGTCCACTTCGCCGGCACCCCGGCCGAGCTGGCCGCCACCGCCGCCGGGCGGGTGTGGGCGGCGGGCGAGCGCGACACCCGAGCCCATCTGTCCTGGCGCGGCGGTGACAACCGATGGCGGCACATCGGCGACGACCCGCCGGCCGGCGCCGAGCTTGTCGCGCCGACGGTCGAGGACGGCTACCTGCTGCTGTCCCACGCGGCAGGTGTGTGATGACCGCGACCGGGGGCGGACCCGCGCTCCATGGCGCGGACGCCGCCGCCCCGGCCGGCAACGACGGCGGGGCACGCGTCACCGTGCGGACTGAGGCTCGCCGGCTGCGGACGGTGCTGGGTCTGGCCAGGGTGGAGGCGTCGCTGCTGGTCCGCAGCGTGCTGGTGCTGAGCGGGCTGCTGGCCGGCGGCCTCCTGATCTGGCGCTTCATCCAGCCGGTGCAACCGTTGTGGTGGGACGCCGCCTGGGAGATCGGCGAGGGGCAGCTCGTCCTCGCGATGACCGTCCTGGTCGCCGCGCAGCTGGCCGCCGGGCGGGCCCGGCGGGACGTCATGGCTGACGTGTACGCCAGCTTCCCCGTCTCTGCCAGTACACGCACCCTCGCCCAGCTGGCCGGCCTGGCGGGAGCGGCGCCCGCCAGCCTGCTGCTGATCGGCGCCGCCGCCGCCGTGGTGCAGGCGCGCGGCGCTATCGGCGCCCCGAGCACCGCGGTGCTGGCAGGCGGGCTACTGCTGGTGATCGCCGCCGGAGCGGCCGGGATCGCGATCGGCACACGATTCCCGCACCCGCTAGCCGGAGTGCTCGGCGCCCTGGCTTTGTTCCTTACCTCCGGGACGTCCCACTTGGCCTCGGGAGGGGGCGTCTGGCTGCTCCCGTGGGAGGTTAAGCAGGATCAGCTGGGTCAGCTGCCCGGCCCGCTGGCCGGATATCCGCCCTCCGGCGCGCACGCGGTGGAACTGGCCGGCATCGCCGCGGCGGCCGGGATCGCAGCGCTCGCGGTGACCGTCAGCAGCGCCCGGGCCCGGGGCGGGCTTGCGGCGGCCGGCATCCTGGCCGTGGCGGTGATCTGCTTTGCGGGAGCCCTGCAACTGCGGCCCATCCCCACCGCCGACCTGAACCACCTGGTGGGCGAGGCCGTCAACCCGGCCTCGGTGCAGCGCTGCACGACCGCCAACCAGGTCCGGTACTGCCTCTACCCCGGCTTCGGCCGCGACCTGCCATCGCTGGAGGCGCCGGTCAACGGAGTGCTCGCGCACCTGCCCGCCCGGCCTGACCAGCGGCTAACGGTCAGGCAGGTCGCGCCGCTGTACCTCCCCGAGTCGACCCTCACGCATGGCCATCCGAAGCGGCTGGTGTCCCAGTGGGAAGCGCAGCTGCAGCGGGCGCCGGGCAACGCCGCCACGGCATCGGGGATCTATCTGCCGGTGGGGGCGTGGCCCGCGGGTGCCGCGCGGCTGGCCGACGCGCATTTCAACGTGGCCCTGGCCGCCGCCGAATGGGCGGTCCGCATCCCGCCCCAAGCCACCGGCAGCATCAACAGCAGGTTCTTCCTGCCATGCGTGCCGCTCGACCAGGCGCGGGAGGCAATCGCGATCTGGCTGGCCATCCTCGCTGCCCACCCTCCGGTCGCCGAACTCCAGGATGGCCTGGGCGGCCTCGAGACCGGTAAGGGCTTCCCGGCAGTGGACGTCCGCCACACCATCGTCCCCACCTGGACCTTTCCCGGCGGGGACGCCGGGCAAGTCGACCCATCCGGGCCCGAGCCGCAAACCACCGCCGCCGGGTACCTGCTGGCCCACGCGATGACGAGCCTGCCGCAGCAGAAGGTCAGCCAGGTCCTGAAAAGCGCATGGCCCACCTGGACGAACTTGCACACCACCGACGCCCAGCTCGCCGCCGCACTCGGCATACGGATGCCGAGTGTCCCCCTCCCTCCGTTCCTCAGGCCAGGTTTCAAGCCCCGGCCGGGGACGACAATCGCGCCCCAACCGGGCCCCCAGCCACAGAGTCCGGTGTGCACAACCTGACCACAAGCCGGAACACCACACAACGGCCAGGTCCATTGACGCAGCGAAAACCCTATCCGGAGGTGCTGGTGACTCCGCGGTCCCCGAACATCCCGCACAGCGGGGGCGCGCCGCCCGCCCTCAGCCAGCCAGTCCGGCACGCACGCCGGCCTCGCCTGTCCTGGCTCCGCGCGCTGCCCCTGCTCGCCCGGCCCATCACCCGGACGATGCCGTGGGTCACGCTGATCACCGGCTGCCTGGCCGGCACCGTCTTCCTCGCCGTCATGGCCCACGTCGCCGGCATCTCCCATAGGCCGCTCGACCAGGGGGCCGTCCGCCTTGCCTTCCTTCCCGCCATCGCGGCGCTGGCTTTCGTTCTCCGCGCCCCGTTCCGGCCTCTGACCCAGGCCACCCCGGTCCCGGCCTGGGTGGCTCCGGCCGGCCACATCCTGCTGGCCGTCCCCGTCCTGGCGGTGACCTGCTGGGCGCAGCTGCGCATCATGGCCCACACCATCCCGCCGCACACCCTCGGCCGCCCGCCCGCCATCTACCCGGTGATAGCCCAGCTCACCGGGTGGTACGCGGTCACCGCAGCCGCCGCCGCCTGCGCCGACCGCTCCCGCTACGCCGACCTCGGCGGGGCCATCGCCGCGCCCGTCAGCTCCGCGGCCATCGCCCTCGCCTGGTACTCGCCCGTCACCAGCAGATTCCTAATCGAACCGCCCGCCACCGCGCACACCGTGACCATCGCCTGGTACGCCATCGCGACGGCCGCATTGGCCCTGACCTGTGCGGCCATGCGGGACCACTGGCACCGCTACACGCGCAACCTGCATCGGCTTTCCTCTCCTCAGCGCAACCCTTCGTAAGAGCCACATTCCACGCGGCCAGTATCGCGCGGCTGGCACCAGGGGAAAGGCGCTCGTAAGCATCCCGCCACCGGCAGATAGGTAACCCGGCGGCGGAAGATAAGGCTCTTTGCCCGAGGCGCTCCAGCTTCTCAAAGACAACGATCGAGTCGGTACAACGAACACGAGGAGGCGAGAGATGGCGGCGATAGCACAGCGGAAGCCGACAGGGCCGATGAAGACTCACACGGTGGAGGGCGGTGGCGGCTTGCAGTTGCACGTACGCGAGTGGGGCAAGGCGGACGGGCCGCCGATCCTGTTCATCCACGGCTGGTCGCAGAACCATCTCTGCTGGGACAAGCAGTATGAAAGCGCGCTTCGTGACGAGTTCCGGCTGGTGGCCTATGACCTCCGCGGCCACGGCATGTCCGAGGCGCCGCCCGGGCCCGAGCACTACACCGACGGCAAGCTCTGGGCCGACGACTTGGCGGCGATCATCAACCAGATGGGTCTCGAGCGGCCGGTGCTCGTCGGCTGGTCCTACGGCGCCTTCGTCATATGCGACTACGTGCGCGCGTACGGTCAGGATCGGATTGCTGCGGTCAATTTCGTCGAAGGTGCCGTCAGGCTGGGAGAGGCGGCGTTCGGCACGCTCATCGGCCCCGGCTTTCTCGACCAATTCGTGGACGCCACGGCCGATGACCTGCCGACCAACATCCGCGGCATGCGCGCCTTCCTCAAGGCGTGCCTGGCGAAGCCGCTCCCGGCCGACGACTTCGAGACCGCGCTGTGCTGGAACATCGTCGTGGCGCCGCAAATCCGCGCCAGCCTCGCCGCACGCCAGATCGACGGCGACGACATCCTGCGAGCCCTCGAGGTGCCGTTGCTGGTCACTCAGGGCCGCGCGGACACGGTCGTGCTTCCGGCGATGGCCGAGCATGTCCTCGCCACCTGCCCGACCGCCGAGGCCTCCTGGTACGAAGGCGTCGGTCACCTGCCGCACATGCAGGAGCCCGAGCGCTTCAACCGCGAGCTGACCGCGCTGACCCGCCGCGTCCGCGCCTGATCCGCCGCCGCTCCGAACATGAAGAGCGAGAGCACGCAGAGCAGGCTCAGCCGGCGAAAGCAGCCTGCCGTGACCAGGCACCATTCGAGCAGGAAGCCAGCCAGATAGCGCACAATGGCGCCGACTGACGGACCGTCCCTAGTGGCGGTACGCCCGCCGGTCGCCGGCCAACTGGCCTATAATGGAATCGAAGGGGAGTAGTCCTTCGCTGGCAGATCGACATGCTGGTGCGCTGATCGCACCCGGTCGTCAGGCCCCTCGGGACGGGGTGGACGAGACCTTCGCCGATGAGTCCGGCTCATCTGGCGGGGGCTGCCGTTGGTCCCGCCCGCTGGCCCGGACCGGGAAGGTTCGTGCCCGGTGCCTGGTGCTGCGTTGCTGGCGACAGTGTTCGCCGTCACGTTCGTGGTGGAGCTGCCCGACAAGTCGCTGATCGCGTCGGTGCTGCTCGGCAGCCGATACCAGCCATGGCATGTCTGGCTGGGAGTAATGGCCGCGTTTGCCTTTCATGTGGGCCTGGCCGTTACCGCGGGCAGCCTCCTTACCGCGGCGCCGCACCAGATCGTGCAGCTTGTCAGCGCAGCGCTGTTCCTCGGCGGCGCGGTGTGGATGCTGAAGTCCCGGCCGCGGGACGACACGGAGCCGGGGCCCGACGCGGCCAGGCTAGGCGCGGCGCCACTGCGCCTGCTGCGGGTCGCCGCGACCAGCTTCGCCGTAATATTCGTCGGCGAGTGGGGCGATATCACTCAGATCACCACAGCAAACTTCGCGGCACGCTACCAGGATCCGCTCATCGTGGCGGTAGGTGCGGTACTCGCGTTGTGGGTGGTATCCGGGATCGCTGTCTTCGTCGGCCCGAAGGTCCTCGGGCGCATCCCCGAACGCTGGGTCCGATTCGTTGGTACGGGGGCGCTCACCGGCTTCGGTCTCTTCAGCCTCAGCCAGGCCCTGATCGGCTAGGGGCTGAGTCTCCGCCAGGCTGTTGACCGGCTCTAGATCCACCCGGGCACGCCAGGATTGCCTCGGTCTGCGCTGGCCCGCCATTATGTTGTGACCCGAACGGGCGGGCCGGAGCGATCGTGACTGGGGAGGAACCCTGGATGGCATTCGATGGTTGGCCGGCCGAGGCGCTTGAGTTCTACGAGGGACTCGAAGCAGATAACTCAAGGACCTACTGGACCAGGCACAAGGCGCTCTATGACGAGAAGGTGCTCGGCCCGATGACGGAGCTCGTGGCCGACCTCGCGCCCGAGTTCGGCGACGCGAAGATCTTCCGGCCGTACCGTGATGTCAGGTTCAGCAAGGACAAGTCGCCGTACAAGACCAGTATCGGCGCGCTCGTCGGCAGCGGCTATATTCAGCTCTCGGCGCGCGGCCTGGCGGCGGGCGACGGGATGTATCACCTGGCCCCGGACCAGCTGCAGCGGTACCGCCAGGCGGTGGCCAGTGACGGCACGGGCGAGAAACTCCAGGCCGCGATACGCGCGGTGGAGCAGCACGAGATCAGCGTGCACGGGCACGATTCGCTGAAGACCGCGCCCAGGGGGTACCCCGCCGATCACCCGCGGATCGAGCTGCTCCGGCATAAGGGCCTGGTCGCCTGGCGGGAATGGCCGGTCGAGCCCTGGCTCGGCACAGCCGCCGCACGGGAACACGTGGCGGGGTTCCTGGCCGCCGCGCGCCCGCTCAGCGGCTGGCTCGACAGCCACGTCGGGCCGTCCACGGCCGCCGCCCCTGCCGGACGGCGCTGATCCAGGGCCTGTTCGTCGCCACCGTCGCCATCGCAGGCAGCGGCGGTACTTGAGCGCGCGCCAAAGGTCCCTGGACTGCGCGCCGGATGTCCCATGGCAGGCATCATCAGCGCAGCCGATTTCATCGAAAAGACCGAGGGCGCCCGGCTGCTGTTCATCTGAGCACCAGGCGCACTGCCGGGTCAGAGCCCGATGGTCGTGGCCAGCACGCGGGCGGGGGCGCCGCCGGCGTCGATCGCGAGGTCGATCGCCGCGGGCACGTTCAGGTCAGCGGCCAGCAGGCGGCCAATCTCGGTGACCGCACCCTGGCTGCCTGAGCTGGTGCGGCCGGCCGCTCGGTAAAGGCTTTCCAGCCGCGACGCCGCGGCATCGAGCAGGCTGGGAAGGTAGTCCCAGTCGTCCGCCCAGGGCCGGTCGAGGATCATCAGCCGGACCGCGGCCGCCGGATAGCCGGCCAGCAGGTCATCGAGCAGGACGAGGTTGCCGGCGGACTTGGCCATTTTCCTGCCTTGCAGCGTCACGGTGCCGGCGTGCAGCCATCCGCGCGCATACGGCCGCACGCCGGTAAATGACTCCGCCATCGCCGCGTGGTAGGCGTGATGCGGGAAGCGAAGATCCTTCCCGCCCGCGTGAATGTCCACGCCGACCCCGAACACGGATAGCGCCATGGCGGCGCACTCTGCGTGCCATCCCGGCCTGCCCGTTCCCCAGGGCGATTCCCATGCCGGGTGATCCGGCTCGCTGGCCTGCCACACCGCCACGTCGAGCGGGTCGTCCTTGCCCGGATCATCCGGGCGGCCGCCGTATTCCGCGGACAGCCGCAGGCCCTCGGCCCGGTCCAGGCCAGCGGCGCCGATGGCGGCCTGGCCGCGGAAATAGACGCTGCCCCGGCGCTGGTAGGCGGTTCCGGCCGAAAGCAGCCCGGCGGCCAGCCGGATCACGTGCTCCACGTAGCGGTGCGCGCGCGGCTCGTGCTGCGGCGCGCGCACGCCCAGCGCGGCCATGTCCCGCTCGAAATGAAACTGCTGGATCGCCGCGAACGCGTCGTAGGGCGCGCCCGCCCGCAGGGCCGCCGCGTCAAGCACGTCGTCCACATCCGTGATGTTCCGGCAGATCTCCGGCTCGATGCCGAGGAAGCGCAGCACGCGGCTCAGCATGTCAATCCAGACGAACGTGGCCGCATGTCCCAGATGCGTGACGTCGTAGGGGGTAATCCCGCACGCGTAGATCCGGGCCCGGTCCAGCATCGGCAGCCGGTGGTCGGCGATGGTCGGCTCAGCCACCCGGGCAGACGCACTGGTGGCTGCGTGGAGTGTGGTCATGGATCTAGTGTCGGGCACCGCGGCGGCGGGCATCATCGGGGGCTGTCCACGGCGGCCGAGCGCTCGCGCCAGGCCGGTGCCAAGGCCAGGTTCCAGAGGGCACTGGCGGTGCCGTACCCGGAGGCCGGCACGCGGTCGATCATCAGCGCGAAGGTGGCGGTCTGGCTGATCCCGAAGCCGGTCCCGAAGAGGCACATCCCGACGATCACCGCTGCCGGGGTCGCCATCCAGATCAGCGCCATCATCCCGACGGACGCGATGACCAGGCCGGGAATCAGCAGCCGCGCGTGACCATGCCGGTCGCCAATCCGTCCGGCCAGCCAGCGGCTGAGCGTGGCGGTCGCGGCCTGCACGAACAACCCGACGGCAGCTACGCTGCCGGCTGCCCCGACGGCGAGCGGGAGGAAGGCGACAACCACGCCGGCTGACACGGTGCTGGCCACGAAGACGAGGGACGGGCGAAGCTGGCCGCCGCGGCGCAGGCCGTCCAGCAGTCCGGCTGGCTGCGCCTCGCCGGTGCCTGCGGCGGGCTCCTGCTGATCTGCCATGGCGGGTATCCAGGGGACTGCAGCCAGCGGCGCGAGTGCCGCCGCGGCCGTGATCACGATGACGACCGCGTAGCCGCTGTTTCCGGCAAGCCAGACTCCGGACGGCAGCGCCGCCACCGCGGGCACGCTGGACGCAAGTCCGGACAGGCCGAGCCCCTCGCCCCGTCGGTCTGGCGGCAGCAGCAAGGCAGTCAGCGCTCCCGTGACCACGACGCTGAGACCGAAGCCGACGCCGCGGACGAAGCTGACCGTCACGATCGTGGCCATCCGCTCGGGAGTCAGCAGGGCCAGGGCAGGCGCCCCGAGGAGCACCGCCGAGAGGGCGAATACGGTGCGGTTGCCGTACCTGCGCATGAGGCCGGGCGCGGCGAACTCGGCGAGCACGCTGCCCAGCATGAGCACGCCGGTCACGAGGCCGGCGCCGGCATCCCCGGCGCCCGCCGACGCGGCATACATGGGCGTCACAGAGAGCAGCAGGTAGAAGCTGGTCATAGCACCGAACGAAGACAGCAGGACCAGCGCGAGACGGCCGCTGATGATCGGAGTCCTAGCGGTGGCATGGTCGGGGGGCGCGGACTTTGTCACGGTGAGTGTGCTCATGAGTCCGACGGTAGGGTTCAAGTGGAACACTGATAAGGTCCAATCTCATGACGATTCAATGGTCCGGTTTGGGGCCGGAGCTGCTGCTGCGGCTGGATCGCGGATCCGGTCAGCCGCTCCGGTCCCAGCTGGAGGCCGGGATCCGGGACGCGATCAGGAACGGCAGGCTCCGGGCGGACGAGCGGCTGCCGTCATCACGGGAGCTCGCCCGCGACCTCGGCGTGTCCCGCGGCCTGGTGCAGGAGTGCTACGCCCAGCTGCTGTCCGAGGGCTACCTGGCCAGCCAGGTTGGGTCGGCTACCCGGGTCGCGACGGGCGCCCGCCCGGCGGCGGCCAGGCCGGCCCCTGGGCCGGCTGCGCCGCC
>WNGH01011969.1_pt1 | contig 12084 bp, 10 predicted proteins | sample 5400631 | NCBI WGS metagenome assembly WNGH01 (sample SAMN13153373, study PRJNA577476) | soil metagenome | isolation source: 115 cm soil or saprolite under Garry oak tree replicate 1 | place: USA:California | collected 2016-06-15 | reverse complement strand
TGCGCAACGGCAGCGCCGAACCGCGCACCGTGCTGACCAGCGCCGGAGCGGTGGAGGTGACCGCGCCGCGGGTCAATGACAAGCGCGCCGACCCGGGCACGGGCGAGCGGATCCGGTTCTCCTCGGCGATCTTGCCGCCGTGGGCGCGCAAGACCCCGCAGCTGGCCGAGGTGCTGCCGCTGCTGTACCTGCACGGCCTGTCCTCAGGCGACTTCGTGCCGCCAGGGCGGCCTCGGCATCGCCGGTGCGAAGGATCGGCGTGATCTGCTCGTCCACAACACCATCGTGGCAGACGAAGGCGCCGACGACGCTAGTGCCAGACGCTCGCCAATGCCGCCGACGGAGCGGTCGTGCCGGGCGGGATAGTCAACGGGTCACCAGACAGAACGGGTGGCCGGCAGGATCTTGGTACACGCGCCACTGAACCAGCTGTCCGCCAGGCCCCGGCCGCGGCGAGACATGCTCGCCGATGAAGATGGCGCCTGCTGCGACTACACGCTCATGGCCAGCGGCGAGGTCGCCGACCACGACGTCGAAATGCACGAGAGGGGCCGCGCCGGACCGCGCCGCGGAATCGTCCCCGGTGCCCTGGAAGGACAGCCGCTGGCCGTGCGGCGGCGGCTCCAGGGTGACCCAGCCGGGATACCGCTCCACCGGCATCCCGCCCAGCAGCCCTGCCCAGAAACGAGCCAGGCGCCACGGATCAGATGTGTCCATCACGATCTCGCGGATCCAGCCGATCACGCTAACGCCCTCATCACCCACCCGGCCATGATGACTGACCAGGCCCAGACCGCCTGCGCCATAGGCACATCCGGTCATGCCGCTGCGGGCGCGCGCCAGGTCGGGGGCGGTCTCGCCGATGGCGGCGCGTCGCTTCCGAACGCCGCCGCCGAGCAGGACCGGGGCGATGAGGGGTGCCGGTAAGGAAGCTGTCACCAGCCGCAAACCGGGGTGATCTTCATAGGGGTATTTGTAAGAACCGTGCGCCCAAGTGCCAAACAGTGGATCATGCTGGCGGGCCGTGAGCCTTGAAGATCTCAGCTGGACAAATTCGATGACCGCTGCCGGCTGTCCCTCTGAGTCGAGCACCGAGAAGCGCTGACCCGGTTCCGGGACGGGTTCACCGGCACGCTCGTGGATCTGCAGCAACCCAGTCAGGGCGGTCTTCTCTCCAGCGAGTATGGCGGCCACCCGCTGTCTCTTTCTGGTCCGGGAAAGGCGAGTTCAAGTACGGGCAGGTCGTCAGATGCCATGGCGTGAACCTATCCCCTCACGCATCGCGGATCCGCTGAGAGCCGTGCCGCCCGCCTGAAACGCAGCCTTGCAGCTTTGCGCAGTCTGCCGCTGGTGAGCCAGTGACCGGTGAGCAGCGCGGACCGCTCACATGCCAGAGGCCGGCTCGAGATTGCGCAGTCACGATCGACGGCTGAGGATGGCTACGGCTGAGGATGGCTGCTGGCGTCTCACAGCCGCTCCTGGTTGTCCGAGCCCTACCAGGGCTTGCAAGGAAAGGTGGGATATGCGTACGCAGGTGAGCATGGCCCGGGTGGACCGGCCCTGGCACCGGCCTGGGGCGCTGTGGTACGCGCTCCGCCGGCTGCCGGGGCTGCTGCACCCGCCCGTGGATGTTTACGAACCCGCCACAGGTTCGCTGTCTATGCTGCGGGATCTTCCGGTGGTGGTGCGCGACGGCACGACCTTGCGGGTGAACGTGGTCCTGCCGGCCGGCGGCGGGCGGTTCCCGGTGCTGCTGTGCGCTCACCCGTACGGTAAGGACAACCTGCCGGCCCGGCGCGGCCGCGGCTGGCGGGTGAACGTTCAGTACCGGGTGCTGCGGCAGACGGGCCCGGTGCGCTTTTCCGCCCTGACGGGATGGGAGGCACCCGACCCGGCCTGGTGGGCGGCCCAGGGCTACGCGGTGGCCAGCTGCGACCTGCGCGGTGCCGGCACGTCGGAGGGTGAGGCTAGCTTGTTTTCTGATCAGGAAGGCGAGGATGTCTATGACCTGATCGAGTGGGCCGCGGCGCAGCCGTGGAGCACCGGCGCCATCGGCATGCTGGGCGTGTCCTACCTGGCGATCTCGCAGTGGAAGGCCGCGGCGCTGCGGCCGCCGAGCCTGCAGGCGATCTGCCCGTGGGAGGGGTTCACCGACGCCTACCGGGACCTGGCCCGCCCGGGCGGCATCGCAGAGGACGGCTTCACCCGGCTGTGGAGGCTCGCGCTGCGGCGGGTGCGGCAGCGCTACCGGCTCACCGAGCAGCAGCGCCGCCATCCGCTGCGCGATCAGTGGTGGCGCGGGCTGGTCCCGGCACTGGAGAAAATCACCGTGCCCGCGCTGATCTGCGGCAGCTTTTCCGACAACAACCTGCACAGCCGCGGCTCATTCCGCGGCTGGGAGCACATCTCCGGCACCGAGAAGTTCCTCTACACCCACCGCGGCGGCAAGTGGGCCACCTTCTATTCCCCCGAAGCCCGCGCCGCGCAACTGCGGTTCTTCGACCGTTACCTGCGCGGCCGCGATGTTCCGGCACCGCCGCGGGTGCGGCTCGAAGTCCGCGAAAGCCGCGACGTCATCACCAGCGTGCGCGGCGAGGACAGCTGGCCGCTGGAGCGCACGCAGTGGAGGCCGCTTTACCTCACCGGCGCCGGGCTCGCAACCGCGCCACCGTCAGCGGCCGGCCAGATCACCTTCGGCACGCGCTCACAGGGCGCGCGCTGGGAATGGACCATCGCCGCCGACACCGAAATAACTGGGCCGATGGCCCTGAGGCTCTGGGTGGAAGCGCACGGCGCCGACGACGTCGACCTGTTCGCCGGCGTAGAGAAATGGCGCGGGGATACCTACGTCCCCTTCGAGGGCTCCTACGGCTTCGGCCGCGACCGCATCGCCACCGGCTGGCTGAAAGCCTCCCTGCGCTCCCTCGACGAGCACAGCTCGCGGCCCTTCGACCCGGTACCTGCCCTCAGCCACCGTCAGCCGCTGGCGCCGGGGCAGGTCGTCCAGGCTGATATAGCCCTCGGCCCGTCTGCGACCTTCTTCGAGGCCGGAGAGACACTGCGACTGGTCGTCGCCGGGCGCTGGCTCTGGCCACGCAACCCGCTCACCGGGCAATTCCCGGCCGCCTACCAGAAAGGCCCGAAAGGCAGATGCACCCTGTACTGGGGCCCGCAACACCAGGCCCGCCTGCTCGTCCCCATCACTCCCTGACCGAAGCGCTACAGCCCAGGGTGCGCTTGCATCTGCTGTGACCGTGCCGGTCAATGGCACAGAATGTCCTGAGCTGCATGGTGCGGTCGGGCAACAAGAAGTGCTCCCCGGCGCGTCGCAGATGGGTGGTCCTGACTACGCGCCGCGGCGTCGATCGCCATGACCCACTGCGCCGTACATCGCTGCACGCCGTTCGGCGGGTCGTAGCTGAGCCCCGGGGCCGGGCGCAGCGGCGCAGATCAGGCGGCCACGGGGCGCTCGAAAATTGTCGGGCAATCACTGACCGTGATGCACTGATAGGAAGACGAAGCACCGGATTGCCGATTCGGGCGCCCACGTCGGGGGCGCGAGATGGCCGCGAGGCTGCACGATATGCGCGGTGGATGCTGCCCGCTTTCTATCCAGGACGACGGCGCGGCGCTCGGTAGACGAGGAAGAGGCCTGCGGGATCACTGCATGATTATTCAGCGGCAGGGGATCATCATGTGTGGCCTGGTACGGCGTTTGATCGGCCTCTCGCGGCGTGCGTGCTGGCCGCGGCTGCCGCCCGTAAGGGGATCCCCCGCTGGGACACCGGCCGGGCGCCGCACCCCCTCTGGCTGGCTGACCCTCCGGCACCGCAGTGATCGCCAACCAGGGGTCAGTGTTCGGCGTTCAGACCCCGACCACATTTACCCCCCTCCCCCCGCGCACCCAGCGCCTATTCCTCCGTCACGACGGAACGTACTACCGGCTGCCCGCCTGGTAGGGCCCGCGCCGCCCCGGGCTGCGGCCCCAACCCAGAACGGGGCTGCGGCCCTCGGCGCGACGTGGGATGGCTGGTCCTCCCCCGTCTTCCCGCAGGCGCTGATCCCAGGTGAGCGGCACTCCAGACAAGCACTCACGCTGCCGACGCCGCCGACCATGTACGCCTCCTGCGCTACCCGCCGCAGTGAACGCATCGGGCTGCTCAGCGCCGCGCACGCAGAACCGAACAATATGCGCGCCCCAACGGCACAGATTGAACCCCCGACCCAGCGCGCCGAGCATCGATCTGTATTGACGTCGGCCTGATGGCGCGGAGGCAGGGGACGCTCGCACCCCTCACTCAGGGCGGTGCGTAGGGCCGTGCGAGGCTGACCGCTGGCCGATGCCGCTTTGGTGGGTGGAGTTGGCAATCCAGGCTCGGGATCAAGAGGTTGCCCGGTGGAGCCGCAGGCGGGAGAGTGCGTCGAAGCCGAAGAGTGCCGCCTCTGATGGTTGTCGGCACTTGCCTGTCGGTGGCCTCCGGTAGCGTCAGCGCACTCAGTCAGCCGCCGACGCGAAACCCGGGAGCCCCCCTGTGGTCGACGAAGACGAGCTCATCGAGGACTGGACGCTGGTCGGCGAGGAACTGGCCGAGGTCCCGGGAAGCGCGGGCCCACGCGGCTCGCCTTCGCGTTACTGCTGAAGTTCTACACCCGCCGCGGCCGGTTCCCCCGCGGCCGCGGGGAGCTTCCCGACGAGGCTGTCGCCTACGTTGCCCGCCAGGTGAAGGTGCCCGCCGCCGACCTTGGGCTGTATGAGTGGTCCGGGCGGACGTTCGAGTGCCACCGCGCCCAGATCCGCACGTTCCTGGTTTCCGGGAGTGCACGGTAGCCGACGCCGACAAGCTCACTGCCTGGCTGGCCGAGCATGTCTGCTGCAAGGAGCGCCGTCCCGAGCGGGTGCGCGAGCAGTTCCTGGAGCACTGCGGAGGCGAGCGGATCGAGCCGCCGACCGCGAGCCGGGTCGGCCGGATCATCGGTTCCGCGATGCGGCAGGCAGAGCAGACCCTGACCTTGCGGATCTCCGCCCGGATCCCGCCGGAGGCAACAGCGCGCATGGCCGCGCTCATCGCCGATGCCAGCGACGATCCCGAGCAGGGCGACGGCCAGGACGGCCCGGAGGTGCTCGCCGTCATCAAGGCCGATCCGGGCAACGTGAGCCTGAAGACCACCCGGCAGGAGATCGCCAAGCTGACGGCGATCCGGGCCACCGGGCTGCCCGCGGGACTGTTCGGCGGCATCGCGCCGAAGGTGCTGGCGGCCTGGCGTGCCCGCGCCGCGGCCGAGGCCCCCAGCCACCTGCGGGCACACCCGGAGCAGATCAGGCTGACTCTGCTTGCGGCCCTGCTGTACTGCCGGGAGCGGGAGATCACCGACACGCTGGTGGACCTGCTCATCGCCACGGTGCGCCGGATCAATGCCCGCGCCGAGAAGAAAGTCGTCGACGAGCTCGTCTCTGACCTCAAGCGGGTCTCCGGCAAGGAGAGCATCCTGTTCGGGATCACCGCGGCGGCCATCGAGGCGCCCGGCGGCGTGGTACGCGACGTGATCTACCCTGCGGCAGGCGGCGAGCAGACCCTGCTCGACCTGCTGCGCGAGTACAGGGCGAAGGGGTCAAGCTTCCGCCAGCACAAGCAGCGGGTATTCAAGGCGTCCTACACCAGCCACTACCGGCACGGCCTGGTCGAGCTGATCCAGGCCCTGGACTTCCACTCCGCGAACACGGCCCACCGGCCGGTGATCGAGGCCCTGGAGCTGATCAAGCGGTACGGCAGCCAGGCCACCAACGCAGTCCAGTACTACGGGCCAGGCGAGCGGGTGCCGGTCGACGGCGTCATCCCGGCCGACCTGCAGGAGCTGCTGTACCGCGCCGACAAGCGGGGACGCCAGCGCATCCAGCGCACCGTGTACGAGTGCGGAGTGTTCCAGACACTGCGGGACAAGCTGCGGTGCAAGGAAATCTGGGTGACCTGCGCCGACCGGTGGCGCAACCCCGACGAGGACCTGCCCGCCGATTTCGAGGCCAGCCGGGCCCAGAACTACGCCGCGCTCCGCAAGCCACTTGACCCCGCCAGGTTCACCAGCGACCTGCGCGAGGAGATGCACGCCGAACTCGCCGCGCTGAACGACGCCCTGCCGGACCTGGACTGGCTGCAGATCATCCACCGCAAGAGCGGGGCGATCACCCTCACCCCGCTCGATGCAGCTCCGGAGCCGCGCAACCTGCGCCGCCTCAAGGCCGCGGTCAAGGCCCGCTGGGGCACAGTGCCGCTGCTGGACATGCTGACCGAGACCGCGCTGCGCACCGGCTGCCTGAACGCCTTCACCTCGCTCGGCACCCGGGAGCACATCGACCCCGCGGTGCTATTCGAGCGGCTGCTGCTGGTCACCTACGCCTACGGCACCAACACCGGAATCCGGGCCGTGGCCGCAGGCGACCAGCCCCACAGCGAGGATGACCTGCGCTATGTCCGGCGCCGCTACTTCACCGCCGCCGCGTGCCGGGAAGCTACCCGGGCGATCGCCAACGCCACCTTCGCCGCCCGGCAGAGCTGGCTGTGGGGCGAGGGCACCACCGCGGTCGCCTCCGACTCCACCCACTTCCGGGCCTACGACCAGAACATCTTCACCGAGTGGCATTCCCGCTACCGGCACGGCAAGCGCGGCGTCCTCATCTACTGGACCGTGGAGACCGCCGGGTCGATGGCCGTGCACTCCCAGCTGATCTCCTGCTCGGCCTCGGAGGTGCACGCCATGGTCGAAGGCGCGATGCAGCACGGCACCGACATGCACCTGGAATCCAACTCGACCGACACCCACGGCCATTCGTTCATCGGGTTCGGCATCACCCGGCTGCTGGACTTCGACCTGCTGCCCCGCATCAAGCAGATCAACCACGTCAAGCTGTACCGGCCGAAGACTGGCGAGCCGGACGCCTACCCTCTCCTGCAGCCAGCGCTGACCCGCCCGGTCCGCTGGGACCTCATCGAGCACCAGTACGACCTGGTGGTCAAGTACGCCACCGCGATCCGGCTCGGCACCGCCTCCACCGAAGCGATCCTGCGCCGCTTCACCAAGGACGTCACCCACCCCGCCTACGCCGCGATGCTTTAAGTCGGCCGGGCACAGCGGACCATCTTCGCCGCCCGGTACCTGCGCGACCGCGACCTGCAACAGGAGAATCAACGCAGGGCTCAACGTCGTGGAGAACTACAACGGCGTCCAGGACTACATCCACTTCGGCAAGAGCGGCGAGCTGGCCTCCAACCGGCGCGAGGAACAAGAACTATCCATGCTCTGCCTGCAGATCCTGCAAAGCAGCCTCGGGTTCGTGAACACGCTGATGATCCAGGACACACTCGCCGAGCCGGAATGGGCCGACGTCCTCGGCGACGCCGACCGGCGCGGCCTCACCCCGCTCTTCCACACCAACATGACGCCCTACGGCGACATCCAGCTGAACATGGGCCGCCGCCTCGCCCTCACCGACCAGGCCGCACGCGGCGAGGAAGCCGGCCAGCAATGACTGCGCCAGCCGGACGGACGCCAGCCAGGCGCAAGGCCCGCCAGCTCGCCCGACACCTGCGCGGCGAGCGGCCCGACTACGCCTACCTCAAAGAGGTCTCCCGGCACCTGCGCGCCGAACTCGGCGTCGACGTCGCCAAAGCGCCGAAGAAACTTCCCTACGTGCCCACCGAGGACGAGATCCGCCGCTACTACCAGACGGTCTGGACAGCCCGCCGTGGCGGCGACATCGTGCTCATCAAGACCCTGCTCTACACCGGCGTGCGGGTCGCCGAACTCGTCCAGATCCGCCTCACCGACGTCTACCTCGACGCCTGCCGCATCCGGATCACCCAGGGCAAAGGCGCCAAAGACCGCTACGTGCCATTCCCCGCCACGTTCAAGGAGACCCTGGCCCTGCACATCAGCGCCGCCCAGGGCAAAGGCGCGATCTTCCTGTTCGAGTCCTCATGGAAGAAGCCATACTCCACGCGCGGCGTCCGCGCGATGCTCGCCCGCTACTCCGGCCCTGTTCACCTGGCTGAAAACCCAGGGCATCGACGACGCGCTCATCCAGCCCTACTCCGGCCACGCGTCCCGCACCTCGCTGGAGATCTACAGCCGCCTCGCCCTCACCGACGCTCAGCACACCTACGACACCGTCATCGGCCGGTTCCCCGTATGAAGATCACCCCGGTTTACTTCCTTACCGACACCCCATCTCCCCTGGGCTGAAAGGCGGAGGCGGGCTTGCCTGCCGGCGCAGGCATCACGCGCATGCCCGGCCCACGTCGTGATCGCCACTCCCCCGGCGGCCGGGCACCTTTAGATTATCCAAACCGAGAATGTTGTCAGAGATGATATCGGGCTGTTAAGGTCGGCGCGTGGTGGGTTCCGCGGACTTGCTGCTGCACCCGGTCCGGCTCCGGATCGTGCAGGCGTTCCTGGGCGAGCGGGCGCTCACCACGACGGAACTGAGCGCGGAGCTTTCCGACATACCCCCGGCCAGCCTGTACCGCCAGGTGGCCCGCCTGGTCAGCGCGGGCGTGCTCCAGGTGGTGGCCGAGCGCCGGGTGCGCGGCGCGCTGGAGCGGACCTACATGCTCCGCCTGGCCGCCGCGAGCATCGGGCCGGACGAGGTCGCCTCGATGAGCGCCGAGGACCACCGCCAGGCGTTCATGGCCTTCGTCGCCGCGCTCCTCGCCGACGCCGACCGGTACCTGGAACGCGGTGACGTCGACCCGCTGCGGGACGGGGTGAGCTACCGGCTGGCCGGCCTGTGGCTCGACGACGCCGAGTACGCCGACCTGGTGCGCGACTTGGTCCGGGTGCTGCACCCCCGGCTGGCCAACGCGCCGAGGAAGGGCCGCCGCCGGCGCATCCTCGCGACGGTGCTGCTGCTCGGCGACGATGCGACCTAGACAGAAGGAGACGGAGTCCATGAGCGGCGAGGAAGTGAGCTTCGACAGCGGCGGATGCTCCCTGGCAGGGACCTTTACCGCGGCGGCGAGCCCGGTGGCCGCCGCGCTCCTCATCACCGGGTCTGGCCGGACCGACCGTGACTCGAACGCGCGGCTGTCGGGAGGCCGGATGCTCCGGATCGGGGTTGACCGGGCGGTCGCTGAGGCCCTCGCCGGCGCGCACGTGTCGACCTTGCGGTACGACAAGCGCGGAGTCGGCGCCAGCGGTGGCGACTACCTCCGTGTCGGGATGGCCCAGCGGCTCGCCGACGCGCGAGCAGGACTCGGCTGGCTTGCCGCCAGGAGCGCGGGGCTTCCCCTGCTGGCCGTCGGGGCCAGCGAGGGAACCTATCATGCCGCGCGGCTGGCCGCCGACGGGGCCGTCGCGGGCGTCGTGCTGCTGTCGGGGTCGGTGCGACGCGGTGACGAGGTCCTCGCCTGGCAGACCAAGCAGGTGGCGGCCAGGCTCCCGCGGACGGCCAGGATCATCTTGCGGATCATGCGCACCGACGCCATCTCATGCGCATCCAGGGCACGCGGGTCAACGCCCGGTGGATCCGTGAGTTCGCCGCCTACGACCCCGCGCCTGCTCTCGCCCGCATCACGGTGCCCGTCCTCGCGATCACCGGCGGGCACGACCTGCAGGTGCCGCCCGAGGACGTCGACGCGATCGGCCGCCTGGTCAAGGGACCCTTCGAGGGTCACGTCGTCGGCGACCTGAGTCATCTGCTCCGGCCGGATCCTGACTTGGCAGGCCCGTTCGGCTACCGCCGTGCAGTGCGCGAGCCGATGAGCCGCGAGATTCTCGACCTGCTCACCGGCTGGGTGGCGAGCCACTGGGGCCCGGCCGCCGCCAGCGCGGCATCGTGAGATGGAGTCATCGGTGCCCAGCCACGTCCTAGCCGCCGGATCCGGCGCGCCGAACCTGCTTGTGGCGTTGCTGCCGCTGCTGATCCTGATCGTCCTGCTCGACGCCTACTGCCTGATCGACCTGGCCCGGGCGAAGTCGGTCCGCAACGCGCCCAAGATCGTCTGGGTGTTCGTCATCCTGCTCGTCAGCGCCCCCCTCGGCGCGCTCGCGTACCTGTTCTTCGGCCGGGACCGTGATGGCGGCCGTCCGGACGCCCCGGCGAGCCCCGGCCCCGCGGCAAGCCCCGGCCCCGCGGCCGCCGACCGCGACCGGAGGACCGTGCCATCGCCTGCCCCGCCTGCGCCCCTGGTCCCACCCGCTCCGCCCGACCCGGGCGAGGGCGGCCTCGCCCGCGACGCATCCCCCGGCCCGCTGCCCCCCGACCGCCAGCCGGTAGTCACCACCAGCGGACTGACCAGGGACTACGGCGGCGCCGGGCTGTTCGACGTCGACCTCGAGGTGCCGCGCGGCTCGATCTACGGCCTCGTCGGCCTGAACGGCGCGGGCAAGACGACGCTGCTGTCCCTGCTGTCGGGGACCAGGCGGGCCGACCGCGGCACGATCAGCATGGGCGTCGGGCGCAGCCAGATCGCGGTCTGCCCCGACGTTCCCGAGTTCGACGGCTGGCTGACCGCTGCTGAGGTCGTCGACCTGGCCAGGTCGCTCGTCGCGCCGACCGCGGACGGCCGGGCGGTCGCGGCGGCGCTGCGCACGGCGGGCCTGGCCGACTCGGCCGACCGGCGGGTCGGCGGGTTCTCCCGCGGCATGGTCCAGCGGCTCGGTCTGGCCTGCGCGCTGGTCGGCGACCCCGAACTGCTGATCCTCGACGAGCCCTTCTCCGCGCTCGACCCGGCCGGACGAGCGGAGATACTCGGTCTGGTTACCGCGATGCGCGGCCGCCGGACGGTCATCTTCTCCAGCCATATCCTGGCCGACGTGCAGCGGGTCGCCGACCAGGTCGGCATCCTGCGCGACGGCCGCCTGCTGTACCAGGGCGCCACCAGGAGCCTCGTCGACACCTACCTCAGCCCGAGCTGGCTGGTCCGGATCGGAGGTGACACGGCCCCCGTCGCCGCCGCGCTGGCCGATGAGTCCTGGGCGACCGAGGTCGAGCCGGTCGGGCGCGACACCATCAGGATCGACGCCACGAGCATCGAGGCCGGCGAGCGCGGCATACCCGCGGTCATCGCCGCCTGCGGCGCCCGCCAGGTCTCTTGCGAACCGACCGCGGCCGACCTGGAATCGGCGTTCCTCGCCCTGACCGGGGCCGGCGCCGTGGGGATGAGCGGGGTGCGATGACCAGCGAAACGCCGACGAAGGGCGCGGCCAGACCGATGAGCCTGTGGCGGCTGGAGTGGCTGCGGCTGACCCGTACGCCGCGGGCCCTCACGCTCGGCGCGGCCTTCGTGTTCTTCGGGCTGGTCGAGCCGACCGCTACCAGGTACCAGAGCCAGCTCTTGCGCCATGTCGGCAACGGCGTCCGCATCTCGTTCCCGCCCGCTACCCCGGCCCAGGGCGTCAGCAGCTACGTCGGCGAACTCAACGGCATCGGCCTGATCCTGGTCGTCGTCCTGGCGGCGGGCGCCTTCAACTTCGACGTCCGCCCCGGCCTGGCGACGTTCCTGCGCACCCGGGTCGCGAGCATCTGGCGGCTGGTCAGGCCGCGCTTCGCGGTCTGGGCCGCCGCCGTGGCGGTCGCCTACCTCCTGGGCACGCTCGCGGCGTGGGCGCAGACCGAGCTGCTGATCGGCGCGCCCGCGGTCGGCGGCCTGCTCGCCGGGATCCTGTGCGGTGCTGCCTACCTGGTGTTCGCCGTCGCGGTGACCGCTCTGGCGGCGTCCGTGGTCCGCAGCACGCTCGCGACGGTGGGCGTCGCGCTCGCCGTGCTGCTCCTGCTGCCGATCGCCGGCACGTTCCACGCCATCGACAACTGGCTGCCGACCACGCTGGCCAGCGCACCCAGCGCCCTGCTCACCCAGGCGCACCATCTGCCGTACTACCTGCCGACCCTCGCCGTGACCGCCGCGTCGAGCGCGGCCGCGCTGGCGATCGCCGTCCTGCGGCTGCGCGCCAGGGAGGTTTGAACGCTCGTCAGGCGGTCCGCGCCGTGCCGCCGTCCGGCTCGATGCCGTGCTGGAGGAGCAGGTCGCGCAGGCGCTCGAGCTCACGGTGCACCCGCTGGTTCTCCGCCATGACGGCCCGGGCGTCGACGCC
>WNGH01005485.1_pt1 | contig 12084 bp, 10 predicted proteins | sample 5400631 | NCBI WGS metagenome assembly WNGH01 (sample SAMN13153373, study PRJNA577476) | soil metagenome | isolation source: 115 cm soil or saprolite under Garry oak tree replicate 1 | place: USA:California | collected 2016-06-15 | reverse complement strand
GCCGGAATCAAGCTAAAGGTCGTCGCGAAACAGAACCACAGGCCGGTAATGATTCGCGATCGCCGGAAAGCGATCCATCCAAGCCCGGCCGCAAAAACGAGCAGCATCGAGGCTTGCCCGATCGTATTGGGATTCCATGTGGTGAACGCCGCCGCACTCTTTAGCTGCTGGAAACTCCCGAGAAAATTCGCTGGCCCGCTTGCAAGCCGCTGCGTGATTTGAAACATTAGCGCAATGCCCGCGCACATCAGGCCCGCAGCCAAGAAACGGAGACGTCTTTCTGATTGCAGCAGTCTTGGCAAAGCGATGAGAATCGCCACGCAGCCGATCATCTTTATGGTCTCATATCCAGCTGGAGGAGTGCCGCGCGCGAAACCCACGAGAGCCGAAAGAGAACAGGCGGCCGCCAGAGACGCCTGCCACTTGAAGATGCTTCTCTGCGCCGGCGTGAGGGAAGCCGGCGACCACAGAAAAGATCGAAGAAGGAAGAATACGATCAGCCCATCATCCAACCGGAGATTGATCGCGGTTCCGAGTGGGATGGCGATATCCGGAAAACCCAGGGAAAGGCCGTACAGGAAAAGGCCATACTCAGGTTTCACCCAGAAGACAGCCAACAGCAGCAGAATTGCGATTCCGATTTCAACGCTAAGGATGAAGGAAATGTCCATTTATGGAGGTCGCCTGATCCCCGCGTGGTGTCCCACAAAAAAAGCAAATACTTCGCGTGTTACGGAAAAGAACTAACCACAGAGTTCACGGAGAACATAGAGAACACGGAGCACGAAGATCAGTGCTCCTGCGGCCGCTCGAGGGCTACCAGGAGGTGCGAGTTCATGAAGCGCAGTTTCTCCAAGGCCAGCAAGACTGGCTTCCGCAGAATCGTCAGTTTCCGGCCCAGCGGCGGGGCAAGCGTCAGCGAGCGCGCATAAACTTTACGCCCATACGGAAACAAGCGCTGCAATTCCGCCCCGTAAATGCCAACGGTGTTGGGATTGAACGGATTGAGCCAGAAGTCATACGAGATGAGAATTCCGTTCGGCCGCAACAAACTCCAAAGGACTTCGGCCGTGCGCGTTCGTGTCTCCGGATCCACGATGGAACTCAGCATCATCGACTGATGCACGACATCGAAGGACTGCGGGGTGAAATCAAGCTCATGCGTGGGCTTGAAAATGAAAGTAATTTCTGTTCCCTGATTTGCCTGGCGCCAATCTCGCCAAGGTTGTCCGCGTTTGTCATTGCCGAAACAATGGATCTGCCGTGCTCCCCATCGACGGCAGCAGATCTCCAACCATTTTCCGTTTGCGCATCCTGCATCGAGCAGCCGCCGTTCGTCCAGAGGCGTCAGTGCCAATGCTGAAAAGAGGTCGTCATAGTGCCGCAACCGCGAATCAAACATGACCTCGTCGGCGAGGTGAGGCTTCGCGTTCCTGCAGGCCCCAAATAGAGCTCGCACCCTATGCGATTGCCAGCGGGCACTTCGAGCGACACCTGTCTTCATATGACCACATCGAATCGTGATTTTTCCTTGATGATCCGTGCGGGCACGCCCGCGGCGATGGCGAAGTCCGGTATGTTTCTTGTCGCTACGGAGTTGGCCGCAAGGAGTGAGCCGCGGCCAATCGTCACACCCTTGGTGACGACGGCGTGAGCGGCGACCCAGGATCCCTGACGCACATGAATCTGCGCAAGCGTGCTCGGTCCATGACGATAAGAGCCGTCTTTCAGCGTGTGGTTTCCTGTGACTAGCACCGAATATGGCCCGAGTTGCACCTCGTCTTCAATGATGACTCCGCCCCAGGCATGAATCCAGCAACCCGTCGCGATGTAGACATCACGGCCGATTTCCAGGCGATTCGAGAAGTTAATTGTTACTCCCCGCGCGACCTGGAGATTTCCTCCACAGGCCAGGAAGCACGGACGGAGGAAGAAGCCTCGTAGACGCATGACCGGGCTAAAATCGGGCAACCAAAATGTTGCGAGAGAAACCAGGTGAAACCAGAAATACTTGAGCGGCCGCATGCGTCTTGCCTCTCTAGTTCTGGCGGGCACCAATCGGCGGCCGCACCCTACTCCTGTAGAACCCGCAATTCAGCGCCCTCTGGATTTCGTTCGAGTTGGTCAAGCACAACGCCGACGAATCGCTCGAGAGTGTGCGCTCGGGAGGAGGCGAGTCCGTTCCGTATCAATGCACGCCGCAGTTCGCCATCGCAAATTACGCGTTCGATTGCCCGAGCCAATGCGTCCGAACTCTTCGGGGGGACCAGCAAAGCGTCATATCCATCGGTTACCGAACTGGGCACACCTCCGACGGCAGTCGAAATGCACGGCAGGCCGTGCGCGCGCGCCTCGACCAACACGTGCGGCGTGCCCTCCGAAAGACTAGGAAGCACAAGCATGTCTGCGGCGCGCAAACAGTCAAAGATCGGTTTGCCGTAGGACATGTACCCTTCCCAATGCACGCGTTCACCGATTTCCCGCGCTGTGACGATTTCGTCGAGCCGCCGGCGGTAATCCGGAAATTCGCTCGGTCCCACAAACAGCAATTCCCACGGCAAATCCGTCTTGAGCCGGCTGACGGCATCGATAAGGTATTCGATTCCCTTCTCCGGGCGGATGTAGCCCACAAAAAGGATGCGGATTGTCGCACCCTGGCAGGTGTCATTGCGGTGGACGAACTCGCCCTCCCGAATGGCGCTCGAAACTGCCGTGATGGTTCGCGGAGACCGGTAAGCCTCGGCGAGTTCGCGACCGTTGCAGATAAAGACGCCGTTCGTAAGCCACCGGCCGATCCGGGTGAGAATCCTGTCCTGGAGCGCGTACAGCAATGCAAGCATATCCAGCAGTTTGCCTCGTCGTGTGCTGGTTCGCAGCAGAGCAATCGGATTACCGACAATCCAGTGACACACCGGCCGCTGAAATGCAAACGCACATAGATACAGCATCCCGACGTAGGGGCACATCCCTCTAACAAAGAGCAGGTCCGACCGGCGGCACACCTGAATATAGGCGCGAAGGATTCCGAAGAAATGCGGCAGCGCGCCCAGCGAAGTACGCCAGAACGGCTGGGCAATCAATTCGAGATTCGATGCCTCGAGCGGCATGTCTGCCGGCGCGGGAGGCGGGCCGTATACCACACGAGTGCAAATCAAAAGTTTTTCGTAGCGAGTGGCGAGTGCGTCGGCCACCCTGCCGGACGCCGCCTGCATGTAAATTCCATCGGCGTTCACGTAGGCGCGAACCGGTGTGACGTATCCCAGAACTCGATTCATGTCATCTCCCGGAAGGAGGAATACTCGACAGTTTGCGGAAAAATGTGGATTCGGGGTTCAGGGGTTAAAACCCCTGAAGAGAACGCGGTCTTTACGTCGTGCCTGAAGGCACGACCCACAAAACTTGAGAGTTCCTCCTAAACCTGTCAAGCCGGTGATCGGGAATAGGGTAAACGCAAGGCCATCAAGCTTCGCCAAAATTCCCGGGCGTCCTTGGCGCCGAATGGCCAGAAGCAAAGTGGAGATATGCGCAACAACGCTGACGCTATAACGATCAATAGAACAATCTGAAAGCTTGCGCTCAACACGACGGCCCAAGCCATTCCCATCAGACCGAATTTCGGCAACAGCAGTGCCGCGCTTGCGGCTAAAACTCCAGTTCCCAATAATTGGCTTGCCAGACCGGGATAGGGGCGCCCCGCGCCTCTGAGCCCCTGAATTAATATGCCGCTCGGCGTAGTAAGCGCAGCTGAGGCCGTCAAGATGACCGCGGGCCCTATAGCTTGGGCAAACTCCTGGCCGAACAATGGCCCGATGAGGAAGGGGACAAAGCAGGAGAGAAGCAGGCAAAGACCTGCAGAGGTAAAAGTCGCCTGGCGGAACGTTTCCGTAAGAATTTTGCCTTGCTGATCGACACTCTTTTCGTTGGAGAGCGAGGCAAAAGAAGTAATGCCCAGCGCCTCACCCAAGGAAGACTGCGCATTGCTGAATGTCACCGCGACAGCATAAATCCCTGCCGCCCCGGCGCTCATAAGACTCACTACGATGATTTTGTCCAGTTGAAGAGTCAGCAAATTGCTGGCTGTGGCCCAAAAGTACGGGAGCCCGCGGCGGAGCAAACGGAAGCATTCCGTAAACTGAAATTTGCCCGAAGCAAACGACTCCCCCTGGAGGAAGAAGCGCAAAATCACGGTAAGCGCATGGCTGGTCAGATAGGCCCAGATGAACCACTGTACTTTAGGTTTTTTGTTTAGCGCGATCAGGCAGATAAGAATCACGTAGAAAACAAAAAATGAGGCCCGCACGGAGTTGTACCGCCGCCAGCGCATGCGGCCGTGCTCGATTGCCAGCAGAGTCTGGTTAAAAATCCCGAGAGGAATCGACAACAGGCAGACACGAACCAGAGAACCCAAGTAGCGTCTATCCAACGGCAGTAAGTATGGGATCAACCAGAATCCTATTACAAAATATAGGCATGCCGCCGCGAATCCCACTGCCACAGCCGCTCGAATCCAATCAGACTCCTTCCGCGGGTCGGCAGCCACCTCGCGGGCAAGCGCCCAATTGCATCCCATCAATCCGAGATTGCTCAGAATCATGGGCCACAGCATCACAGTGGCGAGTTCCCCTCTGGCGGTTGGGCCCAAAACGCGGGCAGTCAAAACCCCGGTGATCAAGCCGCAGAATTGGATGGCCACACTCGTGTAGAAAGTGGCGAGATTCGCCCTGGAAAAAATCATATCAAAGCCGCTAAGTAATCTTTGTTCAAGGGCTCCGAGCAGAGCCGACGCTATTCCGGAAGAGTGGTGTACTCGGAGTAGCAATACGCGTGACGCAAATTCCCGTTCGAATGGATATCGAGATTGTTCAGAACTATGCCGATGAGATTTGCGCCGGCGGCACGCGCCTGCGATTGGGCGTACTGGACCACCTGCCTGGGTGTGTCCCCGCCCTTGACGACAAGGATTGTAGCGTCCACCACACTTGCCAGAATCCGGGTGTCGGCTACGTCCAGCAGAGGTGGAGAGTCCAGGATGACGAAGTTATATTCTGTCGTCGCTTCCTGTAACAAGGCACGCATGCGGTCCGAGGAAATAAGTTCAGCGGGATTCACAGGAAGAGGCCCGCAAAGCAGCACATTGAGGCCGCGAACAGCCGTGTGATATGCCATGTCTTGCCAAGTTCCCTCACCTGCCAAATAACTGCCCAAACTTGAACCTCCTTGCGGGAAGTACTTCTGTATTGCCGGACGGCGCATATCCGCATCGACCAGCAGCACGCGCCGGCCTAGCTGCGCCAGGGACATGGCAAGGTTCGCGGCGATTGTGGTTTTTCCCTCTCCGGGATGCGCGCTGGTTACCAGGATGGAGTTGGCCGAATGGCCGCCGCTTGAAAGAAGGACAGACGTTCGGAGCTCACGGAAGGCCTCTGACAAATCTTTATTTTGGGGCGATGCCGGATCGTTTCCGGGATGGGTGAACGCAAGGATTTCCTCCGGGGGATTCCGCATACTGGTCAGGCCCACGGTCAAGCCTCGCTCTGTACCGATATGAACTTTGACGCGATAGCCATTCAATGACTCGAGCGTGGGAATCAGAGCCAAGGCAGGCAGCCGCAAGAAGCGGTCCACGTCTTCCGCATTTTCAATCGTTTGGTCGAAATGCTCTTGAAAGAAAGCGGCGCAAACGCCGAGTCCCAATCCCAGGATCGCTGCGAGCCCCAGATTCACGAGGACCTTCGGCGAAACCGGTTTGTAGGGCGCCTTGGCCGCATCGACAATCCGGATATTGCTCGCCTTCAGGCCGGCCGAAACGCCGGCCTCCTTCAGCCGTAGCAACAAGCCCTCGTACATACTCTTGTTGCTTTCCACATCGCGGCTCAAGATTCCGTATCGCACCGATTTTTCGGCGATGAGGGTCGCTTGCTTTTGCTTCTCGGCAAAGGCTTGTTGCACGAGGGTTTCGCGCCTCACCGCGGCGAAGTAATCGTTGCTGATTCTTTGCACGGCACGCTGGCGTTCGCGGTCCAGGGCAGCCTGAATTTCCACGATCTGGCTCTGGACTTGCTGGACCTTGGGATAGTCCTCGGTAAATGTTGCAGCCAATTGAGCCCGCTCGCGCTGGAGTTCCGCCAACCGCACGCTGAGGTCCTGCAAGAGTTTGTTTTCAAACACGCCGGGCAATGACCCATAGTCACTCGATCGCACCAGGCGGTAGAGAGATTCCTTTTCGTACCGTGCGGCTTGTGTTTTTGTGAGCTCTTCCTGAAGTTCCCGAAGACTCTGATTCACAACATTTTCGGAATTCCCCTTGTCCGTTTCCAAAAAGAGTAGATCATTGTCCGCCGCATATTTCTGGAGTTCGTCTTGCGATTTTTCAAGCTTCGCTTTTAGATCCAGCATCTGCTGCGACAGCCACTCGGAAGCCTTTTGCGTGGCATCCCACCGCGCCTCGAGGTTCTTCTCTATGTAGTTAGAAGCGAGGGTGTTGACGACGCGAGCTGTAAGAGCAGGGTCCTCCGAGTCAAAACTGATCTCCACCGCGCGGCTGCGTCTGAATGGTTTGACGTCCAAGCGACTCTCGAAGCGCGCCAGCACAGTTTCCTGAATCGAAGGGTCGCCCCCGATCACACTCGCCCCGGCGGGAAGGCGATCAGCGGCAGCGCCTTTGCTCGCGGTCCAAGGCCAAGAACGTTTCGGAGGACGAAATTCCGCGACTTGATCCAGGCCTAGCTGGGTGATCACGCGCTCTGCCAAATCTTCGCTGCTGAGCACCTTGTACTCCGTCTCCAAATAGGCGTCGGAGACTTCCTCGAGCTGAAAGAGTTCCTGCGGAGTTATGAGGTTGGGGTTTTCCTTCTCGATCTCAAGCAGCGCTTTCGCCCGGTAAATGGGTTTCTGTTTGAGTGTCCCAACCAGGACCACTCCGAACAAGACGGTGAAAGCAGTCAAAACCGTCCGCCGCCGCTTTCGGATCACCTTCCAATAGGCCAGGAGATCGGGGGCCTTTTCAATTTCGACGATGTGGGCCGATACATGGGCGCCGCGGCGCGATTCCAGGGGAGTTTCGCCCGGCTTGAAGACTTCCATCTTGTTATTGTCAGCCTTCTCTTCAGGCATTTCTCACCACCTGTAGATGGCCACGCCTGTCGCGGTTGATAGGACGGCTTCCGCGCCGCGGTAAATTGCGCTCTTGGCTGAACTGTCGGGAACGAAGATGATGTCTCTTGGTTGAAGCAGCGGGTCGGGGGCCTTGCTGGCCAGGATTTTCCCAAGATCGACGGGGATCTCGATGCGTTTGTCCGTGCTTTGATCCGTGCGGATGATCCGCGCCTGACTTTTCAAGGAAGTTCGAGTCAGGCCTTCCGCGAGCGCCAGCGCCTGTAGGACAGAAATGTTCTCGTTGCTTTTCAAAACAAAACCTCCCGGCTTTCTGACGTCGCCAACGACATACACGATTCCGGCGCGGGTGACTTTCACAATGTCGCCGGGATGAACGGGAATATTGAAGGCGGGGTCCACGGATTCCAGCAGGCTCTTGAGGTTGACCTCCACGATTTCGCCTGCGCCTTCTTGTCCAGGGACGCGCGCGGGCCCGCTTGCGAGCGCTTCGCCACGGGTCGACTGGGAGACGGTTTCGCCCTTTTGCGTTTCCTGTTCCGCGTTGTCTCTGCCGCTCGACCCCGGGATACCCGCACCGCGCATCACCAGGACCGTGTCGCCTGCATCGTCGGCAAGCCCCTCAGCCATCGAGAGGAGTTCGAGTATGGTCTTCGTGCCCCGAATTTGGAAAACCCCCGGCTTCTTCACCGCGCCAACGACCGAGACGGGGTGGCTTTGCAATTCGCGGACAAAAACGCCGACGTGGGGATCTTTCATGAACGTTCGGCGCAGCAATTCCTGCAAGACCGATTCGAGTTGCCCGGGAGTCAACCCCCCCGCTTTTACCGGCCCCAACAGTTGAATTGAAATCTCTCCATTCGCCGAGACACGCAACGTGCCGTTAAGTTCGGGAGCTTCGAAGACAGTAATATCCAGCACGTCGTCTGGGCCAATCCGAGGCTCATCCACTGGGGGCTCTGGCAATGCGCGTGAAAGCGTCTTGCGGGACTGCTCCAGGCGCCCGTTGAACTCCTGGATGACTTCCCCTCGAAACGAAGAGGGGCTCTTCCCTGCGGGCATGCCTTGCCCTCGCATGGATCCCAACGTTAAGAGAAATACCATGCCTAAAAGAACTGCTGACCTGAGGGGCGCCTGATTTGCGTGATTCGTTCCCACGGCAAAAGCCTTTCAAGGACAGTTTTGCGCTGCCTGCTTGGCAGCGCGTCCGCTGACGCTCATGAGTAACGATAGAGGCTCGAGTCTTTCTGAGGTCTTGACGCCTGCCGCGGTGAGGGGCGCTTCGACGCTGTGATAGAGAACTACTGGCAAGGATATGAGCACCGCAACGAAAATCGCGATTTGTAGCCCGAAATTCAGACCCCTGCAAAGCACAAACCCAAGCTACATCGCAAAGTAGTGAACCAAATATATGCCGTAGGAGTATTGCGCAATCCTTCGGACTAGCCGCGCAAGAAAGGTTTCGCGCAACTCCCGGAAAAGACATGCGCCCCAGCCGATGCCAAAGCAAATGAACCATCCGGTTTGGATCGGCTGGCTTGCGGAAAAAAGCACGAACGCAGCGCAACACAGCAGCAGAAACACGGGCCACAAGAAGGAGGGCAACACGCGGGGCCGGCGCCAAAGTTTGTAGGCGACAATGCCGGGAAGAAAACAAGGGGCAAACCGCGTGAATTTCAGGAGCGCTTCCACGGGCGATCGGATGCCTCCTTCGCTCAAAGGCAGCAATCCAGTGGATAGCCCGAGCGAATACCACACCGCCACGGCTGACCACCAAAATACAATTGTGCCCCACGCCGATTTCAGGCGTGACGCCAAGAGAAACAGTGCGGGCAAAGCCAGGTACATCTGAATTTCCAGCGGCAGGCTCCACAGGGGACCGGGATTCGCCTTCTGTAGGGTCACATTCTGAATCAGCACCAGGTTTGCAACGAAATTGCCGGCATTCTGGTGCAGCAAGTCAAATCTTCTGAATTGCAGATCCGAAGGAATTCGGAATAGGTAAACAAAAGTGACCACCAAGATCGCCAGCGGATAGATGCGGAAGCACCGCCGAACCATAAAAGACAGGAACAACGGCGCGTTCGAACTCGCGCGCTGCCGTTCCATCGAAAACATGAGAACCAACGTCGTATGAACGAAAAAAAACATGACGCCCAGCAGTCCGAAGTCCGTCACTCTCACCTTGCCGAACTGCCAGTTGAAGAGTTTGGCCAAATGGAAACCCACCACGAGCAGTACCGCTGCGGATCGAAGGAAATCGAGATTGAAAGACTTTGCGGCCGGCTCTTTCCACAGGACCGAACTGCCTGCCCCGGCCGTAACTGGTGTCGAATCCTTTGCTACATCGGCTGGATATTGCGTTGGCACGCGGATGGCATTGGCGTCGAGAACCCAGGGTGAATAGTGTAAATCCAGGCTGCCCACTTCGATCTCCTCTCGGCAACTACATCCGGCGGAATCCTGCTCTCCAAACTAAACGTGGTCCGGAGCATGAATTAGGATACTGTTGTCGTAAGCGGCGATGGGCCACCATTAGCGCGGAATTCTCACGAGTGCGGGATGGATCTGCTCTGCGATGTTAGTTTGCTATGTCGAATCGCGCCGGCCCCCCTGTAGCTGCTTCCGATAAAATCGGCCGGGAATCTCCACAGAGTTCTTGTGGGAAATTCGCATTGGATCGAAGACCAGACAGACGCAAAACGAAATGCCAATCGTCAGGGGAACGAGAGCCACACGGCCGAGCCCAACCATGGGCCGCAGGCATCCCTGTGCCGCTAATCCTCAAATTCGTCGCCCCGCGCCTAGAATTTTCGAATCTCCCCGGAGGGCCGGGCTTCAGAGTCTGTGTGACAATCTGTGCGCGAAACGCTTTTGTAGCGTCGGCCTTCAGGCCGACACTGTGGATTCAAGCACATGCCCGCCTGAAGGCGGGCGCTACATAGACCAAAACCAGGTTCTCACACAGGCTCTTCAGCCCGGCCGAAGCGAACTTTCTTTCAGCCGGCTTTAACCGCTCAAGTTCAGTTTGGTTGCGGCTCCGCTGCTCTGTATTCTTTTTCCCGATTAGTAAGTCAAGCCGTGTTGAAGCAGGCGTGAACTCAGCCGTCCTGTAAAATCAAAGTGTTCAGTTTGATGCTTGTTCAGATTCCCGCTGATGCCCGATGGGAAACTACGGGAATGGGAGAAGGTCCCAGCCTCTCAAGGCAGGAAATGTCAATTTCGACGGCAGCGGATCTGCCCAACATTTCCAGGGAGACGACCAATCGGAATAGATTTTTTTTCCTAGCGAGGATTCCTTCCAGACCGAGCAAGGCGCCCGACCTAACCCTCACTCGGTCGCCGCATTTCAGGTAACAATGAGGTTCGACAAGAATCGAGCTCTCCACAATTTGGCGCACGTCATCAATCTGTTCGTCGGGAATAATTGCGGGGCGGCCCGCCCAGCCCACGACGGTAAACACTCCGGGGGTGCTCAGGATTTGGAGCTGGCGGTCAAGTCCGCCACGGATGAATACATAACAAGGAAACAGCGGCAACCAGAGTTGCTTGGTTCGGTCTTGCCACCTGTGGGTGGCGGCGTAGAGAGGGAGAAATACTTCATGGCCCCAGCTCGAAAGGATCCGGGCAATTGGCTTCTCGTGTTGGTGGCGAGTGTAAAGTGCATGCCATTGATTCCTGGCGCCGGGATCTTGAACTTTCGTTTCGTTCTCCATCAAACGCATGTAGCTCCGCCCTGTGACCTACATAGAAGGTTCTTGCGAATCACCTCGCCGCGATCAAATTCATGGCGGGCTCCAAGTCGCCCACGCGCCCAAGCCGGCCCGCCGCGGCGGGACGGCGCGTAGAACCCGCACCCATTCATCGCGGGCTCCACGTAGAGCCCGCACCCGGTCGCAAATTTGGTCGAGATAGATTCCGCCAGTTCATCCCATCGGACCCAATACCGACGGGCCATTGGACCCCGCAGGGATTAGCGGCTCTTTGTCTATGACTCCGCGTACGCCGCGCCCCTGTCCGGCCGGTTATTCCATTTCCACTCCGTGCGCCTCAGTGCGGTTGCTTCGAACTTGCCAATCTTGCAGGAGCCACTCCGAAGCCGAAGAGGTCACCCGCAAAATCATCCAGTGCCGTTCCGCGCCAACACCCCGGCGTTCTCCGCAAAGCCCGACGCGGATTCTCCCTGACTCATTGTCATGCTCCAACGAGAGAAGTCCTCGCTCACAATCGCGAAGCCGTTCATCCGTCCGCCTTTCGAACCGTGATTCACTCGCAAAACACGCGCTTTCCCGCTGACTCGAATGATCGGCTTTAGTCCAGTGAGAGAAGGGAGCACGACCTCAACCTGAATCGGAACATCAACGGGTGGGCACGTAAGAGTCACAATAAAAGCGCCGAACACGCTAATGTCGCGAGTCACCCCTTCGCCCTGCAAACGTTTGTGCTGCGCGCTCTCCCAAGAAAATAGCGCTGGAGCATCCAGTCGGTAGCGAATTTCTCTTCGCATTCCCATCGGCGTACCCGATGCTTGAGTGAAGTCTGTGAGTTTTGTTTGCATGAAAGTAATACTCCTTTCAGATTCCGGCGCACATTAACTGTTTGAAGAAGCTATCACAAGAGGCAGATGCCCTCATGAGGGCGAAATGACGTATTCACACGAGAGGTAATCAACTATGTATGCCACTCGCAGGGGTAAGTTCACCTGCCGGCGGGGTCGATTGTCATGATACGTGACAATGAGAAACTCGCAGAATCTGCGAACTGACGCTCCGTGACCGGAATGGGGTCATGCCCTGATTCCCAGCCCGCCTCGGGTACGGATACGAATCATTACTTCGGTACTGTCGATGTTGATACGTAGAATTACGTAAGTACTGATAGTCTTTGCACTATCAGTACTCTTTCGCATATCATAGCGAATGCCGTCTATCCCAGGTAGGTACCTAATGACCCGGTTATCAGAATTTACCA
>WNGH01005482.1_pt1 | contig 12088 bp, 9 predicted proteins | sample 5400631 | NCBI WGS metagenome assembly WNGH01 (sample SAMN13153373, study PRJNA577476) | soil metagenome | isolation source: 115 cm soil or saprolite under Garry oak tree replicate 1 | place: USA:California | collected 2016-06-15 | reverse complement strand
TTACACGTGTATTTGCATGATTAAGATATCATACTGGAAGGGATTTGTCAACTGGTTTTTGAAAAAAATTACTCTACCACGAAGCCTCGATCCTTCAATAATTCTACTACACGCTCCAGATTACGGGGTGGTACTCGCACCAGGCGGCCTTGCTGGGCTACCTCGGTACCCAGCAGGTGCTGCAATTCTTCATCGGCCAGGAGGTCTTGTAGCACCTCGGCCTGGAGATAGAGGAGAGGAGCCTGCTCTACCCGGATGCCTGGTTGCTCACCATAGCCTCCACCCCACAATTTGAGGCGGATTAAGAAAGAGCCGGGAACGCCGCCTTCACAATACTGTTGCAAAAAGCGGATAAGAACATCCAGTGATAAACCAGCTCTGCACGCATGTTGAATGATAGACGGCGTTATTTTGCGCCAGCCTGTTACTTCGTCTCGTTCACTCACACGTTCGATTTCTGCTGCCAGATAGAGATCGGTCACGGCATATAAGGGCTGCAGCAGGCCATCTTCATGTAGTTTCCACTGCGGCTCACGCGCTCCAAAACGCCCGTGCTCCAAAGGGTTATCCTGTACAGGAGCCGATACAACCGCAGGCAGGTAGTCGCGCCGCCACAGCATCTCTTGTAGAGGAGATAATTGATGAGGAGCAACTTCTGCCAATATGGGAGACAAACGACGGCCCAACATGTGGCTTGCCTCTTCATCGGCAAACAGCGCATCGAGCAAGGCCGGATCGTCAACCTCAAGCAAAGTAGCTCCTTGCCAAAGCTCAATACGTCGTGCTTGCCGCTCCCATTCCACCAGCGAATAGCGTACATTTTGAGGAACCTCTTCTCCTCCAGTGGCTTCTTCCAGGATTTGCTGAATAGCATCAGCGTGCAGTCCCATCTGGATAGCGCGTGTAACACTTGCCTTTGTTATACGGTACTGGGCAATATGCTCCAGGCCGAGGCGTTCAGCAAAACGATCCAGTTTGATAAGCAGAGCTTCAGATACGGGAGCCAGGGCCACCATCTCAAAATTTGGCTGTACAATCAGTCGTCCCCATGGCACATCCTTGACCTCCGGTGGGGAATCGTTGGTGACCAACGTGATACCGGCTGCCAGGCGAAAAGCGTTAGGATTCGCTTCACTGCTCACATCCACCAGCCCCAACCAACGCAATGGCCCTAACACCACAGCCCGGATGAAACCACCCTCCACCAGGTGCCAGCCTTCTCGATGAGTAAGCCAACCCCTCCGTAAACGGAAGTCCCAACCATAGGGATTGCTACCCAGGGAATAGCGTTCCGCACGCGGCCCATACTGGCGGGGAAAGAGAAGATAGGGTGTATATAATTTCGTGCGAGCGATAAACGCAGATAATTCATACCATGCTCCTGGCTGCTCAGCCAGGATCCGGTCCATAAGCACCCGGCGCGCTCGCACCACCTCCTCATGGGCCGGGTCAAGCGGAGCAGGACCCGGGCGCACAACCACTTCTGGCAAATGGCCCAGTTCATTCCAAAAAAGGGTTTCTAACCATAAGCGATAACAGCGCCGTGCTCGTTCTAACACAGGTTGTGAAAAAAAAATCTCAGCGGCCGCGGCATGCACAGCACCTTGCCGCTCTTGCAGTAATCCTAATTGCATCAGGAGTAAGCGTATAAACAACAAGCGAGGAACATCCTGCTCTGTACGTATCTGTTCAATCTGCCCCTCAGGGCCCCACAGCTCCACTACTTGACGGAGAGAAGAGCGCGAGAGCAATCCGCTATTAACTAACGGCAACCCTTCACGCAGCGCCGCTACATGTGACCAGTACAGGTAGAGTGTGCGCTGCAAAGCCCGAAGACCTTCCCCTATTTCCTTCGGGGAAGCTAAAGGCTGCTCTTCCTGGATGCCCTCTTCCTTACTTGCAATTTCGTTAACGACATCCTTCACCGCTTGCGGCACAATCAGCACCCCATCATAGACCCCACTCGTATAGTCCCGGCCAGCAAAATTCGTTTGCTTCCCCCAGAAGAGCAGGCCTAGCATTAACAGGCGACGAAGCGACTGCTCAAAAAGACCGTGAGGATGGGGAGTTGGATAAAGCATGCTGCTCTGCTCGCCGGTTGATAGGGGTTCGTTTTCCTTCGCAGAATTAAGCACCCCACTGCTGGTCAGGTATAAGGCAAGGTCACGGCTATTCGCTCTGCCGCCACAAGAGACCAGTTCAAGCAAAATCAGGCTTTCGGTATCATTCAGGCTGCGAATAGCCTCATTGATAGTGGAGGGATGGAAAAGATGTTCTGCAATCTCAGGAATAGTGATAGAGGGAGATAGCAAGGGTATGTTCCCACTTTGTCCTTTGGGCCGGCGCAATTTGGCTAAAGTTTGCAAGTGATAGGGGGGCACAGTACTTAACAGGTCGATATCACTCTGTTCCATAAAACTCCTTTCATCACTCCTGAGCTGTAGTGGCTATCCCTTGCGGACCCCTGCCTGGTGGGCAGTAACCCACACGCCAGCCTCAGCGGAGGGATGGCATTCAAGTCTACTCCTTTTCATGGAGCAGAGGAACATGCCCACGCCGCTTGAGGTCCTCGACAATACGCTCTGTGCCCTGTTTCTTGAGAATCATGCGTGTTGGAGAAATGGCCCGTACTACCTGCTCTTCTACTGAAGTAGTAGCCGAGAGTTCACGCATAACCAGAGTATCTGTTACCTCCAAAAGGGATACACCTGTATAAAGACGAACGCGTCCATAGTTGGCAGTCCACCGTTCAAGCTGTGCCAGTAAGCGCACTAAAGGAGTATCAGTTTGCTCCTCATCTTGTGCAAGTTGCTGTAACAATTGTATTAAGGCCGTAGGACGCTGCCCGCGACTTAACGCTTCGGCCACGGACCTGGGAGCTAGCCGATAGCAGAGACGCTCGCTGCGAACGCCAGATGTTTCCGCAAAATCCTCTATCAACTCTATCAGTGGCCATGCTCCAGGGGTGCAAGAAACGAGCAGTTCGCCGGTCTCTAACACATCCAGGAAAGATGTAGAGACCTGATCGTTCTGCACATCAGCCTGTTCAGAAGGTTGTATGCCATTCAATAACAGGTCTGCCATTGGAGTAAGACGGAATGCCAGTAAGCGCCCCTCGCCAGACAAAGCTAAGTCACTAATACCCCACCAGTGTAATGGTCCACGTAACAGGCGCGCCAGGTAGTGCCCTTCTGCACGCATCCAATCATTCATCTGTGCCGGCTGCAAAGGTCGCCCTTCTTCTTGCTCTAACCACCAATGTGGCGAGGGAAACAACCGCTGCCGCTTCTGCAGAAAAGAAGGGTTCAATCGATAAATAAAACGTGCAAAGCCGGGAAAACTTATCCATTGATTGAGAGGAGCTTGCGCTATCAAGGCCACTAACAATTGCCGGGCCTCACAATTCTCTGCCTCCAATTCTCCTGGACGCAGTATTGGATGGTTGAGCGTCGTCGTACGGCAGCGCAAGCGCAAGTCTTCTTCCTGGAGTTCAAACAATTCGTCATAGCCGGGCTGAGTTAGCCACAACTCAAACAGGTCACGGGCTACTTCACGACTGATAGGGCCCAGCAAAAGGCGGGCCGCATTGGGAAGTAAACGTAGATATGGTGTTCCAGCATCATCTTTATGGAGAATATCGGCCAGGCGCAATAAGCGTACAGCATAGCGCAAGAAAGTAGAAGTGCGAGGAACAGCAGGCTGCAATGCTGCAATTAATGAAGATGAGGGTAAGCCGCTGGGAGGGGAAATGCTTCCCGCCCCATCGTTAGGAAGTGTCCCAGGGGCACGTAAAGGAGAAAGCGGGAGAGGATTGCGCACAGTTGCACTACGTTCATTCTTCTCGTCATCGTGTTCAAGCCGGTACCCATCCAGTGCACGGCCCACTAAGAGCAGATCAGCCAGCAACCTATATGGCTCAACCCGCTGAATCTTTGGCGTGCCGGTATCTCTAGCAACTTCTTTCTCTATATTAAAGGGTGTAACCGGCAACGGAACGTGCAGAGCAGCACGCACCTCTGCGGGCACATACCAGCCCAGATCAAACAATGAGCCGCTGAGGCCAATGCGTTGTTGTGGAGAGCTATTGAGACTTGTGCGCAAAAGCAGCCCCTTGCTTTGGAGAGCAAGAAGAACCCCCTGTAATTTATCTGGTTGACCAAAAGCAAACCGCTCAAAGAGACCTCGCAGGTCGTCATCAGTCATCGAACCACCAGCTAACGTGAGCGTAGCCAACAACTGGCGCTGTGGTTTCTCCAGTGCACCGGCCATTCTGCGTACTACTTCGGGCTGGTTAAGGAGTTCAACTACAGCATCGGCGAGTTGCTGTTTGTTCAAGCCTGTCGGGGTGATATCATACTCACGGGCAATACTACGTAGCTCACTCAATCCCATCTGTGTCAGTATCTCCCTGAGATTACCAGGCGGGGTTGGACCACGTAAGACAGCAACATGTGCAGTCTGACCGGACTGAGGTAAAGATTTTAAGGCAATCTTCTGTTCTCCAGGTGGGAGCACTACCTCTTCCCGTTTGAGAGGAGACGTCCCCGAGGAACTATGAGCAAGTGGAGTTGCAGGAGTAGTGGAAGTAGGGGGAGTTACAAATGTCATTGGATGAGCCAGCCATTGATAGAGAAGAGCTGCTACATGCTGGCAGATAGAGCGGGAGACGGGATTACAAGAACAGCGAGCAAGCCAGAAACTGGAACTTTGTACCTCAACATCAACGACATAACGATGTTGTTCGAGTGATATAAGTTCTGTCGTCTCTACTGTGTTTGCCGGAGATACTGTCGATCCATTGGCCAGATTGGATATATCGACAATTCCCAGGAGTTGCGCTCCTCGCCGCATCGTTGCCTGTACGGCTCCTATGCGGCAATACTCCTGTCCCAACGATGCTATTGAAAGCCCGGCCATACGGATAATATCCGCTGCTCGCAGGCGTTGCAGTGCGCTGGGTACAACATCATCCATAAAAAAAGGCATTTCTTCCCGCCCCGTTTAGGGGGCGGGAAGAAATGCCGCCTCTCCTTTCTGTAGATAGCCATAGCCATCTGCCCGTTGCAGACAGCGGCAATACTTCTTGCCAATATCGGTGACTTTCCCTGATCTGGTCGCAATCGTGAAGGCTCCGTTTGCCTTAGCAGACACTCTACCCACATGGACGCCTGGGTGTTTGAGGTGAGCCGGAACTCTGGCCTGGACAATATCGCCCGTCCGAAACAGATGCCGAAATTTCTTCTGTTTCGGCTTGGTGCGTGGGAAGCCATGCTCATCCATCAAACACAGTTGCCGACAGCCATGCCCGTTGGCTTTGATGAGCAATGGCACAACCCCCTTGAGGCGAAGACGCTCAGGCGTATTCTTGCCGACACAGGCAGCATCCAGCCAATGCGTCTTGGGGAAGGCTCGCCTGGCAAGGGCTTTGGTGATCTGCTCACCTCGATGCTCCAGTTCCGCTGCGAAAACGACCTCGCCTGTGGCATCATTGACCAGTGCCAGCCCGGTCGTCTTGCTGCCAGGATCAATCTTGACCCGCAACGGCTCAAGGACCGACTGCTCGACCACAGTTTTGAGGATGATCGTAAATGGGTACCGCTTCAACACTGCCGCTTTGCCAGAGGAGAGCAGGAGACGCGCTCTGCCAGGATGCACCGGGTTTAATGGTTGTTTGTGGGTATCAAGAACAAACACTTTGCTCATGCGAGCCTCCTCTCGCGAGGGTAATGGTGGCCTTGACAAGGTTATGAAGCGGTTTGACGTACAACACACGGCCTTCACCCGTTACAGCTGTTTAATGTTGTACCGTAGAGGTTGGGGCTGGCCTCGCACCCAAACGTACCTAAATTCGCTCCTAACGTAGCCCGTTGTCGAGCTGAGCCGGGTCAGGTTCAAACTTGCTTCTGCAAGCCTATCCCGTTCTACGGGATGGGTTCCTGACATACTTAACCTAAGATTGTTTACAATGGGTAGATTACGTTGCGATATAATAGCACGAAGCGACCGTATGGGTCAATCACGATCGCAAAAAGAACCTTTACAAGATAAACGGAGCATGTAAGAAAAAGTCACTACATACTTGCCTTCTGAAACCTTTCAGTTCCCTATTGCTCTAGTTCATACATCACATTGGCGATTGTCGCCAAAGCGGCTGTCTCGGCACGTAATATGCGTGAACCCAGGGTCACCACCTGCACGCCACAGCGTTGTGCTAAGGTGACCTCTTCAGCCATCAAACCACCCTCTGGACCGATAAATAAGACCACAGTTATAGGTTGGGGATCTCCTCGATTTAGAGCAGATACCAGAGATGCCAGAGATGCCAGCGCCTCCCGCAAAGTCTGGCCATGTTCCTCTTCCCATGGCATCAAAGCAAGGGCACCTGGAGGAATATCGTTGAGAGCGTGCATGAGTGGGCAAGCAGGCAATAGTTCTGGTAGACGCGAGCGACCGCACTGTTCCGCTGCTTCCTGGATGATGCGCTGCCAGCGTTGTTGCTTGGATGGGCCGGCATCTTCCAGGCCTGCCATCGAACGACGACAGAGGATGGGCGCAAAGACAGCCACACCAAGTTCAGTTCCCTTCTCCAGGACCCATTCAAAACGGGCAGATTTGAGGAGCCCCTGGCAGAGGATGATGCGAATAAGTGATTCGCTCTTGCCAGCCCGGCGGTCTAGCACCTGTACCTCTACACTGGCACGATTACTCTTTGTGACCGATGCCAGTACCTCATCGCCGCTGTTATCGAGCAGCACCAGATGTTCACCAATGCCCAGGCGTAGAACGTCCCGCACCTGGTGAGCAAGCCTGTCCGGTAGGGTGATTAATGGGTTACCGGTAGTGGCAGGGTGTGCAAGCAATGCCGGTGCAACAAAAAAGCGATGCATTGTTCTTATCCTGGTTTGCGCATAATGAGGGCGATCCAATCATCGATCATCACCCGCTCGATCAGTTGGAGGCCTGCTCTCAAAAGAGGGCCCTCCGCATCGGCCTGGCGTGCCTCTATGATACCGCTGGCTATAAGAAAACCGCCCGGAGCTACTACTTGCGCAAGCTGGGGGGCCATCCCACCTATAATATGGGCAAGAATATTTACCAGCACCATGTCGTATTGGTCCGCCATGCGCGCTGCTTCTACCTCATCAAGTGTGCCCAGGATAACAGTTATTTTGTCGCTCAAGTCATTCATGGCAGCGTTGGCAATGGCGCTTTCCACTGCTACGCTGCTGTTATCGATACAATAGACGCTGGCAGCGCCTAACTTAGCCGAGGCTAGTGCCAGGATGCCCGAGCCTGTACCTACATCGAGGACACGCATGCCTGCCTTTGTACGCCGCTCCACCTGTTCCAGGCACAGGCGCGTTGTCGGGTGCAGACCTGTGCCAAAGGCCATACCGGGATCAAGTTCTAGCACCACTTCATCATCCCTGGGTGTATACTCTCGCCAGGACGGGCGGATGACCAGTCTGCGCCCCATGTGGGTTACATGGAAATAATCTTTCCAGGCGTTGGCCCAATCCTCCTCGTTTACTATGCGCGTCTGAAGATCACCAACAAAATGCTGCCCCAAACTGGCAAGGTGCCAAAGACCCTCTGCCACTCGCTGGCGTGCCTCTTCCTCTTTCCCATCGATCGGCAGATACGCATGTACCTGCACAGGCTGTCCCGCCAGCACCTGGTACTCTTGCCCCTCGTCTACCAGCTCAATTGATTCCTCGATTGCAACGCCGCCAGAGGCATAGCGACTCAATAACTCGCTCACCGATTCCACTGCTTCGGGATGTGTTCGTACCGTTAACTCTAACCAGCGCATAATAACAAATCCTACGACTCTTGCCTGCTTATATCAAGACTATAATAACCGTAAGTTGTTGTTTCTTTAAAGCCGCACGAACGGTACAACCCGATGGCATTGGTATTCTGGGTATCTACTTCGAGCATAATCTGCTTCTGACTCCTAGCCTGTATGGTACGGATTGTTTCTTCTAACATCTGCCTTCCATACCCGCGTCCCCTGTAGGCGGACCGCACAACAAAACCATAAATACCAACTTCGTCTTGCATTTCATACAACTTGAGGCAGCCGACAGGCTCATTACAGCCAAGAGATGTTTCGCCAAATGTTGCGAGGTAGAAATGGCAATAGGGCTCCTCGAAGGAGTCTGTTATAGATGATTTTACTTCCTCTACTGTATCATCAAAACCATCAACCAGGATGGTGACAAGCGCTTCAAGGTCGCTTTCATTCGCTTGCCGGAAAAATAAACGATCGTCGAAGATTTCTTTTTCACGAAAGGTTTCTAACACCATGCGGTATTCTGAAGAATCGTAATGGGCACCGGTAGCTGCTACGAAAGCCCGGCCCGAACGAGATGAGTCCTCGCAAATAAGTATGAGCTTCCGGACACCGCGCCCTCTACACTCTTCCTTCGCCGCTGCCAGGAGAGCAGTAAAAATGCCTTTGCGACGATGTTCTGGATGAACCATACCTGTCAATTCTTTCGCTTTCGTGCCATGGTCATCCAGAACCAGATAACCGGCAAGTATGCCATCTTCATAAAAAAGGAAATTATTAAAAAGGAAATTATTGGTTTCTTCACGCTGTTGAGGACGTAGCCTTATCCAGCCTATGCGCATGTGCAAGTTTTCATGGCTATTGCATATACAGGCAAGCCGTTCAATTTCCGTTACTTCTGATTCTGTCAATATTTGCTTTTTGATTAAGCCTTGTCGCGGATTGTCTGACATCACTTGCTCCAGTTTTTGTTGGTAATGAAAAATATAGGGATGTAGTACATTTTGCCGTTAAAAGACGGCAGGTTCCATATAATCGCCGAAGACGGAGCGGAAGACGTCCATGATCTCGCCCAGTGTCGCGTAGACCTTGACGGCTTCAATGATCGCCGGCATGGTGTTTTCGGTTCCCTCAGCGACATGACGCAGATTTTCCAGGGCCCGCTTCACGGCTGCATTGTCACGCTCGCGACGGACTCGATTGAGGCGTTCAAGATGCGCTCGCTCACCCACTTGATCAATGTAAAGCGTTGGGACTTTGATATCCTCTTCCATGATGAAGTCGTTGACTCCGACGATGGTGCGTTTGTGCTGGTCGATCTCCTGCTGATAGCGGTAGGCCGACTCGGCAATTTCACGCTGGAAGAAGCCATTCAGAATACAGGCCAGTACACCACCCAACGCGTCGATACGGTTCAGATAGTCCAGAGCTGCCTTTTCCGTCTCGTCTGTCAGAGCCTCGATAAAGTAGGAACCGCCCAACGGATCAACGGTATTGACGACGCCACTCTCATAGGCGATGACCTGCTGAGTGCGCAGAGCGATCAAGACCGCCTTCTCGGTAGGTAGAGCCAGGGCTTCGTCCAATGAGTTGGTGTGCAGCGAGTTGGTACCACCAAGCACGGCAGCCAGGGCTTGAATAGTTGTACGCATAATGTTGTTATCGGTCTGCTGAGCCGTCAGAGAAACCCCTGCCGTTTGCGCGTGACAGCGCATGAGCCATGAGCGAGGGTCTTTCGCACCATAGCGTTCCCGCATCAATTTTGCCCATAAGCGCCGCCCGGCGCGGAACTTGGCGATCTCTTCAAAGAAGTCGTTATGCACATCGAAGAAGAAGGAAAGGCGCGGCGCAAACTCGTCGATCTTCAGGCCACGTTTGAGCGCAGAGTCTACATAGGCCAGTCCATCGGCAATAGTGAAGGCCAGTTCCTGGACAGCGGTAGCTCCCGCCTCGCGAATATGGTAGCCACTGATGCTGATAGTATTCCAACGCGGCATATGGCGCGTGCCAAACTCGATGGTATCCGTCACCAGGCGCATGGATGGCTCCGGCGGGAAGAGAAACTCTTTCTGCGCGCTGTATTCCTTGAGGATATCGTTTTGCAGCGTGCCGCCCAGCTTCGCCATCGGGAAACCGCGCTTCTCCGCGTTGACAATGTACATAGCCCAGATCACCGATGCCGGGCTGTTAATAGTCATCGAGGTAGTGATCTTATCGAGTGGCAGGCCATCGTAGAGGATTTCCATATCGGCGAGCGATGAGATGGCCACGCCGCACTTGCCAAATTCGCCCGATGCCAATGGGTGATCGGTATCATAACCGTACAATGTGGGCATGTCAAAGGCTGTCGAGAGACCCGTCTGACCTTGCGAGAGCAGGTATTTGAAGCGTTTATTGGTATCCTCTGCCGTGCCGAATCCGGCAAACATGCGCATCGTCCAGGGTTTCGCGCGATACATGGTGGGCTGCACGCCGCGCGTGTACGGGTACTCGCCCGGCAGCCCGAGTTCACGCGTATAATCAATGTTGGCATTATCCTGCGGCGTATAGATGCGATTGATGGGGACACTGGACGTGGTCATGAGGTTAGCGCGTTCGGGCATGCGCTCCTGCGATTTGGCGACCGTCGTCTCTTCCCAGCGCCGTCGCTCACTCTCCAGGTGTTCAAGTTCAGCTTTATCAAACAGTGTGCCTTGTTCAATGGCAGTTTCTGGCGCTTTTTGCTCAAGCATAGTTAATAGTTCCTCCTCATTGAGGTTATATGTCTGTAGATAAGGATATGTTTACTACGATGGCCTTTTTTACTGGTCATCGAGTATTGTACCATATTCAGGCTTGAGGATTGGACGTACTACTCACCCTTTGACGTTGTTGAGCTTGTGTTTGAGTCGCTCCCGGCTGGTCTGAGTAGAGAGTACGGCGCTTTGAAGAGCTTGCATGCCGTTCTCGGTGACATCCCCGAAATAGTAGGCCACTTCTTCCAGTGACCACCCTGCATCTCTTGCCCGGTGGGAAAAGTCGTGCCGCAAGTCATTGAAGGTGAGATCCTCGATCGATTCCCGTTGGTCCCTGGTGCCCTGCGCCTTGAGCGTGCGGAACCAGTAGTAGATCCCTTCTTCCGTCAAACGCTCGCCGCGCTGCGAGGCAAACACGTAGGTCCGTGCTGTGTCGCTAGTGGCTTGCAAGTACGCATAGAGCGGCTTGCGGGCCTCGTTCAGCAGATCTATCTCACGCTCCTTGCTCCCGTTATGTCCCACATGGAGCCATCCCTGCTTGGAACCCACATGGGTATGGGTCATCTGCAGCCAGGAGAGTTCGCTCACGCGGCAGCCCGCCCAATAGCCCAGGGCGAAGAGGGCTGCGCCACGGTGGTCTTCTGTTTGCTTAATCAACGAACGCAGGATAAAGCGTTGCTCTTGCGAGAGCTCTTGAAGAGCGGACAGCGGTATGGGGGGAAGTTCTATGCCGCGGGTCGGGTTGCGTTGGAGCAGCCTCTTCTCCTCGATCAGAAACTGGGCAAAATTGCTGATGCTCGATTTCACGCGCGCCCGGTGGTGAAGACTCAAACCTTCCTGCTCTAAGTGCGCCAGGTACAGCACGACTACCGGCTTCGTCAACTGCGGCGGCTGAAAATACCCATTATTGCCCGGACTCTGAGCCACCCATCCCATCAGGTGACGCGCGGTGCGGAGATAGGCATCCATTGTGCCCTCGGCTTTTCGTAATAACCGTACTCTTCTCCGACTTATTGCGACCATGTATCTCTTTGGCGGGTCGCTGTTGATGTCTCTTTGGCATGCTTCTCCTCTTCTCGCTTTAGACAGGTTCTACGTATTCAACCGAGGACGGCCTGGAAGTCTGGCTCTGCTTCCCCTACTTCCTTTCAAAGAATTCATAGAAGAACTCGACTGGGAGCTGCGCGCGAATATCCTCAATTTCACCTTTAGATAAGGCAATTCCTACATAATGGATACGTCCAACAGAGAGAAAACGTGACACCCCTCTGTAAATGTCAGAAATTAATTTCTGACATTTACAGAGGGGTGTCACGTTTTCACCTTACAATCCGCTGTCCGATGATTTCAGAGTATCGTCTATCTTTTTCTCAGCTTTGCCGGCCTTATCCTCTACTTTGCCGCCCATTTCTCTGGCCTTGCCTTTGGCCTCGGTTTCTTTGTTGCCTGAAAAACCCCCAGAGTTATGCCATCTCGGTCGTCTGGAGCGCATCCAACGCGCTTCCCATCGCCTCTGTCGTAAAGAAATCCTCCACGCCAATGCCTGCCCCCGGGCGGC
>WNGH01013709.1_pt1 | contig 12092 bp, 9 predicted proteins | sample 5400631 | NCBI WGS metagenome assembly WNGH01 (sample SAMN13153373, study PRJNA577476) | soil metagenome | isolation source: 115 cm soil or saprolite under Garry oak tree replicate 1 | place: USA:California | collected 2016-06-15 | reverse complement strand
AAGATGTCCGGCGGCAAGAGCTGGCGCAGCGTCTCGACGGCGTAAAACGCGCCGGCGGGATGGAATGCGCGGATCGTGATCCGCGCCGGCGTCACGGAGAGGCGGTAGCCTTCCTCGCCGAGGCGCGAGAGCGTCGGATCGATGCCGAGCGAGATGGTTCGCGCGCTGCCCCCCGCCCCGGCGGCGCCCACCGAGAGCCGATAGCCGGTTGCGGGTTGTAACCAATCGGCCAGTTGATACCCGATGTCACGCGTCGCGCGATCGGTGACGATGACGGTGCGCGCCGACAGTACGAAGGTCCCGGTGCCGCGCGTCATGTGAACGGGTCGAGGGATGACGGCGAGCGCGCTGTCCTGGACACCGGCGACGATGGCGACGAATGCGAGCAGGGTGATCATGCCGCATATGATATGGCTCGCCGAGATGTTCAGCGACCCGTATTTTGGAGGCATGAAACGACGCGACTTCATTCAGACGGTGGGTGCGGCAGCCGCTGGTGGCATCCTGGCCCGCTCACCATTCGGCGCAGCGAAGAAACTGGATCGGATCGGGCTCGAGACGTACGCCGTCCGTCACGCGATGGCGGAGAATCCCGAGCGGACACTCGCAGCGGTCCGCGCGATCGGATACACCGACGTCGAGCTGCTGTGGTCGTTCAATCTCTTTGGTCGCACGCCCGCGCAGGTGGCGGCGACGCTCAAGAACGAAGGACTGCGCGCGCCCTCGTGTCACATGTCGGCCGACACGATCTTCGTCGGGTGGGAGCGCAGCCTCGAAACGGCGAAGCTGCTCGGCCACCAGTATCTCATCGTCCCCGATTTCGAGGACTGGACCAAGCAGACACTCGACGATTGGCGCGAGTGGGCCGATCGCTTCAACGCGGCGGGGGCGGTGGCCCGGAAAGCGGACATCTGGCTGGCCTTCCATAACGAGGCCTACCACCAGAAGCCGATCGACGGGCAGATCCCGTTCGACGTCTTCATCAACCGCCTCGATCCCACGGTCACGCGGCTCCAACTCGACGTCGGCAACATGCTGATCGGCGGCGGCGATCCCATGCAGTATCTGCAGAAGTATCCGGAACGCTTCTGGCTCTTCCATCTGAAAGACGCGGTCGCCGATCGCTCGCACGACACCGGGCTGGGAAAGGGCATCTTCGACTTCAAGCGATTCCTGGCGGCCGTGCCGCACCTCGAACAGAAGCCGGCGTACGTGGAGCAGGAGACGGCGAAAGACTCGGGCGGGGATATGGCGGATGCCCGCGCGAACTTTGAATACTTGCACGCGCTAGAGTTCTGACACGGCGGATGGTGCTCCTCCTGGTCGCTCTCGTCGCGCAGGACACCACGATCCGCAGCTTTCTGAAAACCGTCGAGATCGCCAGCGGAAAGATCGAAACGGTCTACAGCGCCGACCGGCGTTTCGAAGCCCCTAACTGGTCCCGTGACGGCCGCTACTTCCTGATCAACAGCGAGGGGCGACTCTATCGCCTCACTGCCGGCGCGAGTCAGCTCGCCGAGCTCCCCGTCATCCTCGCCACGCCGCGCATCAACAACGACCACGGCATCTCCCCGGACGGCAAGTCGCTCGTCATCAGTCACGAACCGACAGAGGATTGGCTGACGTCCAGCGTATATACGCTACCCATTGCGGGCGGCACCCCCAAGCGCATCACGACCAAAGCGCCGAGCTTCTGGCACGGGTGGTCACCGGACGGAAAGACGTTGGCGTTCGTCGGCCGCCGCGACGGCGAGTTCGACATCTACACGATCTCCGTGGACGGCGGGGACGAACGGCGCATCACGACGTGCAAGGGGCTCGACGACGGACCCGACTACTCGCCCGACGGCGCTTTCATCTATTACAACTCCTTCTGCAGCGGGCGCATGCAGATCTGGCGCATGCGGCCGGACGGCAGCCAGCCTGAGCAGCTGACCAACGACGCGTACGCGAATTGGTTTCCCCATCCCTCGCCCGACGGGCATTGGCTGGTGTTCCTCTCGTTCGTCGAAGATCAGGGACAGGACCATCCGTTCGGCCGACAGGTGAAACTGCGGCTGATGGATCTGCGCGATCGGAGCGTGCGTGATTTGACGCCGGAATTCTTCGGAGGGCAGGGAACGATCAATGTTCCAAGTTGGGCGCCCGACAGCAAGCGCGTAGCGTTCGTCGCATACGAGCGCCACGCAGCGCCTTAGCGTCTTCGGTTTTCGGGGTGCATGTTACCGACCACGTCTATTAAGGAAAGCGCATGACTCTGATTCGCTTCCGAGCTTCCCCGGAACAGGATGTCGACCTCTCGCAAACCTACGATGCCGTCGTCGTGGGCTCCGGCGCGGCGGGCGGCATGGCCGCTCATGTCCTCACATCGCAGGGGATGAAGGTGCTGCTGCTTGAAGCGGGGAAGAAAATCCCGATCGAGCAGGAACTGCGGTCGATGGAGTGGCCGTACGATCACCCGCGGCGCGGTGAAGCGCCGCCCGGCTATCACGCAATCCGCTTCAACGAGTACACGGTGCGGCAGCCTCCCTACGCCAAAGGGTCGGCGTTCAAGCACGTGTTCTCCTACGTCGGGGGCTGGGGTGGATCGGACTACGTCAAGAATATTCTGGTGGACGAGAAAGACCATCCGTACACGGGCACGCGCTACGCCTGGGTACGCGCACGACTCCTGGGTGGTAAAACGAACATCTGGGGCCGCCTCGCGCTCCGCCTTTCCGACTACGACTTCAAGGGCAAGACGCACGACGGCTATGGGGAAGACTGGCCGATTTCCTACGCCGACCTCGAGCCCTACTACGACAAGGTCGACCTCTATCTCGGCATTTCCGGCCACAAGGAGAACCTGCCGCATCTCCCCGACAGCTTGTTCCAGCGCCCCAACAAACTGACGGCCGCGGAAGTCAAGCTGCGTAAGAGTCTTGCGTCGATGGGTCGCACGGTGACGCCGTATCGCGCCGGCGTCACGACCGACGGTGTGAAAAACAAGTATCGCAGCAAGTGCTTCGGGCGCGGTGCCTGCGGCCGGCGTCCGGGCGGCTGCGACATCCACGCCGCGTTCGATTCGCCGACCGGGCTCATCTATCCCGCGATGGATACCGGCAATCTCACGCTGCGCACCAATGCGATTGGGCACGAGGTGCTGGTGGACCCGAACACCGGCAAGGCGCGCGGGATTTCCTTCGTCGATGCAGTGAATCACAAGACCTACGAAGCCAAGGCCAAGGTCGTGATTCTCGCAGCATCCACGCTCGAATCAGCGCGTCTCCTCCTCCTCTCTAAGTCACGGCAATACCCCAACGGCATCGGTAACTCGAGCGGTCACGTGGGTCACAACTTCTGTGAGCACGTGATGGGCCCGGGCGTGACGGGGCTGGTCAAGGAGCTTGTGGGCGCGGAGCCGACGCTCGACGACGGCAAGCCCGGCGGCTTTTACGTGCCGCGGTTCCGCAATCTGCAGGACAAGCAGCCAGGCTTCATCCGCGGTTACGGGTTCGAGGGGGGCGCCGGCTTCTCGATCTTCCCGGACAGCGCGTGGAATACGCCGGGGTTCGGCGGCCAGTTCAAGAAGTCGGTGCGCGATCACGCCGGCGCTTTCATTGGCATGGGCGGGTTCGGCGAAGTTCTGGCGCGCTACGAGAACTACGTCGACCTAGATCCCGAGGTGAAGGATGCCTGGGGGATCCCGGTGCTCCGCTTCCACTATCAGTTCGGCGACAACGAGAAGAAGATGTGCGAGGACATGGCGAACGCCGGCAAGGAAATGCTCGAGGCGGCCGGCATCGAAGTGATCGGCGTGGACAAGACCATTCTGACGGAAGGCTGGTCGATCCACGAGCTCGGCACGGCGCGGATGGGCAACGATCCCAAGACGTCGGTGCTCAACCAGTTCCAGCAGTCGCACGACGTCAAGAATCTGTTCGTCGTGGACGGCTCGAGTCACGTCAGCGCGTCGTGTCAGAATCCGACGTGGACGATCATGGCGCTCGCCTGGCGCTCGTGCGAGCACTTGGCCGACGAATTCAAGCGGGGGAACCTATGACGATCTCGCGTCGCGACATGATTCAGGCAACAGCCGCGGCCCTGGCGCTGCCGGCGCTCGCCAAGGCCCCAAGCCCCAGCCCCAAGCCCCTATTCTTCACGCCCGCGGAATTCGCGCTGGTGGATGAGATGAGCGACATGATCATCCCGACCGACGCGCAGTCGGGCGGCGCGCGCGCCGCCGGTGTGGCCGCCTTCATAGACGCGAGGCTCGCCGAGGCGTTCGAGAAGGACGAGCCGCTGCGTTGGCGCGCGGGGATCAAGGCGGTGGAGGCGCTGTCGCAAGAGATCCACGCCAAGACGTTCATGGCGTCGACGCCCGAGCAACGGCTGGCATTGCTCACGCGCATCGCCGCGGCGGAATCGGATCCCAAGACCGATGCGGAGAAATTCTTCGGCCAGATCAAGGCTGCTGACGCTGATCGAGCATCCGGAGCGCTTCGAGCAAGTCGCCGCCCTGACCCCCGCGCCTGGCCTGCGGGGGTCTTATATGTCTGGAGACGTGTCTCCGCACTGGCTCGCGGCGCTGCGCGAGGCGGCGGGACAAGCGCAGGGCCCCGATCCCTGGCGCTTCGGCTTTTGGGTGGTCGAGAAGAGCACCGGCAAAATCGTCGGCGGTGCCGGGTTCAAAGGCGCTCCCGACACGGCGGGCATAGTGGAGATCGCCTATGGCATCGTGCCGTCTCGCGAGGGTCGAGGATACGCTACCGAAGCTGCGCTCGCGCTGATTCACTTTGCCGCGAACGATCCCCGCGTGCAGCTGATCCGCGCGCACACGCGGCCCGAGGCCAACGCGTCGACCCGCGTGCTGAGGAAATGCGGTTTCGTGCATATCGGTGAGATCATCGACCCCGAGGATGGGCCGGTCTGGCGGTGGGAACGGAGCCCGCAGCATATTGGGACGCCATGAGAGAGACCGTCCTGAACGGCACGGGCCACGCGGTGTTCGTTCCCGGCGAATGGCGCTCGCTCGCCGCCTGTCTCGGTCTGTCGCCCCGCGAATGCGGCATCGTGCGCGCCGTCTTCGACGGCAATTCGGAGAAGGACGCCGCCGAACGCCTCGGCCTGTCGCCGCACACCGTACACACCTATCTGTGGCGCATCTATCGCAAGCTACGCGTGCAGAGTCGCGAGGAGCTGCTCGTGCGTGTCTTCGCCGAGTTTCGCGCCCTTCCCCCACTCAAACGCGCCGGCAACGGCGGAACCCGGAATCGTCAGGAGTCGCGACGCCGCCCGTTGTAGGCTGATCAGGTGACCCGGAGTGGGGGTCTTGTCGTTCCCCTCGATGTGGACAAGTTAGGCATTCGTTACACGATCGAGACCGTTTCGACAACGGGGGCTGCCGTCTATGCGTGTACCACGAGCGATCGTTATCGCCGGCTGGGTGACGTTTACCAGCACGTCGACGCTCGTGTCTGCCCAAACCGCCATGCCTCCCACTTCCGCAGTTTCGTTGATCATCCGCACCGACGACATCGGCATGAGTCACAGCGTGAACATGGCGATGCAGAAGCTCGTCGCGACCGGCATGCCGGTCTCGGTGTCGGTGTTGTTCGTGTGCCCGTGGTACCAGGAAGCTGTGGCGATTCTGAAGCAGCATCCCAACGTCGCGGTCGGCATCCATCTCGCGTTGAACTCGGAGTGGAAGAATTATCGCTGGGGTCCCGTCGCAGGTAGTGCCGCCGTTCCATCGTTGGTCGATGAGAACGGCTTTTTCTTTCCCTCCTCCGAAGCGTTGCATCAGCACAATCCCAACGTCGCCGAAGTCGAAAAAGAGTTGCGGGCCCAGATCGACCGCGCGCTGCGCTCCGGCGTGAAGATCGACTATGTCGATTTTCACATGGGCACCGCCACGCGGTATCCGGAATTCCGCGAGGTGACGGAGCGGCTCGCGAAGGAATACGGGCTAGGGATGTCGGGCTACTTCGCGGAGGCGATGGACGCGCCGCAGTATTTCGCGGCGCCGGAGCGGAAGGCTGACAGCCTGGTCGCGTACGTCAACCGGTTGAAGCCGGGCTTGAGCGCCGTGGTGACGCACGTCGGGATCGACGATGCGGAGCTGGGCGCGTTGCTCGACATGAACACCGACCAACCGCTCGCCGACATGAGCAAGAACCGTCAGGGTGAGCTGACGGCGTTGACGTCGGCGCGATTCAGCGCGGCCCTCAAGGCGCGCAACGTCGCGCTGCTGACATATCGAGACGTGATTGCCCGGGAAGGTTTGCAGTCCATGCGGAGACCCGTGGAATGAAGGAGGCGGAGGGCTTCATGGAAAAGAAAATCATTCGTGCGTTCGCGACATTGGGCATGGGCGTGGTGTTCGCAGCGACGCTCTGCGGCACGGCCCTGGCGCAGGGGACGCAAGTCTCCGGCACCGTCACCTCATCCACCGGCGAGCGCCTCCCTGGCGTCACGGTGCAGGTGCGTGGGACGACTACCACTACCACCACCGATGCAAACGGCCGCTACACCATCGCGGCGCCCAACGACGGCGTGCTGCTGTTCGCGCTGATCGGCTACAAGGGCGCGGCGCGCACGATCGGCGGCCGGAACGCGATCGATGTCTCGATCGAGTCAGCCATCGCGGTGCTGGACCCGGTCATCGTGACGGGCTACACGACCCAGGAGCGTCGTAGCATCACCGGTGCCGTGGCCAGCGTGAACGTCGAGGCCGCGCAGCAGCAGACGTCGACCAGCGTGCTGCAGCGCCTCGATGGCCGCGTCCCCGGCGTGACCGTCGAGAACAGCGGCTCGCCCGGCTCGCGCACCACGGTGCGCATCCGTGGCGTCAGCTCGTTCCAGAACAACGATCCGCTGTACATCGTGGACGGCACGCCGGTCCAGGACACCTACCTCAACTGGCTCAACCCGAACGAAATCGGGTCCATCCAGGTCCTGAAGGATGCCTCGGCGGCGTCGATCTACGGCTCGCGCGCGAGCAACGGCGTCGTCATCATCGAGACCAAGAAGGGCCGGCCCGGACAGCGGTCTGTCACGTTGGATGTCAGAACCGGCGTGGCCACGCCCTACCGCGGCATGGACGACATTCTCGAGACGAACGCGCTGAACTACTTCCAGGTCGTCAAGACGGCGTACCGGAACGCCGGGCTTGGCGTTCCGAGGAACATCTACGGCAACGACTCCCTCGGGAACAACCCGAGCGTTCCTCCCTACATCTGGCCCAACAACTGCGGACCGGCCGGCGCGAACGCGGTGTGCACGAACGTGGACGTCAGTACCTATCGCTATCCGGATAACCTGATCATGCCGGGCAGCGCCGGGACGAACTGGTGGAAGTCGGTGTTCGGTTCCGGCCAGTTCCGCGACGCGAACCTGGCGGTCTCAGGTGGCGGCGACGACAACGCCTACCACGTCTCGTTCAACTTCCTCGATCAGGAAGGCACCGCGGCGTTCAACCGCCTGCAGCGCGGCGGCGTGCGGGTCAACACCACGTTCAACGTGGGGCGGACGCAGGTCGGCCAAAACGTCTCCGTGTCGCGCGAGCGGCACTACGGCGGGCTCGATGACGACGCCATCGGGGAAGACAACATCATCGGCAAGAACATCATGCAGCAGCCCGTGGTGCCGATCTACGACGTCGCCGGGTACTTCGCTTCCGGCAAGGCGGTGGGGCTGAGCAACCTGACCAACCCGCTCAAGATCGCGGTGTCCGGCAAGGACAACATCAGCACGAACGACCGGATCTTCGGAAACGTCTTCGCGGGGTATGATGCCAGCCACGCCCTGTCGCTGAGAACCCGGTTGGGATTTAACGTGGGCCAGGGCTCCTATCACGGGTACAACGCCACCACGCCGGAAAACTCGGAAGTCACCGATGTGAACGGGATCAACGAGAACTACTCCCTGTTCACCGAGTGGACGTGGAGCAACACGCTCAACTGGACGCGGACGATGAGCCAGCACAGCCTGGCGGTGCTGCTCGGGCAGGAAGCCAGCAAGAACACGAACCGCTTCGAGGCCGGCAGCTGCGCGAAGCTGCTCAACACCACCGTCGATTCGCGCTACATCCAGGATGCGTTGTGCGATCCGACGACCAAGAACGTCACCAGCAACGGCGGGCGCTCCGCCCTGCTATCGCTCTTCGGCAAGGCCGACTACAACTACGGCGAACGCTACTATCTCAGTTTTACGGCGCGGCGTGATGGTTCGTCGCGGTTCGGGCCCGACGATCGCTGGGGCACGTTCCCGGCAGTCGGCGCGGGTTGGCGGCTGAGCCGGGAATCGTTCTTCCCGAAGGGGACCTTCTCGAACGCGATGTTGCGGTTCGGATGGGGTGTGACGGGGAACCAGCAGATTCCATCGGGACGCATCGTCAGCCAGTTCGGTGGCGATCGCGGCGACACGTTCTACGACATCGGCGGCACGAGCACGAGCATCCGGGCGGGCTTCAAGCAGACCGCCATCGGGAATACGAAGCTGAAGTGGGAAGAGCAGCGCTCGGCGAACGTCGGGCTGGACCTCGAGTTCCTGGAAGGCCGCGGGACGTTCAGCGCCGACTGGTATCGCCGCAACACCAACAACCTGTTGTTCGATCCGCGGACGCCCGCGACCGCCAGCTCCGCGTCACCGCCGATCATCAACATCGGGAAGATGCGCAACACCGGCATCGACTTCTCGATCGGCTATCACAACACGATCGGGACGGGGACGATGTGGAGCGTCACGTTCAACGGCAGCCACTATAAGAACAAGATCCTCCAGATCGACAACCTGGGGACGCAGTCCTTCACGGGGCCGATCTCGCTGCGCGAGCAGAACCCGGTGATCAACATGGTCGGCCAGCCGATCGGCGCGTTTTACGGTCTGGTCGCGGAGGGGTACTACCGTGACTCCGCGGACGCGGCGCCGTTCTGGGCCGACGGGGCGCGCCCCGGCCGGATCAAGTTCAAGGATCTGAACGGCGACGGCACCATCAGCGGTGCCGACCGCACCATCATCGGCAGCCCGCATCCCGACTTCACGGGCGGTCTCGATCTCGCGGTGCGGCGCGGCGCGTGGGAAGTCAGTGCCACGGTGTTCGGCACGTTCGGCAACAAGATCTTCAATGCGCAGCGGTACTGGTATGTGTTCCGCTACTTCGATACCAACGTGCGGTCGGACCTCCTCGCTAATTCGGTGGTGCTCAGTGGTCCGTGCGCGCCTGGCGCAGGCAACAGCTACCCCTGTCCGGGCGTGGTGACGAATCCGGACGCCAAGTACCCCAGAGTGGACGTGAACGATGCGTCGTTCAGCCGCCAGTTCTCGAGCTTCTGGGTCGAGGACGGGTCGTACGTGCGGCTCCGGACGCTGCAGGTCAGCTACAACCTGCCGCCGGCGATCGTGCGCTGGATTCCGGCCGCGCGCGTGTATCTGCAGGCCGAGAATCTGCTCACGATCACGGGGTACTCGGGGCTCGATCCCGCGCTGCCGACCTGGAGTACGTTCGGCGCGGCCGGCGACATCCGCGATCAGTTCCGCGGGGTGGACGAGGGGTCCTACCCCACGAATCGCACGATCACAATCGGGATCACGACCACGTTCTAGCGACCACGTGCCAACGACTCGTCTTTATTCAGGGGACGGACCGACGATGACTATGAAAAAATGGAATCGACTGCTGTACGGGATCGCCGGAGCGCTGGTGGCAGCCGGCGTCGCGTACGCCTGCAACAACTTCCTGGACCAGCCGACGCAAGGGGTCGTCGACCAGACGTCGCTGGAGACGAAAGCCGGGGTCGAAGGCTCGCTGATCGCCGCCTACCGCTCGCTCGACTGCAGTAGCAGCTCCGCCGGTTCGTGGGGGTGTGCGGCGAGCAACTGGGTCTGGGGCAGCATCCCCAGCGGCGACGCCCACAAGGGCTCCAACGCCGGCGACCAACAGCCCATCAACGACATCGAGATCTACGCCTGGAACGTGGGCGAGGCCGAGGGCTACCTGAACCAGAAATGGTCACAGGTCTACGAAGGCGTGTACCGCGCGAATGCGACGATCCGCCTGCTGAATCTCGTCGTGGCGGCGAAACCCACCGAAATTTCCGTCGCCGACCAAAACGGCATCCGGGGTGAGGCGCTGTTCCTGCGGGCGCACTACCACTTCGAAGCCTACCGGATGTGGGGTCACATTCCGTACTACACGGAAGCCGACTCAACCCCCGTCAGTGAGGGTGGCTACCGCAAGGCGAACGATCTGCCGCTCGCGCAGATCATTAACAACATCATCGCCGACCTCAATCAGGCCATCACCCTGCTCCCGGCGACGCCGCGCAACGGCGACAAGGGACGCTTGACGAAGTGGGCCGCCATGGCCTACAAGGGACGCGTGCAGGTCTATGGCGCGGCCCTGACCGCGGCGCTGTGGGACTCGGCCGTCGCGACGTTCCGGGCCGTGCGCCAGGCGAACGTCTACGACTTGGAAACGAGCTTCGATCACGTCTGGACCGGATTCCAGGCCTACAAAGACGGAAAAGAGACGATCCTCGCGTTCCAGGCCTCGGTGCGCGACGGCGAACCCAGCGGCTGGAACTCGAACTGGGGCGAGCGGCTGAACTTCCCGCACTCCGGCAGTCACTTCGGGTGCTGCGGCTTCCACCAACCCTCGCAGCAACTGGTGAACTTCTTCGCGGTGGATGCGGTGGGCCTGCCGGTGGCGCTCTCGAACACCAGCTGGAACACGACGGCGGCGTTGAGCGACACGAATTTCTCGGGTGGCCAGCTGGCGGCGGTGGATCCGCGGCTCGACTGGACGGTTGGTCGGGATAAAGTGCCGTATAAGGACTGGACGCTGCACAACCGGTCGTGGATCCGCGATGCCACCTACAGCGGCCCGTACAGTCCGAAGAAGAACGTCCATGAGCAGGCAGCGAACGCCGAGAATAACGTCGGGTGGCAGGCGACGCAGACGAACGATGTGAACATTCACCTCTTCCGCTTCGCCGACCTCTTGCTGCTGAACGCCGAGGCGCATGTCCACGCGACGACCGGCGTGCTGGACAGCGCGCGGGTGCTCATCAATCTCGTCCGCGCGCGGGCCGGCAAGGTGGCGCAGGGCTGCGGGGCACCCACTGATTCGTTGGTCAAAGCGGTGTGGCCCACATGTGCCACGAACGCCGCCATCCAGCCCATGGCGCTCCCGATGGTGGCCGTCACCCCGACCCTGGATACGCTGGCGACGCCCTGGGCGGTCTACAAGATCGGCCTATACACCACGCCGTTTACCACCATCGCCCAGGCAGATCTGGCCGTTCGCTACGAGCGCCGTCTCGAGCTGGCGATGGAGGGCCAGCGGTTCTTCGACCTGCGGCGCTGGGGTGGTGCTGATTCGACGATTACGAACTACATCAGCGTCGAACGGTCGCGGATCCCGTATCTCGCCCAGGCAGCGAACATATTCACGTTGCCGAAATACGCACTCTATCCGATCCCTCAGGATCAGATCGAACTGAGTCGCGTCGGCGGGCAAGACCGGCTAGTACAGAATACGGGCTGGTAAGCCGGTAGCTAACGTCTTCGAAGCGTAAACGCCTGCAGGGAGTCAGCCGTGTTCGCGACGAGCACGGCGCTCCCTGCAGGCGTTTTCACGAGCGCGAGTCCCGCCACATCGTGCGGCGCCAGGAACCCACTCTCGAGCGGCGCGATCGCTGTGAAATGACCCCGGCCGTCGCCCTTCAGCCAAACGCCGTTGCCGGCGTCCGCGGGCGTCGTGTTCGGCTCGGTAGCGAACAAGTTCCCGGCGACGATCGCATCGAGATGACCATCGCCGTCGACATCGTGCACCACGATGCCGCGAATCGGTGAGATCTGCGCTAGGTTGGGGAGCGGTACCGCGGTGAATGTGCCGTTGCCGTTGTTCTGCAAATACAGACTGGCAAACGTGTCCGTCTGGTAGTGGAGCGCCCGCTGTAACTCGGCGATCCCAAAGAGCTGCTGCACCGAAGCGGCGGCAAACCCGCCGTAGCTCGGAAATCGTAACGCCGCAGGAAAGATCGTCGGGCCCAGCTTGGCGCGGCCGAAGACTGGCACTTCCGTACCACCCGAGTCCTGCGTCAGCACAA
>WNGH01005479.1_pt1 | contig 12092 bp, 10 predicted proteins | sample 5400631 | NCBI WGS metagenome assembly WNGH01 (sample SAMN13153373, study PRJNA577476) | soil metagenome | isolation source: 115 cm soil or saprolite under Garry oak tree replicate 1 | place: USA:California | collected 2016-06-15 | reverse complement strand
TGCCATGGACTCGCCCGACGGCGGCGGAATGACGCTGGCGCTCCCGGAATCGGCGGTCGAGAAGCTTCTTCCGAGTCTCAACGCAAAAGCATCCACTATCGAGCTGAGCGATGTGTTGAATATCATCGCGCAGCACATGCGAGGAACCGAATTTTATGCGAACGGCAATCCCGTGTTGAACCGGCTCGCTCTGCGGTCACGCGCGCGTGAGCTCATCGCCGCCATGAAACAGGAGGCGACAGCCGCCCCGCAACCCCAGGAGGGGAAGGCCGCCCCGCAGCCCCAGAAGGCGAAGGCCGCCGCCTCGCGGCAGCGCCAGGCAAAAGCCCCCCCGCGACTGGAGGAGGCGAAGGCCGCCGCCTCGCGGCAGCGCCAGGCGAAGGCCGCCCCGCGGCAGCGGGGGGCGAGGAAATGAGCCACTCCCCGGCCGGTGGTAACGGCTCACGCGGTTCATCCCATGGGACGGCGAACGTGCCGCCATTCATCATGGACGACGTCAGGTTGTTGTTTTCTGATCTGACTACGCCAGAGACGCAAGTCAAGTTCAGCCCGCCCGCCAGGGCGAATCCGTCCACGATCGAGAACGCCATCCAGCCGCCGCAGGCGACGTGGACCTGGGCTGATCAGGTGGCCCGGCTGGCGCAGCAGGTCAGCCAAGCCGACCTCGGCAAGTATGGGTTGCAGCGCGACATAAGCACGCTGTACCGGCTGGTGAGCCTGTCGCCGCTGCGGTGGGAACTGGTGCGGGATTTCACGACCGCGTCGTGGACATGGCAGAACGTGACCGCGCGCGATGCCGAGAAGGTCACGGCGGATGATGTCGGGAAGATCGGATACCAGGCCGACACCAACACGTACTATCGCCTGACCGGCACCGCCCCCGCCGTCTGGCAGCATGTGCCAGCCCCTTCGAGTACGTCGCCCCCGTTCGAGCTGTCTACCGGCGCCGCCGACGCAGAGTCCTATCACGATTTCTTTCGCCTTCAGATAGCCTTCGAAGATGTCTGGGCCGAACTGCTGGACCAGACAATCGACTCGGCCGGCAAGCAGGCTTACGCGCTCTGGGACGCTCTGATGGACCAGGGTCCGGATAGTTCGCACGATAAGGACCGCCAGAAAAAGTTCCACCAGGCACCTAAGGGCGATATCACTGGCGTGGACGAGCTCAATAAATTTCTTGACAACCTCAGGATCCAGCTCGGGATCACCGCCGCCGCGCCCGTCTCAACCGTTCCGCTGGAGATTACGCAGCTCCGAGACGCGGTAGCTGATACTCTCAAGGGCTGCAATATGCTGCTGACGGAATTGAATCGGGTGGGTACCAATATTAAGATACCGGCTTGGGAGCACGGCGATCTCTGGCTGGCATCCAAAGCCGGACAAAACGACAACCCCCAGAGCCCAGACGACCTGCGCTATTTTCCCGGCATCAAGCGGGGAGATATCTTTGATACCATTCTCAATCGGGTTCAGTCCTTGACGCCGTCGCAGCCCCCGGCCGGGCCAGCCGCACCGGAGGTAACCTTTCCCGACCTCAGCAAGCTGCTGAGAGAACTGGATCGTTCGCTCAGGGAGAAGTACCGCTTCGATGTTTTCGCCCCGGCTTCAATCAATTACGGATTGCTGCTGAACTACCGTCAGCACTGGCAGCCGCAGTCCTATCAAGTGGGGAATCTCGTGTCGACGATTCCGCTGGCGCCCCAGGAGACACGGCGATACACCACCAAGACCGTAGTCAAACAGACCCGGAACGTGAAGGAAATCAGCGACTCCGTGCGCAGCGGCAAGGATGAGTCCGCCGGCACCTGGCGGGTGGACGCGGAGATCGTCGACCGGGCCAAGAACCAGACCAGCTTCCAGGCGAATGCCGCTGGCAGTTACGGCAATGATAACCTGTACAAGATCAGCGCCGGGATGCAGCAGGGCCAAGACCAGGCGGTGGAATCGGCGCAAACGAAGCGCGAGTTCCATGAGTCGGTCGTCAAGTCCGCGCAGGAATACCGAAACGAACACCGGCTGGAAATCTCGACCGAGGAGACCCGCGAGGACGAGACCACCAGCTTCCGGGAGATCCGCAATCCCAACGACGAGCTCACGGTCACTTACCTCTTCTACGAGCTGCAACGCCGCTACCTGGTGGACGAGTCGCTCCACAAGGCCACGCCGGTCGTCTTGGTCGCGAATGACATCCCCGCCCCGCATGAAGTCGATCAGGGGTGGATCCTGCGGTATGACTGGATCCTCAAGCGGACGATCCTGGATGATTCCTTCCTGCCCGCGCTGGAATATCTCGCTGCCGACTACACCGGAGCGGAACTGGCCCTGCAGACGCTGGGCCTGGCGGTCGAGCAGCAGAAGTCCGTCGTCGACCGGATCTCCCGGCAGGTTCAGGCCGCCAGCCAGTCGCTGGACGCCGCGATGCTCGGCTTGCAGGCCAGCGAGAGCCAGGAGGTGCAGGACCAGCAATATAAAGAGATCGGCGCCCTGGTCAAATCATTCTTCGACCCGCTGAACATCACCCGGACGGGAAACACGGGCGACGGCAACTCAGACCGGGCCAGAGTCGACTTCGCCAAGGACGCGCTGAATCGCGCGCAGGCCAAGGTCAACCAGCTGGTCAGCGACCTGAAAACCGAAACGACCGCCCTGCAGACCGCGATCGACAAGTACGTCGCCGCCGCCACCAAGCATTTCAGCATGCTGGCCGAGATCGACCGGCTGAGGATTCATGTAAAAGACAACATCATCTATTACATGCAGGCCATCTGGACCTACGAGCCTGCGGATCAGCGATATTTCCGCCTCTACAACCTGGACGTCCCGGTATTCGGCCACAACACCACGGTGAAATTCAAAGCTGTAAGCCGGGGGCTCGCCAGCATGGACCCGTCGTACCGGTCCATGGATATCGGGCTTGCTCCGCCCACATTGCTCGACCAGCCGACGAAACTGCACCAGGTGGCCGACCTGGAAACGCTTCTCGGATTCAAGGGCAACTACATGATCTTCCCTGTCACCAACTTCGACAATTACCTGATCTGGTTCATGATGCAGCACTACATCAACATCGACGACATCAACGGAGTGACAGCGGCAGATCCAGAGCCCGGCGCGGACTTCACCCTCAACGAGTTGAAGGCGGCGAAGGAACACATTCGCGCCAAGGATTGGAATTCTTTCGCCAGCAACGAGGCCGAGTTCGAGGAGATCATGCTTCGCCTCCTGTCCAAGAAAACACCCGAGATGGTGATCGTCCCCAGCAACTCGCTCTACATCGAAGCGCTGCCCGGTACTCATCCGCTGCTCGAAGACTTCAAGCTCATTCACCGCGCCATTGACGTGAAGCGAGCCCAGGCAGAAGCCCGGAAGGCCGAACTCGAGAACCTGCGCCTCGGCGCCCGGCTCGCGAGCGAAGAACTCGGCGATCCCGACATCGACAAGGTCGTGCTCGTAAAAAACGGCCAGCCGATAACGGTCGACACAGGGACAACATGACATGCGGCCGCGATGCTGAGCCGGACCGGACTCGACATCACTCACGCGGAGGGCGGCTGAATGACATCTGCATCCGAATCCACTGTCGAGGGAAGCCGCGGAGTCAGAAATCGTGGACTCCCCCTGAACGATACGACGATCGATCCGAAACAGGCTGCACAGAACGAAGCGGAACGTCTGAAGGCGCTGGTGCCAGGCACGTATCGCCATCCCGACGGCAGCCCGCCCGCGCGACAGGACTTCGAGGCGTTCTCGCGTCAATACGACCAGATGGCGAACGAACGCCATGTATGGCGGTTCGCAAGGCCCGATGGCTCGACGTATGAAACGAGCTGGAGAGGCCTGGGCACCGGGACCACGGCACAGGCGTCCGCAGATCTGGTGGGACATCGCGTCATCGGTGAAGTGATTCCACGCTCAACCGTCAAAGGCACACCGACGCAAGACGCAGACAGAAGAGGGCCCGAGCCGCGGCTCACTCCGCCGCCGCTCGTTCAAGCTGCGCGGCCGTACTCTCCGCCGCCGCTCGTTCAGGCGGAGCCGGCGTACTCCCCGCCGCCGCTCGTTCAGGCGGAGCCGCCATTCGAACCGCTGCCGTGGCCATATTCGAACCGCATCGATAACGACGAAAGGGGCATCGCACCTGGTACCAGGGCACTGACCAGAAGCGCGGAAAAGAAATCCGGAAGCCCTTCTTCTACTTCTTCCCAGCTGCTCAAGAAACCGGGGCGAGGCTCTCTGGCGAGCTTGGAGCAGGAGATCGAGAAATATCGCGACACTGATCCTCCGCCCAGAACGGCAGCAGAGAAGCTCAAACCCGTGCATAATGTCACGACAGAACATCAGGAAAAAGTTCGCGACCTCGTTAACTGGGCAATCCAAGCCGCCACGCTCGAAGCGAAGCCTGGCACAGAGGCAAACGTGATCTTGAAAGACGCTCAGGACAAGGTCGCGCGGTTGAGAAACTCGAAGATCTCTGATGCTCAGGACAATCTGATTTACCGTGACTCGGATCATTATCTTGCTGCGAGATCACAAGAATTCATGGTGAAGACAGCGATCAAGATGCACCAAGCTGGATTGATGAGCACCGAAGCGATGCTGAGCATAGCCTTTAAACCGCCGTCGAGCGAGACGAACAAAGCGGCAGTTGGACCGTGGGGTATAAATCAGCTTTACGAAACTGCGAAGCTCCAGCAGTTTGCGCAAGAAGCGCGTAGTCTCGGCGCTGGTGTGCCAGGCACCGGTGTGCAATTTGGGCTAGTTGGGGATCACCCAGCTGCTGCTGGAGGTACCGAATGGGAGCTTCTCGGCATGATTGATTTCGAGCGCTACGACGCCAACGGTCCCAAAACCGTGCCTCACCCGCTTGTCGACCTGCCAGGCAAGGGCGAGCGTTTTGCCAAAAGTCCCGAAGTTCCGGCCTATTTGAGAGAGGAGGCAAAACGAATAGTTGGGAAGATGGAGCCGGATGCGAAACTCACGAAATAGCTGCTGACTGTGTTCGTACGGGCTCAGCGTGCGGCGATCTTCAGTATCGCGAGGCCACGCCGCCACCCCCTCGGGCATCAGCGGCGAGGTCGCCAGGCTCGTCATCACGGGTCGGCGGGGGGAAGCGTACGAACGCTGGCTGAACGGCATCGGCGTGCCGGCCGAGATGATCGCCGGGATGCGCGAGAGCCCCCTCTGGCCCGCCCTGGAAGCCACGGCGCACACGCTCGTCTACGACAGCTTCATCCCGGCTCACTGCCACCGGACCGGCTGGCCGCTATCAGCACTCCCGCCCTTGTGGTTGCCAGCGAGGGCAGCGATGACCGGCTGCGCAACTGGCCCAGGGAGTAGCTGAGGCTCTTCCGGACGCTTCTGCCCGTTTCCTGCCCGGCACCTGGCACGGGGTAGACGCTGAACACCTCGCACCGGCGCTGACCGAGTTCTTCATCAGGCGGTGAGCGTCCCCGGACAAAGTTATGCTGCCGTCAGGCTCTCCTGGGTGCGGAACTGGCGCGGCAGGCGGCTGTGGCGTCCCGCCGGCGCTTACGTGAACTGCGCTGGGGTGGGCATCTGGGTAGCATCGTGGTCATGGTGCCGGGGGATTCTGGGGTGGAGCAGACTCCTGTCGCCGCCGCTGGGCTTGATTCTGACTCGGCGGAGTGGCTGCGGGTGCTCGCCGACGCCGGCCCGCGGCGGGAGGCGGGGCTGGCTCGGCTGCATGAGATGCTGGTGCGGATTGCGCGGGGTGAGTGCCGGCGGCGTGGCCCGCGGTTGCAGCTCACCGGGCCCGAGCTCGATGATCTGGCCTACCAGGCGGCAGCCGATGCGCTGATTGCCATTACCGGCAAGCTTGGGCAGTTCCGGGGTGAGAGCCGGTTCACGACGTGGGCGTATAAGTTTGTCATCTTCGAGGTATCGGCCAAGATCGGGCGGCACTTCTGGCGCCACCCGGCCGTCCGGCTCGATGCGGAGGACTGGGATCGGCTGCCGGGCCGGTTTGGCTTTGACCCCGCTCAGGAGGCCGAGTGGCGGGATCTGCTGGCTGCGCTGCACCGGGCCGTGGATGAGGAGCTTACCGCGCGGCAGCGTAGGGTCTTCGTCGCGATCGTGCTCAACAATGTTCCGCTGGATACCCTGGTCATCGAGATGGCCGCCAACCGCAACGCGATCTACAAGACGTTGTTCGACGCCCGGCGTAAGCTGCGGGCCGCTCTTGCCGCTAACGGGTATCTACCCGATGACCGCTCGAGGCGCTCATGACTGGCCGGTCAGAACTGGACCGCTTTTTGCGCACTGATCCGCGCGATGTGGGCTGCGCCCAGGCGATGGAGTTGCTGCACATTTACGCCGAGCTGGCAGCCGTCGGCGATCCTGTGGAGGAGCGCTACCCCGGCATCGCAGCGCACCTACGCGCTTGCGGCCCGTGCGAGGACGACTTTGAGGGGCTGCTGACCGCGCTGCGCGACGAGGCCACCTGACCGCCGCCCACTGCTGGCCGCCCGCCTCGCCAGGTCCACATCACCCTTCTGGCTCCGAGCTGGACCGATGGCCACGCCGCATGCGCGCCAGGGCTGGGCAACGCCCGGCGGGACTACCTCGTCTGCTGCCGGATCCGCGAGGTGCCTGGCGCGGAGGTAGCGGCGTGTCGGCTCTGGCTGCCCCGGCCCCGGCATTTGCCGGTCTCGGCTGCCCGTCTTCAAGGTCGGCAGGCTCCCGCCGCCTCATCTGTGTATCGGACCGGGTAAGAACCCCGCCGCCTTCGCCGCTAACCACACATGTGACCGAAACAGCGCGGTCGTCCGGCAACGCTGACCTGTCAAGCCGTCCAGCCGGGATCGGTGCCAGCTTCCGGATCGCGGCTTCGAACGAGGCTAAGGACTAGCGCCGGCATCGACCGGTCCTGACGGCGCCTGCATTGACCGGCTTATCACTAGGAGATCGAACAGTGGAGTCTGCACAGGACATCGGCACTCGCGAGGTCCTCGCGTGCGATGAATCGTTCTTCACCGCCTTGCTTGCCGCCGATCATGAGCTGCTCGGCACGATACTGGCCGACGATTTCCTCATCATCGACGTGCTGAGCGGCCAGGTCGGGCGCCGGGAAGAATTGCTCGGCGCGATCAGCTCTGGGCAGCTGCGGTTCGCTGAGGTGACCCGGCATGCCGAGGAACGTTCGGTCAGCCTTCGTGCCTCGGCCGCGGTGGTGGCCGGGCGGACCGGGATGGTCCTGCGCTTTCAGGAAGATGAGGTGACCGTGCGAAGCCGGTACACCCATGTCTATGCGCGCGAAAGCGGCCGATGGCGCCTGATGTCGGCGCAAGGAACACCCATATGCGCTCCGCGTATGAGCGCCGGGCGGGTGCCGTTGTTCTGCGATACCGCCCTGGCCGGGCGCATCGAAGGGGTGGAGGCGCAGCTCATCGCCCGAAGCAGCGAGGCCGCCCGTCGCCGGGCAGGCACGGCGGGCTTGTGATCCCGATAGCGGGTGGTGTGGCGAGCTTCGCCGGGGAGGGTTCGCCGTTCAACAAGGTCGCGGGACTCGGCTTCGGCGGCGTGCCGGATTCGGCTGCTCTCGATGAGATCGAGCGGGCCTTCGCCGCCCGCGGCGCCCCGGTGCAGATCGAGCTGGCCCAGCTGGCCGACCCCGCGATCGGCGACCTGCTGACTGGGCGGGGTTATGGGCTCGAATCATTCGAAAACGTGCTCGGCCGTGCTCTGACAGGTGAACCCGAGCGGGTGATGCCGCCCGGGGTGGAGGTCCGGCCGAGCGGCGAGGAGGAGTTCGAGGCGTGGCTGGACGTCGTGGCCGAGGGCTCCGCGCACCCTGACACACAAGGGGTGCCCTGGCATGAGGAGTTCCCGCGCGAGATGATCATCGGGGCCGAGCGCGATATGGCAGCGGCCGGCGCCATTCGGTACGCCGCGTTGCGCGACGGGATCATCGCCGGCGGCGCCACCATGCGCATAGCCGAGGGTGTCGCGCAGCTCACCGGCGCGGCGACCGCGCCCGCACACCGCCGCCGTGGTATGCACACCGCGCTGTTGTCGGCCCGGCTCGCCGACGCCGCGGCCACTGGCTGCGACGTCGCCGTCATCACCACCCAGCCAGGATCGAAGTCCCAGCAGAACGCGCAACGCCAGGGCTTCGATCTGCTGTATACCCGTGCCGTTCTGATCAAGCAGCCCTGAACCCGCACACCTGTGACCCTCGCCAGCATCAAAAAGCCCGCCCTCTATCGGAGTGGGCATGCCGGCTGCTAGCGGGCATTGGCCGTCCCCCTGGAAGGAGACATTGATGAGTGAGGTATCGTTCGTTGCCGGCGAGGCCGACGCTGGCCTGCGGGAACGCCTTGATGAGGAGATCAGCGCCTTCAACGCCGCCGTCACCGGCCACCATGACGGCCGGCTGCTGTCTATCGCGGTCCGCGGGGATAGTGGTGACCTGCGCGCGGGGCTCTACGGGTGGACGTGGGGCGGGTGCGGCTACATCGACCTGCTCTGGGTGCGAGACGACCAGCGCAGCTGTGGCCTGGGAACCAGGCTCCTCGCCACAGCCGAAGCTGAGATCCGGCGCCGCGGCTGCGACCGGGTGGCCCTGAACACCCACTCCTTTCAGGCACCCGGTTTCTACGCCCGGTTCGGCTACACCGAATGCGGCCGTACGCCGGGCTACCCGCACGGCCACGACGACATCCACCTGGTGAGACAGCTCCGCTGACCCCGGGCCATCCGGCGATCAAGTGACCAGCAGCCGGCGCCGAAGCGGATCAAGCTAAACACGACCACCAGCAGCAGCGGCGCCAACCTCAGGCTAACGAGTTCCCCGTACCGGGCTGGAGACCACGATCGCGCCGATCATGCCGGTGCTAGCGCGAGCGCAGCCAGGCCCGCGACCGGAAGCGGCGACCGCCGCCCGGCCGGCCGCAAGGCCAGGCGGGCAGCGAGCTCCGGTTCCTGAGTTTGAACGTGCGCGGCCCTCCGGGATCTGGCTGATGTATGGTCAGCACCGGGCCGCCGCCAGCGGCTCTTGGCTGTGCTGGGATGGCTGGACCGTAGTCTCGGTGGCCGGCTTCGCGCGTCGATTGGCGGCGCGTTCGCGGCGTAGATCGGCTTCGCGGCGCTCGAGCAGCTTCAGCCAGACCTCGCTGCGGGTGGGGAAGGCGGGAATGGCCTGCCATAGCAGCTCGACCGGCGTTTTGCTGACGATCGCGATCGTGGCCGCGTGCAGCCACTCCGCGACCTCGGTGCCGGTGAATGTGGCGCCGGCGATCACGCCCCGCCGCTCATCCACCACGATCCGCGCGGTCCCTGGCGTGCCGGTCCCGTGGAACGCTGCGCCGGCGGTGCCCGAGCTGGGCACATCGTAGGCGCGGGCCTCCATGCCTCGGTCCAAGGCGGCCTGCAACGTCAGCCCGACGGCGGCGACCTGCGGGTCGGTGAAGATCACCCGGGGCGCGGCGGCGTCATCGCCGCTGACCGCGGCGGGGTGCCCGTCGAGGATCTCAGACAGCACGTGCGCCTGGTATTTGCCCATATGGGTGAGCAGTGAGCGCCCGTTGACGTCGCCGATCGCATACAGCCAGGACAGGCCGGGCACGGCGAGCTGCTCGTCGACCTCGACCGGCTGCCCGGGCCGAAGGCCCGACGGTCTCCAGGCCCAGGTCACCCGTGCGCGATCGGCGCCCGGTAGCGACAAGGATCTCCTCCCCATGAATCTCCCGCCCGTCGCTGAGGGTCACGGTGACCACCGGGCCGTCCCGGCGGGCCACTGCGGCACGCACCCCGGTCCGCACATCGATACCCCGGCTGGTCAGGGCCTGCCGCAACTCCTGGCCGGCGAAGGGCTCCTCCCGGGGCAGCAGGCGCTGCTCGGCCTCGATCACGGTGACCCGTGAGCCCAGCGTGGCGTACGCCTGGGCCATCTCGGCCCCGACCACCCCACCGCCGAGGACCAGCAGCCGCCCGGGAATGGTGCTGGCGGTGGTGGCCTCCCGGTTCGTCCAGGGGCTGGCTTCGGGCAGACCCGGGATCGGCGGCATGGCGGCGGCGCTGCCGGTAGCGATCACCACAGCCCGGCGAGCCACGAGCATGTCCTCGCCGACGCGCACCCGCCGCTCGCCGTCCAGTCTGCCGTGGCCGCGGATCAGCGTGACACCGTGGCTCTTCAGCCATGGAACCTGCCCGGAATCGTCCAGGCCACCGGTGATCTGGTCGCGGCGTGCCAGCACCGCGACCACATCGACTTCGCCGGTGATGGCCTGCGCGGCGCCGGGTACCCGGCGGGCCTCGGCCAGCGCCTGGGCCGGGCGCAGCAATGCCTTGGACGGCATGCAGGCGTAGTAGGAGCACTCGCCCCCGACAAGCTCTGACTCCACGATGGCCACCTGGTGGCCCGTGCCGGCCAGCCGCCCGGCCAGGACCTCACCCGCCGGGCCGGCTCCGATGATGATGACGTCGAACGTTCCGGCGCTCATCGCGTTGTTCTGGGCCATGCTCTCTCCTCTTGCGGCATTTCGAACGGTGATCATGAGTGGTTCCGCCGGTGATGCAGTGCGGCGCGGGGAGTTCTCGTGCTCGCGCCTGTATGGTGGCCGGGCGAGCCGGCGGGGCTGGTTCCATACCCGCCGCCCCGCCCGGCAGCTTGTCACCTCGGGGGGAACTGGGAGTTGGGTGCGGGGGTGGCCAGGTTGGCGGTGGGCGCCTTGTGGATGAAGCCGATCACCGCGCAATCGATGTCCACTCCGACCGAGCCGTAGGGCGCGGGCTTGCCGGTGGCTGGGTTCACCCCGGTCAGCAGGTCAGGCCGGGTCGCGGCCAGGTTGAACACGACGTTCTCGTCGATCTGGCGGGTGTTCAGGCCTTCCTTGACCGCTTTGGGGGTCCACAGGCCGAGCTGCGCGTCCCACAGCGGGCTGTAGGCCTGGGCGTGCCGCGGGTCCTTCAAGGTCGGGAAGTCGCCGAACACATTCAGCAGGTCACCGCCATGACGCAAAGCGTTGATGAGCGCGGTGTTGCCCGCGCTGGCGTCCTCCGCGGCGTGACCGTCCTTGATCAAGTGGACGAAGCCCTGCGCCTGGGTGTTGTGGGCGCCGGTTTGGCCGTTGATGAAGCCGAACAGCCGCTCGCGGGCCGAGCCGAGGAAGTCATCGCCGCCGTTGTAGGCGGCGTTGTTCAGCGCGGGTACGTAGGTGGAGCGCTCCAGAACCGCGGTCAGCGGCTGGCCGGCGTCGGTGCTGATGTAGACGATCGGCTGGCCGGCGTCGAAGCCTTTCACGAAGAGCAGGTCGGCCCACGATTCGGCGAACTGGCCCGGCTTTGACTTGCCCGCGACGTGGATGCCCAGCACGCGGTCACCGGTGTTGGTGTGGTGAACCACGTCGAACGGGCCGTTACCGGTGGCCACGATCGGCGCATCGTAGACGACGTTGGAGCCGGCGATCCGGATGAACGGGCTGTACCCGGGGCCGGCCACCGCACCGGGCGCGAATTTGGCCAGCGGGAACCCGGTCGGCCCCGGTGTCGCGATCCGGGTAGGGGTGAAGTTGGGCGAGCCGGCGAAGTGCACGACCGCGGGCCCGAACGGGTTGGCCTGCGGCGTGGGATGGCTGAGCGTCACGGTCTGCACGGCGGCCGGGTCGCTGATCGCGATGTTGGCCAGCTTGGGCGCGTAGTTCACGCCCAGGTCATGTGCCAGCCCCGGGTCGGAGGCGTCCAGCAGCACGAACCACACACGCTTGCCGTGCGCGGTTCCCGGGTACAGCGGCAGGCGCACCGTCTCCTTGCTCAGGTTGACCTGGATCGCGCTCTCCAAGGTCAGGTGATCACGGGGCAGCAGCCCCGATGTCGGCCCCAGGCCACCGGCCCCGGACGGCGTGGCGGCCGCCCCGGCGGACACCACGGCGGCCAGTCCCGCCGACGCGGCGACCGCCACCGCTGCGGCGGCCGCCAGCCACCACCGGCGTGTCAACATCTTCATCTGTCCTCCTCCTCCGGCGGAGCCGGAACCTGGCGACCGCGCGCGGCGCGCGGTCCGCTCACTTGTGGTTGGCGGCGGAGGCGGCGGGCGTCTTACCTCGGCCTCGATGCACAGATGAAGCGGCGTGAAC
>WNGH01020260.1_pt1 | contig 12093 bp, 7 predicted proteins | sample 5400631 | NCBI WGS metagenome assembly WNGH01 (sample SAMN13153373, study PRJNA577476) | soil metagenome | isolation source: 115 cm soil or saprolite under Garry oak tree replicate 1 | place: USA:California | collected 2016-06-15 | reverse complement strand
CGCCTGCTCTTCGCTCTGCTGCTGGAGCCTCGCGGCGCGTTTCACGCGTCTGCGGAGAACTGGGAAATAGACCGCTGCTCCAAGCACGGCGATGACCAATCCGCCGATCAGCCAAGATTTCCAGCGTGGCGTCACGGCAGCGCCCCAGGCGAGCTTGGAATGACGTAGGAAGGTTTGAACGTCGTGGCCCCGCGCGCAATGGCATCCGCCACACCGGGCGCCATGCGGTCCAAGTCGGCGCGGTCCTCGACCGTTACACTGGAGATTTCTACTGCGATTGCCGGTGCTGCCGTAGTTCGAAGCTGGCGCACGCTGGCAGTTTGCACGGTTTCCGGCGAGCCTTTGAAACGCTGGGCGAGAAATCCCTGCACAAGATCGCCAAATGTCCGGCTCAGTCCAAGAAACGGCGCCTGCGCGCGGTCCCAGGGAATCAAGCCATTGGAATCTGCAACCGGCGGCAAATCCGAGTTCACGTAGACGCGCACAGTGCCCGGCAATCCTGTCGATGAAATGTGCAAGGTTACGAACACCGCTCCTCGCTGCGCATTTGCAGTTGCGGAGCGATCATCAAAGGAGGGATTTTCATTCCCTTGTCGCGTCTGCACTACTTGAAAGCCTTGCAGCTCCAGCGCGCGGCGAACCTGAATCACGAAATCCAGAACGATCTCACTCTCGCGGATGCCGCCTGTGCCTCGCGCGCCCGGGTCCGTCCCACCATGGGCCGGATCCAGCACGACGACGTTGAGCCCGGCTTGCTGCGTTTGTGCGCCAAACGGGGAAGCCGATCCCGATACTCCTTCCGGTCGCGATGGCGCAGAGGGACTTGTCAGCGGCGGCGTGGGCGCGGGTTGCTGGGCCGGCGAGGGAGCTGGGGATGGGAAGACCATCACCGCACTAAAAAGAGCCACGGAGAGCAGCCCCATCAGAGAGAGAGACTTGATTCGGAGAATGGTTCCCACCTAGAGCAGCATACCAAATCCGCACGTCAATTCGCGCCGCCCGAAAAGTGCAAACGCAGCTAGAAAGAGTCGGCCCCAAAGCTGCTTCTTCGATCTCGAATCGTCTCCGCGCAAGAACTAGCGAGCCGTCGGCACCTCTCCGGGGACCATCAGAGAAATAACCAGCGGCTTCAGTTTGGCTTTTTCGAGCAAAGCATTGACCGCCGCCAGGTCGTCCTTTTGGAACGCAGCCCAGCGCGCCAGAGTCTCTTGCGCAGCTTCTTCCCACCTTTCGCTGGCGATCACGGCATCAGCAGCGGGCCCCATATCGGCGCTGTCCACGATGACCAAGAGTCCGGTGAGCGCCGCCGCAACTTTGGGAAGCGGCTCATGCTCCTTACTCGGAGCGGCAAGCCCAAACAGTATGAAATCGGCGTCGCTATCGGGCTCGACCGCCGCTTCAACCTTCTCTACCAGCCCCTGCAAGGCCGCCAGAAGTTCAGTGTTGGCACGCGCCTCCTTCCTGCATTCCTCGATTTGCTTTCGCAGGTCGCCGACCTGCTGCAACGCCAACGAGACTTCGCCCAATCTCGCAGCAAGCTTGGAGGCCAGGCCAAACTGCCGCACCATTGCGTCCTGCGGAGCTTTCACACGCGGGTCCAGCTTGATCGTCAGCGGTTGCGTGCTACTCTTGCCGTTCGCCGTGAGCTTCACGGTGTAGTTGCCCGGCACTGCCAAAGGTCCGGCCGGTCCCCAGAAAGATCTGCGAACACCTTTCGGCAGTGCGTAACGAAGATCCCATACGAATCGGTGCATTCCTGCCTCGGCCAAAAGAGGTTTCCTGTCGCGCAGCCAGTCGAATTGAAACTGCACGTCATTTGGGTTGGTTTTGTGCAATTCGTCGTTGCTCGCAAATCGTCGCACCAGCTTTCCTTCCGAGTCGAAGACCTCCAATTGGATGGGTGACGCGGCTTTGTCCTTCAGGTAATAATCCAGCACAGATCCTTCCGGCGGGTTCGGAGCCAAAGCCTCATCCATCGGCACCGGCGTGCCTTGATCTGATGCCGTCCGCATGCGAGTGGCGGTCTGCGGGCGAAAGAGCCACGCATCGGCGGCGGCGACATGCGAGTCGATCTGCCGCAGCGGCGTCACATCGTCCAGTATCCAAAACGAGCGGCCAAACGTGGCAATCACCAAATCGTTTTCATGCACTACTAGATCGCGCACCGACGTTACCGGCAGATTGAATTGCAAGGGCTGCCAATCGTCACCGTCATTGAAAGAAGTGTAGACGCCCTTTTCCGTGCAGGCGTACAGGAGCCCTTTTCGAGCAGGATCTTCCCGCACGCAGTTCAGAAAGCTCCCTTCGGGAATCCCATTCGAGGCGTGTTGCCAGGTCTTGCCGAAATCCCGCGTGCGATAGAGGTGGGCCTGATAGTCCTCCAGCCGGTGCCTGTCGACTGCTGCGTACGCCGTCCCCGCATCGGAATGCGACGCTTCGATGTGCGCCACTTTGCTCCAGGGCGTTAAATCCGGCGGCGTAACGTTCTCCCAGGTTTTCCCTTCGTCTTGCGTCAGTTGAATCAGGCCATCGTCCGTGCCTGCCCAGATTTCTCCAGCCCGCACAAACGACGGTCCAATCGAGTAGATCACACCGCGGCGCTTGCCTTTAGCAGCGTCCGCAGCCGTTGCCGCGTCCAGATTTGGCGGCACACCGGGATCTTCGCGTGTGAGATCAGGGCTGAGCACTTGCCAGGAGCTGCCGCCGTCCGCCGTTCGGAATAAAACTTGTGAGCCGAAGTACAGCACGTGTGGATCGATCGGCGAAAAAACAAGCGGCAGGGTCCACGTGCGCCGGTAATCGCCGGAATGCGCAAGTGTAGGCGGCAGTTGTTGCAGCTGCTCGTCGCCGAAATCCTGGCGTGCCACAAAGCCGCCGAACACCACGCCAGGACTTAGTGGGTCCGGGGCGACGTAGCCATTTTCATCCCCAGCGTCCATCGGCCGCCAATCGTGGAAATTTAACGAACGGTATCTGCTTCGGCTTGGAGTGGACGCCGAACCGCTGTCCTGCTGCGCACCGTACACCCAATACGGAAACTGGTTATCCGTCACGACGTGATAGAACTGCGCCGTTGGCTGGTTGTACCAAGAACTCCACGTCACGCCGCCGTTGCGCGTCACGATCGCCCCTTGGTCGCTGCTGAGAATCATACGCCGGGGCTCATCGGGATCAATCCACAGTTCGTGGTAGTCGTCGCCACCGGGCGCCCCCTTGAACGCGGTAAATGTCTTTCCTCCGTCCCGTGATTGGTAGGTCGACGTGTTCGGGACGTACACGATGTCAGGGTCTTTGGGATCAACGCTGACTTCCCCGAAATACCATCCGCGCTGCCAGATGCGGCGGTCATTCGAAACGCGCCGCCAACCCTGCCCACCGTTGTCAGAACGATAGAGCCCGCCCTCCTTGGCGTCCACGATCAGATAAATCCGCCGCGGATTGCTTGGCGCAAAGGCAATCCCGATCCGTCCGAGACCTTCCGATGGCAATCCCTGACCGGTCAGATGTTCCCAATGGTCGCCCGCGTCAGTTGAGCGATAGAAGCCGGTGCCCGGTCCGCTCGAAGGAGCGTAAATACTCCACGGCGGCCTGCGGGTCTGCCACAGAGCGGCAAGAATCGTTTTCGAATTTCCCGGTTCGAACGCCAGATCGATTGCTCCTGTGTCTTCGTCGTGAAAGAGAATTTTTTGCCAGCTCTTTCCGCCGTCTTTCGAACGGAAGACGCCTCGCTCCTGGTTCGACCCGTAGGCATGACCAAGCGCAGCGACGAAAACTCTGTTCGGGTCCCGCGGGTCCACGAGGATCCGCCCGATCTGCCGCGAATCATCCAGCCCGATATGCGCCCAGGTCTTGCCGCCGTCCGTCGACTTGTACATTCCATTTCCGTAAGAAATCGAGGAGCGCATGTCGGCTTCTCCCGAGCCGGCGTAAATTACGTTCGAATCCGACGGCGCAACCGCGATCGCTCCAATCGATGCAATCGGCTGCGAATCGAAGACCGGATTCCACGTTCGCCCCGCGTCGTCAGTCTTCCAAATTCCGCCGCCTACGCTTCCGAAATAGTAAACTTCCGGCTGCCCGCGCACACCCACCACTGCAAGTGTGCGCCCCCCGCGAGTTGGCCCGATCATCCTCCACCGCAGCTCCTGAAAGAGTTTAGCGTCGAAGTGCTGCGACGTCGGCGGCGAGGCAGCCGGCCGCGAGGTACCATCTAGGGCTAAGAGCAGAAATAACGACAAGGCAGCGAGATGTCGCGGTTTCACGTTAGGAGTCTCCCGACGGAAAAAGGGTGGTCTGTCTCCGAGGATGGTATCAACTTTAATGTCAGGCCGAGAGCTATTGAGACGATTCTCGGATGAGGACAACGTCGGAGTCCGTATGGCCGCGGAGTATGCAGAGGCTTCTGCCTTCCGCTGACCAACGGAAGTTGAGAATTTGCTCCGAATCAAAGTAGGTGATCTGCCGGCCCTGCGAACCGTCGAGCGGTTGCACCCAGATATTGTCCACCCCATTTTCGCGGATCGGGTAGGCCACCGCCTTGCCATCCGGCGTGAAGTTCAGGCCTCCGCTCGAAATCCGCTCGTCCGCGTCAATCAGATGTGGTGGCGAAGGTGTCGAAGAGGACTCCAGTAGCGCGATCTTATATTGAGGATACGGATCCTCCGGTGTTGGCATGGTGGCCAGGACGTAAGCGAGAACCTTCCCTTCGGGAGAAGGACTCAGCCCAGTTCCTGTGGGAAAGGTTCGGGGAACAGCGCTCCCCGGGAACATTTCGGGTTTTCCTGAGCCGGCCGTCGGCACCCGCCAAACCTGTTGCAAAGAAAGGTCCCAGTAATATACCCATTTTCCATCTGCCGAACACACGGGAGCCCGATCGTCCTTTCCGTCCGTCAATTTCAAGGGATTTGTGCCGTCGACGTTAGTACGCCAGACGTTCGCTGAGTTTGTGCCGGCATGAAAAGCCCAGGAAAAGACCATATAACGAGACCCGCAGCCCGCCAATTCAACAATCGCTGCAGTTGAATCACCCAGCAACTGTGTTGGGATGCTCCGCTCGGTGCCGATCCTCAGCACGCGAATATAGTCGCTGAAAACCAGATTGCCGTCGGCGGACCAATCGAACCCGTAAACATTCTGTCCCTGGGGAAGCACTGGGTTCGCCGTCGGCGATTGGCTACCTGCGGCTGTAAGGACGTATAGATTTTGCGTGCTTTTGGTCTGGACGGTCGCCAGAGTTTTTCCGTCAGCAGAGAGAGTCAAAGTCGCATAACTATTGGTATCCCGAGTGATCGGCTGGAGCTGATCGGCTCCCTCAGCGACGAATCCGATCTGTGACCGCTGATAGTAATCTGGTCCCTTTCGCGAATATAACGACAGGACTCCACGTCCATCCGGGAGCCATTTGAAGTCCTTAGTGAGCTTGTCATCAAAGGTAGCGAATCTGCCTATTTTCTTGCTTTCGATATCGAACAAGGCGATTCCTCCGAGAGCCTTGTCCGGCCTGAACAATCTGTATGCCAGCTGGCGGTCTCGCGGGGACCAGGCAACGAACGCAGGGACATCAGAAGCTGGCGCAACGGCATTCAGAACCTGCTCGTCGCCGCCATTCAGATTGGATGTCATTAACCTGTACTTGCCTGGCTCCGGATCATTTGTTCGAGCGAAGGCGATGCGCCGCCCATCGGGAGAGAATGCGATGTCGCTGTCAATGCCCCGGACTATTGTTTGGGGAGTGCCCCCCAGCACCGGCGCTCGGAAGAGGTCGAAGTTCGTATCTGTGGCATCTACCGCTTTGATAAAATAAAGATAATTTCCGTCCGGTGAAAACATGAGACTCTTGTAAGAAGCGGGCGCGGGCGGGATCACTTGATTACGGTCAGCACGTATCTGCCATCTGGTGAAATCGCCGTGAGTGCAGCGTTGCCCGAGTTGGTCACTTGGGTGATGGCGAAATTCTGGAAATGAGCCCCACTGGTACGATGCAGCAGCGAGTAGACTCCAAATACTGCGGCAGCCAAAACGGTCAGTCCGGCCATCGCAATCCCAGTAGCTCCCCATTTGTGCTGCTTCACCGCGGCAACAACCGCGGAACTTCCGTGCTGTTGAGCTGCGGAAGGCGCCGGCGAGGAGACAGCAGCCGCCGAAGACGTCGAGGCCGGCTGCGGAGTCTGACTTGATTCGGTTTCGCGCTTCAACCGCTTCAGGTCCGCTCGCATTTCCGCGGCCACCTGGTAACGCAGATCGCGGTCCTTCTCCAGCGCTTTGCTGATGATCTCTTCTAACTTAAGCGGTAAATCGGGATTGAGCCTCAATGGGCGCAAAGGTGGCCGGTTGAGAATCGCATCAAAAATAATCGCAGAAGTATCCCCGCGAAATGGCATTGCCCCTGTGGCCATCTCGTACAACACCGCACCGAACGAGAAGAGGTCGGTGCGCACATCCAATTGCTTTCCTTTAGCCTGCTCCGGCGACATGTACGCCACCGTCCCCAGCGCCGTGCCCGGACCGGTCAGCTGCTCGGCGCTGGAGCCGGCCGTCGCCTCGAACCGCACCCCCGCACCTTGCGCGATCTTACTGCTGATGGGCGCCAGTTTGGCGAGGCCGAAATCCAAAATCTTGGCGTGCCCTCTTTTGGTGACAAAGATATTGGCGGGCTTGATGTCGCGGTGCACAATGCCTTCGCTGTGCGCAGCATCAAGCGCATCCGCGATTTCGATGGCCAGCAAGAGCAGCTTTTCGTTTTCCAACGGACTGCCGGTGATGACGTGTTTCAGTGTCAGGCCGTCCAGATACTCCATGGCGATGAACGCCCTTCCCTCCTGTTGTCCGATGTCGTGAATGGTGCAGATATTGGGATGATTCAGGGCGGATGCCGCTTGAGCCTCGCGTTGGAAGCGGGCCAGCGCCTGCGGATCACGGCAAACGTCCTGCGGCAAAAATTTAAGGGCCACAAAGCGGTGCAGGCGTGTGTCTTCGGCTTTGTAGACCACACCCATGCCACCGCCACCGAGTTTGTCGGTGATTCTATAGTGGGAGATGGTCTGACCGATCATCGGACTGACATCTTAACCCCATTTTAACCCAACTTTTACAGTTGCATGTAATTTTTGGCGTTTTTGCCATGATTTTAGCGGTTAAGTCGCGTGCTTCGATCGCCCGACTCCGCAACAATCGAAAAAAGACGGCAAAAGATCGCTACTTCAGCATCGTCAAGCAATCGCATTGCTTGTGACGCCCCGGCGTTGACACCCGCGGCGGTACTCGGACAGTTGGCGGAAATCAAAATGATCGACGTTTGGATTGGTGCCGTCGATCAACGGTGATTGATTCTGCCGCGCTACAGGCAACCTTCCGCTGACACCAAGCTGCTCATCGAAAACTAAGACTGGAGCTGACGAACCATCCGCCACCGCGCCTTCTCGTGCAAAAACAGAGTTTAGGAAGTGAGGTACAGCCCGTTCAGTACGAGGTGTTTGTGGTGGAGACCATTCAACAACCTCGCTTGATTCCAAAGCACTTAACCGGCCCAACTGCGAAAGAGCGGATTCGGTTAAGGAGTGACCTTGCGTAAAGTCAGCGGAAAGACAGGAACTAGAGCACCTCGGGCGAGTAGACCAAGGAGGCCAACAGGTTCCTGATGGGTTATGGGTAAACCGGGCTCCCTTCAAGACTGAATTTCGGTTGAAGGTCCTTGGAACATATTGTAGCGTTGCGGCCTGTGTTGCTCTCGCAAGTCCAGGCAAGCCCAACAATCTCTGAGGTTGGGACTTAAGCGAGGGGTCTCTCTTCAACAGCCGACAGGCAAGGGACAGGTCGCGAGGCAATTCCATGCGGCCGCAGTTTCGTCTATGGGTGACGCGCTCCCCACCGTTTCTCGATGCTGAGTACCTGCAGAGTAATGCGACTGCGTGAACGTTAAGGAGGCAGAAATGAAGTACTCCACTCTCCCGCGAATCAAAACCATGCTCACTCTGATTTTCACGAGTCGGATACCCGGCATGTTGAAATTACTCCTCGGAATGTTTCTGATTTGTCCTATTCTTTGCGCTCAGCAGACCAATCCTCCTCCCGAGATGAATCAGCAGACGGCGCAGATGCTCTTGCAGCGCATGGATCAGCTGGAAGCAACGGTAAGAGAATTACGGGCGGCGTTGGCGCAAGCCGCTGCAATCCCCAGGCCAACGCCTGCGGAGGCCGCTCCGCCCAGCCAGCCCGAACCTGAGCCGCAAGTTGAACATGCCCCCTCGGAAGGGATGGACCTCAACAAGACCCTCTTGCGCATAAGGGGATTCAGTGACGTCACCCTTCACGGGAGCAACCTGAAAGGCGACACAACCTCTTTCAGCCTCGGGCAGGTCGACCTCTTTGTCACTTCAGACGTCTCGGAAAAGCTCAAGTTCCTCAGTGAGATTGTTTTCGAAGCGGGGCGGGACAATTCGTTTGGCGTGGATGTCGAGCGCTTGCTGCTCACTTATTCATTCGGTGATTTCCTGAATGTGGCGGTCGGCCGTTTTCATTCAGCGATCGGTTATTACAATACTGCTTATCATCACAGCACCTGGCTTCAAACGACTACCGGCCGCCCTTTCCTGTTTCAATTTGAGGACCAGGGCGGAATTCTACCCATCCACAATGTCGGTGCGACGGCATCCGGGCGAATTCCTTCAGGAGCCCTCGGTTTGCACTACGTCGCCGAGGTTGGCAACGGGCGTTCTTCGCGCTCACCCCTGAACGAGCCGGTGCAAAACGTCCTTGATGAAAACAACCGCAAGTCCGTCAACTTTGCGGTCTTTGCACGGCCGGACGCAGTCCACGGGTTGCAGGCGGGCTTCTCAATCTACCGGGATCTCTTGGCGCCCCAGAATTCGCCAAGAATCGGCGAGACCATATTTGCTGCGCATGCCGTTTATGTGGGGCTGAACCTCGAGTGGTTGAATGAGGCCTTGGTCCTTCGTCATGCACCTCAAGGAACTTCTCGCGTGTTCGATACGCCGGGCTTCTACACGCAGTTTTCCAAACGATTCGGCTCTTACCGCCCTTATGTGCGCTACCAGTATGTCAATGCTTCCCAGAGCGAGCCGGTGTTTCCCGACGTCGGCCTGCGCCATGGCCCTTCGGTGGGTTTGCGCTACGACTTGAGTGAGTTTGTGGCTTTGAAGTTGCAATACGACTACACTGCACGAGGGCGCGATCAGGCGATCCACGCACTGGCCCTCCAGGCAGGCTTCACCTTCTAAAGGTGTGCAAAGATGCCTCGTGTTACCTTTGGTTTATTGATGTTGGGTGCGGCCATCTTGCTGTCCCATGTGCTGCCGCTTGGCACCAGCGAAGCCGTTGGATTCGCACCGCAAAGCCACCCCGACGATGCGCTGGGAATTGTGGTGAATCGCTCGAACCCAGTCGAGAACTTGTCGCTCGCGGAGCTGCGTAAAATATTTATGGGGGAGCAATCCCACTGGTCAAATGGCCGTCGCATCACCGTGGTAATGCTCGAACCGGGCAAGCAGGAACGCCAAGCCGTACTCACTCAGATTTACCGCATGGATGACAAAGACTTCAACAAACATTTTCTGCAGGGGATGTTCACTGGGGAAATCCACGCGGCACCGAAGACACTGGCGACTTCCACGGAAGTGCTCAAGTTCGTGTTTAACGTGCCGGGGGCCATCGGGTACGTGCGCGGGGCAGAAGCGGATGAATCTGTGAAGATCGTTCACGTCGACAGCCGTCTCCCTGGCGACAAGGATTACAGCATTCGGCTACATCCGAAATCAGCTAAATAATAAGAGTTAGGTGGCTTCCGCGTTCTCGGTCAGTCGAGGTTGTGGCAGGCGCTTACGCAGTTTGCCGGTGGCCCCGTACACCACGAAGCCGGCGACAATGATCAACGTTCCGAAAGCCAGCCCATTCATCCCGAGCACGCTCTCGTGCTCGCTCTCCACCATCGCCAGGCTGAGGAGCAGCAAAGGCAACACGCCGGCGAGAATCGTACCGGTCAGCCCACCAGGAACGCGGAATTCGCGCTTCAACTCGGGCTCGCGGATCCGCAGCGCCACCAGCGTTACGAACTCCAGCATGAGGCTTATGCCGTAAAGCATAATGTCCAGCGTTACCAGCCGCTTGAACCCCAGTCCCAAGCATAGCGCCCAGCAAGTCGCGCAGAAAATGATGGCAACCCAGGGCGCCTGACTCCTGGCACTCGTCTTGCCAAAAAACTTCGGCAGCATGCCGTCTCGCGCCATGGCCAGTGGGAGGCGCGAATAGCTCAGCACCAGCGCGTTGAACATGCCAAAGGCGCTCATCATTCCCCCGAGGACGATCAGAAACCTCAGCCATTCGAATCCCTTGAACTTTCCGCCCACGAGACCTGCTACTCCAGCCCAGGCGCCATCGCTCCCGAACGTGGAAGCCGGAATACCAGCAAGGTACACTGCCACGAACGGGAGCACGTAGGTCAACGCCACCAGAACCACCGCAGCAATCATGGCCTTCTGATAAGTCCTTTGTGGCCGCTCGACTTCCTGTGCAATCGTCGAGGCATTATCCCAGCCCATGTAATTCCACATCGCTACGAGCACGCCGCCGAGCAATCCCAACCCCGTAGCCCCCGGCGCGTTATGGACCTCCGCCAACGCTCCTATTTTGAGGGGCGCCAACACCACGATCAGCGCGAACGGCGCCGACAGCAGAAAGAAGAGCCACAGCGACGTGATTCCCACGACGCGAATTCCTGCAAGATTTAGCAGCGCGCAGGTAACCACCACGAAAAGGCCGGCGTAGATGCCATGATTCCCGAGTCCAAACCAAGGCGACATCTGCTTCAAGTAAAAGACAAACAGCGTGGGGTAGATCGCCATGTCAAAGATGCTGGCAGCCAGCGAGAGCCACGCTTCCTGGAAGCCCCAGAAATCTCCCAAGCCGCGGCGCACCCACGCGTAGTAGCCACCCTCTTGCGGCAGCGCACTCGACAGCTCGCCAATCATGAAGGCCGTCGGCAGGCACCAAAGCACCGGCAGGAGCAGCAGGATCAATATCCCTTGACCGTAACCCGCGCCATGAATGATCTCTTCCGTGCCGTATGTGCCGCCAGACACCATGAAGAAGGTGGCTGCCACAAGCGGCCAGAGCGTAAGTTTGGCGACTCTTTTGTTCGCTGTTGGGATTGCGCGGGAAGGTAGCCGTGCGGGAAGCGATATAGAACTCAATTTTTACTCTCGTCCTCCTAATCGAAACTCGCTCGCGCCGTTGCGGTGACCGTCCTGCGGTCACCCTGAAAATGAAGCGAGTTCGCATTCGAAGGATACAAGACTCGTCACTGCATGCAAGAAGAAAATGCGTCTGAGCGAAAATTTTTTCTGTCTCCCTGCCGTACTTTCACACAACGCGAACGCCCGTCGTGCGAGCCCCTCAGGGCTACTTCCCGATTCTTGCCCTACGCTGTGTAGCGGAGGGCCTGTGTTACACTTCGCCGTTTGTTTTCTTCCTCTCATAACCGCTCAAAGGGGCCTTGCGAATCAAGCTCGCTTTTCGTCTTTCATCTCCTTCTGCAGTTCTGGTACTCGCACCTCTCGCTCTTGCTCAGCAACCCGCTCCTCGCGCCATCACCATCGACGATTATTTTCAGATCCGAGAGGTTCGCGACCCCCAACTGGGTCCCGACGCGAAGTGGGTCGCCTACAGCATCAAGACCGTCCTTCTCAGAGAAGACAGGGAGGAAGAGCGCATCTGGATGGTTCTTACCGCCGGTGGTGACCCTCTCGCGTTAACCGCGGAAGGCGTTTCTGCTCCTCACGCGCGATGGCGCCCCGATGGCAAGTTCCTTGCTTTTCTTTCTGCTCGCGATGAAGGCAAGACCCAGGTCTGGCTCCTCAACCGGCTCGGCGGGTACGCGGAGCGCCTTACAGACACCCCGCAAGATGTCCGGACTTTGCATGGTCGCCAGACAGCAGCTAGCTCTGCGCCTGCCCCGTGAAATAGCTATGGACACGTAGCCTCGATTAGTATAACTAAGAGAGGCATGAAAACTGCCCAAACCATTCTAGAACTGCTATCCGGCAAGAACACCATCGCAAGGGTCAAAGACTGGCTACAGAA
>WNGH01005477.1_pt1 | contig 12094 bp, 11 predicted proteins | sample 5400631 | NCBI WGS metagenome assembly WNGH01 (sample SAMN13153373, study PRJNA577476) | soil metagenome | isolation source: 115 cm soil or saprolite under Garry oak tree replicate 1 | place: USA:California | collected 2016-06-15 | reverse complement strand
GAGCTGACCGCCGTGGTCCAGGACTCGGACATGGTGTTCATCACCGCCGGCATGGGCGGCGGCACCGGCACCGGCTCGGCCTCCATCGTGGCCGAGCTGGCCAAAGAGGCGGGCGCCCTGACCATCGGAGTGGTCACGCGGCCGTTCGCCTTCGAGGGCCGGATCCGCAACGACACCGCTGAGGAAGGCATCAAGGCGCTGCGCGCCCAGGTCGACGCGCTCATCGTCATCCCCAACGACCGGCTGGCCCAGGTCGCCTCGTCGAAGACGACGCTGGAGGAGGCCTTCCGGATGGCCGACGACGTCCTCCGCCAGGGCGTGCAGGGCATCTCCGACCTGGTGACTCAGCCGGGCGTCATCAACCTCGACTTCGCCGACGTGAAGGCGATCATGGAGAACGCGGGCGAGGCGCTCATGGGCATCGGCCACGGCGCCGGCGACTCGCGTGCCGAGGACGCGGCCAAGCAGGCGGTCTCCAGCCCGCTGCTCGAGACGTCGATCGACGGCGCCAAGGGCATCCTCTTCAACATCACGGCGGGAAAGGACATCACCCTCCAGGAGGTCCAGAAGGCGGCGGAGATCGTGCGCCAGGCGGCCGACCCTGGAGCCAACATCATCTTCGGCGTCGTCCGCGACGACACGATGGCCGGCGAGATCAAGATCACGGTCATCGCCACCGGCTTCGGCGGCAAGACGCAGCAGGAAGCAAGGCAGGAGACGGCGCGTCGTACGATCGAGCGGCCCGAGTTCGGACTCGAAGAGCTCGGGGACATCAACATCCCGGCCTTCCTGCGCAACAGGATGTAGCCGGCAAGAGGTTTTTCATTGCGTTGCCCGTACTGCGGTCACCACGACCTGAAGGTGGTCGACTCGCGCGACTCGGAGGTCGGCGAGGCGATCCGCCGGAGGCGCGAATGCCTGCAGTGCGGGCAGCGATTCACGACCTATGAGCGCATCGAGACGGTGCCGTTCTTCGTCACCAAGAAGGACGGGCGGCGCGAGGACTTCGATCCGCAGAAGCTCTTCAACGGGCTGAAGAAGGCGACCGAGAAACGCGACATCTCGCCGGAGCGTCTGCGTGCGATCGTCGACGACATCGAGGCGGAGCTGCGACGCTCCGGCCGGGTCGAGATCCCGAGCGGGGAGATCGGCGAGATGGTGATGGAGCGGCTGCGGGACCTGGACGAGGTCGCCTACATCCGCTTCGCGTCCGTCTACCGGGAGTTCATGGACCTCCAGCAGGTCAAGCGGGAGATCGAGCAGGTACTGAGCTCGCGCCGTTCGTAACCTTCTCGGCAATGGTTCCGCACCGGTTAGTCGCGACTATCCGTGGTCCCGAGGTCCGCGATTGCCGGTTAGTCGCGACTATCCGGGTGTTTCGGGCCGCGTGACGTGAGGACGACGCCGGCGGCGCTCCACATACCCGAGCTGGCCGACGAGCCGGGCTTCGTCCACGGCTTCTCGACGCTTGCCGTCGGGTCGGTCGGCCTGAAGCACGCGCCCGATCCCGCGCCGGTGCTGCATGCCCGGCGCTCCTTCGTCCACGCCCTCGACCTCGACGGGGCCGAGCTGACCACGATCGGTGCCGTCCACGGCGCGGACGTGGCGCGCGTCGACGAGCCCGGTGGCTCGGTCGACGACGTCGACGCGCTCGTCACCGACCAGCGCGGCGTGTCGCTGTTTGCGACCTTCGCCGACTGCTACCCGATCGTGCTCTGGGACCCGGAGAAGCGAGTGTCTGGGCTCGTCCACGCGGGGTGGCGCGGAACGCAGGCCGGGGTGGCCGCAAACGCCGTCAGGTACATGCACGACGAGTACGGCTGCCGGCATATCCGGGCGGGCATCGGGCCGGGCATCTGCGGCCGCTGCTACGAGGTCGGCGACGACGTCGCGGGCCAGTTCGACGCCCGCTTCGTCAAACTCGGCGCAAACGGCAAATGGCTCCTCGACCTCAGCGCCGCCAACGTCGCGCAGCTCGAGGCCGCAGGCGTCAAGGCCGTCTACGACATCGGGATGTGTACCAAGGAGAGCTACCTCTTTCCGTCGCACCGCCGTCACCCCGACGGCACGCGGTTCGGCGCCATCGTCGCCCTGCGGTGACCAGAGAGGCCTGGCCGGAAACCGTCGACGGATCTTCGCCGCCCATGCAGCCCATCTGCGTCGTTGCGGTCTCCGCTCCTCGTCACCCCCGCGCAACCACGGCGCGGGGACCCCAGGCGGTGTGCGCTCGCTGCGGTGCTCGGCCGCGCCTAGCATCTGGGCCGCCTGGGCAACGAATCTCTCGCCGACGGTTCCGACCATGCCTCTAGCAGAGAACCTCAAGGCCGTCCGCGACCGCATCGCGCGCGCCGGCCGCAATCCGGAGGAAGTAGCGATCGTCGCCGTCACCAAGGGGTTTGGCCCCGAGGTATGCCGGCAGGCGCTCGAGGTCGGGCTCGAGGTCCTGGGCGAAAACCGCGTCCAGGAGGCGCTGGAGAAGATGGACCAGGTCGGTGGAGCGACCTGGCACCTGATCGGCCACCTGCAGACGAACAAGGTCAAGCTCGCCGCGGGCCGGTTCGCGCTCATCCAGTCCATCGACGCGGCACACGTCGCCGAGGCCCTGGCGCGGATCAACGTGGAGCAGAAAGTGCTCGTCGAGGTGAACGTCGCCCGCGAGCCGAGAAAGACAGGCGTGGACCCCGCGGCCGCCGGTGAGCTCCTGGCCTCGGTTGCCGAGATGCTCGACCTGCAGGGCGTGATGGCCATGGGTCCGGCCGACCGCGACCCGAAGGCCGCGTTCGAAGAGCTGCGCCAGATCCGTGATGCGGCTCAGGAGCGGCTGGGGAGGTCGCTCCCTATCCTTTCTATGGGCATGAGCGGGGACTTCGAGGTCGCAGTCGCGGCAGGCAGCACGATGGTCCGGCTGGGCACGGTCCTGTTCGGTCCGCGGCCCCCGCGATGAACGTCTTCATCCAGGGCCTGGTCTTCATCATCGAGGCCTTCCTCGTCATCATCCTGATTCGGGTCGTTTTCTCTTTCGTGAGCCCGGTCCCGACGAACCCGCTGTCCAGGCTCGCGTGGCAGATCACCGAGCCGGTGCTCGCGCCCGTACGCCGCCTGCTGCCGCCGATGGCGGGCTGGGATCTGTCACCGATGGTCGTCGGCATCGCGGCGATCATCCTGATCGACGTCCTGAGCAACGTGGCGACGCAGTAGGGCAGTGCTGCCTCAGCCCCAAGGGCTGCGCCCCGACGCGCTCCCGGCCTTCTGGCAATGGTGGTCGTCGGTCAAGGACCACGTCGCGGCCGCGATCGCCGACCGCACGCTCGGCCAGTCGCCGCTCGTCGAGTACATCACCACGGCCGTTCACAACCTCAGACCGGACTTCGCGTGGGAGCTGGGACCGGGGCGCTCGTCGCAGCACAACCTGACGGTGACCGCGGAGGGCAACCTGCTCGTTCGCCGCCTCGCCGCCCAGTGGCTCGCCGCGGCGCCGGCGCCTGACCCGACCTGGGAATACCACGACAGCCGCCAGCCCTCGAGCCATCTCCACCTCGAGATGGCGGGCCACAGGTTCGCACCCGAGGTCTTCGCCATCAGCTCGGTTTACGACGAGAACCGTGAACGCTTCGACGCCGTCCTCTTCCATCCCGAGTTCGGCAAGACGGACGACCGGCTTGCCCTCCAGGCGGCGTTTCTCACCCTGGACCAGGTGGTGGGCGAAGACGACGTCGAGCGGTGGATCGGCACCATCGACGCCTCGAAGTCAGCGCCCCCCGGCGCGACAAGCCTCGATCAGTTCAAGCACGCCGTCGAAGAGGCACGTACGAAGGCCACCGGCGACCACTTCGTCCTCGGCGAGGGCACGTCACGTGACGGCAAGCGGGTGATCATCGCCACCAATGAAGCGCTGAAACAGATCGACCATCTCGACCACGTCTTTCACCTGAAGATCGGCATCGCTTTGCGCGCACCCGATGCGAACGGTTTCCCGGCCGAGGAAGAGTCCGGTCGGCTGAACGCGTTCGAGGATCAGCTCGAGGCGGCGCTGGGCGACAACGCCGTGCACATCGGCCGCGCTACGTGGGCCGGCCGCCGCGAGATCCACCTGTTCGTCCGTGACCCAGCCGCGGCGTCGGCTGCGCTCGACGCCTGGCGGCAGCAGCTGCAACCGTGGCAGGCGACCAGCGAGATCGCCTACGACCCCGAGTGGTCGGCCGCCAAAAAGGGCATCTACTCGATGCTCGCGCCCCGAAGCTTGTCGAGCCGTCGACTCCGGTGGCCGCCCGTGAGCTCTCGTTCGGATCGCCTAAAATCGCTTCTACTCGGCGCTGACGGAGACAGTCAGGTCCGTTTGAGCGGTCGACAGAGAGCCTGGCGCCAGCTGAGAGCCCGGCGGCCGATGGCGGGACCGAGATCACTCCCGAGCCGTAGCCCAATGAGGGCCCAGGGTGCAGGCCCTGGGAATCTGGGTGGTACCGCGGGTCGACCGCCGGGCGCGCGCAGGGCGCACCGGCCAGGGCTAAGACTCGTCCCAGGCGCAGTCGTTGGCGTCCGTGTGGAGTGAGAGTGTTCGAGAAGGTCGATCAGAAGGTCAGCTTCCCCGCGCTGGAAGTTCAGCTCATGCAGCGGTGGAAGGACGAGGGCACGTTCGAGCGCTCGCTCGAGATGCGCGAGGGCCGTCCGCGCTTTGTCTTCTACGAGGGTCCGCCGACGGCCAACGGCAAGCCCGCGACCCACCACATCCTCGCCCGAGCGTTCAAGGACCTCTTCGGCCGCTACAAGACGATGAAGGGGTTCTATGTCGAGCGCAAGGCCGGATGGGACACGCACGGCCTGCCGGTCGAGATCGAGGTCGAGAAGAAGCTCGGCATCTCGGGCAAGTTCGAGATCGAGAACGAGATCGGCGTCGAGCGGTTCAACGAGCTCTGCCGGCAGAGCGTCTTCGAGTACGTCGACGACTGGCGCATCTTCAGCGAGCGCATGGCTTTCTGGCAGGACTACGACCACGCGTACTGGACGCTGACCTCCGACTACATCCAGTCGGTCTGGTGGGCGCTGAGCGAGATGTGGAAGCAGAACCTGATCTACAAGGGCTTCCGGGTCGCGCCGTACTGCTCGCGCTGCGCCACGCCCCTGTCCAGCCACGAGCTGGCGCAGGGCTACCGCGACAACGTCCCTGATCCGAGCGTCTTCATCAAGTTCCGGCTGAAGAAGGATCCGAAGACGTCGATCCTCGCCTGGACGACGACCCCCTGGACGCTGCCCGGCAACGTCGCCCTCGCTGTCGACAACGACGTCGACTACATCAAGGTCCACGTCCAGGGGTCCGAAGGGGAGGAATATCTGATCCTCGCCGAGACGCGACTCACGGTGCTCAAGGAAGCGCCTCAGGTGGTGGAGCGCATGAAGGGTCGCGACCTGGTAGGCCTGGAATACGAGCCCCTCTATCCGTACTCGGTGCCCGAGCACGGTCGCGCGCAGTACGTCGTCCACGCGGACTTCGTCTCCACCGACGAAGGCACTGGCGTCGTTCACACCTCGGCGCTGTACGGCGTCGACGACCTGCGCCTGTGCCAGGAGCGGGGGATCCCTTTCAAACACACCGTCGGGCTCGACGGCAAGTTCCTGCCCTACGTCGAAAAGTTCGCGGGCCTGCACGTCAAGGAGGCAGACCCGCTGATCATCGACGACCTCAAGGCGCGCGGCCTGCTCTACAAGGCCGAGACCATCCTCCACACGTACCCGGAGTGCTGGCGCTGCAAGACGCCGCTCATCTATTACGCGCTCGACTCCTGGTACATCCGCACGACCGAGCGCAAGGCGGAGCTGATCGCCAACAACAACGCGACCAACTGGGTGCCGGCGCACATCAAGACGGGCCGCATGGGCGACTGGCTCGAGAACAACGTCGACTGGCAGTTCTCGCGCAGCCGCTACTGGGGCACGCCGCTGCCGATCTGGGTTTGCCAGGCGTGCGACGAGAAACGCATCGTCAGCTCGGCCGCGGAGATCGGATTGAAGGACGACGTGGACCTGCACCGGCCGTACATCGACGCGGTCACGCTGCCGTGCGAGAAGTGCGGCGGGGTGATGAAGCGGGTGCCCGAGGTTCTCGACACGTGGTTCGACTCCGGCGCGATGCCGTTCGCGCAGCGCGGGTATCCGCGCCAGGGCAAGGATGTGTTCGCCGAGACCTTCCCGGCGGACTTCATCTCCGAGGCCGTCGACCAGACGCGCGGATGGTTCTACACGCTCCTGGCCATCTCGACCCTGCTCTTCAAGCAGAACTCGTACCGGAACGTGATCTGCCTCGGGCTCGTCGTCGACCCGAAGGGCAAGAAGGCGTCGAAGTCACGGGGCAACGTGCTCGACCCGAACTACCTCTTCGACACCTTCGGATCGGACGCGGTCCGCTGGTACTTCTACACCTCGACCCAGGTTGGTGAGAACTACCGCACCGGCGACGCCGCGCTCAAGGAAACGGTGCAGCAGTTCTTCATCCCGCTGTGGAACTGCTACTCGTTCTTTGTCACCTACGCGCGGCTCGACAAGTTCGACCAGGCGCAGCCCGCGGTCCCGCTGGCGGAGCGCCACGTCCTCGACCGCTGGCTGATGTCGAGGCTGTACAACGTGGTCGCGAGCGTCAACACCGGCCTCGACGCTTACGACGCCGTCGAGCCCGCGCGCCGCGTGCAGCGTTTCGTCGACGACCTGTCGAACTGGTACATCCGGCGCTCGCGGCGGCGCTTCTGGAAGTCGCAGTCCGACCGGGACAAGCTCGCCGCCTACCAGACGCTGTACGAGGCGCTGCGCACGGTTTCGGCATTGATGGCCCCGTTCACGCCCTTCACCGCGGACGCGATCTACCGCAACCTTTCCGAAGACCGCTCGGTCCATCTTGCGGACTTCCCCGAGAGCGTCGGCGCCGAGGACGCGCAGGTGGAAGCCGACATGGCGCGTGCCCGGCAGACGGTGGAGGCCGGCCTGGCCGCGCGCGACGCGGCACGGCTGAAGGTCCGCCAGCCGCTTGCCTCGATCGCCATCCCGGGCGAACCGCTGCCCGAGGACATCGCGGCCATCGTCCGCGACGAGCTCAACGTGAAGAGCATCACGTTCGGCGCCGAGAAGGTGGAGCTCGACACGGTGATCACCGAGGAGCTCAAGCTCGAAGGCCTGGCGCGCGAGGTCGTGCGCATCATCCAGGACCGGCGCAAGAGGCTGGGATTGAACGTCGAGGACAGGATCGACACGCGGTACGAAGCCGACGGGCTCATCGCGCGCGCCCTGGAGCGCCACGCCGACTACCTCAAGAACGAGACCCTGTCCGTTACCCTCGCGAGAGGACGGGAAGACGGATTCGACGGCGAGCAGATGATGCTCGAAGGAGAGCAGCTCTGGATCGGGCTCAAGCGAAACTGATCAACACCCCGCGGATCGTCTTCGTGGTGGCGGCGGTGCTGGTCTTCGTCGCCGACCGCGTGACCAAGACGTTGGTCGCGGCGTCGGTGCCTTTCGGCAGCGAAGTCTCCGTGGTCGACCATGTGGTCGGTATCACGAACGTGCACAACTCCGGCGCGGCGTTCGGGGTCGCCCCCGCGTTCGCCGGCATCTTCCTCGTCGCCTCGATCGTGGTCTCGATCGGTCTCGCCGTCTATGTGTTTCGAAACCCGGGCAACGAGTGGACCTTCGGTCTGCTCGGCTTGATCATGGGCGGCACGGTCGGCAACGGTTACGAGCGGCTTTTCAACGGCACCGTCACGGACTTCATCAACTTCCACTTCTGGCCGGTGTTCAACATCGCCGACTCGGCGGTGTCGACCGGGGTGGTGCTGCTCATCGCCACCTACCTGCTACGCCGACCGAACGCCTGACCGCCACCGCGCCCGCTCCGCGGCTTGACCGCTTCCTGGCCGAGCACGCGCCCGGGCTGAGCCGCTCGGCGGCCGCGCGCCTGATCAGAGACGGCGCGGTGACGGTCAACGGCCGGAGGGCGCGCGCCTCCGACCACGTCGCCGCGGGAGCTGTGGTCGAGTACGCGCACGCGGAGCCACGTGACACCGCGAAGGCTTCGGCGGAAGACATCACCATCGACATCGTGTACGACGACCCGGACCTGGTCGTCGTCAACAAGGCCGCGGGCATGGTCGTCCATCCGGCCCCGGGGCACCACTCGGGCACGCTGGTCCACGCCTTGCTCGGGCTGGGTGGCCGGTGGTCGACCGCGGGAGGGGAGACCCGGCCGGGCATCGTCCACCGCCTCGACAAAGGGACGTCGGGACTGATCGTCGCTGCGCGCAACGACGCTACCCACCGAGCCCTCGCGGTGCAGTTGAGCGACCGGACGTTGAGCCGCACCTACCTCGCCGTCGTCCGCGGGCGCGTCAGGGCGGACGCGGGAGTGCTGGAAGGGCCCATCGGGCGCCATCCGCGCGAACGCAAGCGCATGGCCGTGGTCGCCGGCGGGCGGCACGCGCTCACCCGCTACCAGGTCGTCGAGCGGAGGCGAACCCATACGCTGTTGCGCTGTGACCTCGACACCGGCCGCACGCACCAGATACGCGTCCACCTGGCCGCGCTCGGGCACCCGATCGCCGGCGACGCCGAGTACGGCGGTCGTGAGGCGGGCGCCGACCGGCCGATGCTCCACGCGTGGCGGCTGCGCCTTCGCCACCCGCGGACCGGGGCCGAGATGAGCTTCGAGGCGCCGCCGCCTCCCGACTTCGAGCGCTTCTGGGAGGCCGCGGAGTGAAGCGCGGTCTTTTGATCGTCATCTCGGGTCCGTCGGGCGTGGGCAAGGACACTGTGATCCTCCGCCTCCTCGAGCTCGACCCCAACCTCAAGTACTCGGTCTCCGGCACCACCCGCAAGCCGAGGCCCGACGAGAAGCCAGACGAGAACTACACCTTCCTGACGCGCGAAGAGTTCGAGGACCTGGTCGCCAAGGGCGCATTCCTCGAGCACGCGAGCTACAACGGCAACCTGTACGGCACCTTTCGCGACCGGGTCGAGCGGACGCGCGACGCCGGGCGCGACATGGTCCTCAAGATCGATGTCCAGGGCGCCGAGCAGGTGCGAAAGCTCCTGCCCGACGCGATCCTGATCTTCGTCGTCGCGCCGTCGGAGGAAGAGCTCAAGCACCGCCAGGAGCGGCGTGGCAGCGAGTCGGCGCGGGACCTGGCGTCGCGGCGGAAGATCGCCGAGAAAGAGATGACCTACACGTCCCACTACGACCATGTCGTCACCAACGACGACGTCGACCGCGCGGCGAGCGAGATCCTCGACCTGATCCGCCGTGCGCGGGCGTCGCAAACTTAGGCGCGACACCCTGATGCCACTGGATCCCACCCCCGTGCCCGACGAGCTGCGCGGCCTGCGCATCGTGCTGCTGGTCTCGGGCGGGATCGCGGCCTACAAGGTGGTCGATCTCGCATCCGCCCTCACCCAGGCCGGCTGCGAGGTGCGGGTGGCGATGACGCCGACGGCGACCCGCTTCGTGGGCGCCGCCACGTTCCAGGGCGTCACCGGCAACCCGACCTCGACCGGGCTCTTCGCCGCCGGCGACTCGCCGGAGCCGCACGTCGCGCTGGGCGACTGGGCGCAGCTGATCCTGGTGGCGCCGGCCACCGCGAACGTCATCGGCCGGATCGCCGGCGGGCGCTCCGACGACATCGTCACCGCGACGCTGCTCGCGGCCCGCTGTCCGGTGGTCGTCGCGCCGGCGATGAACGACGCGATGTGGTCGAAGCACGCCGTCCAGGACAACCTCGCGACTCTGCGGCATCGCGGGGTGACCATCGTCGAGCCGGAGTCGGGACACCTTGCGAGCGGGCATGTCGGCACGGGTCGCCTCGCCGGTGCCGAGGCGATGTTCAAGGCGATGGTCCACGCCGTCCGTTCGCGGTATGACTTCGCGGGGAGGCGGGTGGTGGTGACCGCGGGAGGGACGCGCGAGCCGATCGACCCGGTGCGGTTCATCAGCAACTACTCGAGCGGCAAGATGGGCTTCGCGCTGGCGGCGGCCGCCGCCGACCGCGGTGCGCGCGTGACTCTGGTGTCCGCGGCGTCCCACGCGAAGCACCACGGCGTCGAGGTCCAGCACGTCGACACCGCGGAGGAGATGCTCGCGGAGCTGCGCTCGCAGCTGCGCGGCGCCGACCTGCTGCTCATGGCCGCGGCGGTCGGCGACTTCCGCCCCGCGCGCGCCGCCAGGCACAAGATCCGCCGCGAGGACACGCCGAGCCTGGACCTTCAGCTCGAGCCGATACCCGACATCGTCGCGTCGCTGGCCGGCGACGAGTCGCTCGCGGGCGTGTTTCGAGTCGGCTTTGCGGCGGAAGACTCTGACCTTGACCTCAAGGGGGTCGAGAAGTTGAAGCGCAAGGGACTGCACGCAATCGTCGCGAACGACATCTCGCGCCGGGACATCGGTTTCGGAAGCGAGTACAACGCGGGCGTGCTCATGTTCTCGGACGGATCGCGCCATGAGCTCGAGAAGGCGACGAAGAGAGAGATGGCGGATCGGATCCTCGATTTGGTGCTGCCGAAGCTGAACCACTAGTTGAAATTCCTGGACACAGATTGCACCGGGAGATCAGGCAGCATTCATGACTTCCTCGAGCCAGGGCTCCAGATGAGTCAGAGCGGGGATGTTCTGAAAGCCACGATCGGTGAACGGGGTGCCGTTGTAGCGCTCTCCGGGAGTCAGCCATCCGAGGACGCCGCTCAGCCGGTGGTAGTTGTAGTACTCGGCGAAACGCGCCAGTGTAGCTTCGGCTCGGGCAAAGCTTTCAAAGCGCTCCCGGTCGAGGACCTCCGCCTGGAGGATGTCCCAGAAAGCCTCGATCTTGCCGTTGGTCCAAGGCGAGCTGATCTGCGTGCGCAGATGTTGAATTCGAAGTTCGCGGAGCTTCTTTCCGAACAGAGTGAGGATGCCTGGCATCCAGACGACAAAAGGCTGTCCGTTGTCGCTCATGAGCTGAAGCGGCTGGCCGCACAGTTCGAAGCATTCGTCCAGCCATCCGAGGATGGGCGCGGCTTTGTTCTCGTTCAAGATGCGAAGCCCGATAACGAATCGGGAATGGTCGTCAACAAGACCAACAAACCAGGTCTTGATGTAACCGCGGCGCCCCAAGTTGATGAAGAACGGGCCCTTGATGTCGATGTGCCAGAGTTCGTTGGGCCTACCTCTTTCGTAGCGGGCACCGGGAGGTCTGGGCACAGTTCCCCGACTGCAGCCGCAGGCTGCGAAGAGACGATCGATATGGTCGGGGCTGACCTTGTAGATCTCGCGTCGCATCATTTCGGCGGCAATCCGCTTCGAGTTCCAGTAGGTGTGAAGCCGGATGGCGATGATGACCAGGTCGACCCATGCTGGTATTTGCTTGCGCAGTCGATGTGGCCTGCGCGAACCCTCCAGCAGTCCACAGATGCCTTCGCATGCGAAGCGTGCGATCCAGTAGTAAAGAGCTCGTCGTCTGACACCGAGCTCTTCACAGGTTCGGTCAACCCCAACTTCGGCCGCCATCCGAACAGCTCGCATTCTCTTGCGGACCCGATCCAGGTCGGGGCGCTCTCTTGGGTCGCGCGGCCGGCCATTCTGAGTGGCCAGGAAGAGGAACCCGGGTCCCTCTTGGTAGCGGTTTCGACGAATGTAACGGCGGGGATCCGCAGCGAGAGTGCGCGGTTGCTCGGCCATGCCGGCACGCTACAACCGGCTGTGCAATATCTATCCAGGAATTTCAACTAGAGTGTTCCGCTCCCGAGGGTCCTCGCATCTGCGCGCCCCCGGCGGCCGGGCGCCTGCGGCGCCGAAGGCGGCGTCAAGGGGCCCGGCGCTTCCTCGTCACGCATCAACGGATGCGCTCCTCGTCGCGCCACCCTTTCCTTGCCTCCGGCCGTCGGGGGACGCGGATCTGCGTCGGAACCCGGGCGCGTAACACTCGACTACGTTAACGCGACGGCGACGGAGTCGGGCAGGGGGCCGAGGTCTTGGGCGACGCAGTCGGCTTCGGCGTCACCTTCGGAGTCACCTTCGGTGTCGGAGTCGGACAACCCACAGGGCTGGCTGACGGCAGTGGCTTCAGGTCATCCGGCCCGACGTGGCCGATGA
>WNGH01009048.1_pt1 | contig 12099 bp, 7 predicted proteins | sample 5400631 | NCBI WGS metagenome assembly WNGH01 (sample SAMN13153373, study PRJNA577476) | soil metagenome | isolation source: 115 cm soil or saprolite under Garry oak tree replicate 1 | place: USA:California | collected 2016-06-15 | reverse complement strand
GCAGAGCTATGGCGATGCCGATCGCAAACTGGAGCGCGCGCGAGACGCTCTCGATCAGATGGCCCAGGGCGCCCTGCCCGAAGCCCCCGCGAAGGCGCTCGAAGCGCCAAAGGAATAGCCCTCAATTGTTCCTCTGAAACTCCTGCCAGGCCGACTCCAGCAGAAATGCAAACTCACCGGAGGGTTTGTCGTCGAGCATCCGTTCGAGTTCCGCGCGAATTTGCGCGATGTCCTCGGGCGCTCTGTCGATTCGACGGATCACTCGATCGGCTCGCGCGGCCCAACTTCCGGTCGCAAGCGCGCGAGCGGCAACCAGTTTCTGACGCGCCGCTTCGAGATCGGGCAGGCCGGAAACGGTAGGGATGAGCCGCGCCGTCACCATATAGTCGCCGGAGGCGAGAAATTTCGTTTCGATTTCCGCTGCATTCCGCTCGCCCCCGGACGTGGTCACGCGCTCGACGTTCCCGCGCGGAAGCTGGATAATTTCCGGCGACGCATTGCGGACTTCGACGGCCAGGCGTTCCCTGGTGCCGAGCGCGCGGACGGTGAGTTTGCCCTGCGCGCCCGCACGGGGAGCCTCCGCCGGACCGCTGAATTCCAATAGGACCATCACGACGGGATTGGATCCCGCGTCATGTCCCGCGACAGTTACTCGGAGGGTTATCGTTCCGATCGGAATGTGCAGTCCGGGAAGAACCACAAGCGAAACCGGAGACGACGCAAGCACCAGGCACGCCTGGCCGGCCAGAAAAACGCGATTGGCATCCGCATCGCCGCGAAAACCAGCGCCTGCCATCGTGAATCTATCGTGAAGCGATATAAAATGGGGATACGCCAGCACGCGCATGGCTGTGGATGGGCTCTCGGCTGAAGTTCGCGGGTCAGGGTCAGCCGATTTCACGACGGGTGCGGATGCGGAGACGTCCTGGCCGGGGATCTGGGCGGTCAGCGCTCCTGGTTCACTGGGTGCGGCGAATAACGCCCGGCCCGTGGCGTCCGTGGTGACTTTCTGTCCGCCCGAGAGTTCCACGACAACATTGGGCAACATGCGGCCGGCAGCATCGAGCACGGCAAGCGTGGCTGGCACGCCGGCAACCATTTTCTGCGGGAGGACAATTGTACGCGGGGCAGCGGCCTGTACCCTGGGAGCCTCCTGGGCCCCTGCAAGGACCGGAAATGTGGCCACAAGAAGCAAAATGCCGCGCGTAAGATACTGTCTGCCGCAAATGAGACGGAGCGACACGGGGGTTGGATTCTACCGCGAAGAGTGCCCGGCTAGGAAATAGACACCTCGCGGGGTCTGGTCAGGCCTATGGAAGCCTTTTCTCCGAAAATGAATCAGTGCTTGTCCGTAGGATCGAATACTTTCGCTTCGAGGAAAAGCCTGTATAACTCAGGATCGAGTTCGTGCTGTTTAACGGACATATCCAGAATGTCCAGCGCGCGCTCCGCCGGCACGGCCTTCTTGTAGGGCCGGTCAGAGGCGGACAGGGCATCAAACATGTCACAGATGGTCATCATCTTCGCCTGGACGGGTATTTCGTCGGACCTCAATTTGTAGGGATAGCCCGTGCCGTTCAATTTTTCGTGGTGTGCGCGGGCAATGCGCGGAATCTCGCGGAATTCCTTGGTCCAGGGAATCTGCAGGAGAAAATTGAAACTGTGAACGACATGCGATTCGATCTGAACCCGCTCGTCGGCATCGAGACTCCCTTTCGGGATCGAGAGGAAGCGCACTTCTTCCTGCGTCAAGACCGGACGTTCAACGCCGCGCGGGTCGCGATAGGTTTGGCGAGCGATTTCGAACAGGCGGTGGAATTGCCCGGAGGGCAGCAGCGTCGGCTCGTTCGAGCTGACGATGGCCCGGAAGGAGTCCTCGAGCTCCACCCGGCGCATGCGGTATTCCTCTTCGAGTGTTCTTACGCGGGAAAGCGCCTCGGCTCGCTCAAACTCGAGCAACGCCTTGAACTTTTCATGTTCCAAGCGCGCCTCAAGATCCTTGTAGAGGTAATCGAAGCGGTGCGCGACGATATCCATTTGAAGCGGATAAAGTTTCTTGGCCTTGATCAGTACTTCTTCACGCACGCCGACTTTCCCGAAATCATGCAGTAACGCGGCGTAACGAATTTCGTTCATTTGCTCGGGCGTGAAGCGAGTCCCGGCATAGCTTCCTGTTTCAGTGCGGTCCACGGTCTCCGCAAGTCCCACGGTCATCCTGGAAACGCGCTGGGAATGGCCTGAGGTGGTGGGATCGCGTTGCTCGATCGCGGTCACAGCGGCCTGCACAAAACCCTCGAACAATGCCCCGATGTCCTGATACAGACGGCTGTTTTCGTAGGCGACGGCGGCCTGCGATGCAAGCGACAGCGCTAGCCGGACAGCGCGTTCGGAAAATGGCCGCACTTCCCGCATCACGGACTCCGGGCTGGTCAGCCGCGCGGCGGAATGGGTCTTGCAGTTAATCAGTTGCAGAATTCCGATGACCTCGCCACGCCCATTCTTCATCGGAAGAGTGAGCAAGGAGCGGGTGCGGTACCCAGTCTCCTCGTCGTAATGCTCGTTGAACCGGTATGGACGGCCACGCGGAATGCGATAAGCATCGGCGAGATTGATGACTTCCCCACGAATCGCCGAACAGCCCGCCAGGGAATCTTCGCGCAGCGGGAGCACAAATTCCTCGAAGGGAAACTGAACGCTGTCGTTCTGCGTGAGCATGAACCGAAGATGGCGCTCCGCTGGGCCCACTTGGAGCGCGTCGGGGCGTGTCTCCTCGACCAGGTAGAGGGAGCCCGCGTCGGCCCTCGTGATCTGGCGGGCTTTCGCCAGAATCATGTCGAGCAGCGCGCTGACGTCGCGAGTCTCCGACAGGGCCACGCCGATGCGGTTCAGTTCCTCCATCTCGCGCTCGGTACGCCTGAGTTCCGCGCGGGTGCCGCGTTCGCGCTGGGCCAGTTCGATATTGTCGAACGCCGCAGCGACTGTCTTGCGAACCAGGGCGGAAGCCGCCTTGCGAGGCAACGTCGCGAAGCATCCGGCTGTGTGCTCGCCAACCGCGCCGTTTCGTGATATGCCAATCAGGCGAATGCGGGGTTCCCGGCGCGCCAGACGCCGCAAGAGGGGAAGATCGTTGCCGCCCAGGTCCGCAAGGCACACAACACGGGCTTCGCCGGAGCTCGGCAGGATCGCGTGCCTGCCACGAGATGGACGAGGCAGCGCTCGGAGCTCGTACCGCCGGCTGAGCGGACGTACCAGCGGAGCGGCCACGGACCGTTCGAAGTACCAAATTTGTCCACTGTGCGCCATGAGAGAGGGTGCAGGATCGGCAGCGGTGGGCTTTCTGCGCTCCCGCAGGGTGGAAGTATACCGGAATCAGGCGCTGCCCCCTAGCAGGGCCGGGGGAGCTTCTTTGTGGGCGGGCATAACTACTTGTCTCGCAGGGTATTGCATGCACGGCATTGGTTTGTTAGCCTGCTTTACAGTGGGTTAGTCCACGGGCCAGGATAGGTGCGTCAGTGTGACCATCTGAAGTAATCGAGGCAGAGAAAACATTTGGCCAACCGCATGAGGCCCCTTTGCGTATAGAAGCCGGGGCGCGCACCGACCTCGGGCGCGTTCGAAAGAACAACGAAGACTGCTACCTAATTGAGCCGGCTCTGAACTTGTACGTTCTGTCGGACGGTATGGGTGGCGAAGCGCACGGCGAGGTGGCAAGCAAGCTCGCGGTGCAAACAATCGTGGCCCATTGTCAGCAGGCCGAAAACAGCCACGCGACGCCGACCTTCGGAGAGCCGCAGCCGGATGTTTCAGAACGCACGAATCGTCTGGCGAGCGCGATTCACCTGGCCAACCGCAAAGTTTTCGAAACGGCGAGCGCCAATCCCGGCCATAAAGGCATGGGGGCAACGATCGTCGCCGCGTGGATCGATGGACAAAGGCTCTCCCTTGCGCATGTGGGTGACAGCCGCGCGTACCTTCTGCGGGCCGGGTCTCTCGACCAGCTTACGGCCGACCACTCCCTGGTGGCCGAAAAAGTGCGCATCGGCATCCTGACGCCGCAAGAAGCCGACGCCAGTGAGTTGCAGAGCGTGCTGACGCGAGCTGTGGGAACCAATGAGAACGTCGGAGTGGATGCTGACGAACAGATGTTGCTGGTTGGCGACTCCCTCTTGCTGTGCTCGGACGGATTGTCGCGCATGGTGACCGACCCTGAAATCGCGAGCACGATCCTGACAAGCACGTCGGCCCAGAACGCAGCGGACCGGCTCGTCGATCTGGCCAACGAATACGGCGGCGTCGACAACGTCAGTGTGATCGTTCTGCGCATTCTTCCGAAATCGGAAGGGGTGCTCGATCGCCTGAAGATCTGGAAGCGGAACTCCGAGTAAGGTTCGTTCGGCTTCGGTTGGAGGAGGGTAAAAAAAGATGTCGAGACTCGTCCTGAAATTTGAGGGCGCGGTATTGAAGGAGGTCCCGCTCGGGACCCAGCCGATGACCATCGGCCGCGCGCCGGACAACGACATCCCGATCGACAATCTTGCCGTCTCGAATTACCACGCGCGCGTATATGTCGAAGCCGGATCGTTGGTGGTCGAGGACCTGAACAGCCTGAATGGATCGTTCCTGAACGACATACGCATCGAGCGCGCCATGCTCAAGGACGGCGACGCCATCCTGATCGGCAAGCATCATATTTTCGTGGACCAGGCGCACGACGTCGCCCTGGTCACGGATACGTGGCACAAGGCTCCGGCCCCGCGCGTAAATGAAACGATGGTGCTCGATACTCGCCAGCGGCGGGAGATGTTCGAACAAGCAGCGGCAGCCGGCGAGCGCTCTCAGCTCGCTCCGGATCGTTTGCGCGTTCCGACGCTTAGCGTTCTCCACGGGCGCACGGACCAAAAAGAATACCGGCTCGCCGGGAAGCTGACCGTGATCGGCCGCTCGAAGATGGCGACCGTCCGGCTCCGTGGCTGGTTCACGCCAAACATCGCCGCGCAAATCAACAAGCATGAGGACGGCTACTACCTGGGCCGTGGGGACGACGTGCCGAAGATCAATGGAATCGAAATCAGCGGCCTGACCAAGCTCAATGACGGTGATCTGATCGAAGTGGGCCGCGTGCGGCTGAGTTTCCTGTTTCGCGATTAAGCCGCCGCCGAAAACCCAGGGAAAAATGCAGGATCATGCCCGGAATTCCCACCGAGGGTAAATCGCGCCGCACTTTCCGCGCCCTGAGCGCGTTGCTTCGAGCCTGGTGGCGCCGCCGCGTCCCATTCCTAATCAGTCTGGGTCTCACCGCCTTCGCGCTGTTCATCTACTCCTACACGTTCGTCGGCGACCGGCCGACGGCCGTATTTTCCTTCATCAACCGCCTGGAACTCGATGCGCTTGATTTCCGCTTCCGCACCCGCCCGGACCGCTACAAACATTCCGACCCGCGCATCATCATCGTGGACATCGACCAGCGCTCGCAGGAGGTCCTGGGGCGGTGGCCGTTCTCGCGCACGCACTTCGCGCACATGCTTGATGCTCTGCGCGAGGACGGCGCGAAAGTCGCGGCCTTCGACATCACATTCAGCAAGCCCGATGAAACGGCCGCGCCGATCCGCGAGCTGAGACGGACTGTAACCGAGCGCCTAAAACAGGGCGGCCAGATGGATCCCCGCGTGATGGCGGACCTCGACCGGCTGGCGAAAGAGTACGATGGCGACGAACAATTCGCGCGCGCGATTGAGCGCTTCGGGAATGTGGTCCTCGGAAACTTTTTTCTGAATTCCGAATCCGACCTGAAGGGCGTGGACGCCAAGACGCTCGACCGCTACGCCAACATTCTTGCTGATTTTCCACTCCCGAAAGTGTGGGCGGCGAATCCCCAAACCGGAAAGCGCGATCTGTCCAATCTCATGCAGAGCTTCGGCAACCCATACGGGCTGCTGTACAAGGGCACACAGGCGAATATCGAAGTCCTGAGCGACGCGCTGCGCAAGGCGCACGGGGCCACGGGTTTCTTCAACGTGGAATCCGATCCCGACGGCGTCGTGCGCCATTCACTTCTCGTGCTTCCGTACGGGCGTTCGCAGGACTTCAACGATTGGGACCTCTATGGGTCACTCGACGTGCAGGCAGTGCGGTTGTTTCAGGGCTTGCCCGATCAGCAGACGGTGCTCGATTTCAGCGAGACCGGCGTTACGGCGCTCGAGTTCGGACCGTCCCTGGTCGTCCATCCCGATGCGATCGGGCGAATGATGATCAATTACGAAGGAGACGTGAACACGTATCCGTACGTCTCGATCGCCGACGTTGTGAATCGCAAATTTGCACCGGGAACATTCCGCGGGAAAATTGTGCTGGTGGGGGCGTCCGCCACGGGAATCGGGGACCTGCGCTCCACGCCTTACGCGGGGATCAACTTTCCCGGAGTCGAGATACACGCCAATGTGATTGACAACATCCTGAATCGCCATTTTTTGCTTCGTGGTGCGGACCAGGTCGCTGTGGACCTATTGCTTGTCCTTCTGTTCGGTGTGCCGCTGGGAATGTGGCTGGCGCTCGCGCAGCCGCGGTCGATGCTGTATGGTTTGCTGCTCCTGGTTCCGTTCGGTTTCGGATCGTGGTATGCGTTCCTGCACGGCTGGTGGCTCAACTTCATCGTGCCTTCCGGAACGCTCGTCGCCAACGTTGGCTTTGTAGCGATGTACCGCGCCCTAGTCGAGGAAAAAGAAAAACGCAAAGTGCGCGGCGCGTTCCAGCAATATCTGAGCCCGGAGGTGATCCGGCGGTTGCTGGAAAGTCCCGACTTGGTCAAGCCGCGGAAAACAAAAATCACGGTGATGTTCAGCGACGTTCGGGGATTCACGACCATCTCGGAAAAGCTCGACGCGCAAGAACTCGCCGCCTTGCTGAACGAATATCTAACCGACATGACGCAGATCGTCTTTCGCCACAACGGGACGCTCGACAAGTACATCGGCGATGCGGTCATGGCGTTCTGGGGCGCGCCGTTTGAGCAACCGGGGCACGCAACGAATGGATGCCACGCCGCTCTCGAGATGATCGCTCGGCTGAAGGAAATGCAGAACAAGTGGAGGTCCGAGGGAAGACCTGTGCTGGACATTGGCGTGGGACTCAGCACAGGCGTCGCGTCGGTGGGCAACATGGGTTCGGCGCTGCGCTATGGCTACACGGCGCTCGGCGACACCGTGAATCTGTCCGCCCGCCTCGAAGGGCTGAACAAAGAATATGGCTCGCACATCTTGTTGAGCGAAACGACCTACGAGGAAGTGGAAGATCCGCTCCTGATTTTCCGCGAACTGGATTTGATTCGCGTCAAAGGCAAGCTGCAACCAGTCACGCTCTATGAATTGATGGGCTCACGAGGCGCCCCGGAAGGCGACGCGCCGGGGCTGGAGGACCATCTTGAACTTTTCGCGCTGGGCCGCGCTTGCTACCGGAAGCGGCGCTGGCAGGACGCGCAGATTGTCTTTGAACAAATTCTGGAGCGCTGGCCAGATGACGGTCCGGCGCAAATGTACGTAAATCGCTGCCGCGAATATAACGTCGCGGGCCCCGAGCAGGACTGGGACGGCGTCTACGTGATGACCCACAAGTAATAAGGGAAAATCAGCCTGTGCAACACTCCCTACGTGATACAGCACGACCCGAATAGATTGCGGGGAAACTTGGACCGCGCAAGAAGCCCGTCGCGCGACTTCTCAGCCTGCGCCTTGATTCGGCTCAGGTCCACCCCCACGAGCTTGCCCTGCCACTTCACAACCTTGCCGGCGATGAACACGTTCTCGACGTTGCTGGTGTCCATCAGCGTCACGATGGCGCCCGGCACGTTGTTCAACGGGAAGGTGTTGAGCCGGTCCGTTGCCAGCATGACGATATCCGCCTCCTTGCCTGGGGTCAGGGAGCCGACCTTGCTATCCAAATGGGCGACGCGCGCGCCGTCGATCGTCGCAAACTCGATGACGTCGCGGCATGTGATCAATGCGGGTGCGTTCTCTTCCCTCGCGATGATGCGTTGATTGGCCAGCACGCGCTGCATGGTGAATGCCGCGCGCATGACCGAGAACAGATCCGCGGTCATGTTGCATTCGACGTCCACGCTGAGGCTTGGCCGAATTCCATGGTCGAGCGCCTGCTGGAACGGTGGATAGCCATGCTGCATTTGCATCTCGATGGCCACAGCGATCGAAACCTTTCCGCCAGTATCCGCGATCGTCTTCCACGTGGAGTCGCTAAGCCGCGTGCAATGGATATACTCGTTGTCGGGGCCCATCAGGCCTGCCTTCCCCATGGAATCCAGGTCGGAATTCACCGACCCCACGATGTGAGTCACGATCGGGGTGCCAGCCGAGCGGGCTATTTTCCATTGCTCCGCATTTGTCCCAACATGCGTTGCCAGTGTCAGTAGCTGGTCGGAGGACGAAAAGTACTGCTTGCGCAACCGCGCCAGCTCCATGGGAAATTTTCTGGCAGCATCTTCGCCGCCCGCGCCGTAAGCAAACAAAGCGCGGCGACCGGATTCCTTCAGGCCCGCAATGCAGGCGTCGGTATGCTCTGGCGTAAGCTGCACCTGCGATGTGTCAACCGCTGTCGTGACGCCATCATTGATCTGGCTCAGCGAGGCCAGCAGTTCTGCGATATGCGCGTCTTCCGGCAAATACACGGGAGTAAATGTGCCCTGAATCACTGACGTGTAATTATTCTTGGGACCCGGCACGCCGACCGGAATCACACCGTCGGCGAGGATACTCCGTAGAATCGCCTCGTACTGGTGGTGATGGGTATCGATCATTCCTGGCATCACGATCAAACCCGCGGCATTGACCACCACTGCAGACTTTGGCACCTCGACGTTCGGCCCGACGGACACGATCTTCTTGCCCTGCAACAGCACATCCCCTTTTTCGAAATCGCCGACTTGGGGGTCCATGCTCAGGATGATGCCATCCTTGAGCAAGATGGGGCGTCCATTCGGGTTCCTCAAACGCTCAATCAGGCCGGGATTTCCAGCATCTTGCGGGGTCGCCGCCGCTGGACGAGGAAGTATCTGGGTGGCGGCAACGCCCGCGACCAATCCAATTCCTCCCTTTAAGAAGCGCCGCCGGGACTCCTCGTTCGATTCTGTGCGCGCGTCAGGAGTTCCGGTCGTCTCCTGTGACTCATTGGAGCGCTTTTTGGAAACCATGGCGACTCATCCTTTCTTGACCATTGCGCACGGTCCGCATCCGAACAGTATTTCCTTTTTGATTTTGAAAACGGGAAAGATTGTAATCCTTCTCGCTAGCCCAAGTTCGTCAGTAAACGGGTGAAAACAGAGGTAATTCCAGTCTGCACTACAGTTTTGAATCTGGATCGGCTCCAGCCGTTCCGGCAACTGCAGTTGGAGTTGGTAAAAAATCTTCTGCTGCTCTTCGTCGAGTTTGCTGATGCGTCGCAACCAGATCTCTCGTCCTTCGATCGTGGGCAGCACGATGTCCACGCTATACAACTCCGAGAGCCGCTGTAACACTTTCGCTGGTGAGTATTCCGAGCCAGCTCGCTTCAGCAGATGTTTCAGTGTCACCAGCAAGGCATAACCGAGAAACGCTACCAGCACGTGCGCCTTCACCCGTTTTTCGAGCTGATGAAACAGTGGCCGAATGGCCAACTCGCTCTTGAGCGTGCGGAAGGCGGCTTCCACTTCCGTCAGCTGCATATATTTCTTCCAAAGATCCGCCGCAGAGCCGGCGCTCAGGTTCGTACGCAGCAGATAAGCTCCCTCGCGGGTCTCCAGCCATTGTTGCTGTTCCGGCTTTTGCCGCCAGACTAGACGCGCTCCTTCCTGGCTATCCCGGATGCCCATCTCATAGAGATCCGCTACCTGCGGATGCGAAGCTTGGATGCGGCCAAGATTCCGCTCCATCTTGAAACGATCTTTCAGTTGGCCTTCCGCGATGCGCTTCTCCAGTCCCGTAAGAGCCTTTTCGATCTTGGCCACAAAGCGGCTCCGGATGGCTTTCTCCTTCTCCTTCCGTCCCAGCGTACGACACAGGATGTAAGTCTCCTCCCCGCCCGGAATCTGGATTTGCTTGACCTCCACATCCGGGCGAATCTTTTCGAAATCATCTTTCCACAACTCCGCCTCAAATTGTTTCAGCTTGCTGCGTATCGTGCCCACCAGATACTCTCCGCCACGCTTGCGGATGGCCACCAGGTTCTCTTCACTCACCACCCCGCGATCGAAGATCCATACCCGCCGGGCTTTCCCATGCTTGCGCTCCACCATGCGCAGGATCGCTTCCACCGTCGTGACATCGGCCCGGTTCCCCTCGAACAGTTCATAGCTGAACGGAAAACCATCGGGGTTGACGATCAACGCCAGCACCAGCTGTTCGCAGTCCGGCCGATGATCCCGCGAATAGCCCCGCCGCATCAGGGGGTTCTCTTCCGCGGCCCCTTCCACATACGTGCTGGTCAAGTCATAGAGCAGCACGTCAAACTCCGCCTGGAACAACTCCCCATAGCGTTGCTTCAAGTGCTGTTCGATTTTGCTCTTCAGGGGGAGCAGGCGATCCAGACAGCGATACAGCCGCGTGTCGTTGATCTTGCCTTTTCCGATATGCAGCAGATCGTCCAGCGCCGTGGACGGATACCAGTGCTGCTCCACGGCCAGTTCGCTGCCCGGAGCGCACAACCGATTGATCGCTAACACCGCGGCGACCCGCGACCAGGCCACATCGGGACCGTCCCCGTCGAGATGCCGCGCCAGAAACTCGTCGAGCCCCAGCCGCTTCCATAACTCCAGCCCCAAATAGCAGTCGCCGAATCGTCGCGTACGTTCCACCCGGATCGGATCATCGGGCGCTTCTACTTCAGAGGGAAACAGCTTCAGCTGGGTGCTCTCGCCGTGCTCGTTGAACACCTCCACGGTCTTCTGCCAACGCGCGTGAGCCGAACCGTTCAGTTCCCCGAGATAACAAAGCGTGCGCTGCCGCGGACCATCGACGGTACGCACCGTCTCGACCAACGACCAATAGCTGTGCTCCTTGCCGTCTTTTATTCGCTCATGCTGGCGGAGAAACATTCTGTTGCGATCATGTCAGCAGAAAACCAACGCTGCAAGAGGCTTGGTCTGCACTACAACGTGATTTTCATTGCCAGTGGTGATAATCAATCACTTCGGCGAAGAAATCAGAACTAAAACCTTCAAATCAAGGTTTCAGTGACGAAGTTCGGTTAGCCCGGGGCAAAAAGCCAGTTTCTGATAAGACTTCACAGGACTTGGCTTTCTCGCCTCTGATTTTTCCTGAGAATGGTTTCGCTGCTGTATACTCATCGACAAAATTTCATCCTGAAGCGGAGGTTGTATTGCTAAACCGCCAGTACGCCAGCCCACTTGTAATAAATAAACGCGGCGACGAGGAAAGTGTGTCCCGACTTCAGCCCGTCCCGCGAGAAGATCAAGCGTTTGGTGAGCAGTGGTTTCGGGACAAGCTCTTCGATCACCCGAACCTCTTGCCAGCCAACGAAATCGAGCCCGCCTTTCACAGTTTGGAGGCGGTCGCGAAAGAACTGCCCGTAGCTGGTAACTACGCGGACCTTTTGTTTGCCAATCCGGATGGTTGTATCGCGCTGGTTGAAACGAAGCTATTTAGAAACCCGCAAGCAAAGCGTGAGGTATTAGCCCAGACCATAGAATATGCATCGACCCTGTCAGGCTGGACGTATTCGCAACTTGCCCAAGCGATAAAGCAAGCGAATAAGACCACCGATACGGACCCGCTCCTGGAAATCGTGCGTAAATCTGTCCAGGATGGATCGCTGGACGAACGGAGATTCATCGAGCGAGTAAGTAGGAACCTTCAACTTGGGCGCATACTGCTCCTAATCGTAGGCGACGAGATAAGAGACCAACTTGAGCAGATGATTGACTTTATTCACCGGACTCCCCACTTACATTTCACTTTAGGTCTAATTGAAATGGCGCCTTTCAAAGACAACGATTCAGTGCGGATATTTGTTCAACCCAGGGTCGTTGCCCAGACACAACTCGACCTTCGCGCAGTGATTGAAATCAAACTGCCTGAGGGTGCCACGATGAGTACTGAG
>WNGH01032187.1_pt1 | contig 12102 bp, 11 predicted proteins | sample 5400631 | NCBI WGS metagenome assembly WNGH01 (sample SAMN13153373, study PRJNA577476) | soil metagenome | isolation source: 115 cm soil or saprolite under Garry oak tree replicate 1 | place: USA:California | collected 2016-06-15 | reverse complement strand
GAGAAAGCTCTGCAGTGGGAGGATCCCGTCGTCGACGATGCCGCGCGTTTCGTCGCGGACGAGCACGCGCGCGAGGTAGGACTTCTGGTGCCACAGCTCCGGTGCGTTCGTGGCCTCGTGCAATAGATAGGACACGACCTCGGCCCGCGCCACGACCGGCCGCTCGGGGTTGATCGCGAAATGCTTTCGTGCCACCTCGCGCGCCAGGACGCGTCCGTTGTAGCGATGCCCGTTCACGCCGCCGGAGTTGCTCGGCATCCCATGCTTGCGCAGGCCGGGCGACGCCTGGTGGATCGTCCCACCGAAATACACGCCCGGGACCGACGCGCTCTCCCAGAACGGGGTTTGCGCGGGCAGCTTGTTGCGGCCGACCGTGGCGACGCCGAGGTTCGGCAGATCGAGGATGGGACTCGAGAAGCCGGTCGCCGCGATGACGTCGTCGACTTCGAAGACGAGCTCGGCGGCGCTGTCGGCCTTGCGTGTGTGCACGCGGAACGTCTCCCCGGTGCGCTCGACGCGCTCGATCGATGCGTCGAGCACGATGACTCCGCCGGCGAGGACGTGATCCTCGTACGGCTGCACGTACCGCGCGCGGACTCCGACGAGCGACCGCGTGTTGATCGACAGCTTCGCTGGTGACGGAGACGCGAGAACGATCTGCCTCGCCCACTGCAGGAAACCTGTCGCGAGCTCGAAGCCGGAGTTCTCCTTGCCGATGATGAACACGCGGCGCCCCGCATAGGTCTCGGCGGGGCGCGTCTCTGCGTAGTGGGGCACGTCTTGGATCCCAGGTATTTGCGGACGCCATGGCTCGGCGACGCCGACGGCGAAGATCGGCACCTGGCAGCGGTACTCGCCGTCGCTCGTCTGGAGCGCCCAACGATCGCCGTCGCGGCGCGTCCCGGTCCAGCGGCAGCCGTAGCGCACCGCGACGCCGGCGCGGTCGGCGAACGCCTCGAGGCTCCGTTGCATCTCTGGCCGGGACGGGTAGTACGAAGTGCCGTCCATCATCGAGCACATGAGCGCGCGGCACTCCTTCTCTTCGGGGAGCAGGCTGTTCCAGTCGTAGCGCTCGTACTCGCGGGTGCCCTGCTCGAACGGTGCGTACGGCTTTGTCCACGAAAGGAGGCGCTGGAAGAAAGGCCACTTGCGGAACATGCCGCCGGCGCTCTCATCGGCCGAGATGACCGCGTGCTTCACGCCGAGGCGGCGGAGCGAGTAGCTGATCTGAAGACCCCCTGGACCGCTGCCGACGACGACGACCGGATAGTCGCCCGGCGGGTGGGGGCGATCGGTCAGGCGCTCCTCCGCGTCACGTTCGCGAGCTTCCGTGCTTCAGCGACGAGGAGGCGGTAACAGACCCGGGGATGGGTCTGGAGGAACTCCCGCAGGAGCTCGCCCGGCACGACGAGGCAGCGCAGCGGCCTGGCCGCGATGACGTCGGCGACGGGAGGCTCGCCAAGCAGGACGGATATCTCACCGAAGAAATCGCCGCGGCCGAGCGTGCCGAGCCGGTTGCCGTGTGCAACGAGTGCGGCCTCGCCCTCGAGCACGATGTAGAAGCCCGATCCGGTGAGGCCTTCGCGCAACACGCGCTCGTCCTGAGCGAAATAGCGCTCCTCGAGCGAGTGGGCCACCTTTTCAAGCTCGGGGCGCGTCAGGTCGGCGAAGATCGCGAGACTGGCAAGCGTTTCGGTGATGTCGTCGGGAGCGCTACGCATGGTGCTTGTCTACGGCGTACAGCGGGTCTTGGCAAACGCGAGATGGCGCAGAATCAAGCCAGGATGAGCGTGGGGAGAGGGTTGCCGGCCGGCACCCTGACCTTCTTGTTTACCGACATCGAGGGCTCGACCAAGCTCCAGAGCGAGCTCGGCACCGCCCGCTATCAGGACGTCCTCGAGACCCATACCCGGATCCTTCGCGACGCGATAAAGGACGGCGGGGTCGAGGTACGCGTCGAAGGTGATGCCCTGTTCGTGGTCTTTCCCGTGGCCGTGGACGCCGTCCGCGCCGCGGCCGCCGCGCAGCGCGCGCTCGCCAAGGCGACATTCCCGCACGGCGCGACCGTGCGCGTCCGTATGGGGATGCATTCCGGCGAGGGGCGCCCCGCGAGCGCGGAGGCCGGAGCCGACTACGTCGGCATCGACGTCAACCGCGCGGCTCGCGTCGCCGCGGCGGGCCACGGCGGACAGGTGCTCATCACCGAAGCGACGGCCACGCTCGCGCGCGCGAACCTCGGCGATGGCATCTCCCTTCGTGATCTCGGTGAGTTCCGGCTAAAGGACCTCGCACGGCCGGAGCGGATCTATCAGCTCGTGATCGTTGGGACCCCCGCGGACTTCCCGCCCGTCCGCAGCCTCGATCGGACGGCGACGTTCCTGCCGGCGCAACCGTCGTCGTTCATCGGAAGAGCGCGCGAGATCGCCGAAGGTCAGCGACTTCTGGAGCGCGCGCGGCTCGTGACCCTCACCGGGCCTGGAGGGACAGGAAAGACCCGACTGTCGCTGCGCATCGCGGAGGAGTCGGCGGCCGCTTTCGGCGACGGCACATTCTTCGTCCCGCTCGCGCCCATCACCGACCCGGAGCTCGTTCCGTCGACGATCGCGCACACCCTCGGCGTGCAGGTGAGTGGCTCGGAGCTGCCGCTCCCGCGTTTGATCGATCACCTCAAGGACAAGCGGATGCTGCTTGTGCTCGACAACTTCGAGCAGATCCTTCCCGCGGCGCCTGTCGTTGGACAGCTTCTCGGTGCAAGCGCCGCACTCAAAGTGATCGCAACGAGCCGGGCACCCTTGCGCATCGCCGGAGAGCAGGAGTTTCCGGTGCCTCCCCTCGAGGTACCGGACCCGCAACATCTGCCGGCTTTTGAAGTGCTCGCGCAGTCCGACGCGGTGCGGCTCTTCGTTGAGCGTGCGGGTGCGGTGCGCCCGGCCTTCAGAGTCACGCCGGAGAACGCTTCCGCCGTCGCCGAGATTTGCAGCCGGCTCGACGGACTGCCGCTCGCGATCGAGCTGGCGGCGGCCCGTGTGAAAGTGCTCACCCCGCAGGCGATGCTCCCCAAGCTGCGCGAGGGACTCGACATGCTCGCCTCAACCGCGCGAGATCTCCCGGAGCGGCAACGCACCCTGCGCGGCGCGATCGCCTGGAGCTGGAATCTCCTGGACCCGACCGAGCGCCGTCTCTGCGCGCGGCTTGGAGTCTTTGTCAACGGCGTGATGCTTCCCCAGATCGAAGAGGTTTGCTGCCCTGGTGACGAGCTCGGCCGCGATCTTCTCGATGTGCTCAGCGCCCTGGTGGAGCACAGTCTGGTGCGCCAGTCCGAGGTCGACGGCGAGCCACGCTTCCGGATGCTCGTCACGATCCGCGACTACGCGCTCGAACGACTCGCGGAGGGCGACGAGCGCGACCTCATCCGCACGCGCCGACAACCTTCGTGCCGGCCTCTGGTGGTCTATCGAATCTGGTCGCGCCGAGGACGCCTGCCGCTTCGTCTTCGCGCTCTGGCGCTTCTGGCAGGTTCGCGGCCATCTGGTCGAGGGGGCCCGCTGGTGCGAACGCGTGTTGGCTCTTCCGACGACCGCGGTCCCGCCGCTCGTGTTGATGAGTGCGCTGGAAGCGTCGGCCGGCATCGCGTACTGGCGTGGCGATACGCGAACCTCGAGCGACGGATACGTGAAGGCGGCGGAGATCGCGCGCGCCCATGGCGACGATGCCGCCCAGGCGAACGCCGAGTACAACCTCTCGTTCGTCTATGGCATCCCCGGGTCCGATCTCTCTCAGGCCCTCGACCTCTTACGGAGCGCGCGCGAGAAGTGGGCTCGGATCCGCGACCGTGCCGGTGTGGCGCGCGCTGCGTTCGGGCTCGCGACGTTCCTGCAGTTCGGGCGACGAGGCGCGATCGACCCATCGCGTCTCGAGGAAGCGCGCCTCGCGGTGCAGGACGCCCTCGCCGTGCATCGGGCGGGCACGAACCGCTTCGACCTTGCATGGAGCCTCCACCTCGTGGGGATGATCGACGCGAAGCGTGGGGAGTTCTCGAGCGCGCTCGCCGCGTTCCGCGAGGCCGCGCGCATCTTCACCGAGGACGACGACCTCTCGGGTTTGGTGATCATCGCGAGCAACTGCGCGGAGCTCGCCGGCTACCAGGGCGACGGCGAGCGGCAGGCAACGCTCGTCGGGTTCGCGACCGCGTTAGCGGAGCGCGCCGGCACGGGCCTTCTGCACGAGATCTCGAAGCCGGACGCGCGCGCGGAGGAGAAGGACATCGCGCCCGAGTTCAGGGCGGCCTTCGAACGGGGGCGCGCGATGCCGACCGCGGCGGGGATCGCCTACGCGCTCGGGGAGCGGGGGATTTCGAGGGATTGACTAAGTCTGAGCCGACCGCGACGCGTGCGACCGTCGGGACGAGCGAGCGCCGTCCCCTCACGGTGCTGTTCGCCGATATCGCTGGATCGACCGCGATCGCGGAGCGCATGGATCCCGAGGACTGGACCGCGATCGTGAGCCAGGCGTTCGCGCGGATGAACGCGACCGTGACGCGGTACGACGGAACCATCGCGCGCCTGATGGGGGACGGTGTGCTTGCGTTCTTCGGCGCGCCGGTGGCTCACGAGGACGACCCGGTTCGCGCGGTGCGGTGCGGGCTCGACATGGCGCGTGCCGTCGATGAGCTCAGCGCGGAGCTGAACGCGAAGGAGCCGATCGATCTCAAGGTCCGCGTCGGCATCAACACGGGCCCGGTGGTCGTGGGTGTCGTCGGCACGGAGTCCGCGAGCGAGTACACCGCGATGGGCGACGCGGTGAACGTCGCCGCGCGGATGCAGGCCCTCGCGCGGCCGGGCACCGTCCTCGTAAGCGGCGCCACCCACCGCTTCATCGCCGCGCTCGTCGAGTCAGTGGATGTCGGTCCGCTCGAGCTCAAAGGCAAGGCGAACACGGTGCAGGGGTACGAAGTGACCGGCTTGAAGGAAGGAGCGACCGGGCGCGGCCTCACTGGGATCCACGCGCCGATGATCGGACGCGACGCGCAGCTGGCGCGTCTGACCGAGTTGTTCGGGATTGCGAGAGCGGGGCAGGGCCGCGTCGCGTCGGTACTTGGTGAACCCGGGATCGGCAAGAGCCGCCTCCTAGCCGAGTTCCGCGCGTCCGTCGAGGGTGAAGATAGCTCCGTCAGATGGATCGAGGGGCGGTGCCTCTCGTACGGGAAGACGCTCCCGTATCACCTTGTGCTCGACGTGGTCCGCTCGGTCATCGGCGTGAGCGCGTCCGCGAGCGAACCCGAGGTACGCGAAGCCCTCGAACGAGTCATGCGCGAGCTCCTCGGCGACGGCTGGGCGGAACCGTATGCGTACCTCGGCCACCTCCTCTCGCTCAAGCTTGACCCCGAGGCGCAGGCCCGTTTGTCCGTCCTGGATAGGGAGGCGATCAAACGGTATGTTGCGTCACTTCTGCAGATCGTGCGCGCGATCAGCACCAGGGGTCCGGTCGTTTTCGTATTCGAGGATCTCCACTGGGCCGATGCCGCGTCGACTGACGCGTTGCTCATGCTCATGCCGCTCGCCGCGGATCTGCCGTTGCTCTCGATCCTGAGCTCACGCCGCGATCGTGATGCCGTCGGCTGGCGCCTCGTTTCCGGCGCCCGCGACCTGTTCGGCGACGCCCTAACGGAGATTCGCCTGGACCCGCTCTCGAGCGATCAGACCCGCAGCCTCGTCGCGAATCTTCTGGAGATCGAATCGCTTCCGCAGAAGACGCGTGACCTCATCCTTGCGAAAGCCGAAGGGAACCCCTTCTTCGTCGAAGAGGTCATCCGGATGCTCATCGACCGCGGCGCGATCCGACGAGAGGGCAACAGCTGGATCGCGACCGCGAGCGTCGTGGGCGTCGAGATCCCCGACACCCTCCAGGGACTTCTTCTCGAGCGGATCGACCGACTACCGAAGGAGAGTCGAAGAACGCTGCGTGTGGCCTCGGTGATCGGCCGTCAGTTCGGCGTGACGATCCTTGAGCGTCTGCTCGAGGTGCCCACGACATGACGACGAAGACCGACCTCGGCACGCTCGAAGCTAGTGGCTTGATCCAGGTCGCCGCGGTGCAGCCAGAGCTCGAGTACCTCTTCCGGCATGCCCTCGTCCAGGACGCCGCATACAGCTCCCTGCTCAAGCAGGACCGGCGTGCGCTGCACAAGCTCGCGGCCGACACCCTCCTCTCGGTGTACCCGGAACGGCGTCGCGAGCTCGCCGCGGTCATCGCGATGCACTTCGAACAGGCTGGCGACGCGGGGAGCGCCGCGGAGCATCTCGTCGTCGCCGGAGAGCACGCGCTCGAGCGTTTCGCTCAACGAGAGGCGGTCTCTTTCTTCGCGCGCTCGGCGGAGCTCCTGCCAGCGGACGATCCGCGCGTCGACCTGCGACTCAGGGCCGCGATCGGCGTCGCGAAGGCGGGATGGACATTCAGCGGCCTTGGCGGGGCGATCGAACAGCTCGAACGCGCGATCGCGATTGCTGGCGACCGTGCCGACCAGAAGGTGCTCGCCGACGCGTATTTCTGGGTTGCGTTCCTCCGCCGGCTGACCGGCGAGTCGATCGAATCGAGTCCGAAGCTCAAACATGCGCTCGAGCAGGCCGAGGCCATCGGCGAAGCGCTCGGGGATCCGGCCGCGCATGCGATCCCCAAGGCCTTTCTCGGTATCGGCATCATGTTCAACGGCGACTTGCGGGAGGGCGCACAGCTCCTCAACGAAGCGCTCGATGAGCTCGAGGGAAGGACGGACGCCCTATCGACTGCGGTGCTTTCGGGATTCCTCGCGATCACGTACGCGCGTCTCGGCGAGTTCGCGGCGGCGGACCGTGCGCTGGTTCGGGCCGACCGCTTCGCCGCGCAAGGCGATGAGATCGCGAGGCTGGACTCGCTCATCTCGCGCAGTGCCATCAACCTCGAGCGCGGTGATATCGCCGAGGGGTCCGCGCTCGCGCTGCAGTGCGCGGAAACGTCCGAGACGCTCGGCGCTGTTTCGTGCGCGGTCGCGTCGAATGTGTTTCTCGGGCAGTCCCGACTCACGCTCGAAGATGCGCTCGGTGCACGTGCGCCGCTCGAGCGCGGTATCGAGCTCTCGCTCGTGACGGACATGGCGCCGATGCGGACGCTCGCTCAGGGCATGCTCGGCTCGGTGAGGGCGCGATTGGGCGACCTTCCGGCTGCGGACGCCGGTTGGAGTGACGCGTTGAAGGGAGCGCATGCGGCCGGCGATCGCTTTGGTGACGATCGGACGGACCTCCGACGCTGACGAGGCTGCCCGCCGCTCACGCGAGATCGCCGGCGAGATCGGCCTGAAGGACTTCAGTTGAGCTCGGCGGACACCTCGCGCGGGCCGAGGGAACGCGACAGCACCGCGGCCACGATCGCCGCGACCGGGAGCGCGAGCGCCGCGGTCGCGATGAACGGCAGGAGCGGGTCCGCGTCGTAGAGAAAGCCGGCGGCGGTCCCGCCTGCGCCGAAGCCGAGCGCGAACGCGACCTGGTACGTGGCGTAACCCTGCGCCGCGCGCGCGGGCGGGATGATGCGCTCTACCGCGGACGCGACGACCGGATTCGCGGCCTGCGTCGCGCCGAGAAGGAGCGCCGCGAGTCCGACGAGCGGCTCGGATCTGCCGGAGAGCGTCATGAGCACGCTTGCCGCAGTCATGACGCCCGCAGCGCCAAGGAGTGCGGGCACCGCGCCGATCTCGTCGGCGAGCCGACCGGCCGCGACCGCGAGACCGGCGGCACCGACCGAGACGAGTCCGACATAGATGCCGAGGCGATCGAGCGGGATCGCGGCGATGTCGCGCAGGTATACCGGAAGAAGCGCCAGGGAGACGATCGAGATCATCGCGGCGAATGGCGTGATCGCGAGAAGGACCCAGAACGTGCGCGGCGGCCGGAACGGACCGCGCTCGACATGCGGCGGTACGGATCGGAGCCCGAACGTGAGCGCCGCCGAACCCGCGAGGAGAGCCGCGGCGATCGCGATCGCCGCGCGGAAGCCGATCGACGACGCGAGCACTCCTGCGATCGGCGCGCCGATGATGTTGCCGGCGAAGTACGCGCCGAGGACGATCCCAAGCGCGCGGCCGAGCTCCGCGCGCGGTGTCGTCGAGGTCACGTACGCGATGATGAGCGGCAGCCCGGCGGTCCCGGACCAGTACAGCGCGGAGCCGACGAAAGCCCCGCGCCAGTCGGTGAGCGGCACGAACGTCGCGACTCCGAGAGCCGCGCAGAGCCAAGCCGCCGTGATGACCGGCTTGCGGCCGATGCGGTCGGCGAGATAGCCGGCCGGCAGGAAGCACAGCACCGCGACGAGGTTTCCGGCGCCGAAGACGATGCCGATGTCCTGCGCGCTCGCGCCGAGGTCCCGAAGGTAGAGCGGCCATACCGCCGAGAGAAGCCCGAACCCGCACCCGAACAGCACCTGCGCTCCGGTGAGGAGCCAGATGTCGCGCGAAAGCTTCAGTTGCGTCCCTTCACGATCCCGCGGGCGCGGCGCTCCTCGAACTCGGTGCGCGCTTTGCGAAGGACGTTTGGATCGGCGAGCACGTCGATCGCGGTGAGCGCGAGCGCCTTCGCCGCGATGAGCGCGTTCTCGTGCGCCTCCTGCTGGACGACGGCCTCGCGGAACGCGGTCGAGTGACCGGGGATCGACTCCTGCGAGATCGCGATGTATGGATGGATCGCGGGGAGCACCTGCATCACGTTGCCCATGTCGGTCGAGCCCACGCGCTCGTCGTCGCGGGCTTCGAACACCTGGATCCCGAGTGAGCGCATGTGATGGGTCCACCGGTCCGCGAGCGGCGTCGAGAACACCATGTTCTCGTACCCGGCGTTCTCATTGACCGTCACCGTAAGCTTCGTCCCGGTCGCCTTCGAGGCGCCCTCCGCGCACGCGATGAAGCGGCGCAGCACCTCCTGCTGGTAGCGGCGATCGAGAGCGCGGATCGAGAAGCGCGCCGCCGCGTAGTCGGGGATGACGTTCGCCGCGCTGCCACCGTTCGTAATGATCCCGTGGACCCGCGCATCCGGCCGCAGCTGCTGCCGCATCGCGTTGACGTTGTTGAAAAGCTGGAGCACGCCGTCGAGCGCGTTGATCCCGAGATCGGGCTGCGACGCCGCGTGCGCCGACTTCCCGCGGAACTCGACCATGACGCGATTCGAGGCGAGCGAGTGCCGACCCGCGAGCGACCGCCCGGACGTCGGGTGGATCATCATCGCGACGTCCACGTCGTCGAATCCGCCTTTGCGGATGAGGGCGACCTTGCCGCCGCCGCCTTCCTCCGCCGGCGTGCCGATCGCCGCGAGGCTGCCGGGTAGCTGGTCCATCACGGCGCGCACGCCGACAGACGCGGCCACGCCGATCATCGCGATGAGGTTGTGACCGCACGCGTGGCCGATCTCCGCGAGGGCGTCGTACTCCTGAAGGATCGCGACCGTCGGGCCAGCGCCCCGCCCTTTCGCATTGCCGCGGTATGAGGTCTCGATGTCCTTGTAGCCGCGTTCGACGACGAACCCGGCGCCCTCGAGGAACTCGGTGATGCGAATAGCCGCCTCACGCTCCTCGTACGCGAGTTCGGGCTTCGCGTGGATCGCGCGCGAGAGCGCGAAGAGCGCGTCGCGCCGCTCGTCGATCGCCTTGATCGCGCGCTGCGAGAGCGCCTTCGGATCGCTCAAGTCAATTGGTGCCCCGCGATGAGCGCGAGGATCACACGATCGAGCGCGCGGTCCGCTTCTTCGAAGAGGAGCGCGGCCTGCTCCGATGCCAGCCCGCGGCGGCGCGCGACGTTCGCGATCTCGGCCATGAACCGCGCGCGGAAGAAGAGGAAGGCCTGCGTGCCCTCGCCGAGCGAAAGCCCGTGGCGGCGCGCCTCGTTTCCATACTCGCGCCCGAGCGTCTCGGCCTGCGCGATGAGCTGATCGCGACCGACCGCGCGCGTGGTGTCGAGATGTCCGAGAAGAAGGTCGCTCATGCGGACGCCGCGCTCGCGGAACCAGCGGAGCGAGTCTTCATCGAAACGCGAGTACCAGTCCTGCGCGGCGAGGTCGACGCGGACCCGCTTGCGGAACTCCGCGGAGACGCGGTCGGGAGCTTCGCCAAGAGCGCTCAGCGACTGGCGGCGCGCTTGGCGCGGGCGGGGAAGCATGGCGTCGATCGACGGGCGCATGAACCGCCGGTGTCCGCCGGGCGTGGTGAACACCTCGATCTTTCCGGAGTCGGCCCACCGACGAAGCGTGTCAGGGTCAACGCCGAGGATGCGGCTCGCCTCCCCCAGCGTCAGCCAATCACCGCGCTCTACCGTCGTCGTGGTCTTGGAGATACGGCAAATCTAGGCGAAACTCTTGGCGCATGTGACCGGTAGTGTCCGGTTTTCAAGAGTGGGTAGTGTCTCAGCTTGATTCTGGTAGAGGGGGGTCATACAGGGCCAGCTCATCGTCTGTCGGCGGCTGGAAGATGCCTCGATACCGCTCCATATGACTCTCGGTGATGGCGACGCCGCCGGCGGCGTGACGAGCTACGACCCGCCGCACGAGATCGTCGTAGGGCGCATCGAGAAAACGAAGTTCGACGGCTACGCCGAGCGATCGTGCGGCCTCGCGCATTGCGTCGCGCTCGGAGCGAGCCCAGAAGCCCCATTCGAGGATCACCGAGGTCCCCAGCGTAAGGAGCCGCTGAGTGAGCTCCCAAAACTGCCCCTCGAGCCCGACCCGGAAGTGCTCGTCGAAGGGGTCAGCGTCCAGTGCCCGTTTCCACTCGTCCGGATTGAGCCGCACCGCGCCATAGGCGTCGGCAAGCTCGCGCGCGAGCGTCGTCTTGCCCGATGCTGGCAAGCCGCACAGCAACACCAGCCTCGGTTGCGGCCTGTTGCCCGCCGTCATCCTGGCGCTCCTCATTCGCGGCGAAACCGGACACTACCTCGCCTAGGGTGGTGGGCTGTCCTGGCCCATTGCCGAGAGGTCGTATGACACGGAAGCCAAGTCGTTGGGCGATCTACTTCGGGAGGCATGAGCGTCTGAGAAAAACGCTCTACCTGCGGCGGAATGCGGCGAGTCATCGCAGCTCTGTGAGTGCGTGGGTTAAGCGGTGATCTGCAGCTATTTGTTGGTCTTGGGTTTTTCGGTGCTGGCTCCTGAGCAGCATTTCCCGCAGCAGGCTCCACAGGCGCATGCCATCGCTAACCTCCGCCGCAGCTTCCGGTGCCGTCGCTCGCGAAGCCCATCGCCGAGAAGAGAACCATCCCGGCGGCGATGAGAACGAGTTGGACGGCCACAACGATCATGACCATCCGCCAGATGCGGCTCGCCCGGGCGGGAATCTCGGCTGGGCCCTCGGGTGCAGTGGCGGTCTCGTCGATCACGACGGCAGTCTACGTGGCAAGACCAAGGCCAACCTGAACGACCGCGAGCGCGACGAGGATCAGGAGGCGACCCCGGCCGCCCTCTTCATCTGACCGATGGCGCGGTCGCGATCCTGCTTCGTGAGGATTCGCTTGCGGATCCGGTAGGCCTTCGGCGTGACCTCCAGCAGCTCGTCGTCGGCAAGGAACTCGACGGCATCGTCGAGCGAGAGCTCACGGATGCCGTCGAGCTTCGCCGCGATGTCCGAGTTGCTGCTCCGCATGTTCGTGAGGTGCTTCTTGCGCACGACGTTCACCTCGAGGTCGCGCTCGCGGATGTGCTGGCCGACGACCATGCCCTCGTACACCTCGACGCCGGGATTGAGGAAGAGCTGCCCGCGATCCTGCGCGGCGTTGAGGCCGAACGTCGTGGTCGTGCCGTCCTCGAACGCGATGAGCGAGCCGAGCTCGCGCGTCGCGATCGCACCAGCGAGCGGGCCGTAGCCCTCGATGAGCGTGTTCATCACACCCCGCCCGCGCGTGGCGGTGAGGAACGCCTGCCGGAGCCCGAGCAAACCGCGGGTCGGGATCTTGTACACGGCGTGCACCATGCCGTCGTCGCGGTACTTCATGTCCTTGAGCGTTCCACGGCGACGCCCGGCGAGCTCGACCACGGCGCCCAGCTCTTCCTGCGCGACCTCGATCTCGAGCTGCTCGTACGGCTCCTGCGTTTCGCCGTC
>WNGH01005471.1_pt1 | contig 12102 bp, 9 predicted proteins | sample 5400631 | NCBI WGS metagenome assembly WNGH01 (sample SAMN13153373, study PRJNA577476) | soil metagenome | isolation source: 115 cm soil or saprolite under Garry oak tree replicate 1 | place: USA:California | collected 2016-06-15 | reverse complement strand
AACGACGTCCCCGCCTGGTAGAGCGGCGCGAGGGTTCGGCTGAACGACGACGGCCGACCCGCCGCGAACGCGTCGAGCGAGTGGAACACGAAGGTGCCAAGCTGGTTGGGCGTCTGGTTCGCGCGCAACCGCCCCGAGTTGAGATAGCCGCCAAGCTTGATGCGGTGCGTTGCGTCTTGCGAGAGCCAGGAGACCTCCTCGCGAACCTCGGCCGTGGTGTTGTCCGTGCGTTGCGGAAAGGCGTGGTTGCCCCCGAACGTGAGCGTCGCGATGCCCCGGATGCTATCCGGCAGGTCCGACGTGACGTGCACCCGCGCCTCCGGGAGCGCGAGGAATCCCCCCGCGTCGGTGTGCTCGGCCGAGACGTAGCCACGCACCTCGTTGATGAGCTGGCCGAAGTGGGAGGTCCATGACGCCATCACGCCCCCAGCCCGCGCCGAGCGCCTCCCGCCGGTGGACGGGAGAGCCAGGGACCTGACGCGCGCGGGATCGTCAGAACTCCACCGTCCGTCCAACCGGAACATCAGCGTGTGCGCCTCCGCCAGGTTCCAATCCATCCGGAGCAGGGCGGCGGTGTTGTTGGTGCCGTGGTCGCCCGGCGCATCGGGCACACTCACGGGGACGCCGGTCGCTCCCTCCAACGCGAGGAAGCGCGCAGCGGAGTCGGGGCTCACGCCGAGCCGTTCGAGCGTCGCCGCATCCGCCGTGGCGAGCGACGGCAGGGCCTGGTCCTTCCAGCGTCCCTGCAGCGCGCCGAACACGAACAGCCGATCGCGCACGACAGGGCCGCCCATCCCCCCGCCGATCTGGTTCTGAGTGTATCCCTGGCTGAACGGCGATGCCGTCACGCCGCCCCAGGCGAGCGCACGGTCGCGCCCGTTGTAAGTGAAGGCCCCCTGCGGGACGTTGGTGCCGCTGCGCGTGGTCGAGGCGACGAGCCCGCCCGAGAACTGGCCGCGCGCCACATCGTACGTGTTCGTGACGACGCGCGTCGAGCGGATGGCGTCCTGCGGCACCATCACCCCACCGTACGACAGCCCGTCGAGCGTGATGCGGTTGGCGGTGGGACGCTGTCCCGCGACCGAAAAGGCCGGGCGCGTGCTGTCGGTCTCGGCGATCCCCACCACGCCAGGAGCGAGCGTCGCGAGTGCGGTAAGATCCGAGGCCGCGATCGGGAGGCGGCTCATCGCCTCGGACCTGAGGTCGCGTCCGGTCGCACCCGGCCCCAGCCGCTCGAGCCCGCGCAGCGGGACCGTCGCTTGTACCGCGACCGGCTCCAGAGCAACGATGGTCAGGTCCATCCGGACGTTGGCGACGAGGCGGTCCTCGTCCGCCTCGCGTGCGATGGTCACCCGTGCCGGTGCCATGCCGACGTAGCGTACGGTGAGCTGATACTGCCCACCGCCCTCGGGAAAGACGATGGTGAACCGGCCGCGCGCGTCGGTGGTCCGCTGACGCGACACCTGGGTCTCCAGGGACGTCGCCTGTACGAGCGCCCCGGCGAGGGGCTGGCTGTCGGGCCCCGTCACCGTACCGGTGATGATGTCCGTGGTCGTACCGACTTGGGCCGCGGCGGTTCGCGGCACGGCGAACACCACCAGCATCGCGACCGCGAGTGTCCCTCCCCTCCCCCCCCGCCGCATCAGGCGTTGACAGCGTCGTATCGCTGGGGGCCCGCACCGGTCAGCCGGAGGCGGTACAGGTTGGCGTACGGCCCCTCCGCTCGCAGCAGCTCGGCGTGGGTGCCGCGCTCCCGCACGCGGCCAGCGTCGACGTAGAGGATCAGGTTCGCCCGAGCGGCAAGCTCCAGGTCGTGGGTGATGAGGAACGTGGTCCGCCCCTCCGTCAGCCGCTCCAGCGCTTCGCTGACGGCCCGTTCGCTCTCACCGTCCAAGCCCGTGGTAGGCTCGTCCAGGATCAGGAGCGGTGCATGCCGAATCGCCGCGCGGGCAATGGCGATCCGCTGGCGCTGGCCGTTGGACAGGGTCACGCCGCGCTCGCCCACGACGGTGTCGTAGCCCTGCGGCTGCGCCATGATGAACCCGTGGGCGTTGGCAAGCCGGGCGGCCGCTTCGATCGCCTCGGGCGACGCGCCCGCCGCGCCCTGAGCGATATTGTCGCGGATCGTCCCCACAAACAGGATGCTGTCTTGCAACACCACGCTGATCTGCGTGCGCAGCGACGCCAGCGTGTACTCGCGCAAGTCGCGCCCGTCGATCAGCACCCGCCCTGCAGTCGGGTCGTACAGCCGCAGGATCAAGCTGACCAAAGTGGACTTCCCGCTCCCCGAGGGGCCCACCAGGGCGACGTGCTGGCCGGGTTCGACCGTGCAGTCGATCGCCTCGAGCGCGGCGTGGCCCGGGTCGTAGGCGAAGCCCACGCCCTCAAACCGCACGTGCCCGCGCAGGGGTGAGGCCGGCACGGCGCCCGGCAGGTCCCGCACGTCGGGTGTGCGGTCCAGCAGATCCACCACGCGCTCGCCCGCCGCCGACGCTTTGGCGAGCCGGCCCGTGTACTTGGCGAAGTCCTTCGCGGGCCGAAAAGCGGTGCGCAAGTAGGCGAGGAAGACGACCAGGTCGCCCAGCGTCATCGCGCCACGCAGCACGAAGCGCGCGCCGCTCCAGAGCACCAACGCCGTGGCGACGGCGATGAGCAGGTCCACCGTGCGCTCGAGCGCGGCCTCCAGCCGGGTGGCCGCCGCACCCGTCGCGAGATTCTTGCGGCTCTGCTTGGTGAAGGCCTGCGCGAACGTCCCCTCCAACGACAATGCGTGGACCACCTTCACCGCCCCGATCGACTCGGCCGCCGTCGCGGCCATCGCTCCCTGCTGCTGGCGCTGCCGTCGCGCGTTGTCGCGGATCCGCCGGCTGAGGCGCACCGTGCTCAGCAAAAACAGGGGCCCCGTCGCGAACGCCAACAGCGCCAGCGGGGCATTGAGCCAGAGCATCACCCCGGCCATGCCGACGAAGGTGAGCCCGCTCGCGAGGAGCGGTAAGAACGCCGTGACCACCACGTCCTGCAGGAACCCGACGTCGCCCGTCACGCGCACGATGAGATCGCCGGTGCGGGCCCGCGTGTGAAACGAGAGCGAGAGGCGCTGCAGCTGGGCGTACAGCTCGTTGCGCACGGCGGTCAGCACCCGGTTGCCGGCGAGCGCGAGGCCGACGGTGTTGTAGTAGGCGGCCAGAGCCCGCAGGCCGGCGAACGCGACCACCGCTACCGCCGCGAGCGCGAGCAACGTCCCGGGGTCGAGGGCGGCCAAGACACGATCCACCCAGTGACCGTGGTGGCCGGCGCCAACGACGTGGTCCAGGACGACCTTCAGCGGCCACGGCTCGAGCAGGCGCAGGCCGATTTCGGCATAGAGCGCCAACAGCGACACGACGATCAGCGGCCGCTCGCGCCGCACGTACGGCCAGAGCCGCCGCACCAGCCGTCCGAGGCCAGGCAGCGCCGCGCGCAGCGTTAGGGGCCGTCCCACCTAGGCCTCCACCGCGGCCGCGGCGAGTTCCAGCACCCGGGCCGCCACTGCGTCCCACGTGTGTTTGCGGAGCACCGTCGCCCGCGCCGCTCGCCCCAGTCGGGCGCGCAGCGCTGGCTCGCGCCGCAGGCGTTCGAGCGCCGCGGCCAGGGCTGCGGCATCTCCTGGCGGGCACAGCAATCCATTGACCTCATGCCGAATGACGGTCTCCAACTGCCCCACGCGGCTGGCTACGACCGCTCGACCCGCCGCCAGGTACTCATACACCTTGAGCGGCGAGAAATAGAAGCCGGTCGCCTGAGGGTAGGGAGCCACTGCTGCGTCGACCGAGGTCAGGAGCCCGGGGACCTCGTGCGGGGCCACGGCCTCGGTGCAGTGCACGACCCCCGCCAGCCCGCGGGCCGATAGGTCGGCGCACACGGCGGCCCGCGCCGGCCCGTCGCCCACGAGCAGCAGCCGGGCGTCGGGGGCGCGCTGGTGCAGGCGCGCGAACGCCTCGGCCAGGACGTCCAGTCCATGCCACGGCTTCATCGAGCCGACGAAACCCACAGTAAAGCTTCCGGGCGGCCCCGGGGCGGCCGGCGGCACATCCGGCCGGAACCGCTCCGCATCCACCCCGTTGGGGATCACGTGCACGCGACTCCCTGCGGCCCCGCGGCGCTCGAGCCAGGCGGCGACCTCCGCTGACACGGCGAGCAGCACGCTAGCCGCCCGGAACGCGCACGCGGCCACGCGGTCGGCACCACCGGCGTCGCGCAGCCCCCGGTATGCGGCTTGCTCCTCGATCAGCGGCGCGTTCACCTCCAGCAGCCCTGGGACGCCGGCGGCGGCCGCATGCTCCATGCCGGCGAAGCTCCAGAGCGAGTAGCGCTCGTACACGACGTCGTACGGCCCGGCACGATCGAGCAGGGCGGCGAGCTGGTCGTTCAGCGCAGCGATCGCGGCTGCGTGGCTGGCAGGGTCGCCGTCGCCTACGGGGGTCAGGTGGTGAATCTGCAGCGACTCGAGTCCGGACGGCGGCGCCTCGTCCACGCGGGCGGCGAACACGTCTACGCCGGCGCCGTGCCGTTGCAAGGCGCGGAGCATCTCCTGCACGTGGACTGAGCAGCCCTTGCGCCCGAAGACCGGGACGCCGGGGTCGGCGCAGACGTACGCGATTCGCATCGTCATGCAGCCTGCACCGCTTGAAACAGCGCCAGCAATCGGGCGGAACAGCGGTCCAGCGAGAAATGCGCTTCGAGCTTGGCGCGGGCGGCTTCGGTCAGACGTGTCCGCAGCTCCGGGTTTTCAAGGATCCTGTCGAGCGCGTCGGCGAGCATGCCGGGATTGTTCGGCTCCACGAGTAAACCGCTCCGGTCGCATTCGATCAGCTCGGGAATCCCCGACACCGGGGTGGAGACGACGGGCACGCCGCTGGCGATCGCCTCCAGGAGCACGTTGGGGATCCCGTCGCGATCACCGTCCGCGGCGACCCTGCAGGGGAGGGCAAACACAGCGGCTCGCTGGTAGGCGCGGCACACCGCCTCGTATGGCTGAGCGCCCAGCAGCCTCACCCGATCCTCCAGACCGAGATGCTTCGCCTGGGCCTTGAGCGTCTCTCGCAGGGGACCCGTGCCGATGATCTCCAACCTAAGTCGGCGCCCCCGGAGCCGCAGGATCTCGACCGCCGCAAGCAGGTCGTCCAAACCCTTCTTCTCGACCAACCTGGCGACGGACAGAATGACCGCCTCCTGCGGCTCGGGGGGGGGCGTGTCCGAAGGGGCGAAGCGGAACAGCGAAGCGTCGAGTCCGTGATAGATGCGGAACAGCTTGCCGCCGCATTCCCGCGGGTATCGGCTCAGCAGATGTTGCCGGTTGTACTCGGTGCAGGTGACCACCGCGCGAGCCTCGCGGAGCTTGGCACGGAGATCGTCCGGATGGCTCACGTAAATATCCTTGGCGTGCGCCGTGACGGTATAGGGGACACCCGTGATTCGCGAGGTAAGCAGCGCCACGAGCGCCGGTGACGAAGCGAAGTGCGCATGGAGATGCCGCTCCGGCTGGCCGAACAGCGCATCCGCCACGTAGCCGGCTTCCAGAAAATGGCGTAGCGCGGCCAGCGCGCGCAGCCCGAGCGCCGGTGAGCCACGATGCCGGCGACGATGGCTGAAGACCTTCACGATGGCCATGAGCAACGTCCGAAGGTACCTGCCGGGCCGCCGGCGTAGGGAGCGGAAGTTCGCCGGCAAGGCGGACGTCCAGTGGCTCCGGAGCGACAGGTACGTCACGTTCGCCCGCACCAATGCAACCCGGTCGTGGATCGGACCGGGATTGGGGTCTTTCACAGAAAATATCTGGATGGACACGCCGCGGCGCTCCAGGCCGACGATCTCGTTGAGAATGAATGTCTCGGAAAGCCGCGGCCAGGCCTTGACGATGTAGGCGATCGCGGGCTGACCATCCGCTTCCCCGACGCGCAGCGGCGCGTCACGCCGCATGGTAGACCTCGGCGCGGACTCGGCGGCGCGGCCCGCGCGGCGGTCGGCTGCCGAGCAGTTCTTCCAGCAGTTGCGGGACGCGGCGGAGGCCGTTGAAATCGATGCGCTCCCGCGCCGGTCGGACCGGCGCCGGCGTGCGAGCGAGCCAGGTGCTCAGGGCCGCGGCGCTCAAGGCTTCCGGATGGAGCACGTCCACGAGCCCCAGCGCCTGCAGGCGTTCAGCGCGGATGAGTTGCTCTCGTCGGGGCTTTACACGGGGCACGATCAGCGCGGGCTTGTCGAACGACAGGACCTCATAGACCGTGTTGTAACCACCCATGGTCACGACGCGGTCCGCGCGACGCACCAGTCGCGTCGGCTCGTGCACGAACGAGACCACCCGGCGGCAGGGATGGCCCGCGACGCTGCGGACCAGCCGTGCCCGGACGCTGGCAGGCATGCATGGGCCGGTGACGAGCAGACCGTTGGTGTCCGGCGGGAGGTCCGCTTCCATGAAGGCCTGCGCGAGCTCGGCGCCGTCCTGCCCGCCGCCCACCAGACAGAGCGCGAGCCGGCCGCCCGACCATCCCAGTGCCGCAATCGGATCCTTGCCCCCGCGCCGCCTGAACTTGAGCCGCGCCCGCTGATCGAGATAGCCGGTGTAGCGCACCTTCGCCGCGACGTCGGGCGCGAAGGCATACTCGCGCACCGGGTCATAGACCGCGGGGTCGCCATAGACCCACACGGCGTCATAGTAGGTGCGGACGGCGTCTTGGTTCTGGGCGCGGGCCCACTCGCCCTGTAGCGTGGCCGGCTCGTCGAGCACGTCCCGCAGCCCGAGCACGAGTCGGGTCCGCCCGCGCGCGCGCAGCGATTCCAGGACCGGGTCCAGCTCCCGCAGCGCTCCCCGCGGAACGTTGTCAACGATCAGGACGTCCGGGGCGAACGCCTCCAGCGCCGCGCCCGCGGTTTTCGCCCGCAAAGCCAAGAGCTCGTCCAGGGGAACCGCAAGGTGGCGCGGGTGATACTGCCCACCGCCGTCCTTCCAGAGCGACGGCAGCGCCACGCAATCCACGCCGGCGGTCGTCGTCACGAGGCTCGCTTCGCGCGCCCCGGCGATCATCAGCACGACTGCCTGCAGGCGGGAATGCCGGAGCGCCTGCGCCAACAACAAGTTGCGGCGCATGTGGCCCAGCCCCATCGTGTCGTGTGAGTAGAGGGCTACGCGGTACGGCACACACGCTCCATAGCGTCTGTCGAACGCGCGTCGGTTGTTCGCCCGACTGTCGCAGCGATCAGGGAAGGCTTCGCCCGCGGAATGCATGCCCCGGGCCGTAGTCGTGGGCCTGCAAATCGTACAGGCGCGCAATCGCGCCTAACTCGGGGCGAGTCAGGTTGCCTCAATCAGCGTCATCCTCCTGGGCGTCTTGGTTAAGCAACTGCGGTATTCGGTCCGCGGAGCGGCGCTTGGGTTGGATCCGGGCGCGCGCGAAGGCGTCGGCTCTCGGTCCCGTTTACTTAACCGACGGCACGGGCCCCGGTCCGTGACAGTGCTCACCGGATGTCGGGCTGGGTGCCGACGCGTCTCAGCCTGCACCTCCCTGGCGCGTCCCAAGGTCGCCGCGCGGCATCAACGCTCCGTCAACCTGGCAATCTCGCCGGCGGTTGCAGCGGGAAAACGCCACGCTGCGCCAGGAGCCCCGACTTCCTAAAAAAGGCGGCGGCGTTCTGCACGAAAGAGTCGCGGTGAGGTACGCTTGCATTCCTCGCCACCGGGGCGAGTATCTAGTGCGACTATCCGATCGCGGCGGTCAATACGCGCGTGCGGAGTACCGAGCGTTGCTCGCGGCCCACGAACGGGGCGAGCATGACCAAGAAAGGGGATTGTTGGGACAACGCCGTGGCGGAGAGTTTCTTCGCCACGTGGGAGACCGAGCTGATCTTCGAGGCCGACTGGCCCACGCGGGAGGCCACCAATTGAGCTACGGACCTACAGGCTAGACGCCGAGACGCCTAGCCGCCTAGACGCCGAGGAAAAGCTACACGCTCAACACTACCACCTACTGGGCGTCTGGGCGTCTCGGCGTCTACGCGTCTAGTTGTCAGGGTGGCTGACGGGAATCGAACCCGCAACCTCTGGAGCCACAGTCCAGCGCTCTAACCGATTGAGCTACAGCCACCATGTGTTTCTATAACAACTTACTGACCTACGCCGCCACTTGTGGCCCCGCTTGGTTGCCGCTCGTTACGGCAACCGAACCCATGCGGGAGAGGCGGTCCCCTAACTTAGCGGCGTGCTGTTCGACTCGGTACTCCACCGCGTCGGACCGGTGGCGCACTTCACCGAGGTGCCCGTAGGTCTTCTCGATCATCGCCGTGCCCGTATGGCCCAGCTCCTTGGCGACTGTCCAGGCGGCGACCGGGGCACCGCGATCCGTGGTCTGCAACCGTGCGGTCGCGTAGGTATGCCGGAACTGCTTCGACCGAACCTCCCCCGCCTTCCAGCCTGCGCGCACGGGCGACCGCATCGGCGACAGTCCCGACTTGGCCGACGTTTGCGCTATGGCGCTCGGTGGCGAATCGGCGTCGTGCAGCGTAGGCGGGTACATCGGCGACTTAGGCTTTTGAAACGAAAAGCGTCGCGCCCCAATACCCGTGGCGCGACGATCTCCCCGAGTCGCGAACTACAATAACTATTGCCCCAGTCCCTTGGAGTTAGTGGCTAGGTCCTCATTTGAGGCTGTCGCACGCTGCTGATTGCCCTGGCAGTTTCCCCTCGTAGGCCATGCACATGGCATGTCCCAGCTCACGTGAGCGCCGTGCCATCGAGGTAGTGCGCACCGATCACGGTCGCAAACGGTGGACGTTCATCGTTGGCCCGCGGTTGCAAGTTCTTCAAGCAAGGCTTTCAGTTTTGCCTTCTTCGCCAGTTTGAAATCCATTCGTTTCAATTCGGCAAAGACTGCTTCGAGTTCAGACTGACTCGGCCTAAGGGGTCGCAGTGACCGCGCAATTTTTGGATAAACTTCCCTTTTTAAGTAGCGCCCAGCGCTCTTGTAACCTTGAACGCCGGTGGCTACGAGTCCAATTCCTAGGGCGATGAGAATTGCTGTGCCTTCATGCGGCATTGCAGAGGGAAGCACCATTTTGAACACGTTCGCAACCACGATCGCACCTACAACGGTCAACAGCAGTGTGATTCCCACATACCGGTCAATATGGGTTGCGCTGAACCTTTTCTCGACGATCGGAGCCAGGAGGTGGAAAGGTTCCTTAATGAGGGATGCGCGCGTTGTTGCCTCCATACCTGTTGGCCGTTTGGCTAGCTGCTCTTCGAGAGACAGTCGTTCGGAATAATACTGGCGGATATTGGGGAAGGTACTGGCGGTCAAGTCCGCAGAACCTGCGCTAGGCAGTCTCTTTTGAACGTCCTTATATATTGATGCGTCCGTTTGCAACTCAGTGCCGCAATGGAGACACTTTTTTTGATGTCCTACCAACTTGCCTGCGCCAAACGAGGCGCCATATACGTGGGAGGCTACCCCTACCCGAGATAGCTGAAACTTTTGGATCTCGCGACAGATAGGGCAGAAATCTCCAACATATCCAAGCTTGCGAATTACTGTTTTCTTGCCCCAGTAAATAAACATTTTCGCGATCCCCCCTTGTGTGGGCTAGAGCCCGCGTTGAGCGGCGGCGCGCCTTTTATCACAAGGCGCCGGCCGCTCCAACGCGTCGTTAGCCGGCTATCCGCTTCGTGCTCCGGTCTGTTGTCCGTTTCCGGCCCGGGAAGATGCCATGTCGCCCCGTGCGCCACGTCGGCGTGGCTCCCCTGTCAGGCACGGCCAGACCCATGAGGGCTGCGGTAGGTGGTCGGCCAGGTCCGGATGTGCTCTGAGGAGGCCTGAACGTCCCACCAGTGCGATCTCCTCGAGCCCGCCAATGGCCGCCGAGGCGGCCTCCTGCTCACGGGTCGACCAGATACCGACGAGACGCTGCCACCACGGGCGGTCAGCTCTGAACCAGCTTCCCGTGCCGCCGCCCCGGCGCAGCGCGGCCGCAGCCGCTGATCTTTGTCGAACTGGAGGGAGAGTACGTGCACCACCCCGCCCCTCGATCGGCGAAACTCGTGAAGCAGGCCGTTGCCGCTGATGCGGTCGGGACCGTTAAAGCCACGCTCGCGCAGCGCGGGGATGAAGCGTGCCGAAAGTTCCTCGCGGAGCGTCTTGCGAATTGTCTGACTCATTCGCGCGTTTAGGCGGCCAACCCTTGGTCAGTTAGTGGACTTCGGCGCGGCCGATCGCTGCCGGCAAGCCAAAGAAGGTGGCGCTCATCGCGTGCGCTCGGAAACTGCTGACGATCCTGAACGCCATGGTCCGAGACCACGCATACTGGACCCTGCCGGTGCCCAGCGGTCAAACACAGTTGCTAACGGATCGCGCTTAAGCTGCGGGCGCAACGGCCGCCGGCCCACAATGCTCAAAACGTGAGCTCACGAAACACTCGCAGCCTAGCGCCCGACGATCCGGGCGGCTCGCGCGGTCAATGAATCCAGCGCGGCGTACGGCTCCGCGCGACCGGTCTGCACGTCGTAGAAGAACGCGCGCTCCGGTGTCTCTTCGAGCGATCGGCGGTCTCCGGGCTCGGCCGACCGGAGTGCGAGCACGACGATGCGGCGGCCGTCGAGCGGCTCGTGGGCCAGGATGCTCCAGCCTTCGGGGAGCACCCGGCGAAAGGAGCCCCCGTGGAGGTCGCTCACGTAGAGGCTCGCCGCGTCGTTCTCATCGAGCCCACCGTCGCCGTCCGTGTCCTCGAAGGCGATTTCGTACGTGATCCACGCTTGCAGGGAATCGTCCTTGGAGCGAGGAAAGTTCACCGACCGGATGAGGGCCGGCCGATCGAGCAGGAGACGTCCGGAGCCACCGCCCGGCTCGAGGAAGATCGCGTTGACGTACAGCGCGTAGCGCTCGCCGTAGGAGTCACTCGATGCAAACTTCAGCGCGGGACGCTCGAACGCCTTACCGTACCCGATCAAGACGATGCGCGTCGTGCTCTTCCAAATCGATTGAGGCGGATCGTACCGGACGGCACGGGAGGTCCGTTCCGCCAGCGCGCCGTGCGTGGCCGTGATCACCGCCGAGTGACGGTGGAACCAGCTCGAGCCCAGCTCCACGACGAGCCAGATCGCCAGGACGCAGAACAACGCGACCAGGAGCAGACCGTTGATCAGCCACACGCGCTTGAGTAGTCGCTCTTGATCCACCCTCCAGTGCCTCCTTCCCTATTTAAGATGCAAGTCAATCGCATGGGTTACGAGCTTCTCAGGCAGAGGCTCCCCTGCGTGATGATTGGCACTCCCCTCAAGCCGCTTCCCTCCAACTGTGTGGCCGTAGGCGAGGACGTATGCGGACGGGCCGTAGCTGGCGTGCACACCGAGCGACACGGTCTGCGAGATGACGCCGAATGTTCGAGCCAGCCAGCTCGACCTGATGGTGCGCTCCGGAAAACTGACATGACCGTTCTCATCTGCATGCGCATCCTGCTCGTGGCTCGCCGACTCGACGGAATAATCTTTCCAAACCTGCCGGACAAACGCACCTCTCAACGGGTTACCCGCCGTATCAACGACTTGTATCGTCCAGGCAGGACAGACGGTTGATGTTGCAGGGTAGAGCGAAGCCACCACGGCGCCGATGAGGCCAACGAGAAGGGTGCGCAGCCAAGCCTGTCTCTTCTTCAGCGTCAAACCCTTGCCCGATTCTACCATATGCTGCACCTCGCGCCATGAAGCCCGCTCGCGACAGACTACTACGGAATCCGCAGACACCTCAATGTGACCGTGGCGCAGGTAGCTGAAGAAGAATTCATTCCCTAATCTAGGCGCGCCGCGACCTTCAAGCGCTTGTTAGGCAGCGCGGCAGGTGGTGTTCTCAACGGGAAGACACGGTAACCAGGTTGCTGGCGGCGAACATGGCCGCCGGCGAGATGACAACCTCATCCAGAGGCACTCGAGAGCCGTAGCGCTGTTGCATTCGCGCGCGGACCTCCGCGTCCGATAAATCGAAGTCCCGTAACCGCTGAAGACCTCCGATCTGCACACCCACAGCACGGTCGTAGATTTTCCACACGAGCTCGGAACAGTACAGGCGGTTGTCCGACCACTCA
>WNGH01007366.1_pt1 | contig 12103 bp, 11 predicted proteins | sample 5400631 | NCBI WGS metagenome assembly WNGH01 (sample SAMN13153373, study PRJNA577476) | soil metagenome | isolation source: 115 cm soil or saprolite under Garry oak tree replicate 1 | place: USA:California | collected 2016-06-15 | reverse complement strand
CTCACCCCACTGCGCCCGAGCTTCGCGGTGCGCATCAGCGGTTGCGGTCGCCGGGCGGCGCCTGCGCCGCCGGCGCCCGGAGGCGGAGACCCTGCATGCCGCCGTCGATGGCCAGCGCTGTGCCGGTGGTGGCGCCCGCCAGCGGGCTGGCGAGGTAGGCGATCGCGGCCGCGACCTCCTCGGCGGTCACCAGCCGGCCGCTGGGCTGGCGCGCCTCCAGCGCGCGCCGCTCCGTGGCGGGGTCCTCCGCTACACCCAGCAGCCGGGCGACCCATGGCGTATCGACCGTGCCGGGGTTGACGCAGTTGACCCTGATCCCCTCGCCGATGTGGTCGGCGGCCATCGCCAGCGTCAACGCCAGGACGGCCCCCTTGGAGGCGCTGTAGAGCGCCCGGTTCGGCAGCCCCGCCGTGGCCACGATCGAGCAGGTGTTGACGATCGCCGCGTGCGCCGAGCGGCGCAGGTGGGGCAGCGCCGACCGGGTGGTCCGGACGACGCCGAGCAGGTTGACGTCCAGCACCCGCCGCCACTCGTCGTACGGGTTGTCCTCGATGGTGCCCTGGGCGCCGATGCCGGCGTTGTTGACCAGCACGTCGATCCCGCCGAGCCGCTCGGCGGCGAGATCGACGGCCTTGCGGGTCGAGGCCTCGTCGGTGACGTCGGCGCTGATCCCCAGCAGCGGCTCGGCCGCGGCGGACGGGTCCAGATCCAGGCAGGCGACCGCCGCCCCCCGCGCCGCCAGGGCCCGCGCGGTCTCCAGGCCGATGCCGGAGCCCCCGCCGGTCACGACCGCCGCCAGTCCGGCGAACTCCTCGCTCACGAGCGCCGTCCCCCTTCGAGGTCAGGCCTTCACGGCGACGCCGCCACCCACGACCGTCAGCTTATCGAGATCTGTGACCGAGCCCTACTCCTCATAATCGGGGAGCGTCCTGTGGGGCGGCAAGCGGGTTGGTGGAGGGTGGCAGGTGCGCGCCTGTAGGCCCCCGGCTCGGGAGCAGGAGGAGACATGAGCTCGCGTGGCATCACCCGGTTGGCGTTGACGGCGGAGGAGGAGGGGGCGCGGGAGCTGGTCCGCTCGTGGCTGGCGCCGCTGGGCTACCAGTGCACCCAGGACGACGCCGGCAACCTGCACTGCCGGACCGGTGAGGGGCCCAGGCTGCTGGTCGGGTCGCACCTGGACACCGTGCCGCAGGGGGGAGCCTACGACGGCGCCCTCGGGGTGGTCGCCGCCGCCGAGGTCGCCGAGGCGCTGCATCAGGCCGGGATCGCCGTGCCGCTCCAGGTGGTCGCCTGGACCGGCGAGGAGGGCCCGCGCTTCGGGACCGGCCTGTTCGGCAGCGGAGCGGCCTGCGGGCTGCTGCCGGAGGGAGCGTGGGAGCGGCGCGACGCCGCCGGTGTCAGCGCGCTGGAGGCCGCCGCCGAGCTGTTCGGCCGGCCCGTCGATCCGGGCAGCGTCGAGCTCGATCGCCAGCAGATCGGCGCCTACCTCGAGCTGCACATCGAGCAGGCCTCGACCCTGGAGCGGCGGGGCTGCCCGCTCGGGGTGGTGAGCGCGATCGTCGGCCTCCACCACGGCCGGGTGCACGTCCATGGCCGGGCCGACCACGCCGGCGCCACCGCCATGGGCGAGCGCAAGGACGCGCTCGCCGCCGCGGCCGAGTGCGTGCTCGCGGTCGAGGAGGTGTCGTCGGTGGCCGCCGGCGGCGCCATCGCCACCGTCGGCGAGATCGAGGTGCGGCCGGGAGCCCAGAACGTCGTCCCCGGCACGGCGACCTTCTCCCTGGACGTCAGGTCGGTGTCGGCCGAGCGTCGCGCGGACGCCGTGGCCGCCATCGCCGACCGCGTCGAGCGGATCTGCACGCGCCGCGGGCTCACCTGGCGGGTCGAGCGGCTCGGGGAGGCCACGCAGGTGCCCATGACCGAGGAGGTCGCGGGCGCGCTGGCGACCGGCTGCGAGCGCCTCGGGGTCGAGGCGCCGCGGTTGCCGAGCATGGCAGGCCACGACGCCCAGAACCTCGCGGCCATCGGCGTCCCGACCGGGATGCTGTTCGTCCGCTCCACCAACGGCAGCCACAACCCCGACGAGCACGCCGACGCCGCCGACGCCGCCCTGGGCGCCCAGGCGCTGCTGCTCGCCTGCGCCTCGCTGTGAGCCTCAGGCGGCGCGCCGCTCGGCGACCCTGACGCGCACGCGCGCGAGCACGGCGGCCACCGGGACCAGGGCGGCGCCGGCGGCCACGATGGCGATCCCGGGGGTCGCCAGGGTGGCGACGACGCCGATGACCGGGCCGCCGAGGGTCTCGCCGACCGCGTCGGCCTGGCCGATGGTGGACAGCACCGTGGCGCGCACCTCCGGCTCGATCATCGGCACCACCCAGGCGTCGTAGAGGGGCTCCCGCAGCCCGCGCGCGCCGCCGTAGGCCAGGTAGGCGGCGACCGCGGGGACGAACCCGGCCGCCAGCCCGAAGGCGAGCAGGCCCGCCGCCTCCACGGTGGTGAGGGCCAGCAGCAGGCGGCAGAGCGCGGCCGGGTCGCCGGTGTCGATCCGCCGCCGCGCCGGCGCGATCACGGCCGCCCCGAGCACCAGCGACAGCGCCTCGATGATCCCGAACCAGGCCACCGGCGACACGCGCCCGGTGGCGGGGAATCCGACCTCGCGCAGCAGGTGCAGCTCCCAGAGGCGGTCGATGCCCTCGGTGGACATCCCCGCGAGCAGTGCCACCGCCAGCAGCGCCACCAGCACCCGGTCCCGCCGCGCCGCGGCGAGCCCATGCCCCGCCGTACGCCCCAGCTGGGCCCAGAGCCCGGCGACGGTCCGGGCGAGGCCGCTCGGGGGGCGATGGAAGCCGGTCTCGGGCATGGCGAGCAGCAGCCAGGCGGCGAGGCCGAGCTGGAGGGCGCCGCCCGCGATCAGTGGCAGGCCGAGGCTGAGGTTGGCGAGGCCGACCGCCAGGGCGATGCCGGCGGCGGCGGCCAGGCGCCGGTACTGGGCGGCGCGCAGGAACAGCCGGCCGGCGGCCAGGTCGCCGACCTCGCCGGCGAGCCACGCCTGCGTGGCGCCGCTGGTGAACGTCTCGCCGAGGCCCCAGAGCGCCTGGCTGGCCACCAGGGCGGGAAACCGGGGAACCGCGCCGGTCAGGATCAGCGCGGCACCCATGATCAGAGTGCCGACGATGATCGAGCGGCGACGGCCGGCGCCAAGGCGGTCGCGCCTTCCAGCACCAGGTAGACGACGCCGGCGTCGCGGTCGCGCATGGTGTCCTCGCCGAGTGTCCGGGGATGCGTGCAGGTGGCACGACCACCCGGGCCGGCATCCGGGCGCACACCAATAAACGGCGGCGCCTCTGGCCGTCAGCGGGGACGGAAGCGTGGTGCGGCTATGCGGGTCGGTACGCCCCGGCAGCACCGAGTGGTCGTGGTGCGACGATGCTGCTGGCTGGCAACCGGAACCCCGGAGGGCTCGGCATCCTGGCCGGATCAGCATCCCAGCGGCGCAAGCGCGCGTCCAGGGAAATACCCGGCCTGCGGGGACGCCGTACCCTCGACGAGGTCGTCCACCGCGGCCGCTGGTAGCCCCCGGCGCTCACCGGAAGGCGTCGACATGCGCCCGGGCCCACTGCTCGAAGGTGCGTGGGTGCCTGCCGGTGACCTCGCGCACGGTCGGGAGGACCTCCGACTCGTCCAACTTGCCGTCGGCGAAGAAGCTGAAGAACGCGTCGACGTACTGGGCGGGCATGGCGCCGCTCATCTCGGCCCTGGCGTCGGCGTCCGACTGTGCCTCGAACCGCAGGTCGCGTCCCAGCACCCTGGCCAGGACGCTGACACGGTCGGCTGGCAGCAGCGACTCCGGGCCGCTCAAGCGATAGCTGCGACCCTCGTGCCCGCCGGCGAGCGCCGCGGCGGAAACCGCGGCGACGTCGTAGGGGTCGATGGTGGCGACCCGCACGCCGGCGAAGGGCGCGTGCACGACGTCCTCGGCGCGAAGCTGCGGCGCCCACTGGAGCGTGTTGGACATGAAGCTGTCCGGTTGCAGGAAGGTCCAGGCCACGCCGGACTCGCGCACCGCCGCCTCTGAGAGGATGTGGTAGCGCGCGACCGCGTTGCTCATGTCGCCGCCCGGGACCGCGCTGCTGGACTGCAACACGACCCGCTCCACACCAGCGCGACGAATCTCGGCCAGGGCCCCGGGCATGTCCTGGTAGCCGCTCAGCAGGTGCACCCCGCGCACGCCGGCCAGCGCCTCGGACAGCGTCGCCGGCTGGTTGAGGTCACCGACGACGCCCTCGACACCGGCCGGCAGCGCGGACCGGTCCGCGTCGCGTCGGATCAGTGCGCGCACCCGCTCGCCAGCACCGGCAAGCAGCCGGACCAGTTCGCCGCCCACGTTGCCCTTGGCGCCTGTCACCAGGAACATCCTCGGCCCCGCTCAGAAGGGGATGTTGATGAACGGGGAGCTGTAGTCCGCGGCGGCGGCCAGCACCTCCTCGGCGTCGGCGACCGGCATCGTCCCGACCTGCTTTTCCGCCTCGATCACCAGCGGGAGCAGGCGGATGTCGCCGGGCGTGGCGATGCCGGTGACCTCCTCGTGGGAGAGCACCCAGACGACGGCGGCGGTGATGCGCTCCTGGTCGTCGAACGGCTCGTACCAGGTGGTGTAGGGCCTGGCGTCGTCGGGCCAGTTCCGGCGCGAGACCGTCTTGATGATCATCAGCCCGGTCCCCTGGGTCCGGACCTCGCCGACCAGCTCCTCGTAGTCGCCCATGTAGACCGGGTCGAGGCTCAGCACGTAGTTGAGCGGGCTCAGCACCGTGTCGAACGGGAAGCGCCGCAGCGCCTCGCGATGGGTGGCCGGCGCCTGGTTCCCGTGCCCGGTGATGCCGATGGCGCTGGCCAGGCCTTCGTCCCGGGCGCGCAGGGCCGCCTCGAGCGCGCCGCCGGAGCGCGTGACCAGGTCCAGCTCGTCGACGTCGCCGACGGCGTGGAGCTGGATCAGGTCGAGGTGGTCTGTCTGGAGCCGCTCGAGGCTGTGGTTGATCTGCGCCCAGGCGGCGTCGGCGGCCCGTTCGCCGGTCTTGGTGGCCAGAAAGATCTGGTCCCGGATGCGAGGCATCCAGGGGCCGAGCCGGAGCTCGGCGTCCCCGTACCCGGCCGCCACGTCGAAGTGGTTGATTCCGGCGTCCAGCGCGAGCTGGATCGAGCGGTCCGCGACCTCCTGGTCGACGTCGGAGAGCGCGGCCGCGCCGTAGATCAGCACGGAGCTGGCATGGTCGATACGCCCGAGCCTGCGTTGCTGCAAGACGATCCCTCCCGTCGCCGCCGGTGGCTGCTCCATAGAGCGCCGGTCACGTACCCCCGGTGCGCGCCATGACGGCTCGCTGGTACCGCAGGTGATCGAGGCGCGGCACCGATACATGACCGGCGCTCTGACCCATACTGGACCTGTGCGCGCCGTCCCTCCAGGCGCGGCGGGCACAGTGGACGAGCTACGCGCGCAGGGGCGCGTTGGAGAGCGCGGCGACCGCCATCTCCGATCCGGAGAGCTCGACGCGCGCGGCCTGCTTCCTGCCCATCAGGTACAGCGCCACCTCGCCGGGCGCCCCGCTGATCTCGACCTCGGGGAAACCCTTGCGCAGCACGGCGCTGCGGCCGTCCGGCCGCTGCGTGACCACGCCGAAGCCGCGGAGCCCGCGGAGCTGCCGCCGTCCGGCGACGGGGAGCATCCGCCACAGGGCCATGTCGAGGTCGGGATCGGAGGGCCTCGGCTCCATGCCGTTGGCTCGGCGGGCGTCCTCGTGGTGCACGAAGTACTCGCCGACGTTGACGGCCTGCATTGGGCCCAGCCGCCAGAGGCCGTACGGGCCGCCGCGCAACCATTCGATGAGGCGCTGGTAGCCGCCGGCCTTGGCCGCCTCCATGCGGTGGTGGTTCAGGGCGACGAAGGGGCCGGGCAGCACGATGCCGGCCGCCGCCAGCGGCTCCCGCTCGCGCACCTGCAGGTGCGCGGCCAGGTCGGCGGTGGTCCAGCCCTCGCACAGCGTCGGGGCGTCGGGCCCCAACGAGCTGAGGGTGTCGCAGAGCGCCTGGCGTTCCTTGCGGAGCAATGATCTGGAGTCCATCGGTCCTCGCTGTTGCGCTCCGTAACGGGGGGCAATCCGATCATACGCGCCGCCGGAGGCAAGGGCGGTCGGGCCCGCAACGCCCCTGCCCGACGGGCTGTGCGGCCGCCGATCCCGCGCACCGGTTCACACTGGAGACCGCCGTCCTCGGCGCCCGCCTGCTCGGCTGGCCCAGCACCCCGATCGCGCCGGCCGGGTAGCGGAGTGGGCTCAGGCGCTGACGCCGGCGGCGTCCAGCGGCGGCACCTTCACCAGGCCGATCTGCGCGGGCTCCACCAGGATCAGCTCGCCGACCCGCCCGGTGAGCGCCTCGCGCGCCTCCGGCTCCAGGCCGGAGTCGGTGATCAGCACCGACGCCTCGTCCAGCGAGGCGATCGTGGACAGCCCCACCACGCCCCACTTGGTGTGGTCCGCCAGCACCACCAGCCGCCGGGTGGCGGCCACCATCGCGCGGTTGGTCTCGGCCTCGACCAGGTTCGGCGAGGTGAAGCCGGCGCCCGGGTCGATGCCGTGGACGCCCATGAACAGGCAGTCGACGTGCAGCGAGTGGATGGTCTGCACCGCCACCGGCCCGACCAGCGCGTCGGAGGGGGTGCGGACGCCGCCGACCAGGACCACCACCCGGTCCGGCCGGTCGTGCGCGTACAGCACCTCGGCGACCGGCAGCGAGTTGGTCACCACCGTCAGCTCGGGGATGCGCGTCAGATGGCGGGCGAACGCGTGGGTGGTGGTGCCGGCGCTGATCGCGATCGCGGTGCCCGGCTGCACGAACTCGGCCGCGCGGCGCGCGATCGCCTCCTTGGCCGGCCGCTCCTGGCTGGACTTGGCCTCGAAGCCCGGCTCGTCGGTGCTGCCGCGGCGGGGGAGGGTGGCGCCGCCGTGGACCTTGGAGACGAGCCCGCGCCTGGCCAGCGCGTCGAGGTCGCGCCGGATGGTCATGTCGGAGACGCCCAGCAGCTCGGTCAGGTCGCTGACGCGCACGCCGCCGCTGCGCTGGAGCTCCTCCAGGATCCGCTCCTGCCGCTGGGCTGGCAGCATCTCAAGCACCGTCCTCTCGCACGATGGCCACGGCGCCCGCGGGCAGCGCCAGCCGCCCGGCGACCTCGGCGCCGGTGAGCAACTCCAACCCGCTCGCCTCCAGCGCCGCCGGCTCGTCGCCGTGGTTGATGGCGAACAGCCACGAGGCCCGCCCCCCTTGACCGGGGTCGCGACGCCGGACCGCCTCGACCCCAGGGGGCGGGGCCGAACCGCAGACCGGCGCGACGCCGGCATGGTCGCACACCCGCGCAAGCAGGCGCCCGAGGTCGGCGGGCGCCAGCCTGGTCGACACGTACCAGGCGGAGCCGTTGCGCGTCACCGCCGGGCCGCCGGCCACCGGGCCGTCCGCGTAGCGGGCCAGCACCTCGGCGCCGTCGGCGTGGACCAGCTCGCTCCACAGCGAGCCGGTCGAACCGTCGTCGAGCCGCACGCGGCCACCGGCCGGCAGCGGGAACAGCTCCTCGACCCGGATGCCCAGCAGCTCGCGGAAGGCGCCGGGGTAGCCGCCGAGCCGCACCTGGTCGTGCTGGTCGACGATGCCGCTGAAGAACTGCACCAGCAGGCTGCCGCCCGCCTCGACGAAGCCGCGCAGGTTGGCGGCGGCCGCGTCGCTGACCAGGTACAGGCTCGGCGCCAGCACCAGCCGGTAGCGCTCCAGGTCGGCACTCGGGTGCGCCAGGTCGGCGGTGACGCCGCGGCGCCAGAGGGCGGCGTGGTGGTCGCGGACCAGCTCCAGGTAGGACAGGTCGGCGCTGGGGTGGGAGTCCAGCTCCACCGCCCACCAGGCCTCCCAGTCCCACAGCAGCGCCACCTCCGCGTCGACCCGGCTGCCCTTCACCTCGGCGATCCTCCGCAGTTCGCCGCCGAGCGAGACCACCTCGCGCCAGACCTTGGTGCGCGTGCCGGCGTGGGGGACCATCGCCGAGTGGAACTTCTCGGACCCGGCGCGTGACTGGCGCCACTGGAAGAACAGCACGCCGTCGGCGCCGCGGGCCACGTGCGCCAGGCTGTTGCGGCGCATCTGGCCAGGCAGCTTGGCGAGGTTGCGCGGCTGCCAGTTGACCGCGCTGGTCGAGTGCTCCATCAGCAGCCAGGGCTGGCCGCCGGCCAGCGAGCGGCACAGGTCGCCCGCCAGCGCCAGGTCGATATGGCCGTCCGGGTCCTCCCCGATGAGGTAGTGGTCGTTGGCGATCAGGTCCAGCTCGGGGGCCCAGGACCAGTAGTCCAGGGTCTTGAAGCGCGCGGCCATCAGGTTGGTGGTGATCGGGATCGAGGGCGTGTGGCGCGCCAGCGCCTCGCGCTCCGCGCGGAAGCACTCCAGCAGCTCATTGGAACTGAAGCGCCACCAGTCGAGCTGCTTGGTCGGGTTCACGAAGGTCGGCGCCGGCCGCGGGGGGTCGACCTCGTCCCAGTCGCCGTAGCGCTGGCTCCAGAAGGCGGTGCCCCAGGCCTGGTTCAGGGCGTCGAGGTCGCCGTAGCGGCGCCGGAGCCAGGCGCGGAAGGCCTCGGCGCTGGCGTCGCAGAAGCAGTGGCCGTTGTGGCAGCCGTACTCGTTGTGCGCGTGCCACATTGCCAGCGCCGGGTGCCCGGCGTAGCGCTTGGCCAGCGACTCGGCCAGCCGCACAGCGCCGGCGCGGTAGGCCGCCGAGCTGGGGCAGAAGGTCTGGCGGCTGCCGGGCCACAGCGTCCGGCCCTGGAAATCGACCGGCAGGCTCTCCGGGTGGCGCCGCGAGAACCACGGCGGTGGCGCGGCCGTCGCGGTGGCGAGGTCGACCCTGATCCCGTGCCCGTGGAGCAGGTCGAGCACGTCGTCGAGCCAGTCGAACTCGAAGCGGCCGTCCTCCGGCTCCAGCCAGGCCCACGAGAACACGCCCACGGTCACCAGATTGACCCCTGCCTCGCGCATCAGCCGCACGTCCTGGAGCCAGACGTCCCGCGGCCACTGCTCGGGGTTGTAGTCGCCCCCGTAGCAGAGCCCGCCGACACCCTCCGGCCATCGCGTCATGGCGCCAGGATCGAACCATACCCACCGGAAGTCAACACGATGGCACAGTTCGCCCTTGACATGAACCGTCCGGCACGCTGGTATATGTGCAACGTTGTGGGGTTGCGTTGAAACAGCTCGTTTCAGCTCTCTGATGAAGGAGGCGCAATGACCCGCTCATCGAGGTCCCCCACGTCCCTGCCGGGCGCTGCCGGGACCCCGGTCGTGAACCGGCGCGACCTGCTCAAGTTGCTCGGTGTGACCGCCGGAGCGGTCACCCTCCCTGAGATCCTTGCCGCCTGTGGGAGCGGCAAGAGCGGCGGTGGTGGGACCACCAGCAAGGTGGTGACGGTCGGGTCCAACGCCTCCGACGCCGTTCCCAAGCAGGCCTATGTCGACGTGTTCGCCAAGGCCAAGGCCGCCACGGGCCTCGACATCCAGGTCAACACCGTCGACCACAACACGTTCCAGCAGCAGATCAACACCTATCTCCAAGGGACGCCGCAGGACGTGTTCTTCTGGTTCGCGGGCAACCGCATGAACTTCTTCGCGCAGAAGGGGCTGGCGACCCCGATCTCCGACGTGTGGGGGAAGATCGGGCCCAACTTCACCGAGGCGCTGAAGGCCGCCTCCACCGGCACCGACGGCCAGCAGTACTTCGTGCCCTTCTACTACTACCCGTGGGCGGTCTTCTACCGGAAGAGCGTCTTCGAGCAGCACGGCTACCAGCCCGCCAAGACCTGGGACGAGTACGTCGCCCTGCTCAAGCAGCAGCAGAAGGACGGGCTGACCCCGCTGGCGATGGCCGACGACGGCGGCTGGCCGGTGATGGGCACCTTCGACTACATCAACATGCGCACCAACGGCTACCAGTTCCACATCGACCTGATGAACGGCAAGCAGTCGTGGACCGACGCCAGGGTCAAGACCACCTTCGACCACTGGGCGGAGATCCTTCCCTACCACGACCTCCAGGGCGGCCTCGCGCGCAAGTGGGAGGAGGCCGCGGCCACGCTGGCGCAGAAGAAGACCGCCATGTTCCTGCTCGGCATGTTCGTGGGCCAGCAGTTCCAGGGCGCCGACAAGGACGACCTCGACTTCTTCGCCTTCCCCGAGATCAACCCGCAGTTCGGCCAGGACTCGGTGGAGGCGCCGATCGACGGCTTCATGCTGAGCCGCAAGCTCAAGAACGAGGATGGCTCCAAGAAGCTGCTGGAGTACCTGGCCGGCGCCGAGGCGGTGCAGGCCTACCTCAAGTCCGACCCCAACAACATCGCGGCCAACACCAAGGCCGACACCAGCGGCTACAACTCGCTCCAGAAGAAGGCGGTCGAGCTGATCGGCTCGGCGCAGCACATCTCGCAGTTCCTGGACCGCGACAGCCGGCCGGACTTCGTCTCGACGGTGATGATCCCGTCGCTGCAGCAGTTCATCAAGAACCCCAAGGACACCACCAGCCTGCTCAGCTCGATCGAGAAGCAGAAGCAGTCCATCTTCGTGGGCTGACGCGGTCCGATGGCCACGGTCCCCAGGACGGCGCCGGCGGGTCCAAAGCCCCGCCGGCGCGCTCGCAAGCTGACCCGAACCGACAAGATCGTGCTGTCGGTGATGGTCGGCATCCCCGCGGCGCTGCACGTCGCCCTGGTGTGGGTCCCGACGCTCGGCTCGATCGCGCTGTCGTTCTCCCGCTGGGAGGGCGTCGGCGGCTTCGACACCATCCAGTGGATCAGGACGCTCAACTATCGGCAGATCTTCACCATCTATCCACCGTTCTGGCCGGCGGTGCGGCACAACCTCATCTGGCTGGCGTTCCTGTTCCTGGCCACCGGGTTCGGCCTGTTCCTGGCCGTGCAGCTCGACAAGCGGCTGCGCATGACGCGCTTCTACCAGAGCATCATCTTCCTGCCGGTGATGCTGTCACTGGCGATCGTCGGCTTCATCTGGCACCTGGTCTACGCGCACGACGACGGGCTGCTGAACAACCTGCTCGGCACCCACGTCGACTGGCTCGGCAACTCCAACATCAACCTGTGGGCGGCGCTGGTGGCGGCCGGCTGGCGCCACGTCGGCTACATCATGGTCATCTACCTCGCGGGCCTGAAGATCACCGCGATCGAGTCGCTGCGCGCCTTCGACCTGGTCTACGTGATCAACAAGGGCACCAACGGGCTGGAGCTGGTGTCGGTGCTGGTGACCAACAACATCATCGGGGAGGCGAGCCGCATCGGCTACGGGTCGGCCCTCGCCGTGATCCTGCTGGTGGTGTCGCTGGTGTTCATCATCCCCTACCTGGTCGTCTACTTCCGCGGCAGCTTCTCGGCCAAGGGGGTGCGCTAGATGGCCGCCACCGGCGTCGGCGTCGGCACCACGCGGAGCACGGCCGCCGCGCCCGCCACCGTTCGGCGGGCCCGGCGGGTGCGGCCGCCCAGGGTGCTGCTGCACGCCTTCCTGATCGTGACCGTCCTGGTGTGGCTCGCCCCGCTGGTCTGGACCGTCTACACCTCGCTGCGCCCCTACCAGGACACCTTCCGGCTCGGCTACTTCTCGATCGGCGGCCACTACGGCTTCGGCAACTTCAGTCACGCCTGGAACCAGGCCGACCTGATCAGGTTCTACGGCAACACGCTGATCGTCACCGTGCCGGCGGTGGTGCTGACGCTGCTGCTGGCCTCGTTCGTGGCGTTCGCGGTGTCGCGCTTCAGCTGGAAGCTCAACGTCGCCGTGCTGATCGTGTTCACCGCCGGCAACCTGCTGCCGCAGCAGGTGATCATCACCCCGTTGTACCGGCTGTTCCTGATGATCCCGCTGCCGGCCTGGATGAACCCTTCCGGCACGCTCTACGACTCCTACTGGGGCCTGATCGCCATCCACGTGGCCTTCCAGACCGGCTTCTGCACCTTCGTGCTCAGCAACTACATGCGCACGATCCCGCACGAGCTCACCGAGGCGGCGCTGATCGACGGGG
>WNGH01011570.1_pt1 | contig 12106 bp, 12 predicted proteins | sample 5400631 | NCBI WGS metagenome assembly WNGH01 (sample SAMN13153373, study PRJNA577476) | soil metagenome | isolation source: 115 cm soil or saprolite under Garry oak tree replicate 1 | place: USA:California | collected 2016-06-15 | reverse complement strand
AACGCTTCGAGCTGGTCATCCTCGGGCGCGAGTACGCGAATGCGTTCACCGAGCTGACCGACCCTGTCGACCAGCGGGAGCGATTCGAGGAGCAGGCGGCTCAACGAGCGGCGGGCGACGTCGAGGCCCACCCGATGGATGAGGATTTTCTGCGCGCGGTCGAGTATGGGCTGCCACCGTGCGGCGGCCTCGGCGTCGGCATCGACCGCCTGGTGATGTTGCTGACCGACCAGCCGTCGATTCGCGACGTGATCCTGTTCCCGGTCATGAAAGCGGAGTCCTGAGTGTCCAGTCCCGGAAGTTCCTTGCATCTTCGACGGCCCGGTCGGCCGGGCGCCTGCGGCGCTGAAGCCGGCGTCAGCGGGCCCGGCGTTCACTCGTTACGCATCTATCGATGCGCTCCTCGTCGCGCCACCCCTTCCTTGGCTCCGGCCGCCAGTGCCGCGAATATGCTGCGGACCTCCGGTACCGGACACTAGGGAAGTGCTGCCGCTGGAGATGATCCGCCGCGATCCGGAGAGCGTCCGCCGGGCCGCCGACCTGAAGGGTGAGGCGGCGCCGATCGACGAGATCCTCGAGCTCGACCGGCGCTGGCGCGAGCACCTCCACAGGGCGGAGAGCATCAAGGCAGAACAGAACCGCCTTTCCAGGGAATTCGCAAAGACGCGCGACGAAGGGCTCAAGGAAAAGCTGCGCGAGATGGCGGAGACCGCCAAGGAGTCGCTCGCTGAGGCCGAGGCTGTGAAGCGCGAGCTCGATGACCTGCTGCTGCGAGTGCCCAACGTCTTCCACGAGTCGGTGCCGGTGGGGGAGACGGAGGCCGACAACGTAGTCGTGCGCGAATGGGGATCCAAGGCCGATCTCGGGTTTGCTGCGCGCACCCACTACGACCTCGGCGAGGCGCTCGGGATCATGGACTTCGAGCGTGCCGCTCGCGTGTCGGGTTCGCGCTTTGCCTTCCTGCTCGGTGAAGGGGCCCGCCTCGAGCGTGCCCTCGCGCAGTTCATGCTCGACGTGCACACGCGGGACCACGGCTACACGGAGGTGCTGCCGCCGGTCCTGGTCAACAGCGCCTCGATGACCGGGACCGCGAACCTGCCGAAGTTCGGTTCCGACGCGTTCCGCATCGAGGGCCACGACCTGTGGCTGGTGCCGACGTCGGAGGTTCCGCTGACCAATCTGCACCGCGAGGAAATCCTCGACGGCGACCGGCTGCCGCTGCGCTACGTCGCCTACTCTCCCTGCTTCCGCTCAGAAGCCGGAGCAGCGGGCAAGGACACGCGCGGATTCATCCGCCTCCATCAGTTCTCAAAGGTGGAGCTGGTCAAGGTGACGAGCGCGGAGACGTCACTGGACGAGCTTGAAAAGCTCACCGCCGACGCCGAGGACATCCTGCAACGGCTGGGCCTCCACTACCAGGTGATGGTGATGTGCACAGGCGATATGGGCTTCGCGCAGTACAAGAAGTACGACCTGAACGCGTGGAGTCCGGGATTGGGGCGGTACCTCGAGGTGTCGTCGTGCTCGGTCTTCAACGACTTCCAGGCCATGCGAGCCAACATCCGTTACCGCCCGGCGCGCGGGGCGCCGCCCCGCTTCGCGCATACGCTCAACGGCAGCGGCCTGGCCCTAACCCGGACGATCGACGCGATCATCGAGACCTATCAGAGGCCGGATGGCACGATCGCGGTGCCTGAAGTCCTTCGGCCCTACATGGGCGGCGTCGAGGTCATCGGCTCACGCTGAGCTGAGTTCCTAGAATCCGTGGTGCCCTGCGGAGGGGTGGCCGAGTCCGGTTGATGGCGACGGTCTTGAAAACCGTTATGGGTGCAAGCCCATCCAGGGTTCAAATCCCTGCCCCTCCGCCACCTGCACTCAGGCGTTTCAGGCGCCCATTCCGCACTTTTGGCGCCAAACGCGCGCTAATCGCCACCCAGCCCGGTTGGGGGCGCGTGATCTGGCGGGCGCTGACCAGGCCCTCAACTGTCCCCGCGGGGACCGGCCAGCTGAACCAGCTTCGTATGTTGGACTCGGGGGCGATCACGGCAGCTCGCACGCCTGCAAGCACGACGTCGGAGTGGGGCTCATTCGCCTGTGCCGGCTTGGTGATGACCTGGTCCCAGCGCCGCATCGGCGCGAAGTACCAGGTCGATGCGTTCTCGAAGACCAGGCCGTCGCTCAAGATCGCCCCGACCCGCTCGAGACGATCGCGGGCGCGCTTCAGGCGCCTGCGATCCCAGCCAAGCTCCAACTCGATGTCCTCAGACATTGCTGGGCCATGCCCGGCCAAGTGGTCGAGCAGCCGGGCGTCGTCGCCCTCTGCGGCGGCGATAGCCTGTCGCACCAGCGGATCGAAGATGCGAGCCGTCTCCAACGAGAGATAGAGCGACCTCCCCCGATGGAGCTTGGTCAGCACCGCCCCAAAGCGCGACGTCAGCTGGAACGACCAGATCCACTTCGTTTTCGGCCACTGGCCGAAGCCGGGGCTGCCGGCTTGGGCGGGTTCCTCGTGACAGGCACCGAACAGGCTTGGCAGCGCGCAATCCGGCATCCGGGTGAGCATGCCGCGCTCTGAAAGGAAGGCGGCTGCCTGCTCGAGCGTGGTCAAAGCGCGATCAGGAGTCAGCCGGCACTCGATCGCTCGCCGGCGTTCGAGGTCGGCCAGCCTTGGCATCTTCGCGTCCATTCTCGCGGCCTCGACGGTCCTCATCGGAGGCGTGGTCACGCCATCTCTGCGCGCCTTGTAACCCTGAGCAAAACCGACCCGACTCTTCCTTCGACCACTCCCAAGACCAGGTTGGCGATCAGCGTCTCCACGGACGACACCGTCAATGCTGTGGCGGCGATCACGAGCAGCCGCCTGTCATAAGCGCCGCCGAGCAGCGTCACGACCGCAAACAGATAGAGAAGCCCACCCGCCACGCGGGATGAGTAGAGGTGGAGGTTTCCTACCCGCCGAAACTTGAGCAGGCATGCCGCAAGCGATCCGGCGTAGAGCAAGAGCGTTACCGCAAGCAGCAATCCGTTCTCCACGACGATCTCGGGATAGAGAAGGCCGATCCAGGCGGCGGCTGAGATCAGCAGCAAGATGTCGGCGGCCGTGTCGAGCCGCGCGCCCCGCGCTGAGACCTGGCCGAGCCGGCGAGCCAGGTACCCGTCGAGGATGTCGGTGAGACCGGCGAGGACGAGCCCGAGGCCCACCAGGTAGCCCTGAGCAAGCAGAGCGAACGACCAGATGATGGGCAGCAGCGCCACACGCAGCGACGTGATGACGTCGGCGATGCGGAGGCCTCGCAGCATGAGTCGAGTATGGAAGCAGGTAACGTGAGGATGCGATGCGGCAGAAGATGTCGCTGGCGCTGTTGCTGCTCGTGTTTGTGCTGGGCGCCGTCAACTATTTCCGCCCCGTCCCTGATGTAGAGGCCTCGGCGGCCTTCCCGACCTCGACGACCATCGCCGGGAATCCGCCGAGCTTGCCCTGGCCGCAGCGAGGCTCATCGGCGGTCGGCCTTTCAGGTCTCGGCCTTGTGGCCACGTCGGGCAGCGAACAACCGATTCCGATGGCCAGTGTCGCCAAGGTGATGACCGCGCTCGTGATCCTCGATGACAGGCCGTTCGAGGCCGGCCAGCTCGGACCGTCGATCCTGATCACAGATGCGGATGTGCAGGCCTACGAGGCGGACAAGGCGGACCAGCAGTCGGTGGTCAAGGTTCGAGCTGGCGAACAGCTGACGGAGTTCCAGGCTCTGGAAGCGTTGCTCATTCCGTCCGGCAACAACATCGCATCGATCCTCGCTCGCTGGGACGCCGGCTCCGTCGAGGCGTTCGTGGCGAAGATGAATCGGCGCGCACAGACCCTCGGCCTGGCGCACACCACCTTTGCCGACCCTGCCGGCGTGTCGCCCCAGACCGTGAGCACGCCAGGCGACCTCGTCGCACTGGGCATGGCGGCGATGAAGCTGAGTGTTTTTGCCGTGATCGTCAACAGCGCGCAGGCCAATCTGCCGGTTGCCGGCGCCGTCTACAACGTCAACTACGTGCTAGGCCAGAGCGGGATCATCGGCATCAAGACGGGCTCCGGACTGAACGTGGGGGCCAACTTCCTGTTCGCGGCGGCAGCGTCGATCGACGGGCACGACATCACGCTCTTCGGCTGCGTCATGGGCCAGCCGACGCTGGACCAGGCGTTCAATGCGGCGAAGGCGCTGATCGCAACCATGAAATCCGGATTGAGGGTGGGACGCGTGGTGACCAAGAACGAGGTTGTCGGCAGGTACGAGCCTGCCTGGGGCGGAGGCGCCGACCTCATTTCAACAGATGACGTCGAGCTGATCGGATGGCCGGGCATGGCCCTCCGACGCACGCTGGCTGCTCGAACACTTGTCATCGAAAAGGACCTCCCACCCGGCACCAAGGCGGGAAGCCTTCACGTTGTGCTCGGCGATTACCAGGTCGACGTCCCTGTGGTGACGGCAGCATCTCTATTTCCGCCGACGCGTTTCTGGAGGCTCACGCGGATCGGCTGACCATGCTCGTTACCCGGCTCAAGGGAGCGTCGTTTGCACGCCAGGAGGGTTCAAAAATGTCAGCTTCGCTCCGCACGCTCCTGGCCTCTGCGGCCGTCGGCACACTCTGCGCTCTTGCAGTCGCGCTGGGGGTGGTCGCGGTGAGCCGACCGACGATCCTCGTCACGACATCAACCGCGTCGACTGGAACACCCGAGGGCGGCGTCATCGCCAACGGGGAGGGGACGGTCTCCAAAAAGCCAGACCTGGCGGTCGTCTATGTCGGGGTTGAGTCCAAGCAATCGACTGCTTCGTCCGCACAGAAGGACCTCGCCGCCAAGGCAGCGAAGCTGATCGCGCGCGTCAAAGGGCTGGGGGTCCCCGACAACGACATCAATACGTCGGGTTACTCCGTGAGTCCAAGCTACACGCCAAGCGGCGGGGCGATCGACGGTTACCGGGCGTCTGAGGTTTTGCTGCTGAAGTGGCACAGCGTCGACACCACCGGAAAGGCGCTGGACGCTCTGGTCCAGGAAGGCGGTGCGACCCACGTCAGCGTTAGCTTCGGCCTTGCCAACCCCAAGGCGGCACAGGCAGAGGCGCGGAACCTGGCGATCGCCGATGCCCGATCGAAGGCGCAGGCGATGGCGAGCGCGGCCGGCGTCAAGCTGGCCAGGGTGCTGCGCGTCAGCGAGCTCAGCTTCTCGGGCTACTCATCGCCGAAGTACGCCGTCGGGGCAGCGGCTCCAGACGTGGCCACGCAGGTCCCGGTGGGCTCGTTGGACGTTCAGGTCTCGGTCGAGGTCGACTACACGATCGAGGCGTAACTCAAGGCCCCAGCCTTGCCCAAGCACTCCTACAATCCAGGCGCTAGAGCGTGTACACGGTCCTGAAGGCGCTGCACGTCATCGCCATGTTCGCCGCGGTCACGCTGACCATCGGCGACGGCCTGTTCCTCAGCCTGGCGGTCTGGCGCCGAGACGTTCGCGCGCTGGCGGCGCTGGATCGCCTGGTGCCTGGCCTCGGCCTGACTGCTGCCGGCGCCATTTCCTTTGTGGTGGGGATTGCGCTTGGCCTGGTCCTGGCGGCGACCGGCCACCTCAACTTCCTGGCCGGCTGGCTGATCGCGGCCTACGTGATGGTCGCGGCTATCTTGCTCGTCAACGTCTCCCCGTTTGTCCAGAGGCTGCGTCCGCTAGTGCGCGAGGCGGTCGCGGCTGAGGCGGGACAGGTGTCGGCTGACAAGGTCGTGCAAGGCATGTCCCGGCTTCGGGTCGGCCTTCTTGTCGCCATGGCGACCAACGTCGTGCTCTTTCTGGCCATCATTGCGGACATGGTCCTCAAGCCGTTCTGACCGCCGCCGTCATCGGTTGAAGGCGGCAGACCAGGCCCAACTGACTTATCGTCCGGGGGGTGATCAAGGCCTATCCCGATCGGACGATGCCGGCGCTCCTGCGCGTCATCGGCGACTTCCTGACCGTGGCCTGGAGCGTCGCCTGGGCGGTGCTGGGCTGGCTGATCTACCAGACCGTGCTCGGGCTGGAGGTGATCGCGGACGGGATCACGAGCACCGGCGTGACGTTCGACGCCTGGATCGCGTCATTTCGAAACGCGGTTCCGGGCGGCATCCCCGGTGTGACCGCCTTTCTGCTCAACATCGCGGACCAGCTGAAGAGGTACTCGGGCGACCCGCTCATCTCGGCCGGCCACCAGGTCCACGACGCGATCATTCAGGTGGCCGTCGTGCTCGCGCTCCTTGTCGCGCTGCCGCCGATCCTGTTGGTGCTGCTCCCGTATGGCGCGTGGAGGTGGCGCGACATGCGTGAGACCGGGGCGGCGCTGGCGTTCGTGCGCATCGCCTCGATCACCGGCCGTGCCGACCAGGCACGCGCGGTGCTGGCCTATCGAGCGGTGGCGACGCTCAGCTTCAGGCAGCTCATGTCGGCGAGCGCGGATCCGGTGGGCGACATCACCGAGCGGCGGTACGACCGCTTGGCCTCCGCGATGCTCAAGCGAGCCGGCCTCGACCCGGGCCGGCTGGCGCCGCCCGAGCTGCCGGAGCTGCCGCCCCACCGCGGCGGCTAGGTTCCGTTCGTTTCGTATTGTTGTCGCGTGTGCAGAAGCATCAAGACCCTGCGGCACGCCGAGGTGATCGCCAGCGACGAGGAGATTCGAGCCGCCGCGCGGCAGTTCGTGCGGAAGGTGAGCGGGTTCCAGCGGCCGACGAGCAAGCACGAGGCGGCGTTCGAAGGGGCGGTGGACGAAATCGCCCTGGCCTCGCAACGTCTGCTGGATTCGATCGCGGAGAACCTGCCCCGGCGCGCTTTCGCTGAAAATTAGCCCAATTCCGCATGTTTGGCGCCAAAAGTGCGGAATGGGCAACAAATTCCGCGTGTTTGGCGCCAAAAGCGCGAAATACCCCTCGCCCTGACGGGCGGCTGGCTCAGAGCTGGCATCCCCGGCAGAAGTTCAGCGGCTCCCGGTTGGAGCCGAGCTGGCTGATCCGGTGGCCGCATCGAGGGCAGGTCTTCCCGCCCTTCATGTGCACCGCCATGAAGGAGCGATCCTGCTTCGACTCCTCATAATTCGGATTGGCGAGGATCGCCTCCACAGCCCGGCTGAGCACCGCCGGAATCGCCGCGAACAGGGCTTCCTCGTCGGCCGGTTTCAGCGACGCCCGCCGCCGCAGCGGCAGCAGCCGAGCCTCGAAAAGGATCTCGTCTGAGTAGGCGTTGCCGATGCCCGCCAGGAACTCCTGGTTGCGCAGAAGGTCCTTGAGCTCATCGCGGAACCGCCGCAGGCGTTTTCGAAAGGCCTCCAGGCCCATCCCGGTCACCGAGTCCGCCTCCGGCCCGAGCACCGACCAGCCCGGGACCTCTCGATCCAGGTCGGTGACCCAATAGATCCGCCCCATGTCGCGAAAGTCGAGGTAGCGCATCTCCTGCCGCCCCTCGATCCGGATCGTGAAGACCTCGGTGGCCGGCACGGGCGCCTCTCCGTCCACCATCTGAAACCGTCCGCCCAGCATCGGGTTGATCACCAGCCAGCGCTCAAGTCCTCCGGCCCCGATCTCGGTAGCAAATACGAGGTGCTTGCCCCGACGCACCAGCGAGAGGATGCGGCGGGCGGGCAGCTCATTGGCAAAGTTCTCGACGGGATACCGGAGCATGTGCGCCTTCTTGGGGTTGACCGTGGCGGCCGTGATCAGCTTCCCTTCGAGGCGCGGGCCAAGGCGGAGCCGCAGCGCTTCCAGCTCGGGCAGCTCAGGCATGGAGCCAAGATACGGCCGCCGGTTTGACGACCGGAATCCACGGGTAGCCTCAAATCATGAGGTTGGACAAGTTCACCGAGAAGGCCCAGGAGGCTCTGCAGGATGCTGCGGAGCTGGCGCGCGATCTCGGCCAGCAGGCGGTGGAGCCCGAGCACCTGCTCCTCGCTCTGCTTCGTCAGACAGAAGGAGTCGGGCGCACGCTTCTGGAGCGTGCCGGCGTCTCGGTTCAAGCCATGGAACCGGCATTGGTCTCGGCCGTCGAGCGGCTCCCGAAGGTCAGTGGTGGCGGGCAGCCCTACATCAGCCCCGCTCTGAACAAGGCGCTGGAGCAGGCTGAGCATGAGGCGGAGCGCCGTGACGAAGAGATCCGGCGTGTCATCCAGGTCCTCTCGCGCCGGACCAAGAACAACCCGGTCCTGATCGGCGAGCCTGGAGTGGGCAAGACGGCGATCGCTGAGGGCCTCGCCCAGCGCATTGCCCAAGGCGACGTTCCAGAGGGACTAAAGGGCAAGCGAGTGGTCGCGCTGGACCTGGGCGCGCTGGTCGCGGGGACCAAGTTCCGTGGTGAGTTCGAAGACCGCCTGAAGGCGGTGCTCAAGGAGATCGAAGGCTCCAACGGCCAGGTGATCCTGTTCATCGACGAGCTGCACACGCTGGTCGGCGCGGGCGCCGCTGAAGGCGCGATCGACGCCGCCAACCTCCTCAAGCCCGCGCTCGCGCGAGGGGACCTGCGCGCCATCGGCGCCACGACGCTGGACGAGTACCGCAAGCACATCGAAAAGGACGCCGCGCTCGAGCGCCGGTTCCAGCCTGTCATGGTCAGCGAGCCGACCGTCGAAGACACGATCAGCATCCTGCGTGGTCTTCGTGAGCGATACGAGGTCCACCACGGCGTTCGTATCAAGGACGCCGCGATCGTCGCCGCAGCCGTGCTCTCGCATCGGTACATAACGGATCGCTTTCTGCCCGACAAGGCCATCGACCTCATCGACGAGGCCGCGGCGCGGTTGCGAACCGAGATCGATTCGCTGCCCACAGAGCTCGATGAGCTCGAGCGGCAGATCCGCCAGCTGGAGATCGAGCGCCAGGCGCTCAAGAAGGAGACCGACAAGGGTTCCAGGGAACGGCTCGCGGCGCTCGACAAGCAGCTTGCCGAACTCTCCGAGACGCGCACGTCGCTCCGCTCGCGCTGGGAGCAGGAGAAGGAGGTCATCGCCCGCATTCGCACGCTCAAGGCCAAGCTCGAGGAGGTGCGAGCCGAGGCGGATCGCGCCGAACGCGCCGCTGATTTCGGCAAGGCGGCCGAGCTCCGCTACGGCCAGGCCGTCGAGCTGGACAAGCAGATCGCAACCGCCAACGCTCGGCTCGCGGAGCTGCAGGGCGGCCATCCGCTGCTCAAGGAAGAGGTCGATGAGGAAGACATCGCTGAGATCGTCGGCAGGTGGACCGGGATCCCCGTTTCGCGTCTGATGGAAGGCGAGATAGCCAAGCTCATCCAGATGGAGGAGCGGCTGCACGACCGCGTCATTGGTCAGGACGAAGCGGTGAGCGCGGTCGCCAACGCCGTCCGGCGCTCGCGGTCTGGGCTCTCAGATCCCAACCGGCCGGTCGGGTCGTTCATCTTTCTCGGTCCGACCGGGGTCGGCAAGACCGAGCTCGCACGTGCTTTGGCCGAGTTCCTCTTCGACGACGAGCAGGCGCTCATTCGCCTGGACATGTCCGAGTACCAGGAGAAGCACACGGTCGCGCGCATGCTCGGGGCGCCACCCGGCTACATCGGCTACGACGAAGGCGGTCAGCTGACCGAGGCGGTCCGGCGACGTCCTTACTCCGTGGTCCTTTTCGACGAGATCGAGAAGGCGCATCCGGACGTGTTCAACGTTCTGCTCCAGATCCTCGATGACGGCAGGCTGACTGACGGCCAGGGCCGCACGATCGACTTCCGCAACACCGTCCTGATCATGACCTCAAACCTCGGCAGTCAGCTGATCCAGGAGATGTCAGGTCGTCCGTTTGAGGAGGTTCGTGAGGCGGTCATGGCGGTGCTGCGGGATAACTTCCGGCCTGAGTTCCTGAACCGAGTGGACGAGGTGATCGTGTTCCGGGCGCTGACGGAGGATCAGCTCATGGCGATCGTCGACATCCAGCTGCGGCGCCTTGAGAAGCGACTTGCGGATCGCAGGATCAAGCTGGTCGTCATCGACGAGGCGCGAAAGCTTCTCGCCCAGCGCGGCTGGGATCCCGTGTACGGGGCACGCCCGCTCAAGCGAGCCATCCAGCGCCTGATTCAAGACCCGCTGGCGATGATGCTGCTCGAGGGAAAGTTCGCGGAGGGCGACACCATCGAGGTCGGGGTCGAGGACGGGGAGCTCACGTTCAGCAGGGCGAAGGCGACCGCGTCCGTCGCCTGATCTGGCGGTGCGTCCGGGAAATCGCTCGCCAATGCATCGGCCCATATCCCCACCCCACGAAATCTGCGATTTCGCGGGGACCCCGGCCGCCGAGCGCCCTGCGGGCGCTGACGCCGTCGTTAGGGGGCCCGGCGCTTGGAGTCACGCATCTACGCGATGCGCTCCTCCATCGCGCCACCCCTGCCTTGGCGTCGGCGGCCTGGGCCGCGCCTTGTCGAACTTATTCCCAGACACACCACTCCACTAGCTGCAGACAGTCCCCTCGGCCGGCAGCGTTAGATCGATCAAGTAGGCATCCATCGCCCGGCGTGAGCACACGCTTGAGTCGTACGACGTATGCCCGTAGCCTCGCCGCGTGAGCAGCACCGACCCCACGAGATGGTCGTGCACGGCCTGCGCCCACGCGTAAGGCGTCGCCGGGTCGCCGGTGCCGCCGACGAGGAGGATGGGCGGAGCGCCGTCAGCATCCAGCAGTTCCGGATGGCCCTTCGGCGGGACGGGCCAGTAAGCGCAGGGCAGATTCTCGTACTGGGTGGCACGACCAAAGACTTGTGAGGCCCTCTCGAAGGCCGGTCCGAGCTGGTCGTACGACGCGATGTCGAGCGGCACGGGGCGATCGAGACAGTTGACCGCGTAGTTGGCATCGAAGAGGTTGCCGTAAGTCCCGTCGGCATTTCGGTCGAAATAGATGTCCGCCAGCCGCAGCAGGGGGCAGCTTGGCGCCGGGGTCGCCCGTCTGTGCGTAGGCGCAGCGTGCCCGCGCTGATCTTCGGGCGCGGCAGTCGGACAGAAACGCCTGGAGGTTTTGCTCGAAGCCGACGACCTGCGCGAGGAGCATGTCGTTGGGCGAGAGATTGGGGTCGACCACTCCATCAAGCGCAAACGCTCTGACACGGGTTGGAAACAGATGCGCGTAAGTCAGGCCGAGGAAGGTTCCATACGAATAGCCGAGGTACGTCATCTTTGGGTCACCAAGGGCCTGGCGGATCAGCTCCATGTCATTGGCGGCGCTGACCGTGTCGACGAAGGGCAGGATCCTTGCGCTGCGAAGCTCGCAAGCCGCGGCGAACTCCTGGTCGGCTGTGATTGTGACTTGCTTCTCTTGAGCGTCGTCCAGCACTGGGTCCAGGGCGACCAGAGCATCTTCGTGCGAGCCGTCGAGGCAGCGCACCGGCGCGCTCTGGCCGATGCCGCGCGGGTCGAAGCTCACGAGGTCGAACTGCCGGTTGAGGTTGATCATGTGCGACGCCTCACCGCGGAGAAAGTCAATGCCCGATGCTCCTGGGCCGCCCGGATTGGTCAGCAGCGATCCGATGCGGGTACTTGGACTGGTCGCTTTCTTTCGAATCAGCGCGATGGCGATTGAGTCGGCTGCGGGATTCGCGTAGTCAAGGGGCACCTGCAGCGAGCCGCATTCAAATCCCCCGGTGCAATTGGTCCAACGCACGGTTCCGGCGGTTGGCGATGGCGAAGGCGAAGGAGTCGGCGTGGCCTTACCCGAATTGGGAGCGTTACGCGAGCAAGCCGTGACCAGCAGCAGGGCAGCGACGATGGCAAGGGCATTGACGCGGCGGAGCACCAGCCGGAGTCTATCGGGCCGGGTCGCGCCATATGCTTGGGCCGATGCTTCCCGAGCTGGAACAGGTGCCCCGGCTGGAGCTCGCAATCACCCCGACGCCGCTCCAGGAGACGCCGCGACTGGCGGCGGCCATGGGCCTCGACCGCCTGCTGGTGAAGCGCGACGACAACACAGGCCTGGCGCTGGGCGGCAACAAAGCCCGCAAGCTGGAGTACCTGGTGGCGGCGGCGATCGGTGCCGGCGCCGACATCCTCCTCACGGTGGGCGCGCCGCAGTCCAATCACTGCCGCTGCACTGCGGCCGCGGCCCGGGCGGCGGGCATGGACGCCCACTTCGTCTT
>WNGH01036488.1_pt1 | contig 12110 bp, 5 predicted proteins | sample 5400631 | NCBI WGS metagenome assembly WNGH01 (sample SAMN13153373, study PRJNA577476) | soil metagenome | isolation source: 115 cm soil or saprolite under Garry oak tree replicate 1 | place: USA:California | collected 2016-06-15 | reverse complement strand
TTTACTGATCCCCTCCCAGAAATCTCGATGCGTGCGATCGAACTCGCCGAGACCAGCCTGCGAAGTGGGGTTACAACCGCACGAGACGTCGGCGCACCTCAAGGGGTCAGCATCAGGCTCGCACGCGCAGCGCGAGCAGGAGAGATCCCTGCCCCGAACATTCGTGCCGCCGGAACCTGGATTGCTCACCGTGGCACATACGTTTCTTTTGCCAAACAATTCGGAGAAGCTGACGAACTACGAAATGCGATCAGGACGGAGATTGAAGCTGGAGCGGACCTGATCAAGGTCGCTCTGGCAGGCTGGAACGAGGGTGCCCGTCCCCAGGACGCACCAGATGTTCCATTCGACAAAAAACTACTCGCGGTAGCCGTCGAAGAAGCGCATAAGGCAGGGTTCAAGATCGCATGCCATGCCAACGACCCGACCAGCTGCGGAATAGCTGCACAAGCGGGAGTTGACTCACTTGAGCATGGGATGTTTCTCGAAGCAGGCGATCTTGAAGCGATGGCGAAGAATAAAACGTACCTTGTCCCGACCATGTCGGTCTGGGACGCCATGCTCTATTACGCGCGCGCAGTTGATTGGCCTGAGACCCGTAGGAAGCGGGCCGAGGATCTACGAGAAAGGTCGCGTGCAGCGGTCACAGCCGCAATCAAAGCGGGCGTGAAGATAGCGCTAGGGACGGATGCTGGCGGCGGAGCTGCGCGTCATGGTCGAATCGCGCGAGAGGCTGAGCTCATGGTCGAATGTGGGATGGACCCACGCGACGCGGTCATAGCCGCAACCTCAAGCGCCGCAAATCTAATCGGCGAAGGTGAACGTGGGACAATCGAGGAAGGAAGAATCGCGGATCTGGTCCTGCTCGACGCAAATCCTTTGGAGAACATTAGCGCGCTCGGGCTCGACTCCACTCAATCCTCGATAAAGCAACAAGAACTCCTCTGCACCCGGGTGAATCATTGTACTCGGCTTCAAAAGGATGCCAATACTATCTCCTTGAGGGACTCCCAATCGAGGACACGCATTCTCACACACAACACTTTTCATTCTCACTTTTCCTGCACAATACTGTTCCAAACCTCTTAAGAATAATAGCCCTGTAGCCCTTCGTCGTCTTATCTTGTCGGAGACAGGTCGCGTTCGCCTGTGGACTCCCGGACATCTCACGGGAAAAGTTGCAAAGTCAACTCTCGTTTCATCTTTGATCTTGCTGACAGTTCTCGGATCAATTGGGCCGTGGCTGCCCGGACTAATCCAAGTCTTTGGCGGCATGTTTCTGTCACCCACGACAGTTGCAATGGGAAACTGTTCTCCAAATATTTCAAATTCCACTTCCAATGCGGCTTTGTGCCCACCATCCTCCACTGATGTAGCGTCAACAACTCCCAATTTCGCTGGGGCAGAGCGGCTCCCCGACTTATCTCTTCCAAAGACTGTGCTGTCAAGCGTTGACAATCTTATAGGAGCTGGAGGCGTGGCACAATCCTCGTCGCAAAATCTTACCCTGTTCAACCCCTCAATACGGCTCAGGCTGCTCGGCGGGCTGACGCCTCACGATCAGCTTCTGGACCAAGACAACAAGGTTCTCAGTGATTGGTCATTCTGGGAGGTTCAAGCCAACCAAGCTGGCATTTGGACTCCTCTGGTTCCGACATCGAACAATTTCAGCATCATAGGTACCAACACTACGGGTACCTTCGTTTCTCGAACCATGCATGTTGACGCCGGACCCTTTTCAGGAGTCTTGACGATTGTTTACCAGACAGCCTCGGCGGGACCTTTGAAGTGGGACCTACAGTTTCAATCATCAGCCTCGGCAGACTTTAGGCTGGTCTACACTTGGCTGAACGTATCTGACATTCATTCTCTATCATCGGGTTCTAGCTCGTTCAGTGTGTCCTATCCCGACGCTAACTACACTTTCTTCTGGGGCGATGTCCCCAAATCTTTGACCTCATCAGCATCAGCTATCTTGAATCAGTTTCGTTTTTCCATTAACTTGGGATGGATGAGTTCAGGCGCCGTCATCAGAATAGATCCAAGCCTAGTAGATTCTGGCAACGCCTCTTTTGCGACTGCATATGGTCTTCAAAGAAGGGTGTTTTTCGAGCCGAAAGGAGGCTATTATTTTGCGTTCTATTTTGACAGTGCCAACGAAACCGAGGTCTACCGATACTCGCACGATGGTCTGAACTGGTCGGCGAAGCAGCCTTTGCCCCCTAGGTGGCCCGCTCCAATGGGGATCGGTTGCTTCATATCTCACGATTCATGCCTGACCACCGTATATAGTACTGGCCAGACCGTGCTTATAGCGGCGGGAACCCGGAGTGGGCCTTCCCCCTATGTCGCGTCATTGGTCTTTTCAATAGGAAATATTGTAGGTCCAAATATTACCTGGGGGAACATAGCAACCGCTGCTATCTTTTCATCGACATCAACTAACATTAGCGTACGAGGAATTAGCTCGACTGTAAGCTCCACAGGAGCGCCCGTCTTCTCATTCAATGAAGAATATTTCGATTCCTGCCCAAATGGGAATCTGTGGGGTAGCAACCTGTACGTTGTATATGGCAATAGACAGCCTCTGCTCGTAGAAAATGAGACCTCGGTCACCGCCCGTTGCCCGACGGGGATAGCGATGACGGTAGCCTCGGCGGTGGTTCCTTCTGACAGTCTTGGAGACGCAAGAGTCATATTCGAAGTTTCGACCAGTTCATCATTTAACCCGTTACGATCCTCTTGGTTTAACGGAAGCACAAACGGGACTGTCGAGCGAGTGGATACGAATGTGAAGAATTTCACCCAATTCTCCGCAGTTTCGGACGCGCATTACGTCACGCATGCTGTCTGGCTCGGTTCGAATGGAAATGTGAGTTATGCTTATCGAAGTGTCTCAGACTCAAGCTGGAATTTTGCGCGGGTGATCCTCAAACCACTTCCTCCTCTGACATTGGCATATCCCTCTCTCTCAGTCGATGATTCGACCGACAATCTTTACCTGTTCGCAGTTGAGAATATTCCGAACTCCGGCTCCCTGATCATGATGAAGACAAAGTTACCGGCTCAGTCGTGGCTTGACGCCTCACGTACCTTCCCTCAGACGTATCGAAAAACCATGACCTATCTCAACTCCAATCCCGTTTCTGCTAGCGCTTCTGGTTCCAGCCAAGTGGAGCTATTGTGGACAGAGGGCACCTACAACGTGACTTTCGCGTCCATCCCTATCCAAACCGTCTGGTCGCCGTACTCTTCTCCGAGTGATCCTTGGGATGGATACGGGCTGGCACCGTTTGGACAGTACTTTTCCAACCTGGGAGAATACGTTTCCACAAGCATCGGAACCCTGACAATACGCCAAACAGATCTGTCGGTTCCGGGGAGAGGTCTCAACTTGGACATAACTAGGGTCTATACCGAACCTTACGACTTCCTCAATGGAATCCCGTACGTCTACGAGAGCGACACGTGGGCGCCGATGGGAGATGGGTGGCAGCTCAACTTTCCCTGGATGAACGCTGCGACGTCAACCCCTGGCTACATACATCTCTGGGATGGCCAGGCATACCGGATCCCATTGAGTTTCTGGAACGGGACTACCTCGACCTTCGAGAATCAACAAGGCGAACACTTCAAACTCGTTAGAAACTCGCAATTCATCTATCTTTACACGAAGTCGGGCACGCGCTACATTTTCGACGCGGCCATCCACGCGTTAAGAGGTATTACTGATGTTAGTGGTAACAATAATGTCATCTCCTTTTCCTACACGAACAATTTGTTATCAAGCATAACCGATACTGTTGGCAGAGTATTCTTGTTCTGCTACTCTGGAGGTCTGTTGACCAGTATCGAACAGGACTCCGGCACTTCCGGTACATGTGGTACAGGTTTTGTCCGAAGAATCGTCTACTATAACATCTGGCCGGACCTAGTACGGGTCACGGATCCCGCCGGAAGAATGACCAACTACACTTATGGGTCTGGACTTTCGTCAGGTGTCCAGTCTTGGCTAATTACGAGGGTCACATATCCCACTGGATGGTATACTAACTACACTTACGCTCACGGGTTGATTGGGACCCAGGCTGACAGTTACCGCGTCACAAAACAATATCTCGCATCCGGTTCTGCACCTGTACGCGAGTTTCTCTATGCATACACGAATGGCATAGGCGACGAAGTCGCGAACTCAACCGTAAGTACTCTCGACGGTGCTAGCGGCTCTCTTCAGCCGGTCTCCTACACAGACTACGCTTTCTCGTTCGCAGGCGTTTCTTGGAACGTGTCGGACTCCCATTACAGTTTTCTGAGGGGAACTGTGCAGAGGTTCGGAGTCAGCGGCGAGGTCCCAAGAGAGATAACGCTCGTTAGCCCGACTCAGGGATACACAAACTATTACAGGTATGATCTGTGGGGCAATCTCGTCTATAGCCGTCGCGTGATCAATCCTTCAGCCGGCTGGTACCACGAAACCTTCAGCGACTACTACAATGGACTCCCGCTGGGTTTCAGCTCTTTCCAGGAGTCTTTTAGCCAGAATAACTACACAGCCACCGACAATGTGTGGCAAGTGTACAACGGGACCTGGCTAGTCCAGAATGGTGTCTACAACGGAACAAGTCCTGTCTTCAACCCAACTGTGCAGGAGGGGTTCTTTGCTTGGACTAACACCACAAGCCCGAACGTCTCAGTCACGGCTTCTATTAGCATCGCAAAATCGATGGCCTCATCCAACCAAGACGTTGGTTTGATCGCGCACTATCCCGGAAACGGATTGAGGAGATGGGCGCTAGTGCTTCATAACTCAACCTCCGGCTTCAAGCTATCGCTACGAGACGAGGAGATCTCATGGGTGGCAGAGAGTCCCTGCACAATCAGTTACAACACATGGTATCAGCTCAACTTCACGATAATCGGTAGACAAGCGTGGGGATCCGCAACAGCCCCGGGAATCTCATGCTACGTATCAGGCACGTTCAGTTCCACCGACGTAACATCCGCCTCTGGGTTTGGGCTCTACGCTGGCGGATACTCGGCGCTTTTCGACAACGTGACCTTGACAACCGCCGTACCCGGGATAATGGGGACGAGCTTCTCTAACTCGTTCCTCCAGAACGGTGCTCCAGACCCGACTATTCACGGGGCCTTGGCGGGACTTGCGCAGCTTCAGAATGGAACAGGCTCAGCGCCCGTGGAATCCTACTACGGTTACTACTCGACAGGAGGGTTGAACCAGGTTAGGCAACGATACAATTCTCCCAACGGTATACAGTGGCTTAACACTTCTAGAACTTATGATTCTCATGGAAACATTGTCTCGCTGTTAGATGCCAGGGGCAACTACACCTACTACGCTTACTCCGTACCAGCCGGGTCACGCTTTCTACTAACGACTACACCGTATACACGTACAATGATAATGCAAACTTTGTGGACGTTGCCAACGAGAACGGCTGGAAGACTAGAGAGGTCTACGACGGAGTAGCTCGTGTGACTGTTACCGACCACTTCTTGAACGGAGTATCGTATTCCAACGAGACGTTCCAGTACGACTCGCAGAACAATGTGCTGACTCGGACGGACGCGACTGGAAACATCTACAGGTTCCAGTATGACGCTCTAGGACGGCTGGTCAACTTGACAGCTCCAAATGGTAAGAGTACGTTGCGCGCCTACAATGACGCCTCTCCTTGGGTCAGGTCCTCGGATCAAGACGGGAAAATCACGTGCCAGACCTATGACCGTCTAGGCAGGACTCTCTCGGTAGTAGAGAACGCCTCGTCAGACTGTTTGACAGGAATAGTGACAAACTACGGTTACGACGAGGTGGGCGACTTGGTCAGGGTGACGAGCCCTAACCAGGAATTAACAACCTACAGTTACGACAATCTGGGCCGTCTTACTCAGACAAATTATGCCGATGGGACATCAGAGTCCTATGGCTACGACGTCAACAGCAACCCTGTCCTGAAGGTTGATCGTAATGGCGTCCGGACAACTCGTGGCTACGACTCGCTTAGCAGAATCTCAACGATCAATTACCAAGGCAACCCTGCGACCAGTGACAATTACACCTATGATAACAACGGTAACTTGTTGAAGCTGAAAAGCCAGAACGCGACGCTGACTTACAATTATGACAGCCGGAACAGGATTACTGGGGAAACATACTCAATTAATGGCGGCTTTGTAGGTGGTCCACTTGCAGGCCCCCATGGCCCGTCCGTGCCGTCGGGTACGTTCTCCTCAGGCTACTCGTTCACATACGCCTACTCGGGAGAGACCCTATCTCAGATAACCTACAACGATTTCATGACTGCCGGTTACACGTATGATGGTCTTGGCCGGACTGCCAGTGTCCGTATAGGCACACCCACCAGTCATCCCAACGCTACCACTTTCAGTTACTATCCGAACGACCAGATGAAGGGGACATCCTACGGAAACGGTCTTGTCGCCAACTACACGTACGACTCTGTTTCGAGACCCGTCCAACTGACTGTGAAAAACTCGACCAGCACTCTTCTCTCGCTCACTTACACCTACAACAACACAGGAACCGTCAGCACGGTAAATGGCCAGGTGAACGGAGCTAGTATCAACGAGCAGTACGGCTACGACTCATTGAAACGGTTGACAAACAGCGTCTTGGTCAAAAGCTCGACGACCACGCTGTCATACGTGTATGATAATGTCGGGAACAGACTGTCACAGACCACAAACGGAGCCTCCACAATAAACTACTCGTACAATCCCTCCAACAACGAACTTACCAGCTCCACGTTTCTTTCCAGCCACTACTCATACTACCCGAATGGGAGTCTGAAACAATGGAACTACACGTTCAGCGGTAGCCACTCTAACAGCTACAGTTGGGACGTGCCCGGTAACCTTGTCAAGTTCTTCCAAAACGGAAGCCTCCAGGCTGCCTACGCATACGATGGCCTTGGCCGGAGAGTCGAATCGGAAGAAGGCTCCACGGTGACCTTCTACTCGTACACGGGCACTGAGACCCTAGCAGACTTTGCGACCAGCGGAGCAGAGAACAACTACATCTATGCAAACGGTCTCAGAATCGCGCGAGTATACGGTGCGGCAGGAATAACCCCGACAATCGTCTACTATCACGAAGACGCTCTAGGAAGTACTCGCCTTGTAACCTCGTCCACCAAGACAGTATTGTTCTCTGACAGCTACCAGCCATACGGTCTAGATAACGGAGCATCAGGGTCAGAGACCTACAAGTTCACAGGCAAACCTTTCAGCACAACGACAGGTTTGTACTATGAGTATTCACGCTGGTATGACCCGAGCATTGGACGTTTCATCAGCGAGGACCCATCGGCAGGACGTCTATCTGACCCTCAAAGCTTGAACGCGTACGTCTACGTTGGTAACCTTCCCACCGTTAGGACGGATCCTACCGGGGCCGCTTGGTGCCCTGGGTGGCGACACTTGCGAGGGAGGCTACAACTTACTGAACGATCAGCCCTATAGCCAGGAGCAGATAGACAGTATCCAGGATCCCCATATCCGCGAGATGTGCGCTGACAACCCCCTCTTCTGCCGAGGCATGGGCTACATACAAGATGATCAGAGCGGAGGATCGCTCCCCACTACGGGAGACACTTCATCACCAGGAGGACCAGGATCAGACGGGTCTCTAGGCTCAGGGGAACCAGCCACCATCACGGTAACAGTATCCGACGGAACACAAGTCATCGACACGAGCGGAACTCCGGTAAGTACTGCTTCCTCCGGATCTAACGGGTTCATTGATAGTGTGGTTCAAGAGAATGGGGGCTACACAGGAGAATTCCAAGAACATCATTTGCTCCCTCATGAGTTTGATAAGCCATATTTTGAGCCTAAAGGACTAGAGGTCGATGACTATACAATGAGGGTGGACGCGAACCTCCACAGGATTATTCATGGAAAGGGCATCGGATATGAGAATAGCTGGAACTACAAATGGGGACAGTTCATCGCACGTAACCCTAATGCTTCCCCGGAAGACATCATGAGCTATGCGTATCAACTCGGCTACGAGTTTGGACTGCTTTGGTGAAACCTGGTAGAGACTTCTACTGTCTGTGTTCGCCAATCGAGTTGCGATCTGAGACATCAGTGAAGAGTGTCTACGGTACTATCGAGTGGCTTCAGAAGTTCAAGTCAGCGGAGGCCAAGGGGGTCACTGTCGAACATATCCGTTGCAGTCTTGACCCGAGACATAATCGAGGCGGAAAACGCAATGGTAACTTACAATTGGTTCTACAATGAGAACATCTGGTACCAAGGCGTCGGTACAGATTCCAGAGGCTTGGGAGCTCGTCGTGACGGGAAAGGGAGGAGATGCACATCCTGATTCTGGCATTCGTCTCTTGTACGCCTGCCCCGTCTGTGGATACACAAGGTATTCCTCTTTCAAGGAGGGTATCATCGTCGACGAGGAACAGTGGGATGGTAGTGATTTCTTCAAAGTAAATGGTTATCCAAACTTCATCATGATCACTGAAAGAGTCAAAGACATTATTGTTGAGAACAAGCTCACGAACTGCGCGATAATAAGGAGTGAGGACCTGAGATGGGGGAACATTCCTAGGCCAGAGGATCATCCGGAAAACTTCGTTCCGACAAAAGTAGTCGTTCGTGGACCCGCGGAGACCTAGACCAAAGCTTCCAACAAGATCACATTTCGTCAAGTAGCGAAGACTGTGAAATCGAGTCTCCTGATTGTCTAGTTCATAGACAAACCTGTAGGCCAAACGACAGGTTTGTACTATGATTATCTGCGCTGGTATGACCCGAGCATGGACGTTTCATCAGGCCCTGATTCATCTCTTGCATCTCTCTCGCACGGAGAGTTGTTTTAAGTTGTTTTAGGAAGGCAAAGACCCTTGCAAATTTTGGTGGACCGGGCGGGATTTGAACCCGCGGCCTTCCGGAATCTGGACCATCAACTGGTTTGCAAACCGGACGTTCTTCGGCCTGACTTTTGACTCGTCAGCATACCAGGCTGAACTACCGGCCCACTCGGTCCGAACCCGATATTCTGCTCGGTTAAAGCCTTTGACGAGAATCTGAACAGTTACGTGTCACTTATGGGATAGCCGGGGGTTGTTCCACTTGCTTAGGAATCAATACTTTCGGCTCCTTCTGTGAGCCTTGAAAGGGCAATGACAGTCAGATTCTGTGATGTCCGCCTTCTCGAAGTTCCTTCTATCTCCTGATGTGGCGGCCGAAACTGGAATCCATATCGGAGATGGCGGGGCTCTCCATCAAGCGAGGAGGACCGCACGGTCATTATCAGTATGAAGTAACGGGAACCGCACTTGAGGATCAACTTTACCTGATCGTCACGGTAATGCCGACGATCTCCGTCGCATACGATCTCAAACGACCTGGGTATTACATCAACCCCGAACAGACCTGGATCTCCCTGAGATATCAGAGCAAAGCGGTTGCACTCTTCAAGCACGAAACCCCTAGGGCTCCCAAATGGGAGGAAGAGGAACCTCTCGATTCCCGAAGCGTTCCGTACTGATGCCCATCTAATGAGGCCTCTTGCAAGAGAACTTCTAGCAACTGACGGCGTCCTCGGATTCTACAACGCCGGGGGAAACAATCCGCACAAATATCCACGGATTCAGATAAAGCTGAAGGCGAGTCTAGTGATAGAACAACTCGCTACCTTCCTGCAAGCTGATCTGAGCATTAGCGCATCCTGCCGGTCCACCCTGTCCGTTCATGAAGGCCGAAGCCCGAGTCTTCAACGGATTCTGCAGGTCAACCGTTCTGAGGATATTGAAACTTGGAGGAGAGAAATCGGGTTTTCGAACCCGTCGCATATTTCACGTATGATGGTTTTCGAAACTCTAGGCGAATGCATACCTCGAACAAGTATCGTCGACCGCTTGTCGTTCCTTTGCGGATATTCCTCAAGCCTTGTGACCTCGAAGCAAATCGTTCCCAGCGATCTGGTCAGCTATGGTTGATACGATGACCGCGCGTTTTGGGTTCCTGCGAGTGAGGGGAGACGCAATACTCCGAGAGATTAGCGAACTTAACAAGCGTTTGGGATCAAACCTAAAATCGAAAGCTTCCAATGCTTGCTAATTGTTGAGGGCCGCCGGCGGGATATTCCCACCTACCAGAGGTGCTTTGAACCCGCCCTAGAGACTCCATAGGCCAAGGCGTTTCGACACGTCTTTCAGGCCTCTGCGCTACCAAGCTACGCTACGGCGGCCACGCCGAAGACCCGGTCTTAGCGAGGAATATGTAAGTTTGCAAACTCCCTTAGTCTGATTCTTGCACTGGTCCCAGCAATACTTTCCGGGTGAAGTCTCAATTGCCTTCCAAATGTTACACTAATCCATCCATTTTTCAGAGGGACGTCATGTATTATTTCAACGAACGTGACATTCCTCGTGTTCAAAACGACCCGAGCCTAGGCGGGTGCATCGAGGGACGAGCCTTAGAATTCTGCAAAACCGCTATGAAAGCCCTGACCATGTAACATGCGCTCTAGATGTAGAAAATGGCAACTGCGAAAAATGAGCTTCTCCTGCTGAAGACCTTCAGGCTCGCCCTCCCTGCAGCTCTACTGGGAACCCTCCTTTGGACACTTGAATTCAGCGACTCCACGAGACAATGGGTTTACAATGGGCTTGGCGCAAACGCCAACAACATTGTGTTCATCATTGGGCTAGTGCTCGTCGTGGGACTCTACTGGTTCATGGGTGTGTACGAGCGCAAGATTCTCTACGAGAACCGGCACACAAGACCCGCGTTCTGACCAGCAGCAGAAACAAGCAACGCTTCCTCCTCCCCATTCGCTCCTCTATTCTTTAGGAAAAGTGCTCGGAGCCAAAGCTATCTACCACGAGACCCGCCGACAAACGCGGGTAGAGTCCGAGTTTGAAGGTTGGAGTCCACGTATCAATCTCAGGTTCTATCGACCAAGCGGTCGATCGGGCCAAGGAAGAAGGCTGTGACGCATTCCAGGTATTCACGAGAAATCCTCGGGGCTGGAAATTCGCCGAACTAGACCCTGAAGAGGTCAAGAGCTTCAAGGAAAAACTAGCCCAGTCCAGCCTGGGACCGGTCGTCGATCACATGCCATATCTTCCCAACCTGTCATGTCCGGAAGACGAGCTCTACGAAAAATCCACAGCCACCCTCTTAGCCGAGGTGGATCGTTGCGGGACCCTCGGGATACCGTACCTCGTCATCCACTTGGGCAGCCACTTGGGGATGGGAAGAGACGTTGGATTGCAAAGAATCACCGATGCGCTGAATCTGGCTGTCAAGCGAGTCAAGAAGGATCCCTGGATACTCTTGGAGAACATGGCTGGACAGAGGAACAGTATGGGATCTAATTTTCTCGATGTTCGAGAGATTATGGACGGAGTGAAGAAGAAAGATCGATTGGGTGTTTGTCTGGATACTTGCCACTCCTATGCCGCTGGGATGGACCTTCACACCGAAAAAGGCGTGAACCAGACTCTGGCAAGTTTCGAGAAGGATATCGGGTTTGACAAGTTGAAAGTAGTCCATCTGAACGATTCCCGCGGTGGGCAAGGGTCAGGACTGGATCGCCACGAGCACATTGGCATGGGCTATATTGGGTCGAAGGGATTCAAGGCCATTCTACATCATGAAGCTATTCGAGAATTGCCCTGGATTTTGGAAACGCCCGAGGATGAGAGGCGTGATGATAAGGGTAACTTGGAAATGGTTCGAAAGCTGGCAAAATGAAAACCTCCGTTGATCTACAATCGGCTGGCGCAATTCACAGAATCATCCACGATGCGGCGGGAGCGGTCGAAAGGGAGAGGAAGGATGATCCAACGGCCTTGCAGGAGATTAGCGACTCGACCGATGGAGATCCATTCAGAGTCTTGATATCGACAGTGCTTTCTCATCGAACCAAGGATCCCGTTACAGCACTCGCATCATCTAGGCTCTTTGCCCGGTTCCCAAATGTCAAGAGCTTGGCCGCTGCAAACACCAGAACCGTCGCGCGCCTCATCAAACCCGTAGGCTTCTACAATACAAAAGCGCGGACGGTCAAGAAGATCTCCAAGATCTTGCTCGCCAAGTATGGT
>WNGH01008308.1_pt1 | contig 12110 bp, 12 predicted proteins | sample 5400631 | NCBI WGS metagenome assembly WNGH01 (sample SAMN13153373, study PRJNA577476) | soil metagenome | isolation source: 115 cm soil or saprolite under Garry oak tree replicate 1 | place: USA:California | collected 2016-06-15 | reverse complement strand
CGGACGCACGCGCTCTGCGAGGACGACGCGGTCGTCGGCACCGCGTTCTACATCATGGACTGCGTCCACGGACGCGTCCTCACCGACCCGGCGATCCCCGGCCTGACCCCGCGCGAGCGCGCGGCGATCTACGACTCGCTCAACGAAGTCGAGGCGCGCCTTCACACGGTGGACTGGCAAGCGCTCGGCCTCGCCGACTTCGGGAAGCCCGGGAACTACTTCGCGCGCCAGATCCACCGGTGGACCCAGCAGTACCGGGCCTCCGAGACGGAGAAGATCGAGGCGATGGAGCGATTGATCGCGTGGATGCCGGAGCACGTCCCGCCCGGGGACGAGACGACGCTGGTGCACGGCGACTTCCGTCTTGGCAATACGATCATCCACCCGACCGCGCCGCGCGTCGTCGCGGTGCTCGACTGGGAGCTCTCCACACTCGGCCATCCGCTCGCCGATCTCGCCTACAACTGCCTGCCCTACCGCTTCACGCGCGAGTGGGAAGGGCTCGCCGACAAGAACCTGGCGGAGCTCGGGATCCCGACCGAGGAGGAGTACGTCGCGGTCTACTGCCGCCGGACGGGGCGGGCCGGGATTCCCGACTGGAACTTCTGCCTCGCGTTCGCGATGTTCCGGCTGGCCGCGATCGCGCAGGGAATCATGGGACGGGTGATCGCCGGCACCGCCAACGATCCGAACGCGCGCGAGCGGGGTGCGCGCGCCCGCCCGCTCGCCGAATCCGCCTGGGCGCTCGTTGCCGCGCGCGCCGCCTGAGCGAGCCGAGGCGTGATGGGCTGGAGTCGATGATGACGAACGCAGACGCGATCGAGATCGAGCGAGCGGCGGGGGTCGACGAGGAGTTCGTGTCGGCCTTCCGGCGCCTGGTGCCTCAGCTTTCCTCCTCGGCCCCGGCGCCGACGGCCGATCAGCTGCGAGAAATGATCGAATCCCCCTGCACCACCGTTCTGCTCGCCCGAGCCCGCGCCGGCGGCGACATCGTCGGCAGCCTCACGCTGGCCGTGTTCCGGATTCCGACCGGCGTGCGCGCGTGGATCGAGGACGTAGTGGTCGACTCGAGCGCCCGGGGAAAGGGCGTCGGCGAAGCGCTCAGCCGAGAGGCTCTCCGACTGGCGGTCGAGAAGGGGGCCCGCACCGTCGAGCTGACCTCCCGACCGTCCAGAGCGGCCGCGAATCGGCTCTATCGGCGGCTCGGGTTCGTGGAGCGGGAGACCAGTGTCTATCGCTACACATTGAATCCGGCCGCTCGGCCGTAGGTCGTCAGGGGTTCGCGGATCCATGTAGGCGTCGTGCGCGCTCGATGAAGACGCCCGAACCTCCTCCGCGATGAGACTTCATGCGGGTGATGGGGCGACGACGGAAAACGCGAACGTTCGCGGGGCTGGGGTCTCGCCACGCTTGACGGCCAGCACGATCGAGAACCCGGAACCCGGTACCAGAGGCTCGAAGACCGCCGGCGCATGCCAGAGACTCGCTCGTCCTGGAGGCGCACCGAAGCGTACTCCACCCGCGGGGAATATGAACTCGTTGAGGGTTGCGCCGACGGGGACGCGCGTCGGGAGCATCGGGGCGGTGACCTGATTCAGCTGCACGCCGCGGTGGACGGTCCGATGCGCCCGGCCGGCCGGGTCGACGAAGACACTGTGCTCCCAGTCGATATCCACGTCACCACCCGACGTGTTCGTGAGGATGACCGACAAGGCGTGGAGCCCGACGAGCCACTCCTCCGGAGCGAGCCCGACGCCCTCGAGGCTCGTCTTGGTGTAGGCAAATCGCCAGTTGCCCACATCGTCGGTCACGACGATGGCTCCCGATGCGCTATCCGTCATCGTCTCCATACCGTCCTGCCATCGGGCCTCTCGCTTGAGCTCAAGGACGCCTTGCCCCTGGGGCGAGGTGAGGACGAGCCTGTGGAGGATTCGAGGCGGGCTGAGGCGTGGAGCGGGCTGCACGGCTGTCTGCGGCTGCGCCACGCAGCCAGACAGCAACACGATTGCACCCGCGAGCAGCAGACGGTTCACGGCCCCTCCCGCCTGGACCGTCGACGCTCATGGTGTGCCCATCGTCGACGGATCAGACTCACGAGACTAGTTGCAGGCCTCGAAGAGCCCCGCGGCGCCCTGGCCGCCGCCAATGCACATGGTCACGACGCCGTAGCGCGCCTTCGAGTGCAGCATCTCGTTGGCGATCGTGCCCACCATGCGCGAGCCGGTCATGCCGAACGGGTGGCCGATCGAGATCGAGCCGCCGTTCCGGTTGAGCTTCTCCGGGTCGAGGCCGAGCCGGTCGCGACAGTAGACGACCTGCGAGGCGAAGGCCTCGTTCAGCTCCCAGACGTCGATGTCGCCGATCTTGAGGCCCGAGCGCCCGAGGAGCTTCGGCACCGCGAAGACCGGGCCGATCCCCATCTCGTCGGGCGCGCAGCCGGCGATCGCGAAGCCGCGGAAGACGAGCTTGGGCCGGATGCCGAGCTGCTTCGCGCGCTCCATGGACATGACGAGCGTGGCGCTCGCGCCGTCGGAGAGCTGGGAGGAGTTGCCCGCGGTCACCGTGCCCTGACCGCTCTCCTTGTCGAAGTGCGGCGGGAGCGCCAGGAGACCCTCCAGCGTCGTGTCGGCGCGGTTACACTCGTCCTTGTCGCAGTACCACTCTTCCTTGCCGACGATCTCGCCCGTCTTCTTGTCGAGGATGCCGCGCGTGACGTGCATCGGTGCAAGCTCCTCCTTGAAGAAGCCCTCCCGCTGGGCGCGGGCCGTCCGCTGCTGGCTGAGCAGAGCGTAGCGGTCCTGGGCCTCGCGGCCGATCTTGTAGCGCTTGGCGACGACCTCGGCCGTATCGCCCATCACCATGTAGATCCCCGGATAGTGCTCCTTCACCCACGGGTTCGGCGCGCTGTCCCGCTGGGCCATCGTGATCGACTCGACGCCGCCGCCGATCACGACGTCGGCGCCGTTGTTGATGATGTAGTTGGCCGCGATCGCGATCGCCTGGAGGCCCGAGGAGCAGAAGCGGTTCACCGTGAGACCACCGACGCTCACCGGGAGCCCGGCGCGGACCGCCGCGACGCGCGCGATGTTGTGGCCCTGCGGGCCGTGGGGCTGGCCGCAGCCGAGGATCACGTCCTCGACCTCCGTCGGGTCGAGCTGTGGGACCTTGCCGAGGACGTCCTTGATGCAATGGGCCGCGAAGTCGTCAGGCCGCGTGAGGTTGAACGAGCCGCGGAACGACTTGGCGAGCGGCGTGCGGGAGCTCGCGACGATGACGGCTTCACGCATGGCGGTCTCCTTTGACCACGGCTAGATCGCCGCGACGCACATGATCTCGACCAGGTACTTGGACGACGCCAGTCGCGCCTCGACCGTGGCGCGGGCCGGCGTATTGCTCTTGTCCACCCAGGCATCCCAGGCGGCGTTCATGTCGTTGTAGGTCGCCATGTTGGCGAGGTAGACCGTGGCGGAGAGGAGCTTCGACTTGTGGCTGCCGGCCGCCGCCAGGGTCTCGTCGATCTTCTTCAAGATCTGCTCCGTCTGGCCCTTCGTGTCCGCGGACGGGTCGCCCGCCACCATGCCCGCGAGGTAGACGGTGTTGTCGTGGACGGCGGCCTGCGAGAGTCGGGGTCCGACGCCGTGACGCTTGATGCTCATCGCTGTCCTCTCTGGGCGCGAGGAATGAGAACGTGCCGACAGTGGGAGATTCTACCCCAGTTGCGTGCGCACGGGATGCTGAGTAGAGTTGTCACGATGACCCTCTCCCGAAGCGAGCGCGAGCAGCTCATCGCGCAGTACGCCGCCGGCCCCGCGCGCCTCAAGACGGCGCTCGCCAAGGTCCCGAAAGACGCGATGATGTGGCGCCCGGCGCCTCGAGAGTGGTCGGCGCACGAGATCGTCTGCCACTGCGCCGACTCCGAGACGAACGCCTACGCGCGCATTCGCTATCTGCTCGCCGAGAAGGATCCGGTCCTCCAGGGGTACGACCAGGATCAGTGGGCGCGGAGCTTCGACTACCACAGCCACCCGCTCGAGCCGGCGCTCGCCGTGGTCGAGGCGGTGCGCGCCAACACGCTGGCGCTCATCGGGCGCCTCCCCGAGACGGCGTGGACGCGCGAGGGCCGCCACACGGAGTCGGGACGCTACACGGCCGAGGACTGGCTGAAGATCTACGCCGACCATCTGGAAGGCCACGCCCGCCAGATCGAGAAGAACGTCGAGTTGTGGCAGGCGGCGCGGCGCCGCTGATTGAGCGGCAACACTCAGCCCCGCAGCACCAACGCTATGTCGTGAGGTCCACGAGAACCTTCATGACCGGCCCGCCGCCGAGCGCCTGCTCCATGCCCTGCTGGAGCGCCTCGAGCGGGATCTTCCGACTCACGAGCGGGGCGAGGGGGACGACGCCCCCGGCCGCGAGGCGGATCGCCTCCTCCCAGTCCTCGCGCGCGTAGAGGCGAGCGCCGTGCATGACGAGCTCACGCGCGAACATCTGATAGAGGTGCACGGGCACCGGCTCTGCGTGGATCGCCACGATCGACAGAGTGCCCCATACGCGGACGACGTCGGTCATGGCCCGCACGGCGGCGGGATGGCCGGTGACCTCGAAGGCGACGTCGACGCCGGTCCCACCCGTCCACTCGTTGGCGAACTTTACGGGGTCGCGGTCGGGGCCGACGGTCTCGAGCCCGAGCCCCTTCAGCATCTCCAGGCGATGGCGGTTCACCTCGACGACGACGACACGCGCGCCGCGATGGCGGCTGACCAGCGCGATGAGCGTCCCGATCGGCCCACCCCCGAAGACGAGCACGGTGTCGTCACGCTTCACCGCCGCGCGGCGCACGTCGTGGGTGGCGACGGCGAGCGGCTCGATGAGCGTGGCCTGATCGTCGTCGAGCGAGTCGGGCACCTTGAGCAGCCGCGCCGCGTCCACGGCCCAGGTCTCCTGCATGCCGCCCGGCAGATCCACGCCGAACACCTTGAGGCTGTAGCAGAGGTACGACGCTCCCATCCGGCAGGCCCGGCACTGCTGACAGAACGAGAGAGGCTCGACGACGACGCGGTCGCCGGGGTTGAAGCCGCTCCCCGCGGGCGCCTCGGTCACCTCGCCGAAGATCTCGTGGCCGATGATGCCGCCCTTCGGCACACGGTGGTCGAGGTGGCCCTGGAAGATGTGCAGGTCGGTCCCGCAGATGCCGACGCGCTTGACCCGCAGCAAGGCCTGGCCGGGCGCCGGCGTGGGCGTCGCCACCGTCCCGGTCGTGAACGTCCTGGCGCCCTGATAGAATGCGGCGCGCATCCGGGGAGATTCTACCGCGCGCGGGCGTAGCCGGTGCGGGTCATGCAGCTCCTAAACGCGCGCTGCAGGCGCGCTTCATTGACGGCCAGACGCAGCACATCGAGCAGGCCGCCCACCACCAGATCGGGCGCGTAACCGATCTCGTACGTCTGGCGGGCGCACTTCATCTCGTCCGCAGTGACCTGCTGGACCATCGCGCCCGACTTCTTCCAGGACGAGCCGCTCAGATCCAAGGCGCAGCCCAAGAGCAGAACGGTCGCCGCCACGAGCACGAGTCTCATCGCGTCTCCTCTCCAAGGTTCGGCTCCGACGCTCAGCGGCATGATCTTATCGAACGGAGAGAAATGAGGTGGCACAAAATGAAGCGGCGGAGGGAACCCCTCCGCCGCACCTGGTCGCGACGCTTCCCGTCTACTGCTACGGTACGCTGACGCTGGTGCCGTCGCCGAAGGCTGAGATTTGGTAGGTGCCGGCCGCGGAGTTCTGCGCGTAGGCGTAGGCGGCCGGCCAGCCAGCTGCCGTACCCGGAGGCGTCGGTATCGAGGGCATGAACGGCCCGGCCGTCTGGCTCAGGCTGTTGGTCACGACGACAGTCAGGTCGGCCAGCGCGCTCGGGACGAAGCCCATGTGAGTCTGGTAGAGCGCGGCCGCCGACGCGAGCGTGCGGGTATCGGCCTGGGCCTTGGCGATGCGGGCCCGCGCCTGGATGTCGGAGTAGAGAGGGATGGCGATGGCCGTCAGGATGCCAATGACCGCGACGACGATCATCAGCTCGACGAGGGTGAAGCCCCGCTGGCTCCGTGTTCGGAGTCGCCTCCTATGCCATTGCTCGATCATTCAGCCCTCCTTGAGGACGGGAGCCGCACGCGACGTTCGACGACCAGAGCAAGCAGAGGCATCTTGCGTGCCAGAGGCCCGATCTTGGGGATCGCCTTATGATTAATGACTTAGGCTGCGTCCGTCCCCGGGGACTCCCGGTGGTGACTCTATGGCGCAGTCGGAGTGACGAGAAACGTCATCCCAGTCTAGTGGCTCAAGGAACGTCGAACCTGTCGTGGGACTTACACCCCGAGGAGCTTGAGCCGTAGCTCCTGGTCGGCGTGGAGCGCGCGCGCGTCGCCCTCCCAGACGATCGAGCCGTTACTGATCACGTACGCCCGGTCCGAGAGCGCGAGCGCCAGATCCGCGTTCTGCTCGACCAGCAGCATCGTCGTCGTGCCCCGGAGCTCGCGCAGCACGTTCCACACCACCTCCACGATTGCCGGCGCCAGGCCCTCGAACGGCTCGTCGAGCAGCAGGAGGTCCACGTTGCCCATCAGCGCGCGGGCGATCGCCAGCAGTTGCAGCTCGCCGCCCGAGAGCGTCGCGCCACGGGCGTCCTTGCGCGCGTGGAGTTTGGGGAACGTCGTGAAGACGCGCTCGAGGGTCCAGCCCCCCTCGCCGTGGCGCGCGATCGTGAGGTTCTCGAGGACGGTGAGGTTCGGGAAGATCCGCCGCCCCTGCGGGACGAGGCCGATGCCGAGCCGCGCGATCTCCTCGGGCGGACGCCCCGCCAGGTCGGTCGCTCCGTAGACGATTCGCCCCTGGGTCGGCGGGACGACGCCGGTGATCGTCGCGAGCGTGGTCGTCTTGCCCGCGCCGTTCCTGCCGAGGAGCGAGACGGACTCGCCGGTGAAGACGTCGAGCGAGACGCCGTGCAGCACGTGGCTCTTGCCGTAGAAGGTGTTCACCGACGTCACGCGCAGGAGCGGCTCTGCCGTGCGGCGTACGGCCGCCGCGGCCGGGCCCGGAGCGAGCGAGACGTGGCCGAGGTAGGCCGTCTGCACCTCGCGGTTCTGCTGGATCTCCGCCGGCGCGCCCTCGGCGATCACGCGGCCCTGGTGCAGGACCGTGATGCGGTCGGAGAGGGCGAGGACCTGGTCGATGTCGTGCTCGATCAGCACGATCGTGACGGACCGGCGCAGCGTGCGGATCAGGTCCGCCACGCGCAGCCGCTCGTGGGCCGCGAGGCCGGCGAGCGGCTCGTCGAGCAGCAACAGCTCGGGCCGGGTCGCCAGCGCGATGGCGATCTCGAGCAGCCGCTGGTCGCCGTGCGAGAGGTTGTCGGCGATCTCGAAGGCCCGGTCGCCGAGGCCCACGGCGTCCACGAGCCGCAGCGCCTCGGCGTTCAGGTCCGTGAAGCTCCCGGAGTCGGCGAGCATCGCGAAGCGGCAGCGGCGCTTGGCCTGGGCGGCGATGCGCACGTTCTCGAAGACGGTGAGCGCGTGGAAAATGCTGATGATCTGGAACGAGCGCGAGACGCCCGACGCCACGATCTGGTGCGGGAGGAGCGCGGTGATCGTCGTCGCGCGGAACCGCGCCTGGCCCCGGTCGGCGGGCAGGAGGCCGGTGAGGACGTTGAAGAGCGTCGTCTTGCCGGCCCCGTTCGGCCCGATGATCGAGCGGAGCTCGCCGCGCGGGACCCGGAGCGACACGCCGTCGACCGCGGCGAGCGCGCCGAAGTGCTTGGCGAGGTCGTGGGCCTCGAGCAGCACCTCCCCGGCCGGGCCCGCGGCACCCGCCGCCGGGACGAGCGCCGGCGCGGCGGCTCGCGCGGCTCGCGTCGTGACGCGTGCGCGGCCGCCGTCCTGACGGGGGAGGCCGCGCAGGCGCTGGAACACGCCCACGATCCCGTTGGGCGAGAACATGACGAAGGCGACGAAGATCACGCCGAAGTAGACGAGCCAGTTCTCGGTCCACGACGAGAGGGTGTCGCGCATGAAGACGAACACCGCCGCGCCCACGGCGGGGCCGACGAAGCTCCGCATCCCGCCCACGAGCGTCATCGCGACGATCTCGCCGGCCATCGTCACGTGGAGCGACTCGGGGTAGGCGAAGTTCAGCAGGAAGGTGTAGAGGACGCCGGCGAGGCCGCTGAAGGCGCACGAGACGACGAACGCCGTGAGCTTGTAGCGCTTGACGTCGTAGCCGACGAAGCTCGCGCGCGGCTCGTTCTCGCGGATCGCCTCGAGGACCCGCCCGAAGGGCGAGTGGACGACGCGCCAGAGGACGTAGATGGCGAGGGCGGCGAGGACCGCGCTCGCGTAGTAGTAGACGCGTTTGTCGCCGAGGTCGAGCCGGAGGGAGCCGACGCGCAGGGGGAAGCGCTCGATTCCGCCGAGGCCGTTTTCGCCCCCCGTCACCGCCGTCGCCCCGTAGACGATGTAGAAGAACATCTGCGTGAACGCGAGCGTCAGGAGCGAGAAGTAGACGCCGCGCTTGCGCATCAGGAGGAAGCCGATCACCGCCCCGGCGAGCGCGGCGCCCGCGACGCCGGCGACGAAGGGGACGACCATGCCCTTCGCCAGGTGGAGCTGGGCGAGCCCCGCCGCGTAGCCGCCGATCCCGAAGAAGGCCGAGTGGCCGAAGGAGACGAGCCCCGTGTACCCCATCAACAGGTTGTAGGCGATGGCGAGGAGGCTGAAGATCACGATCTCGGTGGCGAGCGACACGGTGGACTGGACCGTGCCCATGAGGAACGGCAGCACGAGGAACCAGGCGTAGAGCCAGGTCAGCGGGTGGCGCAGGACGACGGAGGCGCGGCGGGTCACTCGAACTTTTCCCAGCGCTCGCCCATGAGGCCGCGCGGCCTGAGCAAGAGGATGACGGCCATGAGGATGTACATGGACGCTTCGGCCGCGCGCGGCTGGAAGTAGATGCTGAGACTCACCACCTGGCCCACGAGCAACCCCGAGACGATGGCGCCCCAGAAGCTGCCGAGCCCCCCGATCGTGACGACGACGAACGCGGCCGTGCCGACGTTCACGCCCATCGCGGGCTGGACGCCGGCGAGCGGCGCCGAGAGCACGCCGGCGATCGCCGCGAACGCGGTCCCCAGGCCGAAGACGAGCGTGAGCACCGGCCTCAGGCTGATGCCGAGGAGCCGCACCATCATCGGATCGCGGCTGCCGGCGCGGACGATCGTGCCGATCGGCGTCTTCTGGAGAAACAGCGTGAGCGCCACGATGAGGAGGACGACCGAGAGCAGGATGAAGCTCCGGTACTTGGAGTAGGTGAGCGCACCGAGCTCGAGCGCGCCGGTGAAGGCGGGTGGCACGTCGAACGGCTTGGGGCTGCGCCCCCAGACCAGGCGGATCCCCTGCTCGAGGATCATCGTGAGCCCGAAGGTGAGCAGGAGCCCCTGGAGCGGGTCCTGAAGGTAGAGGCGGCGCAGGAGCGTCGCCTCGATGAGCATGCCCAGGACGCCGACGAGCACCGGCGACACGACCAGCGTCGCCGGGAACCCGAGGGCGTCCTTCACCTGGAAGGCGGCGTACGCGCCGAGCGTGAAGAGCGCGCCGTGGGCGAAGTTGATGACGCCGAGCATCCCGAAGATGATCGACAGCCCGAGCGCCATCAACACGTACAGCGCGCCCAGCACGAGCCCGTTGAGGACGAACTCGGCGAAGACCGCGACGGTCATCGGCCAGCGGCACCTCCGAGACGACCTCGAAGATGTCCCACTTGTCCTTCCACTTCGACTTGTCCCTGGCCGCGACGACGTACATCGGCTGGAGGAGCTGGTGGTCCCACGCGCGGAAGGTCAGCGGCCGGCCCTTGAGCCCGTCCATCGCGGCCGTCAGCGTGTGGCCCTCGAGCGCCTGGACGAGCTTCGCGCTGTCCGTGCTCTTGGCCTTCTCGATCGCCTGCGCGATCGCGTGGACCGCGACGTAGTCGCCGTACGCCTGATTGTCGGGCGGGCGGCCCCAGCGCTTGACGTAGCGCGCCGCCCACGCCCGGCTGGCCGGCGTGTTCAGCTCGTGCCACCAGATGATCGGGAAGTGGCCGCGGAGCGACTCGCCCACGGGCCACGCGTACGCCGAGTCGATGACGCCGCCGGCGACCTCGAGGGTCATCCCCGCTTCCGCGTACTGCTTGAGGAAGTTCGTGACATCGGCGCCCGCCAAGTTGTGGAAGACCAGGTCGGGCTTCGCGGCCTTGATCTTGGTGATGTACTGGCTAAAGTCCGTCGTGCCCGTGGGCGCCAGGTCGCTCCCGACCTCCGTGCCCTTGTTCGCCATGAGGAGGTTCCGCGCCACGCGCAGGAGGTCGTGGCCGAACGCGTAGTCGGAGGTGAGGAAGTACCAGCGGCTGATCTTCCGCTCCCGGATGAGCCAGTTGCCGATGGCGCTGACGTACTGGGTGTTGCAGCCCTCGGTCGAGAAGACGTAGCGGTGGCAGCGCTTGCTCCGGATCTCGTCGGAGTTGGCGCCGGCGTTGATCATGAGGATCTTCGCCCGCTGCACCTCGTCGCCGACCGCGAGGCACGACGCCGAGGAGACGAGGCCCTCGATCGCCACGACCCGGTCCTTCTCGATCAGCTTCCGCGCCTTCTGCACCGCCACGCCCGGGTTGGCCTCGTCCTCGGTGATCAGCTCGATTTTCCGGCCGAGGACGCCGCCCTTTTCGTTCAGCTCTTCGACCGCGAGCGTGGCGCCCTGCTTGCCGTACTCGCCGATCGCGCCGAGGAAGCCCGTGAACGGGATGAGTTGCCCGATGCGGATGGGCTCCTGCGCCCGCACGACGGCGGGGAACGCGAGGTGGTGGGTCCCGGCCGCGGCGCCGGCGGCGGCGAGCGCGAGGAAGTTGCGGCGAGTGAGACGGGTCGACACGTCGCGACGTCTGGCCATCGGGTCACCTCGTGAGCGAAGAGTGGGCAGAAAATGGCCCTCCACGGCCGGGTTGTCAAGGGTATGATTCCGCGGGGAGGAGACTATGGGCGAGACCATCACGCTCGTCGCCGAGGACGGCCAGCGGCTCACCGGCTACCGTGCGGCCCCCGCGCGCGCGCCGCGCGCCGGCCTGGTCATCGTGCAGGAGATTTTCGGGGTCAACTCGCACATCAAGAGGGTGTGCGACGGGTTCGCCGCGGACGGCTACGTCGCGCTGGCGCCCGGGATCTTCGAGCGGGTCGAGCCGGGTTTCGCGATCGGCTACCGCCCCGAGGACATCGAGCGCGGGCGCGCCGTGCGCATGAAGATCCCGCTCGAGGCCATGGTCAAGGACGTGGGCGCCGCCGTCAAGGCGCTCACGGCCGAGAAGCTCAAGGTGGGCGTCGTCGGCTACTGTCTCGGCGGCACGCTCGCCTGGCTCGCCGCGACGCGCATCGACGGCGTCGCCTGCGCCGTCGGCTACTACGGTGGCGGGATCGCGGACACCGCGAGCGAGAGGCCGCGTTGCCCGGTGCTCCTCCACTTCGGCGAGACGGACCAGTCGATCCCCACGGAGCACCACGCGAAGATCCGTGCGGCGCACCCGACCCTTCCGATGCACCTCTACCCGGCGGGGCACGGGTTCAACTGCGACGAGCGGGCGAGCTATCACGAGCCGAGCGCCATCCTGGCGCGAAGCCGCACGCTCGACTTCGTCCGGCGCCATCTCGGCTAGCCGCGGAGCCCGCGCCGCCGGGCCCAGCGGCGTCGTCGCGCCGTGAAGATTGGCATCGCGCTCAACGGTCGCCGGTCGGCGGACGAGATCGCAGAGCTCGCCCGGCAGGCCGAAGAGGCCGGCATTCGCCAGCTCTGGCTCCACGCGGGGGCGCGAACGAAGGATCACTTCCTTCGCCTCGCCGTGGCGGCGACCAGGACGAAGGCGATCCAGCTCGGCCCCGTGGCCACCAGCCCCTTCGAGGCCCATCCCGCCCGAATCGCGGTCGAGCTGCTCACGCTCCACGAGATCGCCCGCGGCCGCGGCGCGATCGTGCTGGGCGGGGGCGGGGACTTCGCGGCCACCCTCGGGGTCAAGCTCGAGGGGCGGGTCCAGGCGGTCGAGGAGAC
>WNGH01035172.1_pt1 | contig 12111 bp, 10 predicted proteins | sample 5400631 | NCBI WGS metagenome assembly WNGH01 (sample SAMN13153373, study PRJNA577476) | soil metagenome | isolation source: 115 cm soil or saprolite under Garry oak tree replicate 1 | place: USA:California | collected 2016-06-15 | reverse complement strand
GCAGATGACCATTGTTCAAGGTGACCTGGGAGGGCTGATTTTTAAGGATGCAACGAATCAAGTATTTTATTTTTGGAGATTCAGTCAAGATGGATCATACGATCTTATCCCTTATCACACCCCCTCTTTGCCCACATTAGCATCCGGTACGGCTCACTCATTTAACACAGGTTATAATCAGTCCAACCTTTTGCAAGTTATCGTCACAAATAGCCGTATCCAACTCTTTGTGAACAACCAATATGTCACAAGCGTAGGTATCAGTAGCTACGGTCAGGGCTATATTGGTGTTTTTGTGAAAGATAGGGGGAATCCAACTGAAGCCATATTTAGCAATGCGAAGGTATGGACATTTTGAACAGACCTTATCATTTATTGCACTCGCTCATTCCCTTGTGCTAGGCCAGGAGGTCGTTGAGGACACCGGCCATTTTGTGCTGCTGGTTGTCGATGACGAATGGGATGGTCAAGGTTTAGCTCCTATTTTCGTTTGTGTGGATTAGCTTAATGCATCCCCCCGGCAGCGTCAAGAGTTGGTATCGCACAGGGTGTGGGACGGATCAGCCCTCCAGGTCATAGGCGGTGGGGTGGCGTGGCTGGTAGATCGACAGATCAGAGCCGCTCGGGAGCTTGATCGAGGCGAGCAGACCCCAGCCCTGGTCGCTGAGCGGGTGGGAGATCGTGACGCCCCTGGCGGTCAGGTCCGCAAGGGTCTTCTCGATGTCGTCGCACATCAAGTAGAACTCGTGCTTCCCCAGGCCGTCAGTGGGGTGGACGGCGATCTCGGCGGGCGGCAGCTTGAAGATCAGCCAGCCGCCGCCGGCGTCGACCCCGGCAAATCCGAGCACGTCGCGGATGAAGACCCGGTCGGCCTCCGCGTCGGTGCTGTAGAGTATGACATGTGCTCCGTTAATCATGTTTCCTCTCCCCTCTCATTGTTCTCGGCCACACACCATGCTGGCTCATCTCGACTGGGCCGGCGGATAGCAACTTCCAGCGCGAGGAAAATGCTCACCTCATGGTTCAGTTGCAAGGACATTGCGTCTGTAATCGCGAGTAGTTTTGGCGTCAGCCCTGTTCTTTGGATGAGTCTACCACAGCCGCCTCTTGCAGTCTAGATACGTTCTCCTCAGCATTTGGCTGAGACCCTGCACTTTCTTACAAGGAGTGTGTTTCGAGAAGCAGCTCGTTGAGGGGGCATATTTTTCTTACTTTGTTACTAGACTCGACGTCGAGCTGTTTTGCTAGTTATATGGTCCATTTTCTTTTTTCGCTAGAATCGCACTGATAGGCCTGTATGTCTGTAGGAACAAGAGAACAAATTGTTGTACCCATTAGCGAGACACCCAACATAAGTGGATTGTGGAGCAGTTTTCTTGAGAAGAAAGCTGAAGAGTTTAACAACGGAGCCACGGAATATCAAACCAAATATCCGTTACATCAAACACCTCCATCAATGAGAGAAGTTCGAGGTGCTTGGTTGGGTTATATGGAAAGACAAGGTGCCGCGTACCATCAAGCAGCCCTTCGCTTTAATGGGTGAGCGAGATAATACATGGTAAATTAAACAAACAACAGGCCTCATGTCCACTCTTGAGGCATACTGTTTGCTTGCTCTTCTCGTTATTGCTCACCTTCCCCGCTTCCACCTTGGCCAGGTCCAGCACATCATTGATGAGCTGAAGCAAATGCTTCGATCACCTGGCGGTCGAAGTCGTTTCGATGACTTCTATATTGTCCTTGCCGCCGTACGCATCCCACCATGCAGTTGCGCCGCGTGCCAGCACCTCATTGAGGGCGTGGATATTTTGCCGGCCTCGATCTGCAAGCCAGGCTTCGAGAGCCTGGACTCCTTCGTTCGCGTAAACCGGAATGGCATCCTGCCAGGTGGCACGACCGCAGAGGACTCCCGAATACTTTACTCCTGCCTCGGCGGCCAGTTCCAACATCTCACAGAATACCTCGTCGGTGCTGCCAGCGCTCAGGTAAATGAACGGCAAGGAGGTCGCACCCGCCGTGTTACGGAAATGCTCTATGGCCTCCTGGCGCGAGTAGGCTGTCCCTTCTCCTGTGGAGGCGCGAGTTCCCGCTACGAAGGTCGAATTGACGGGCAACTCGACTTTGAGTACATCCACACCGTAACGGGGCCTGGAAAACTCCTCCATCGTTCGTGCCACGTATTCTGGCTTCTTCCTGGCAAACGCTACTCCTTTCTCGTCTCCAATTGCATCATCGTAGACCAGCGGCTCCAGGAAGAACGGCGCATCTATCCCCATGCATTCAGCGCCGATGCGTTCGACGTATGCCTGTTTGACCGAGTTGATCTGGGCCTCATCGAACGGGTTGTAGTACATCAGAATTTTAATTGCTTGCGCCCCGGCTTCTACCAGGCGCCGAACGCTCCATTCTGGCAGCAAGTCGGGCAGACGGCCTTTCGTATGAAAGTCATAGCCCGACTTCTCGTAGGCTAGTAGCACCCCCTTACCAGGGGCACGGCTCGCAATTGCCTCCAGGCCGTACTCTGGGTCTAAAAGAATGGCGCTAGTAGAGGGCGTGAGGACTCGGGTGACTGCTGTCTTGAACGCAAGCATATCTGCTGCGGTCGCCTGCCCATGCTCGCCGCGCGCCCTCGCGATGGCCTCTAAGAGATTACCGCGATGATCGACTGCCAGTGCGGCAATGACTCCACTATTGTCGGCGCAGGTGTTGATTCCGTTGAATTTGCCTCGCGCGATCTTGACCTTCATGCTCGCCTCCTCGGCTCCTTACTGAATTTCGCTTTACCCCCCACGCCTAAAATGTGCGTGACCACTCTCTGGGCCAGCGTTCGACGACGACCTTCTTGTCCGTGTAGAATTCGATGGCGTCACGTCCTTGGGCGTGCAGATCGCCGAAGAAGCTTTCCTTCCAGCCAGAGAAGGGGAAGAAGGCCATCGGAGCGGCCACCCCGATGTTGATGCCGAGGTTGCCTGCCTGCGCCTCGTAGCGGAACTTGCGGGCCGCCGCCCCACTGCTTGTGAACAAGCACGCCATATTGCCATAGGAGGTGGCGTTCACGAACTCAATCGCCTCGTCAATCGTCTGGGCGTGCATCAGGCTGAGTACCGGCCCGAAGATCTCGATCCCGGCCAGCTCACTGCCCGGCTGGACGTTGTCCAGCACCGTCGGGCGCACGAAGTTGCCCCGCTCGTGGCCCGGGATCGACGTGTTGCGCCCGTCGACGAGGACCCTGGCCCCTTCGTTCACGCCTTTGCCGATCAACCACTCGACGCGCTGCTTGCTCTCAGGGGTGATGACCGGTCCCATCTCGACCCCCGCATCGAGCCCGTAGCCGACCTTGCGTGTCTCGGCTACGTGGGTAATCCGCTCTCTGAATTCGCGACCCGCCTCGCCGACCGTGATGGTCACCGAGGTGGCCAGGCAGCGCTGTCCGGCGCAGCCAAAGGACGAGTCGGCGATGATGCGGGTAGCCATCTCCATATCGGCATCTGGCAAGACCACGACCGGGTTTTTGGCGCCACCCGCGCACTGGGCACGCTTGCCATTGGCAGCAGCTCGACTGTAGACGTACTTTGCTACCGGTGACGAGCCGACGAAGGAGATAGCGCGTACCGATGGGTGGTCTAGCAAGGTATCGACAGCCTCTTTCGCGCCATTCACTAAGCTGATCACTCCCGGCGGGAGGCTCAACTGGTCGATCAGGTCAAAGACCCGGCTCATCGTCATCGGCACCTTCTCTGAAGGCTTGAGAATGAAGCAGTTGCCGCAGGCGATAGCATAGGGCAGGTACCAGAGCGGGATCATACCGGGAAAGTTGAACGGAGTGATCGCGGCGACGACCCCGACCGGCTGGCGAAACATGTGCTCGTCAATGCCGCGCGCGATGTCTTCAGAGTTGTAGCCTTGCATCAACATTGGGATGCCGGTGGCGACTTCGACGTTCTCAACGCCGCGTCGCAACTCGCCTTGCGACTCTGCCATCGTCTTGCCGCACTCATCCACCGTCAGGCGGGCAATCTCGTCGAAGTTGTCGTCGAGCAGCTTTTTGAGCTTGAAAAGATACTGGATGCGCTGAAGAGGCGGAGTTCGTCGCCAATCAGCAAAGGCTGCATGAGCTGCTTGAACCGCTTGGCCTACCTCGTCAGCGGGCGAGAGCGGCACGCGCACCATCGACTCGCCTGTCGCAGGGTTGCGCACATCGAGAAACTCGCTGGCACGCGACCGTTGCCATTTTCCACCAATGTAGTTGAGCAGTTGTCCATTCTCTATCATAGTGTCACCTCCATGGAGCCGAATTTATCGGCCCCTTATGCTCGTTTGCCGATAATGACTTTTAACAAAATACTTCGGATACTGAAACATCCACCGGGGCCGATAAATCGGCGATGGGCACGATAAATCGGCCCCTACAGCGAATGCATACATCATAGTTCTATCGAATGCATGGGGGCCCACTCAGCACGAGCAGCCTGCACGGAGGGCAGCTCGCTGACTTCGGCGACCGGCACATCCCACCAGCCCTCGTAGTTGGGGATGGCCAGATAGCGATCATCCTGAATGTAGATGACCGAGGTGCGATCGGTGGTCTGCACTGTCTTAAGTGCCTCCACAAAATCCGCATACGTTTTGCACTCGATCACATGCGCTCCCAGGCTGCGTGCATTCGCCGCCAGGTCAACCGGCAACGTCTGCACATCAGTCCCTGCCGCATCTGTCGGCCAGTGGCCATTGCGCGGATAGACATAGCGGGTGCCGAAGCCATCCTGACCCAGCGAGCGGCTGAGAGCGCCGATGCTCTTGAAGCCGGAGTTGTCCAGAAGTACGATGATCAATTTGTAGCGTTCCTGAATCGAGGTCACGATCTCGCTGTTCATCATCAGGTAAGAACCATCGCCGACCATGACATACACATCGCGGTCGGGCGCGGCCATCTTGATGCCCAGGCCACCGGCGATCTCATAGCCCATGCAGCTATAGCCGTATTCCATGTGGTAATTCTTGGGATGACGTGCCCGCCAGACCTTGTGCAGGTCACCAGGCAAACTGCCTGCGGCGCAGACCATGATCGCGGAGGGATCACTCAGTTCGTTTACCGCGCCAATCAACTCACCCTGGCTCGGTAGCGGCGTGTGGCGGACATTGTAGATCCGCTCCACCTCGCTGTCCCACTCCGCGTGGAGCCGCTCGGCCTGTGCACGGTAGCTTGCCTCGACAGCGTAGCCATCGAGCAGGTCGAGCAACTCCTCCAGCGTCACCTTCGCATCACCAACCAGCGGTAAAGCCAGGTGCTTTGAGGCGTCGAAGGCGGAAACATTGATGTTGATGAAGCGCACCGCGGGATTCTGAAAGGCCGTCTTGGAGGACGTGGTGAAGTCGCTATAGCGGGTGCCGGTGCCGATGACCAGGTCAGCATCCCTGGCAAGGCGGTTGGCCGCGAACGTCCCGGTGGCCCCAATCGCACCCAGGCTGAGCGGGTGGTCGTAGCGCAGGCTGCCTTTCCCTGCCATCGTCTCTCCCACGGGTATGCCTGTTTGGTCAACAAAATGTTGCAAAGCATCTGTTGCCTCCGCGTAAATCACGCCGCCGCCCGCCACAATCAACGGTCGCTTACTGGCACGAATCGCGGCTGCCGCCTGCTCTACCGCCTCACGTGCCGGGCGGTGGCGGTAGATGTGCCAGACTCGCTTCTGGAAAAATGCTTCGGGGTACGCATACGCCTCCGTCTGTACGTCCTCGGGGAGTGCCAGCGTGACTGCACCGGTTTCCGCCGGGCTCGTCAGGACCCGCATCGCTTCTGGGAGGGCGGTCAACAGCTGCTCGGGGCGCGTGATGCGGTCCCAGTAGCGACTCACGGGCTTGAAGCAATCATTGACGGAGATATCCTGCGTATGTTCGGACTCAAGCTGTTGCAAGACCGGGGCCACGTTGCGGCGGGCAAAAATATCCCCCGGCAGTAACAACACTGGCAGGCGGTTGATGGTTGCCAGAGCAGCACCGGTCACCATGTTGGTGGCACCAGGGCCACCTGACGAGGTGCAGGCCAGTGTCTGTAAGCGGTTTTTCGTCTTTGCGTAGGCGGTAGCGGCATGCACCATGGCCTGCTCGTTGCGAGCCTGATAATAGCGGAACTCGGGCATTTGCTGCAATGCCTGGCCAATTCCGGCGATATTGCCGTGGCCAAAGATACCAAAGCATCCGGCGAAAAAGGGCTGTTCTTGCCCATCACGTTCCACGTACTGGTTTTTGAGAAATGCAATAACAGCTTGCGCCATCGTCAAACTTTTTGTTGCCTGTTCGGTCATGTTTGTTCTCCCATCATTCTGGGTACTACACTGCTGGCACGATGCAACGGACCCAATACGCATCAACCTAAGAATGGCTGGGGCTTCGCGTAGGGGCGAGGGAGGCTGGGATGTGGAGGGGTGGGCCCTTGTGGCCGCCCGCCGTAGCCCTTGGCCTGGGCATCATTGCACTCCATCGACGGGCGGCCACAAGGGCCCCAACCCCTCCCAACTCCTCTCCCGCCCCTACGCGAGATCCGTCGCCTGGCCGTTTTCTTTTTTTACTTCCCCTTAGGTTGATGCCTATTGGACACGATGCAACGGAAACTAGAATCCACCGTGATCTGAAATGAATGCCATCACCTCGTCGTGAGTAGGTGTAAAGTTTGCACAGCCATGCTTGGTGACCAGGATGGCCCCACACGCATTGCCGAGGCGTGCCGTCTTATACCAATCCCAACCATTTACCATGCCATACAGCAAACCAGAGGCGAAGGCGTCGCCAGCGCCCAGGATATTACTCACCTCTACGGGAAAGCCCGGTGCATCGATCTGTGTGGTCTGGCCTTCTGGTGACACCAGGTGCACTGTTGAGCCATCTGCGCCGCGTTTCTGCGCAAGGACGTGTGGTCCCAGGGCAAGGAGCGCTTTGATGGCAATAGTGATGTCACCACTGACGCGGGTGTCGGACACCTGAGAATGCGTCAGGCTCATCTGGCTCGTATCAGTGAGCATGGTTGCGTTGATCTCGTCTTCGGTGCCAAGCACTACGTCAACGAGACGCAGGGCAGAGCGCAGCGTGACGCCAAAGGCTCTGGGGTCGTGCCATTGATCGGGGCGAAAATCAATATCCAGCACGACAGGCACTCCTGCTTGCTGTGCCATCTCGGCGGCAAAAAGGGTCGCGCTGCGGCTGGGTTCCTTGCTCAGCCCTGTGCCACTGATCAAGAGAGCACGGCTCCTGGCAATCGGGGTTGCCAATACATCGTCGATGGTGAGTTCGATATCAGCGCAGTTATCGCGGTAGTAGGTGAGCGGAAAGCGATCTGGTGGCTCAATACACCCTCCTGCTCTAGAAAATGGAGGATGAAGTTGCCTACTTGATCGTCTCCGACCGCCGTTAGCAGTGCCGCGTGCAACCCTAAACGCTGTGTCCCAACGCTGATATTTGTGGGACAGCCGCCTACATATGCCGCGAAACTAGTAATATCTACGAACGGTGCGCCAACATCGTTCGAGTAGAGATCAATCGAAGACCGTCCCATCGTGATAACATCATATGACCTGCTGGTCGTATTCATAGCTGACTCCTGTCACTTAGCCTTCTTTTGCGGCTGGACGAACGCCCGCCATAATGTTGAGATAGTAGAGATCACACCCGGGAAGGGCTGCTACTGTGTGATAGCCCCTGGGCACGAGAACCAGGTCCCCATCGTGGACCGCGACCGTTTCGTCAAATCCCTCGTAATTGTACACACGCTGAAAGGCGAACCCATCCGTCGGCTGAATGTGATGGTAATAGGTTTCCTCAAGATAGGCCTCATAAGGCGGGTTCTCGGTATCGTGCTTGTGCGGGGGAAACGAGGACCAGTTGCCAGCCGGCGTGATGACCTCGACAACGATTAAGCGCTCCGCCTCCTGGTCGGTATCCAGGATGTGCTGGACGCGGCGCTGTGTGGTTCCTTCACCGCGTAGCTCAACGCTCACATCTTCCGGGCGGATCACACGGGCTGGAAGATGCCGCTGCGTGGTCGGAGCGCTGGCTACAGCGACCTCCATGCCATCGGAGGTACATTCCACCTGGTAGCTTGCGTCTTCAGAAAGATAGAGAGCGTACGCTGGTTTTTTTTCAAAGACACTCAGCCGCTCACCGATCTGCCCCACTGACTGGCCATTGAGCTCGGCCCTGCCTGTGCCAGACACCACGACCACAGTGGTTTCCCTTCCATCTGCCGCGCCACGAAGCGTCTGCCCTCTGGTCAGCTGGTACACCGCAAACGAGACGTACTGCCAGCTAGCCGTCTCCGGTGTAATATTCACCGTACGAAGAATTCCACCGGTCTGATCAGTTTGCGGTTTGATAAGCACACCCATACTCGCTCCTCCTTATTTGGGTGACTGAGCCTGGCGCCCGCAAGGGGCGCCACTACATTTCTGCCTCAGCCTGGCGCCCGCAAGGGGTGCCACTACATTTCTGCCTCATAAACCTAACTGGACTGACTACTAGCTTCCCAGACAAATAATTCTATCATGTAGCCATCAGGGTCGCAGATAAATATCTGTTGTACACCGTCGCCACGGGGACGCGGACCACCCACGATCTCCACATTCTGGTCACGCAGGTGTTGTATTGTTGCTTCCAGGTTCTCTACCTCGAAGGCGGGATGTGACCCCTGACCTCGTGCCAGCTCATCGCGGCGATACTGGGTATGCGTCTGTGCCACGCGGCCTGCCTCGGCCTCGCCAATGAGGTGAACTTCAAAACTGTGCTCATCGTTGGTGAGCCACGCGCCGAGATTATTCGCGTTACTCGGACGCGGAAGCTCTCGCAGCCCCAGTACCTGGCCGTAGAAGCGGCGCGAACGCTCAACATCTTTCACAAGGAATGACACGTGATCGAGTTTGCGAATGTTCATGAATGTCTTCTCCTGCGTTCTGTCAGCTAGACCTCGGTTCCGTTTTGACCCAGCAGCCCGTCTCGGCGCTTTCGATGGCGGCATCCAGCAGTTGTTGCATCCGCGCGCCATCGTCAAAGTTGGGCACCATGGGTTGTCCGTTGGCCACGGCACGCACGAACTCACAGTCCAGAAAGCCCTGTTTGCGAAACACGTCCTCCCAGGTTTCGATCACGCGCTCACGGCGGGCGTCGCCCCAAAAACGATCCGGAACGCTCAGTTCACGCTCCGGCCCGTCCCCTGGCCGGTCCCCCGTAATTTGCTGCCGGAAATCCCAGTCGATGACCTGGCGCAGCGTGCCGTTGGAGCCGTGAAAATCCCATTCATGCACCTGATCGAAGCCGTAGCCCTTATCCTCGTAGGTCCTTTCGTAGGCGATGGCCGAGGCATGGACCAGCCCCTGTGCCCCGTTCTTGAAGCGCAACATCACCATGGCCGTGTCGTCGGCCTGTTCGTAGGATTGGCCCTGGGGGTTGGGTGGGCGTTTCACCAGGGCGCTCAACTGAGCGCACACCGCCTCGATTTCGCCATAAAACCATTCGGCCACATGGATGAAGTGTGATCCAATGTCGGCCAGGGCACCCGAGCCGGCGATCTTGCGTTCAAAACGCCACAAATACGTCCCTGGATCGCGGGCGAACCCAGCATAGTAGCGCATGGCCAGATGATAGGGTTGTCCCAGGTAGCCCTCCTCGACGAGGCGTTTGAGATAGCGCGTCGAGGGCATGTAGCGGTAGGTGAAAGGCACGCCTGTAATCAAGCCTTTTTTCTTGGCCGTGGCCGCCATTTCGGACGCCTGGGCGTAGTTGAGCGCGAGTGGCTTTTCGCAAATGGCATGCAGCCCGTGATTGAGCGCGTCCATGGTGACGGGGTAATGCGCGTTATTGGTTATAACCACGATAACCGCTTCGCACAAACCGCTCGCGAGCAATTCCTTATAATCGGTGAATGTATGAGGAATGTGATACTTCTTCGCGAGAGCCTCCGCTCGTTCTGGAATCAGGTCACATACAGCCACAACATTCGCCTGATCGCAGGCCGCTAAGGCCGGCATATGCATCGTGTTCGCCCACCAGCCGGCACCAATCAACCCGATGTTTACTCGCTTTTCAGTTGACATATGCTCCTTCTTTCAACTCTCATTCCTGATAGAGGCCCGGTTTCGCGGGCGTTGACACCGGTACGGCTGTGCCACTCTTTAAGGATTGAACACAGGCATCGGTGACCAGCAGCGACATATAGCCATCCCAGGCATTCGCCCCGGTAAAAGCTTGCTCGCTTTGGACCGAATGCACCCAATCCGTCAACTCTGGAATATAGGCTTCCTGAAAGCGTGTGAGGTGGTCCTTGGGAACGGCCATGGAGCGTGCTCCTCGGGAGCGCACCAGTACATGATCAGGTTGCATGGTCACAGCGGTACCCCGTTCACCGACGATTTCGGCCGACACTTCATACCCGTACTCCACCGCGACAGACACCTCCGCCGTGGCTAAACACTCGCCGCTCAACGCCATCTGTATGAGCAGCATATCCCGTGTCTCGTCGCTGAACGATGTGTGCGTCCGCACACCCCGCACATACACCTCTGTAATCTCCTGCCCCAAGAGCCAGCGGGTCGAATCAATATCGTGACTGGCCGAGTTCGTGACGACGAACTCGCCAGGCAAATTGGACGGGATCATCGGGTTCCGATGTACGCCCTTGAAGAGGATCGGGCGGCCGATTTCCCCGGCGGCGACCGCCTGACGGACGGCCACATGCTGGGGATCAAAGCGGCGCATAAAGCCGACGGCGATGAGTCGACGCCCCAGGGCTTGTTCCGCCTCGACGATCTTCAGGGCCTCGTCGGCCGTGGTCGCCAGCGGTTTTTCGCAGAGCACAGGCTTGTGGTGCCGCAAACACTCATGCACAAACTGCGCATGGGTGGGGTCGGGTGACGCAATCACCACGGCATCCACACTAGCATCCTGGATCAGTTGCAGTGGATCTGGGAAGGCTTTCGCAGAACCACATTCCTCGGCAACCTGCCCTGCACGCGCCTGGTCAAGATCATAGATTGCCACCACGCGCGCGCCCTTCACATGGCCCTGCAAGTTCACCACATGGCGCGAACCCATGCCGCCTGCGCCAATCACACCAATCGATATGTCAGCCATCCATATCCTCCTTTCTGTAGGGGCGACCCTTGTAGTCGCCCTATAAGCCAATCGAACGAAGGTAGTCGCGATTTCGCTGGGCACTTTCTTTGGGCGTCCCCATGCCGGGCAACACATCCTGCTCTACGACGATCCAGCCACTGTACCAGATGTCTTTGAGCGCCTGGATGACGGCTGGGAAGTCGACATCGCCGTGGCCCAGTTCGCAGAACACGCCGTGTTCGACGGACTGGATGGCACCCCACTCGTTGCGACGGGATTGTTCGGCCACGTGCGGATCGTGATCTTTGAAGTGGACATGCCACAGGCGGTCGGCGTGTCGGCGCAGCCCTTCGACGGGATCGCCGCCGCCAAAGCGATAGTGACCGGTATCAAAGACCAGACCGAGGACCGCTGGGTCCGTCATACTTAAGAACCTGGCCGTTTCTTCCGGCGTTTCCACCCAGGTGCCGATGTGGTGATGAAAGACGGTGCGCAAGCCAGTCTCACGTTTTACGGCACGAGCTATGCGATTGGCACCCTCTGTAAATACTTGCCATTGGGCATCGGTCATCCCCTGTTCCGGTTTGATGCGCCCGGCGTTTTTGGTGCGCATGGGGTCACCATAGGGGTCGTTGCCCAGCACAATCAAGTTATCCGGCCCACCCACCTCGGCGAGTAGCCGGGCGGTGCGAACAGCGTCCGCTTCGCTCGCGGCGTGGCGAGCGGGATCGTGCAAGTAGACACTGACCCACGAGGCGAGTAACTTCAGGTGACGGGCGGCCAGTTCTTGACGCAGGACGGTGGGGTCGGTAGGCATAAAGCCCCAATCGCCCAATTCCGTGCCCACAAAGCCGGTCTCGTGCATTTCATCCAGGACCTGGACATATCCCCCACGCTCCCCTTCCACATTCTCGATGATTCCCCACGAACAGGGAGCATTCCCCACATGGATATTTGCGTTTGTCATACTTCTATACTCCTCTAGAGGTTCAAGACTGACTTTCAACGACCTCCCAA
>WNGH01005875.1_pt1 | contig 12113 bp, 10 predicted proteins | sample 5400631 | NCBI WGS metagenome assembly WNGH01 (sample SAMN13153373, study PRJNA577476) | soil metagenome | isolation source: 115 cm soil or saprolite under Garry oak tree replicate 1 | place: USA:California | collected 2016-06-15 | reverse complement strand
AGGCGGGATGTGACTGCGTCCCTGGGAGTGCAGGCCTTCATCTTTGACGTGGGCTGGGGCGAGCTGGTCCTCATCGGCGTGGTGGCGCTGATCGTGTTCGGGCCCAAGGAGCTGCCCGTCGTCCTGCGCACATTCGGCCGGTACATGACCAAGATCCGCCGGATGGCGGCGGAGTTCCAGAGCCAGTTTCAGGAAGCCATGCGCGAAGCCGAGATGGCCGAGCTCAAACAGCATTTCGATACGATCCAGGACGCCGCGAAGGGCATTGGCAGCTTGGATCCAGCGAGCAGCATCGCCAATCCGATCGAGAGTGCCGCGGCCGAGAAGCCGCCGGACGCGGCGCCGCCCGGCTCGGCCGCGAATGCGCCGGTCCCGGGGCCGATGCCGGCGGAGACCCCGGCTCCAACCCAATCGGCTGCCGCCGGTCCCGAGTCTGCGCAGCCGGCTGATCAAGGCGCTGATCGCCTTCGTGATCACGTTCGCTCTGTGCTTCGTGTTCGCCAAGCACATCTACAATGTTCTGGTCTGGCCGTTCGTCTGGGTCGCCGGACCCGAGCATTCGAAATTCATCTACACGGCGCTGCTGGAATATTTCGTCACGCAGATCAAGCTGGCGATGTTCGGCGCGGCGTTCCTGGCGTTTCCGGTCATCGCCACGCAGCTCTACATGTTCGTGGCCCCCGGGCTGTATCGTCATGAGCGCCAGGCGTTTCTGCCGTACCTGGTCGCGACCCCGATCTTCTTCGTGCTCGGCGCCCTCGTCGTGTATTTCCTGGTGTTCCCGACCCTGGTGCGGTTCTCGCTCGGCATGCAGCAGCTCGGCGGCGGCGGCCAGGCGGAGATCGAGCTGTTGCCAAAGGTCGGCGAATATCTCTCGCTGATGATGGCGCTGATCTTCGCCTTCGGGATCGCGTTTCAGTTGCCGGTCATCCTCACCCTGCTCGGCCGGGTGGGAATCCTGACTTCGAAGCAGCTGCGCGAGAAGCGCCGGTATTTCATCGTCATCGCCTTCGTCATCGCCGCCGTGCTCACGCCGCCCGACGTCATCAGCCAGCTCTCCCTTGCCTTGCCGCTCCTGCTTCTCTACGAGGGCTCGATCTGGTCGGTGCGGCTCGTCGAGAAGAAGGCCGCCGCGGCGGCCGGTCCTGCCGCGGCCCAGACCAAGCCCGCCGAATAGAATTGCGCAAGGCGAGGTCTGCGGACTAGGGGCTCCCGGGGCGCTTGGCCATGCACGACATCAAGTGGATTCGCGAGCATGCGGAAGAATTCGACCGCGGGCTCGCCCGTCGCGGCCATCCCCCGGCGGCCCAGAAACTTATCGCGCTCGACGAACGGCGCCGCGCGGCGATCGCCAAGCTCGAAAGCGCGCTAGCCCGGCGCAACGCCGCCTCCAAGGAGATCGGCCAGGCCAAGGCCAAGAAGGACGAAGCGCGCGCGGCCGCGTTCATGGCCGAGGTCGGGGGGCTGAAGGCGGCGATCGATGCGGGCGAGGAAGAGCAGAGGCAGGCCGTCGCCGCGCTCGATGACGCGCTCGCGCAAATTCCGAACTTGCCGCTCGACGACGTCCCCGACGGCGCGAGTACCGACGACAATGTCGAGCATCATCGCTTCGGCGCCAGGCGCAATTATGGATTCGAGCCGAAGCAGCATTTCGATCTCGGTGAAGCCCTCGGCCTGATGGATTTCGAGACCGCGGCGAAACTCTCCGGGGCGCGGTTCGTGGTGCTGAAGGGAGCGCTGGCGCGGCTTGAGCGTGCGCTGGCACAATTCATGCTCGACGTTCACACCGGCGAGCACGGCTACAGCGAGATTGCACCGCCGCTGCTCGTGCGCGACGCGGTCATGTTCGGAACGGCGCAACTGCCGAAATTCGCGGAGGACCAGTTTCGCACGACCAACGATTTATGGCTCATCCCGACCGCGGAAGTGCCGCTGACGAACCTCGTGCGTGAAGAAATTCTCGCCGAGAGCCAGCTCCCGCTGCGCTTCACCGCCGGCACGCCATGCTTCCGTGCCGAAGCGGGCGCCGCCGGCAAGGACACCCGCGGCATGATCCGCCAGCACCAGTTCACCAAGGTCGAGCTCGTCTCGATCACCACGCCGGAGCAGGGCCGCGACGAGCACGAGCGCATGCTCGCCTGCGCCGAGGAAATCTTGCGGCGGCTCGACCTGCACTACCGCGTGATGGTGCTGTGCGCCGGCGATACCGGCTTTGCCTCGCAAAAGACCTACGACATCGAGGTCTGGCTGCCGGGGCAGGGGGCCTATCGGGAAATCTCGAGCTGCTCGATCTGCGGCGAGTTCCAGGCCCGCCGCATGAACGCGCGCTATCGCGGCAAGGACGGGCGCGTTCGCCACGTCCACACCCTCAACGGCTCGGGCGTGGCGGTTGGCCGCGCCCTGATCGCCGTGATGGAGACCTACCAGCAGGAGGACGGCTCGATTGCGATTCCCGAGGCGCTGCGGCCCTATATGGGCGGGATCGCGCGCATCGAGCGCGGGGCGTGAATGCGAATCCTGCTGACCAACGATGACGGCATTCACGCGCCGGGGCTCACCGTGCTCGAAGAGATCGCGCGGGTGCTGTCCGATGATATCTGGGTGGTCGCGCCGGAATTCGATCAGTCCGGCGTCTCGCATTCGCTCTCGCTCAACGATCCATTGCGGCTGCGCGAGGTCAGCCCGCGCCATTATGCGGTGAAAGGCACGCCGACCGATTGTGTCATCATGGGCGCGCGGCATGTCGTCAGCGAGCCCGGCCCCGACCTCGTGCTCTCCGGGGTCAACCGCGGCCAGAACGCCGCGGAGGACGTGACCTATTCGGGAACCATCGCCGGCGCCATGGAGGGCACCATTCTCGGCATTCCGTCGATGTCGCTCTCCCAGGCCTATGGTCCCGCGACCCGGGAGCGACCGCATTGGGACACGGCGATCCACTACGCTCCCGACCTGATCCGGCGCGTGCTCGCCGCCGGCATGCCCCGCGACGTTCTCGTCAACATCAATTTTCCCGATTGCGCCCCCGACGAGGTCAAGGGCATCGCCATCACCATGCAGGGCAAGCGCGACCAGGATCTGCTGCGCATCGACGCCCGTCACGACGGCCGCGGCAATCCGTATTACTGGCTGGCGTTCGCGCGGCGCGAGCGGCGAAACCTCGGCGCCGGCACGGATCTCGCGGCGATTGCCGAGAACCGCATCGCCGTGACCCCGCTCCGGCTCAATCTCACCGACGAGCCGTTCATGACGCGGCTCGCGGAGGAGCTCGACGAGGCGCCGCGACGAAAGTGAGCGAACCGCGGTTCACTCGCGCTTGCAAGCCGCGCTGGAATGCGCTCATTTCCGATGCAAGACCGCGGGCAGCCGATCTGCAGGAGGCGATTCTGAACGTGCAGCATGTGGCGGAGGCAAATCAGCCGGTCGAGCGCATTTGCACGCTCGAAAGCCTGATCGACCACATCGCACAAAGCATCCGCGCCGCACGGGTCGTGCGGCGCCCGTTCCATCATCTCGAGTTCGACCGGATCTTTCCCGACGACGTTTATGCGGCGATGCTGCATGCGCTGCCGGTTGCGGCGGAATACCGGCCGATGTCCGGCCGCAGCAAGGGCAGCGCCCGGCCGGACGGGGCGCCCACGCGGGTGAAGATCGATCTTTTTTCCGAATACATTCGCCATCTGCCGGCGGACAAGCGGCGGCTATGGCGTCTCGTCGGCGGCGCGCTATGCTCGCGTCCGGTGCAGGCGGCGTTCGTCGAACGACTGGCGCCAGGGCTCGAAGCGCGGTTCGGAGCCGATTTTGCGAAAATCGGCTTCTATCCGATCCCGATCCTCACCCGCGACATTCCCGGCTATCGCATCACGCCGCATACCGATACGCATTGGAAGGGCATCACCGTCCAGCTCTATCTGCCGCGCGACGAACGCAATGCGCACATCGGCACGATTTTTCACGAACGCCCGCCCGACGGCAGCCTGCGGCGCGTGTCCCAGGTCCGGTTCGCACCGAACAGCGGCTACGCGTTCGCGGTCGGCGAGGATACCTGGCACTCGGCCGATCCGGTGGGACCGGAAGTGAAGACGCGGGACAGCATTCTTCTCACCTATTTCGTCGACTCCGGCGCGTTGCGGTTCTTGCGCAATCGCGCCAAGCGGATCGGCAATCTCGTTCGCAACGAGGTGCGTCATTGGACGCACCGATGATCGTGCCGAAGACGGCACCGGCCGGCGCCGGCAGGAAAAGCCGCGGTCTTGACCGGCGTTGCAGCGCCTCCATGGTGAGTTCCCGCGGGCAGTCTTAGGCGGACAAGGAGACGGCCGGTGCCGAGTGTTCCGAAAGCTGGCGCCAAGCACGGCGGGATCGGCGAAAGCGCCGACAGCGTCGGCCGCATGGAGTTCCTGCTCACGCTGCGCCGCCGCGGCATTGCCGACGCGGCGGTGCTGCGCGCGCTCGACGAAGTTCCACGCGAGGAATTCGTCACGCCGAACTACAGTGACGCCGCTTATGCCGACCAGGCCTTGCCGATCGATTGCGGCCAGACCATCAGCCAGCCCTACGTGGTCGCCTATATGACCGAGCAGCTCGAGGTCGGGCCCGAGCATCACGTGCTCGAAGTGGGCACGGGGTCCGGCTACCAGGCGGCGGTGCTCTCGCGGCTGGCGCGCGACGTGGTCAGCGTCGAGCGCTACCGCACGCTCGCCGAGGCGGCGCGCAGGCGGCTGGAGAAGCTTCGCTATCACAATGTCACGGTCGTGCTCGGCGACGGGCTCGCCGGGCTTCCGGCGAATGCGCCCTACGACCGCATCATCGTGACCGCCGCCGCCGAGAGCATTCCGCAGCCGCTGGTCGATGAGCTTGCCGAGGGCGGCATCATGGTGCTGCCGCTGGGCCCTCACGACGACGCGCAGCGCATCGTCAAGCTGACCAAGACCGCGGACGGCATCGAGCGCGAGGATCTCATCTGGGTGCGTTTCGTGCCGCTTTTGCCGGGCCAAGCCCGCGAGCTTTGACCAGTATGTAACTTCTCAGGCGGTTTGTCGCAAAACGGAGCGGCAGCCGCGCTTCCCCTCTCCCAGCAAAGCGGGGAGAGGGTGGCGAGGACCGGAGGTCCGAGCCGGGTGAGGGGCACCTTGCCCGGACCCGATCACGTTCAATGCATAACCGCCTGCCACTGCTGCCGCGCATCGGATGAAAAGGGCGCCATAATTTCAGAGTTACAGATTGCCCCTCACCCGCCTCGCCGACCACGTCGGCTCGGCACCCTCTCCCCGCTTTGCGGGGAGAGGGGAAAGAGCGCGAGCAGCAAGACCGAATGCAAGGCAAACGATTGGAAAAAACATTCCGCGGCTTTTTCGCCCGCCTGGAGGGCGCTCGTTAATTGTTAACCCTTCGTGTTCAAGCCTTGTTTACTCCGCGCTGCTTAACTCCGCCGGTTCATTTGCGTACGGGTGGGTTTGCGTCATGCGTTTCCAGGAGCCAGGCGGCTCGCGCGCGATTGCGCGAATGCTCGCAGCAGCGCTCATCGCCGCCGGAGCGGCCGGCTGCAGCGAAGCGAAGCGCTTCGGCGATGCTGCGCTTTCCAACCCGTTCGCCTCCCGCCGCGAGGCGGCAAACCAGGCTGCGCCGGCGGAGGCCGCTCCGCTCGGACGGGTCGAGGCACAGCCGCTGGGCGCGCAGAGCGCGGCCCCGCTGCCGCCCCCGCCCGGTCCCGCGCCGAGCTATTCCTCCCAGCGAGACACCACCGGATCGCTTGCCGCGGATGCGCCAGGCTCGAGTGGCGAGATCACGATCACGGTCGCGCCCGGGGACACGATCGGCGCGATCGCTCGGCGTTATCGAGTGTCTTCCAGCGCGATCGTGCAGGCCAACCAACTGACCGCGGCAGCGTCGATCCAGGCGGGGCAGCGTCTCGTCATTCCGCGGCATCATGCCGGCACAAGGCCGCCGGCCGCCGCATCGAGCACGGCGGCGGCGGCGAGCCATGGCCGCAATGCTCCGGGCGGCGTGCACGTGGTCGCGTCCGGCGAGACGCTGAGCTCGGTGGCGCACCTCTACGGCCACTCGCGGTCGGCGATCGCCAAAGCCAACAACATCACGCGGGATACCAAGCTCAGGATCGGCCAGCAGTTGACGATTCCCGGGGCAAAGCCCACGCGCGTCGCGGTGGGCGAAGCGCCCGCGGGCGGGCATGCGCCGGCAGTTTCCGCGCCTGCCCATTCGCAGCCCCCGCAACGCGTCGCGACCGCGGAGGCCGGGGCCCCCTTGGCCGCGGCGGAGCCTGCCGCTGCCAAGATCGAGGCGCCGGCCGAAACCGCGAGTGTCGCCGGCGGGTTCCGCTGGCCGGTGCGCGGGCGCGTCATTGCCGGATTTGGCGCGGAGCCGAACGGTCAGCACAACGACGGCATCAATCTGGCGGTGCCGGAAGGCACGTCGATCAAAGCCGCCGAGGAGGGCACCGTCGCCTATGCCGGCAACGAGCTCAAAGGCTACGGCAACCTGTTGCTGGTGCGGCACACGAACGGCTTCGTCACCGCCTACGCCCACGCCAGCGAGCTCTTGGTCAAGCGCGGCGATCAGGTGAAGCGCGGCCAAATCATCGCGCGTGCCGGCCAGACCGGCAGCGTCGCCTCGCCGCAGCTGCATTTCGAAATCCGCAAGGGTGCGACGCCGGTCGATCCGATGCGCTATCTGTCGGGCACCTGAGCGTCAGCCATTTCGATCAGCCCCCGCGATTGACCTCCAGGAGCTGATCATCGCGGGGCGGCCGGTTCTTCCAGCGGAACCCTGAGCCGCCCCGCGAGATCCTGCACGTATTGCCAGGCCACCCGGCCGGAGCGGGATCCGCGGGTGGTCGCCCATTCGAGCGCTTCGGACCGCAGCTTCTCGCCATTCATCGGAATGCGATAGTAGCCGACGTAACCGGCCACCATGGCCAGATATTCGTCCTGGCTGCAGCGATGAAAACCGAGCCAGAGCCCGAAACGGTCCGACAGCGACACCTTCTCCTCCACCGCCTCGCCGGGATTGATCGCGGTCGAGCGCTCGTTCTCCATCATGTCCCGCGCCATCAGGTGCCGCCGGTTGGAGGTCGCATAGAGGATCACGTTGTCGGGCCGGCCCTCGATGCCGCCTTCGAGCACGGCTTTGAGCGATTTGTACGACGTGTCCTCGGCATCGAAGGAGAGGTCGTCGCAGAACACCAGGAAGCGCTGCGGCGCCGCGCGCAGCAGCGCCATCAACTCGGGCAGGCTTTCGATGTCCTCGCGGTGGATCTCGACGAGCTTCAGCCGCCCGCGCCGCGGGCCGTCGCCGAGCTTGGCGTTGACCGCCGCATGCGCCGCCTTGACCAGCGACGATTTGCCCATGCCGCGCGCGCCCCACAGCAGCGCATTGTTGGCCGGCAAGGCGTGGGCGAACCGCTCGGTGTTTTCGACCAGCACGTCGCGCACCCGATCGATGCCCTTGAGCAGCGACATGTCGACCCGGTTGACGCGGGCAACGGGGGCGAGCTGGCGCCCTTCCGGGTGCCAGACGAACGCATCGGCCGCATCGAAGCGCGGCGGTGCCGGCGCCGGCGGTGCCAGCCGCTCGAGCGCGTCGGCGACGCGGTCGAGCGTCGCGGAAAATTCCACCAGGTCGAATTCAGATTTGGCGCGCGACATGGCAAGTCCGGACTGGGCACCGGAGGCTTAGCGGGACCGCGGCGCCCCGGCAAGCACCCGCTGTCTACCGCGCATCGCGCGTGCCTGTGGGCCCAAGGACCGTCCGCGCGGCGTTCCTGCGCGAGTTTTGGCCCCGTTTGCGCCGATCCGCGGCGTTGCAATTGGGCCCGCGGCGGCTATAGTCCGCGCCGATTTCGCCGGGCACAGGCCAAGGGCGTCTCGCCAGTTCCGCGTGCGGCATGACCCCTCCCTGACCCTCCCTTCCCGGGAGGGGAGCGGCCGGGCTTGCGGCACAGGGACGAGGATCGATGCTGATCACGCCGGCATTCGCCCAGACGGGCCTGGGAGGCAGCAGCGACATGCTGATGTCGCTGCTCCCCTTCGTGCTCATTTTCGTGATCATGTATTTCCTGATCCTGCGTCCGCAGCAACGGCGGGTGAAGCAGCATCAGGAGATGGTCAAGAGCGTGCGGCGAGGCGACACCGTCATCAGCTCCGGGGGGCTGGTCGGCAAGGTCACCAAGGTCGTGGACGACGATCAGATCGAGGTCGAGATCGCGGACGGCGTCCGCGTGCGGCAAATGCGTTCGATGGTGTCCGAAGTCCGTGCCAAGGGGGAACCGGTGAAGGACGAGGCGTCCGGCTGATCGCGGCCGGCGGCCGCTGCGAAGGACACGGGTTCTCATGCTGTTTTTCTCTCGCTGGAAGGCGATCTCGGTGCTGCTCACGGCGATCGTCATCTGCCTGTTCGCGGTCCCCAATTTCTTCCCCGACCGGGTGGTGCAGCGCTGGCCGGCCTGGGCGCAGCGCCATATCGTGCTGGGGCTGGATCTTCAGGGCGGTTCGCACCTGCTGCTCGAGGTCGATTCCAACGCCGTGCGGAAAGAAAAAGTCCAAACGCTGCTCGATGACGTGCGGCGCGTGTTGCGCGAGGCGCGGATCGGCTATACCGGGCTCGTCGCCCGCGGCGACAGCGTCGAGGTCCGCATTCGCGAAGGCGCCGACCCGCAAGTCGCGCTGGCGAAGCTGCGGGAACTTTCCCAGCCGATCGGTGGCGCGCTCGGCGGCGGCGGCCAGCGCACGGTCAATATCGCCGATCTCGGCGGCGGCCTGATCCGCCTCACGCTGACCCCGGCGGCGATCACCGAGCGCATCCGCCAGTCGGTCGACCAATCGATCCAGATCGTGGAGCGCCGGGTGAACGAGCTCGGCACGGTCGAGCCGAGCATTCAGCGCGAAGGCGTCGACCGTATTCTGGTCCAGGTGCCGGGACTGCAAGATCCGACGCATCTCAAGGACATCATCGGCAAGACCGCCAAGCTCACGTTCCGGCTGGTCGATGTCTCCATGAGCCCCGACCAGGCAATCCAGAACGGGCCGCCGCCGGATTCGGAAATCCTCAAGGACCACAATCAGGTTCCGTACGTGATCCAGAAGCGAATCATGGTCTCGGGCGAGGATCTGACCGATGCCCAGCCGGGCTTCGATCAGCGCACCAGTGAGCCGATCGTGACCTTCCGGTTCAACAGCAACGGCGCCCGGCGCTTCGCCCAGGTGACCCAGGAGAACGTCGGACGGCCGTTCGCCATCGTGCTCGACAACGAGGTGATTTCCGCTCCCGTGATCCGCGAGCCGATCCTGGGCGGCTCCGGGCAGATCTCCGGCAGCTTCACCGTCGAGCAGGCGAACGATCTCGCCATCCTGCTGCGCGCCGGCGCCCTGCCGGCGCCGCTGACGATCATCGAGGAGCGCACGGTGGGCCCCGGTCTCGGCCAGGATTCGATCCAGAAGGGCAAGATCGCCGCAGCAGTGGGCTCGGTGCTGGTCGTGGTCTTCATGTTGGCGACCTACGGCCTGTTCGGCTTTTTCGCCAATGTCGCCGTCGCCGTGAACGTCGCGATGATCTTCGGCCTGCTCTCGCTCCTCAACGCCACGCTGACGCTTCCCGGCATTGCCGGCATCGTGCTCACGGTCGGCATCGCGGTGGACAGCAACGTGCTGATCTACGAGAGAATCCGCGAAGAGGTCCGCAGCGGCCGCTCGGCAATTTCCGCGATCGATGCCGGATTCACCCGGGCGCTCGCCACCATCCTCGATTCCAACATCACTACCTTCATCGCCGCCGCGGTGCTGTTCTTCATCGGCACGGGAGCGGTGCGTGGTTTCGCCGTGACGCTGGGCATCGGCATCCTCACCACGGTCTTCACCGCGTTCACGTTGACGCGGCTGATCGTGGCGAGCTGGGTGCGCTGGCGCCGCCCGCAGCTGGTCCCGATCTGATCCGATTGTCAAAGCGAGACGAACTTGCGCCACCTCCGCATCGTTCCCGACGACACCAAGTTCGACTTCATGCGCTTCCGGCGCGTGAGCTTTCCCATTTCGGCGATGCTGTCGATCGTCGCCATCCTGCTGTACTTCCATCCGGGGCTGAACCTCGGCATCGATTTCCGCGGCGGCACCCTGATCGAGGTGCAGCAGAAATCCGGCCCGGCCGATCTGGCGAAGATGCGGGCGACGCTCAACCAGCTCAACCTCGGCGACGTCCAGCTGCAGCAATTCGGCGGCCCCGAAAACGTCCTGATCCGCATCTCCGAGCAGCCCGGAGGCGAGGCCGCGCAGCAGGAGGCGGTCGCCAAGGTCAAGGGCGCGCTGGGAGACAGCGTGGAATACCGCCGGGTCGAGGTCGTCGGCCCGCGGGTGTCGGGCGAGCTGTTGTCCTACGGCACCATCGGCATCATGCTGGCGATCGGCGGCATCCTGCTCTATCTGTGGTTCCGGTTCGAATGGCAGTTCGCGCTCGGCGCCATGATCGCCAACGTGCACGATCTGGTGCTGACGATCGGCTTCATGTCGCTCACCCAGATCGATTTCGATCTGACCAGCATTGCGGCGCTGTTGACGATTCTCGGCTATTCGCTCAACGACACGGTCGTCATTTACGACCGCATCCGCGAAATGCTGCGCCGCTACAAGAAGCTGTCGATGCCGGACTTGCTCAATATTTCGATCAACGCCACGCTGTCACGCTCGATCATCACCCACGTCACCGTGACGCTGTCGCTGCTCGCGCTCTTGCTGTTCGGCGGGCAGGCCATCCACAGCTTCACCGCCACCATGATGTTCGGGGTGGTGCTGGTGGGCACCTACACGTCGGTGTTCATTGCCTCTCCGATCCTGATCTATCTCGGCGTGGGCACCGCGCGCCGCGACAGCGAGGAGGCCGAGCGGGCCGAAGAACCCAAGCAGATCAAACAGCCCAAAGAGGCGCAGGTGCGCAAGCCCGCGCGCGAGTCGCGGCCCGTGGCGCGCGGTTGAGGGCGCCTTGCCGGCCGCGACCGCCGCAGACACGGTCATGATTGCGCGATCGGATGCGCCGCATCTTCCGCACCAGGCGCCGATCGACGCCTACGGCAACAGCGGCTTCCGCTTCGCCGGCATGTCGCACCGCGGCTCGCTGTTGTGTCTGCCGAGCGGCATCTGGGCCTGGCCGGTCGCGGCACCCGAAGACATCGCCGAAGCGAACCTCGCCCCGCTGTTCGCCGAGGCTGAGGCGATCGAGCTGTTCGTGCTCGGGTCCGGGCCGGAGCTGCGGCCGCTGCCGGAAGCATTGCGATGGCGGTTCCGCGATTATGGGATCGGCGTCGAAGTGATGGCCACGGGCCCCGCAGTGCGGACCTACAACATCCTCGTCGCGGAAGGTCGCCGGGTCGCCGCCGGGTTGATCGCGGTGGGGTGATCTCACGTTCCGTAGCCCGGATGAAGCGGCGCGGCGCGCCGCGCAAGAGACAGCCGCGGATTTCGCTTCGCTCCATCCGGGCTACAGTGCCGTCATGGACGCGTTCGCCCATTGCGAGAATTTGGTCCGCGAGGCCGACAAAGACCGCTTTCTCGGCGGCCTGTTCGCTCCCGCCGAGAAGCGGCGAGATCTGTTCGCGCTCTATGCGTTCAATGCGGAAGTCGCGGGCGTGCAAGGCAAAATTCGCGAGCCGCTGGCGGGCGAGGTGCGGCTGCAATATTGGCACGACCTCATCGCCGGCGCAGGGGAACCGGGCGCCAATCCGGTGGCCTTGGCCCTGCTGGAAACCGTGAAACGCCATGCGTTGCCGCGACAGCGGCTGCTCGATCTCCTCGAAGCGCGGCGCTTCGACGTTTACGATGAAACATTCGCCACCCGCGCGGATCTCGAGGATTATGCGAGCAAAACCTCCTCGGCCGTCATCGAGCTCGCCCTGCGGATCCTAAGTGGTCCGGGCGACACGCATCTCGAACTCGCGCGTTCGGCCGGTATTGCCTACGCGATCACCGGTCTGGCGCGCTCGTTCGCCTTCCATGCCTCGCGCGGAAAGATCTTCATCCCGGAGGAAATCCTGGCCGCCCATGGGTCGGCGCGTGCCGACATTCTCGCCGGCCGATCGAGCGGCGAGGTGCGCGCGGCGCTCGCCGATTTTCGCC
>WNGH01007754.1_pt1 | contig 12114 bp, 10 predicted proteins | sample 5400631 | NCBI WGS metagenome assembly WNGH01 (sample SAMN13153373, study PRJNA577476) | soil metagenome | isolation source: 115 cm soil or saprolite under Garry oak tree replicate 1 | place: USA:California | collected 2016-06-15 | reverse complement strand
AAAACTCTATTGCAGAGCTTCATGAAGAAGAAAAACATCGAAAATCTCCTTCATAGGGGACCTATTCGTAGGAATTTGGTAGCAAAACGGGCTAGTTCGCATTCTTAAAAACTCATCTGTTGACTTTTTCAACAGGCTGGGTCGGTTTTGACACAATGTAACAGAGGCGGTTGTTTGCACGAAAGGCGCATGCGAGGGGAGCGAATCAGAGCACAGTTGGAAAACATGTCATTTGTCAGGATAATTGCGCGGGTTGCCAAGGTATGTGCCACGAGGACCTACAGTTTCAACATGAGATTGGTTGAAACTGTACCACTAGTCTTCTGTCCAAAGAACAGACCGTTTATTTAATCGGTCAAAGGACACCGTGTAAGAAGTTAGCCAAAAAACAGGTTAACCTAAGTGGCGGGGACGACCCCGCCGCTTTAGAACATGGTTGGTGGCGCGCAAGAAGGTGCTATGGGTTCTTGAGCTGCATCAGGCCCACGCAGTTCTTGCCGGGGTCGATGAACCACGCCATCCAGGCGAACCCGATATCGGCAATGCCTTCATGGGTCTTGAGTCCTGGCATATCGTAGTCTTCGATCTTCACGCCCCGCCGGCACAGGCAGCTTCCCTCGGCCCGCACGGAGGCTCCGCGGAAGGCTGCTTGCGTCTGCTCGTCCTTGGTCCCCACGCTGCTCTTCGTGACCACTAACTGAGTGTCGCCGCCACATTGAAACGTCACCCCGCCCGGGGCCTCGACTCCGCACCGGCAAGCCAATTTTGTCTGCGTAGAAGGCTTTGGCAGCCGCCAGGTCCAGAGCTCTCAGCACGATATCGATCGGATAGTTGCTGAGCATCGCATCCTCTCCTCCTAAGACTGTTGTTGATCATCGACTTTCCTAAACATCCGTCTTGCGAACTCACTGGCTGTCCCCCTTGGAGTTGCCAGGGAGAAGGCGAAGACGCCTCTCCTTGCAGAGATGAGCAAACAAGGCCATCACAGACAGGCGTCACTCCTTGCCGCCTCATCAGATCACACCACTCTCCCTCGCCAAACGGGTTTGGGAACCCGGTTCTTCGACCTTTCACCAGTGTGTCCCCCTGCTCTCAGGCCTGGTCAAACTGACCCAAAGAGAGGAGATTGCCTTCGCTATCTTGAAACCAGGCTCCTTTGATTGGCCCTGCCGTCGCGATACTGTTGACGGTCGAGAGCGAGGGCAAATCGTACTCTTCAAAGACGACCCCGCGAGCTTTGAGCGCGGCGACTTCCGACTTGACATCCTCCACCAGCCACATCGCCTGGGTGTGGGTCCCGCCGGCCTCACCTTGAGAGAGGAAGACAGAGAATCTGCTGTCTTTGCCACAGCGGTACAACAGACCTCCTGGGAATTCGCTCTCTGGGGTCAGCCCCAGCTTGTCGGCGTAGAAACGTTTGGCTCGTTCCAGATCAGCTGCTGGGAGCGTTGGATAGATGGGATCATTGGCTAACATATGCAATAGCTCCTTTCGTTTCCTGAATGCACTGTTCAGGGTCTTTGGTAATCAATTGGCGCTGCACAACAAGAGTGAGCAGCGATAGCAGATCACCACCGAGTTCTTCGCCTCTCAGATGGAAAGGGTGAGAGAGGTGACTAACTGGCCTGCCCCAGCAGCTTGAGGTTGTATTTCGCTGTGAGTTCCGGGACCCAGTTCATATCAAAAGTTTGCCCGTACCCGTTGGCAAGCTGCGTGAGTTTCTCGAAATCGAGCGGCCCACCGCCTTGAGACAGCTCGGCCATCTCTGCGAAGAACTTCTCGAAGCCGGCAGGGGAGATGATCTCGATGAGTCTGGCTGGCTTGTTTCCCGCATTCCAGAACGTATGAAGGATACCGCGGGGCTTGATGATGTAGCAACCAGGGGTCGCTTGAAGTACCTGGTCGCCTATTCTCGCCCCGACCTCACCTTCGAGCACAAACGAGAACTCATCCTCACGGGTGTGCGTGTGTGGTGGCACGAGAATCCCCGGGTCGATCTGGTGCTCAATGATGGAGAATAACCCTCCGGTCTGCTCATTGGCGATCTTGAAATCCACTCCTATGCCGCCGAGCCAGACGGACTTCCCTTCATGTAGTGCAAGCACGAACTCTGACATGACATGTTCTCCTTTCTGTGACTTGCTTCCTTTCTCGAATGTAGTAGGTCTGCATGAAACGCGAAAGACGAAGTGATCTGAGTGGTAAGCGCTTTGAATTGCTGGCATCCCTCCTTCTATGCGGTGCTTTCTTTCTCAGAGGTGTGGGGTACACACCTCTGAGAGAAATATGCGTATCAGATGCGATGCCGTGCTCGTCTTCACAGGACAAGTATGCACGAAAACCGTCGATTTTCTCTTCGTGAAAACACGAAGAGTACTCAGGACACGACACGAAGATTTCTGCGAGGACAGCAGAAGAGATACGTAGTTTTCGGAGAGAGCGATACAGCCGTATCTGAGGAGTGGCTTCTAGTCTAGACTGGCCTGTTGCAAGAAGAGACGGTGTTCTCGTCCCCTGGCCAGCACTTCAACACTGGCTCTGCCCTTTTTCCAAGAGCCCTTTTTCGGCGGCCCACACCGCGATCTGTGTACGCGAGGCAAAGCCTAATTTGGACAGCATGTTCTCGATGTGCTTCTCAACCGTCCGATAGTTGACGACCAGGATGTCGGCAATCTCCCGATTCGCTTTCCCCTGCGCAATCAGGCTCGCCACTTCGCGTTCTCGCTCGGTGAGCCCACCGAAGGCTCTTTTGGTGGCACGGCGTGGTGAGAGTGGTTGAGCACGAGGAATGAGGGCAGTGGCCTGATGCAGGTACTGCTCACGCAGTGACTGATCTGGGATGGGAGCGGCAAGTTCCTCGATCAGTTCTTGGGCGAAGGTCACGGCACGCTCGGCCTCTTCATCACGGAGCTCAGCATGAAAGAGTTTCCCCAGGTCTAGAGCAATGTGCCACAGCAGCGATCGTGCTCCTTGCCTCATCGCCCCAACTCGTGCAGCTTGCAGCGCACTCTCAGCTTCCGCTACCTGCTGCAGCATCATGAGCGCCTTCCCACGCAGGTGTGACAGATGGGGAATGCTCCCCTCATCGGAGACATTGGCAGCCGATGCGATCAACTGGTCGGCAATTGCCAGTGCCTGGTCCGGTCTCCCCTGAGCCAGTGCGAGTTCAGCATGCATGTACCAGACCAACCGCTGCACCTGTGTTTGCGCGGGGGTATCGAGACCACATGCGCTAGTGAGAAGCGATTCCGCCTGCGCCAGGTCATGCAGCCGGAGAGACACTGCAGCCAGAAATGCTGATGCATTGCGAATCCACCACAATGAACCGATTTCCTGCGAAAGTCGCAGCGCTTGTTCAAGATGCGCATGAGCCACCGTCAAAGCGAGCAGGTCAAGGGAAAGTACGCCCAGTGTCAAGTGCGCGCCGACCATCCACTGGCGATGGTTGATCTCTTCTGCAATGGTCAGGCTGGCCTGTGCGCATTCCAACGCTTGTGCATACGCGCCTCGTAAACCCAGGCAGAGCCCCCATGTGAACAGTACATAGGCTTCGGCAGAGGGTTGGCCAATCTCACGAGCGAGCTTGAGTGCACGCTCGCCCTCTTGCAGTACCTCAGCCAAACTCATCGGAACCGAAACCTGCGTAACGGTTGTATAGCAGCCTCCCTGGATGATCAGCGCCGCCAGACTAGAAATCAGCCCCTGCCGCTCGTCCAGTTCACGAAAGAGTTCTACTGCTTGCTTGTAATAGGTGGCACTCTGCACCAGATCGCCACTGAAACCACACGTCACCCCCAGTAGATCAAGCGTCTCGGCGATGCCGTGCAGGTCGTTCAGTTTCCGAAACGTGGCCAGGGCCTCTTGATGGTAGTGCAAGGCTTCGCGGGGTTGCTCAGCAAGCATATGCCAGTTGCCCAGCCGGTTCAGGCTGTGGGCATGCAGTTTGGGATCAGCAAGCCTCTGCGCCAGATCAAGCGCACGGCGAAAAAAGGCGCCCGCTCGTTCATAGTCACGTCCCAGCCAGAGGAAGCCCAGGTCGAGCAGGCTCTGCCATTCGCCTGCGCCATCCTGTCTCGTGTGGGCCGCTTCTCGTGCCTGTTCGTAATCGGCTCTCGCCTGGTCAAATGCGCCGAGGGTTTCATAGGCCTGCCCACGCGCTCGATACAACGGTGGTGACGGTGCGAGAGCCAGGTGGTGTGCGGCCTCCAATGCCCGCGTGAACTGCTCGACGGCGCTACGTGGGGCATACAGACGCTGGGCCTTTTCCCCAGCACGCTGTGCGTACTCGAGCGCTTTTTCCCAGGCATCTGACTCAGAGAAATGGTAGGCCAGGTCCGCCAGGTGCGTGTCGAGTGTTGTGCTGGAGAGCTGTTCCATCGCTTCGCCAATCATGCGATGGAGCACCCTCCGCTCACGCACCAGGAGCTGTGTGTAAACCGCTTGCTGCGTCATTGCGTGGCGGAAGGCGAACTGCTCTGCCGACTCCTCGACGACGAGTTGGGCGCCAATGAACTCCTTCATCAGGGTGAGCAACTGCTGCTCGTCGTGGTGCCTCACCTGTTGCAGCACGGCAAAATCGAAACGACGCCCCGAAACCGCGGCGAGGACCAAGAGCTGCCTGGCAGACTCACTCAACTGGTTGCTCCGCTGTTGCACCGCATCCTGAATGCTCCGGGGGATGTGCAACATGCTCAGGGGCTTGCGATCCCAGGTCCTACGAGTGAGGGAGACCTCTCCAGTCGCGATCAGCGATTTGAGGATTTCTTCAATGAAAAAGGGATTGCCCTCGGTCAAGGTGTAGATGGCATCCAGCCACTCCGCTGGCGCTGGACGCTCTCGATCAAAGATGGAGCGCAGCATCGAGTCGGTCTCATCAAAGGTGAGGTGGGTGAGGGCCATTTCCTGAGCCAGATGCTCACGGTCGAGCTCGGCGAGCCAGTGCGAGAGAGCTGGACGAATCTCATCGCTACGGTAGGTCAGCAGGACAAGAAGCGGCGAACGCCCGCAGTGCCGCGCCAGATACAGCAGAAATTCCAGGCTCGTCTCATCGCTCCAATGGACATCCTCCACGATGAACAGCAAGGGGTGTGTAGCTGCTTGCTGCAGGAAGAAGCGTGCCAGGGCAGCGAAGAGGCGACCTTTCTCTTGTTCGGGCTCAAGCGAGGGCAACGGGGGCAGCGTTGCCACCTCTGGGAAGAACTGGAGGAGTTCTGGGAGCAAGGGAGTCAATTCGCGGGCAAAGGGGGTCATGAAACTCCCGAGCCGAGCCGCAGGAGTGTGTAGGAAGAGCGAACGCAGTAAGTCAAGCAGTGGAGCATAGGGACAAGAGAGATCGGTCGGGAAGCAATGGCCCTGCAAAGCCTGGAAGCCCTGAGCGACAGCCTCGGTTTTGAACTCAGTCACCAGGCGTGATTTCCCGATGCCGGCTTCCCCACAGAGAAGGAGCACCTGGCCCTGTCCGCTCCTGGTGTGCTCCATCAGGAGGTGCAGTGCCGCCAGGTAGTGATCCCGGCCAATGAGCGCAGGACAGATGATCGGTTTATCCACTGGTACAGTCATAGTTCCTCACCATAGGCGCATGCTCGTCAGGCCAGCCCAATGACCAGATTTTCCCGCGCAGCCTCGACGACTTCTTTGGTCACGGTGTGGAGCTCGTTGATCTGCAAGATGCGCTCCACCTGCAAAAGCCTCCGGTGGATCAGACGCACATTGCCTGCTGTGATACGTACAATGGTGGTGATCGCCTCCTGGGAGGTCCAATCCTCTGCCTGCCCAGTGACTCCCAGGTGGCCCCAGCGCTCATTGAGGACAAAGCGCGTTTCGTCCTCAGAGAGCACCCGAAACTGATGCACGAACCCGACGCGCGAATACAGTTGGGGGTAGCGCGCCAGGCGCTTCTCCAATCCTGGCATGCCAATCAACACCATCCCCAAATGCCCCCGATCGTAGAGATCGCGCAGTTGTTCGAGCCCAGCCTCTTTGAGCCGATTGGCCTCATCGACGATCACCAACTCTGTGCGCTCAGGGATGCGATAGGCCAGTAAAAAGTCATCGGTGCCCCGGCTGGCCTGCTCGGCAGCCTCGACCAAATAGGAGAGCGAGGCGCACAATCCCATCACCTCTCGCTCGATGCGTCCGACCGAGGAAGACACCGGAGGAGTATAGAACACCGTCCGGCACGGTAACACCTCTGCGAAGGAGGGGGCCACGACGGAAGCAAACGGCTTATGGGGAAAGTTGCCGTCGAAATAACTGCGTCCTGCCAGCGTAAAGAGTTCTTCGGGTAGCAATGGCTTGATCCGATCCCAGCGGGCATATTCCCGCGCTGAGCGGGTTTTGCCGACGCCTGGAGCACCATAGCACAAGCCAATGTACCGGTAGCGCCGACAGGCATCACAAAATTCAGCGAAGCGGCGGTATTCTTTGGTCGAGACATCGGGGAGTTCCGTCTCGATCTGATCATTCATTGACATACCTCTTCAATCGTGCCCGAGCCGGAGTGCTCTCCGGCTCTGATTCTCTCACTTTCGGTGCGTCTTCCTGATGCACGGCAATGAACTGTTCGACCACAGCTTGGCGTTCAGTCAGTCCAGCCTTGACCTGCTTGCGGCGGGCGGCTCTGGCCTTTTCGATCTCCTTCAAACTGATCGTCTGTCCAGAGAGTTCTGGGCAAATCGCCCGGCAAAGGAAGCGGTCCTGAGAGAACACGCGGATTTCGGCCATGTCCGCCGGGTCGTAGCGGATCAGGACCACCTCTTTGACATAATCGGAAAGCCCCGCATCAATATAGCGGTGTCCCTGAAAGCGAATCCCATCCTGCTGCACCCGACGGAGCTTGGCCACGGTCAGGAGCAACAGGTCGAGTTCCTCTTGTGAGTCAGGCATGCGGGGCAGAAATCCACCAGCTTCCCAGCGCTCTTGGGGGATGCATTTCGTTTCACTGTGGAGCCGATGATGATAGTCAGAAAGCAGCCAGGTCCGAAAGTGCTCTTCAAAGGCTGGTAAGGTCAGTTTCGCCTCCACGGCTCGATAGCCTTCTGGCGCATAGCCAGGAAGCTCTTGCAGCAACAACTGGGTAACGCTTCGGAAGAAGCGCTCGATCTTGCCACGCCCACGAGGAACTCCCTTTTCAGAAAAGATCAGCTCGATGCCCAGATCAGCCGCCACTTGCTCCATATGCCTACTCGTAAAGTCAGAGCCATGGTCGGTGTAGAAGACGCTGGGGATGCCCGAGATCTGCCAGCGCGAGTCTTCTTTGCGCCAAATGGCCGTTCGCAGCGCGAGTGCCGTGGTGAGCGCGGTCGGTTCTTGAAACGTGAGGCGAAAGCCCGCCATCGCGCGGCTGTAATCATCCTCGATCACGGTTAACCAGGGTTTGGCAGGCTTGCCTGCTTCATCCAGTAACCAGATATCAAGCGGCGTATGATCGGCTTGCCACATGGCGTTGGCGTGGGTCGCCTCTCGCCGGTGGAGCAGTTCAAACTCTTCTCGATAGGCAGCCGCTCCCTGGTGGGCGAGGGTGACGAGAGCAGGATCAAGCTGCTTGATAATTTGGCGGACACGAGCATAGCTCGGCGGTTTCCATCCCTGTTCTTTCGCGATGGCGCTGACCTGTCGATGGATAGCGGCCGCCGAACGCGGAGGAGTTTGTAGGGCTAACCCTTCGATCAACTGGATGGCAGTTTGTGGCAGCCTGCGAGGCGTTCCTTTGTCTGAGCGGGCTGCATCTGCCAGGCCCGCCAATCCCTGCTCTCGATAGCGCTTGATCCAGCGCTGGATCGTGCGGAGAGAGAGCTGATGGGTACGTGCTACCTGCGCTTGGGTGATCTCCTTGTCCAAAGCGGGACGGATGATCGTAAAGCGGTGCAGGGCCTGCGCTCGTTGGGCCTCAGAGAGAGCCGTGAGTGGTGACGATGCGTGCGCGATGATGAACTACCTCCCCATTCGAGATGAGAGAAAACACAACAATCTCGCTCAAGTATACCTGATACGTCACCGAATTGTCAAAAAACTACGACACCCAATTTTGTAATTTACACTACCGCTACAGCGGTGAGCGGAAACATCGAGCAAGGTGATATGATAACATAAAAGCCTAGGAGAAAGGAATAGGTTCCATGTCAGCAGAAGACGAAGTTCGCCAAGCCTCAGAACAGTACTATGCGGCGTTGACTGGTCTGCTCACTGGCGATGCCGGGCCACTCATGCAGGTCTGGTCCCATAGCCCGGATGTGACAGCCATGAACCCGTACGGTGGTCGGGAAGTTGGGTGGGAGCAGCTCCGACCTGTATTTGAGCGGGTCGCACAGATGTGCCTGGGCAGCCAGGCCACTGTGCGTTTAAAAGATCCCTTGATCCGGGTCGGCGGCGATCTGGCCTACGAGATAGGTATCGAGTCCGGGGAGGGGATGATCATGGGGAAGCCGACCACCATCAGTCATCGTGTGACCAACATCTATCGCCGTGAAGCGGGAGGGTGGAAGAGGGTTCACCGACATACCGATCTCAATCCGGCAGAGCAAGACGTGTCCAGACAGTTGCACTCCTCGCAGGGGCAGACCAGCTCGTGATCTGTGGAAACCCATTGACATGCAAGGCGAGAAGCTCGGCAGCGAACTGCTGCCGAGCTTATTGTGATTTCGGCACGTGCTCTCTGCTTGAGAACACAGGGAGTGGTGCCATTGCGTCACATCTGGTGCTCCTTTTCAGGACATGCTGAAGAGGGCATTGCTGCCTCGATGAAAACTTCGGGCGCAGCCAATGTGGCCACTTTTGAAGCCTCTGTCGAACACACCCTGGTCCCCGGTTTGCAGAAAGGGAAGAAACCATTGGACAAGGGCTGCTCACCGTCATCTTCTCGGATGATCGCGGCTGGTTCGGACATGGTGGCTCCTTGCCTCCTGAGGAGAAAACATCGTGAAGATAGCTCAATCTTTCCGCCCACCGCTGTAGGGATGAGAGTGTCAACTAGCTTATGTGGGATGAAACTGGTTCATCCCACGTTCTCCTGGTCGGGCTGGAAGCACAGGTAATGAAATCTCCAGGCGGGCAGATCCACATACAGGCCCGTCGAGTGCATCTCGTCCCCATTGCGCTCGAACACATTGTCGTTGAGTACATCCGTCAGTTGCCATGTTCTTCCAGCCAGGTTGTCCCAGAGCAGATGAATACATGCTTGCGACTGGTACTCTGATATATTCACAACGACCAGATAATGCGATTCACCAGGCCTCCAATACCAGGCTACCAGGTTTAAGTAGCTGCTGTTGTCGGGCCAACCCGTACGATCGCACAACTGCCATTCACCCTCGCGCAATCCCGATTCCTTGACCGCCGCCAGCAACTTGTGGTAGAACGCTTGAAGGTCCGAGTCAATCGGTTCGTCAGGGCGGCGCGCCAGGAAAACCGGTGGCCTGACCCGTCGCCCTTCGAATTGGCCCTCGTACAAGAGTTTCGCTCCAGGCAGCGTCATGATCGTCACTGCGGCCACACGTTCTTTTTCCGGCGTGAACGTTGCCGCCGCACGCGGTTCGTCATGGTTCTCGATGAAACGCACCAGCTTGTCCTGGTAATCGAGACCAGCGGTAAGGTGCAGTCGAACGCTTTCCGCGTTGTCGTGTTCGAGCCGATCGTAGAGCCGCTTGTCATAGCAATAGTCGAATCCGAGCTGCTGCAGATCCCACTCCAGGTCCCAATAGGCTTCCGCCATAAAAAGCACACTGGGATGCTGCAACCGCACGGCGGGGATCACCTCACGCCAGTACTCTTCTGGCGGGGGTCCGCCCACCCGCCCGCCCCATGTTCGCTCAAAGATGTTGTTGAGCAGCAACATCGCCATATCGCAGCGCATCCCGTCGCATTGCTCGACGATCGAATTCAATGTCTCAATGACCGCCTGGCGCAAGGATGGACTGAAAGCATTGAGCTGTGCGACATCTGGCCACGGCGGAAAGTATGGGTCGCGCCCGTTGGCAATCACCGTTCCGCCCGCCTCAAAAAATTCGCCTGGCGCTCGCTCCAGATCTTCGCGTGTTCCTTGCACAAAGTATGCGGGATGCTCGAAAACCCATGGATGATCCGGCGCCACGTACCTGTGCACGCAGTAACCCGAGCCGATATTATCGGCAGGGGTATAGTCAGGCAGTGCGTTGCGGAAATCGGCTTGCAGGCCCGCATTTTCGTTGGCAATGCGAATTCCCTCGGGGCTTCGCTCCCATACGCCCATCAGCCACACGGCGTCCACTTCGAGCGAAGCGATGGCATCCCACTGTTCCGTCGGAACAGTGCCTAGCGTGATGGTGCGCTGGTTCTGCCGACTCAATTCATTGAGCCACACCCACGTATTGATCTCGTAGATGACGGGCCGTGCTGGCCACGATGCGTTCATGCCTTACCTCCAGTGCTCTGGATTTTCATTTGACGGGTCAGAAGCTACCAGTTCAATCATATGCTGCTGCTTGATATTGTCGAACAAGTATTTCGGTTCGACAAAGTGGTCACATTCGAAGCATTACCCCTTATCCTAAGTGTACTGGCTTGGAAGCGAAAAAACATCCTTAAAATGCACTATTTTGCGCGCTTCCAAAGCGCACGGGCACTCGATCAGGGTGGCTCGTGTAATATATTTGCACTAGGCTATTTAGAAGGATGTTGTAAACGGGTGGAGAGGAAAGTATTACTATGCCCTCTGGAGAGCAGCCGCAGTCGGTGTGGCAAGCCTAGCATTAACTTGTCAAATCCTCGAACAAACTTGAGCTGGTGAAAGCATCTTGTTCGAAGATTCATGTAAAAGTTGTGAACACGAATCTTCGAACAAATTGCACGCTGAACGTTCATAAACCAACAGAGAGCGAAAATGAACTGGCCTGCTGGGCAATGCGTGGGCATCAGATTTTTGTAGAGCAACAGAAGGCGTGTGGGGACGAAAGGCACCCGCGGTTGTAGGGCTTCATTCTCGGAGATTGAAATTCCTCAGAACGCCCTGCTCGCGCCAAGCAGCCGTTTGGTCAGCTCGCCCCCTTCAAAGACCAGTTCTTTCAGCGCTTCGTCGATGTGACGGTCTTCGACGACGATGGCCTCGCTATCATGACTCTCGTCTGCGGAAAAGAGGGCGGCTTTGCGCATTAGCTCGCGAATGAACGCCGCGCTGACGCCCTCAGTCTGATCGATCAGTTCTGGCAGGTGTTCGAGGCGCACCGTCAGGCCCTGTCCATACAGATCAAACAGCCGCCTGCGGCAGTCACGGTCTGGTAATGGTATCTCGATGGCTTGGTCGATGCGTCCGGGGCGCGCCGCCAGCGCCGGTTCGAGAATATCGGGCCGGTTCGTGGTGAGCAGGAAGAGGATATCGGCATCGTCCGCCAGCCCGTCCATCTGGTTGAGCAGTTCAAAGAGCAGCGCGTTGCACCCCGATTCTTGTTCGGTACGCTCTTCCGCGATCAGGTCAACATCCTCGAGGATGATGGTAGCGGGTTGCAGCAGCCGTGCCATCTTGCACGAGCCTTCAAGCAGCCCGACGCCGCGCCCGGTGAGCAGCAGGGTGGTGCGTCCTTGCATCTGATGCGCCAGATACATCGCGGTGAGCGTTTTTCCGGTGCCGGGAGGGCCATAGAGTAGCAGGCCGCGCTTGATGTGGCGCCCGGCTGCCTTCAGTCTCTCATTCAGTTGGGAAAAGCCAATCGTCTGTCGCTCGACGCGGCCCAGCACCCCCTCCGGCAAAATGATGTTGTTGCGATGAATCTCTGGCAGATGGTGGAAATGGACATCGAGCGCGTCGTGATTGCCCAGTGCTAGTGACACAATGTGGCTGCGATACACATTGTGCACGCGCATGCTGGTACGCAGCGTCCCCAGGATATGCTCTGCTCTGGCCGGGTCGAGTGCCATCACCTGGAGATCAACCGTGTTATGCCAGTCGCGCGGGCCGCTGATCAGCAGCGCTACCGGCTCATTTCCGTCATGCGCCAGGTACAGGCCGGTATTGACGCATACCTGCATGCGATCATCATGCAGTAGGATGTTGAGATATTCGACGGGTCCCTCTTTTGCTTCCGTGCCGTAATGCGGGGTCAGCAAATGGCTGAATTTCAGGCCCTCGTGGTCGGCATATGGGAC